>Ga0315308_1002251_pt1 | contig 10975 bp, 12 predicted proteins | sample TDP3_MG_FD_203078 | JGI IMG/M metagenome (GOLD analysis project Ga0315308, IMG submission 203078) | Freshwater sediment microbial communities from Lake Towuti, South Sulawesi, Indonesia - TDP3 | ecosystem: Environmental > Aquatic > Freshwater > Lake > Sediment | place: Indonesia: South Sulawesi...
CTCATTGAGGGACGCCCCATAAAGCAAGATGTGGCTGTGACAGGCGAAATCAACCTAGGCGTAGGCGAACAAATAATGGTCACGGCTGTTGGCGGACTCTACGAGAAGATTAAGGCTGCTGAAGCGTGGGGTTTCAAGAAGGTGATTGTGCCTCAGAAAAACTTTGAGTACTCTATTGACCTTAAAGACTATCAGATTGAAGTTGTGCCTGGCAAAACATTAGACGATTACCTAAAAGAATGCCTAGCCTAGAATGTTTCATCTCTTTGCAATCTGTGTGAATATTTCCTCGGCACATGTTCTAGAATATAATACTAGGTAAATTTTTTAATTAGTTAAGAGACTACAATTTTGGGTGGTTATACGACAAGAAGAAACTGTATAGCAATTGTAACTGCAGTTTTGCTATTTGTAACGTTGTTTTCAGCTTTGGGTGTACAAAGCACGATGTTTCCAAAAGAAGGCTCAGCGACACAATCAAACACTTTAGTGGATGGCAAACTGTTTCTAAAGGAAGGCTGGGCAATAAAATCATCAAAGTCGCTGAGGGAAAATGGCGCAATCATATCTACAATTGGATTTAGCCCTGTAGGATGGTACCCCACATCGGTTCCATCTACAGTCTTAGCTGCTTTAGTTGAGAATGGAGTTTACACTGACCCGTATTTTGGGATGAACCTGACAAAAATTCCAGACCTTACTAGAAATTCATGGTGGTATCGCACTGAATTTGTGTTACCTACAGAGTACGGAGATAAAGCTGTTTGGTTGCATTTTAATGGCATAAATTACAAGGCGAATATTTGGCTTAATGGACTGCAAATTGCTGATAGCGCCCAAGTGCAAGGCATGCACAGGTTATTTGAATTCGAAATTACCAGTTACGTTACGTTTGCAGAGAATAACTGTCTGGCGGTAGAAGTATTCGCCCCAACAAACCGTGATCTTTGGGATTCGTGGGTAGACTGGAACCCAACTCCTCCAGATAAGGACATGGGAATCTGGCAGGACGTTTACCTAAAGGCGAGTGGGCCTGTGGTGATGAGGCATCCTTATGTGGTTTCAGACTTGGATTTGCCTTCCTTGGATGTGGCGCATCTTAACATTTCTGCCGAACTAACTAACTTGAGAGATGAAGCCGTGAATGGAGTTTTTAACGGTGCAATCTCAAATGTTACTAATGTGGCAGAGGGAGGAACCTCAACTGGCGGACCTGAGGTTATCGAGTTTTCTCAAGCAGTTAGTTTGGGTCCAAATGAAAATAAGTTGATTACACTTTCCTCCAATGAAATCGCTCAATTAAATATCTCCAACCCTCGGCTATGGTGGCCTAATCTAGTTGGGCTTCAGAACCTCTATGATTTGAAATTGGAGTTCGATATAGCAGGTGAAGTTTCAGACAATGAAAGTGTCCGTTTCGGCATTCGTGAGGTCTACTCTTACCTCTCCGGTCAATATTTCAGAATTTTTCAGATTAACGGTCAGAACATACTCATTAGGGGCGGAGGCTGGGTTCCTGACATGATGTTTCGTCCTTTGCCTGAAATAAAAGAGGCTGAGATCAAGTACGCTAGAGATATGAATCTAAATGCGATTCGCATGGAGGGGAAGTTGGAAACGAATCATGTGTGGGACCTATGTGACAAGTATGGAATAATGGTCTTGGCAGGTTGGTGCTGCTGCTGCCACTGGGAAGAATGGAACAGATGGGATGCTACTGACATTACAGTTGCTATGGAGAGCCAGAAGGACCAACTGCTCCGCTTGAGGAATCACCCAAGCCTCCTAGTTTGGCTGTACGCAAGTGACCTACTGCCTCCTCCGGAGATTGAGAAAATGTACCTAAATATCCTTAATACCACTGCTCCGACGTTGCCTTATCTGTCCTGTGCGTCGTACCGTATTAGCTCAATTACGGGGCGTACTGGTGTAAAGATGTGGGGTCCTTACTCTTATGAACCGCCTGTCTACTATTATTTAATGGAAAGCCCAGGCGGCGCTTGGGGCTTCGGCACTGAAATGGGTCCAGGTGAAAATGTGCCGCCCATAGAGAGCATGCGTGAAATGTTGCCTGAAGATCACTTATGGCCAATCGACAGATACTGGAATTATCACTGTGGTAGCTCACGACCCTTCAACAACCTAAGAGTTTACACGAATGCTTTAGACTCTCGTTATGGAGAGGCGACTGGAGTTGAGGATTACTGTAGAAAGGCGCAATTAATGAATTATGAGTCTATGCGCGCCGAGTTGGAAGCATTTGGTCGGAACAAATACGTGTCGACTGGAGTCATAACATGGCAGTTTAATTCCGCATGGCCTTCTTTGATTTGGCAGCATTATGATTATTCTTTGAGACCCGGCGGTGCTTACTTTGGCGCTAAAAAAGCATGTGAGCCTTTACACGTTCAATATTCCTATAATGAGAGCTCAATCTATGTTATCAATAGTTATTATGAGAGCTTTAATGATTTAAATGTCAGCGCTAACGTTTACAATTGGGACATGACTGAGAAATATTCGAATACCGCCACAATTGATGTTGGACCAGACAGCAGCAACTATGTCTTTACTATTCCTGCACTGGTAGACTTAACTACAACCTACTTCCTTGCGCTTAAATTAGAAGATAGCTTAGGCAATTTGATTTCTTCTAATTTCTATTGGCTATCAACAAAACCAGATGTTCTCAACTATGCTAGAACAACATGGTATTATACGCCTCAAAGCGCTTTTGCCGATTTCACCGATCTAGCGAAATTACCGCTTGTGGACTTGAATGTGTTATCATATGAAATCGAAAATCAAGGTGAAAACCTAGTTGTTCACGTAACGCTAGAAAATCCAACAGATGACCTTGCCTTCTTCATTCACCTTGCAGTTACCAGAAGCTCAGATGGAAAAGACGTTCTGCCAATTCTGTGGGACGCCAACTACTTCAGCCTATTACCTGGAGAAAGCAAAGAAGTGGATGCAACTTTTGCAGCAGAGAAGCTGAATGGCGCAGTTCCAGTTGTAAAAGTAGAAGGATGGAACATTGCGACAGAGTTAATATTTCCGACCAATTTCCCTTAACTACCCTTTTTATTTTTTGTCTGCTTTGATTCTTTTTCTTGCAGTGCAGCTTAGCTTGGAAAGATCTAACAAGAAATGTCTAGCATAGAGCGTTTCATGTCTTTGCGATTTCGCTTCCAATCTGTGTGAATTTTTCCTCTGCATCCTCTTCGAGTGGTCCCTCCGTTCCTTTGACTATTGCGGAGGCGTAGGGTCTGATGATGGTCATTTGGAGTTTCTTCAATTGTTTTTCGATTCCTTTTGCTGCGCTTCCAGCAAATCGACTCCTCAACTTGGTGTCGAAGGCGAAGGCTCTCTTGCCTTGAAGATTCAGGTTTTCCAGTTTTTTGAGGAATTCTTTCATGGGTTTGGATATGCTAAACATCTGTGTAGGCGCGCCGATGGCTAGAATCTCGTATTCGCCGAGTTTGTTGAGGTTTACATTGTCTACTTTCATACAGTCGACTTCGAGACCTTCTTTTTTCATGCCTTCGCTTAATGCCTCTGCAATTTTCTCAGTGTTGCCAAATTTTGAATCATATATAACTATAGCCTTTCTCAAATCGGGTTTCACCTTAAGTGATTTCTTGTAACTACTAGAATATTCGTTTTCACAAAATATAAAAATAAACCATTGGCATGCATTTGGATTTGAACCGAGTTGAACTTAATATCTTAAAAGTATAGAAGTGTTAAAAGCATAAAGAGTCTAACAAGAAAAATACTCTAGTGAGGTATTTCATTATGGTTGACATTGTTTGTAATCCTCCAAAACAATTGATTATTCTTGAGTGCACCCGCTACCCTTCAATTGAAGCCTTGGCTAAAGTCATCGCTGTCGTAATAAGCGCTGGAGAGTCTGTTATTCTAAAGTGGGCTGAAGGCGTGGCGTTCATGTACACATATTTGCAACCTACGACCGAAGATTTGATGAGTGAGTTGCTAAAGGGTCGAGTGTACTGGACAGACGTTATTTTTGCTGAGATGCCCGAGTACAAACAAACCATACGAGTGGGCACATTGGACATTCCAGTAATCGATGTTTCTCCAAATCCACTGCTTAGCGACGCAGCAAAATGGATGAAAAAACAAGATAAATAAAAGGTTCTCTTCACGTTTATACTGTTCGTTTTGGGAGATATTTTAATGGTGAAATAACAGTTTATTAAATCTTCATATATAATTTAACTGAGGAAAATGTATGTTAACCTTTCTAAACGCAATAGGCATCATAATCGTAGCGCTCAGCAGCTCAGCCCTAGGCTATTTTGTCACAGCCATAATTGATGATCTAAAACAGTAACAAAGCATAAAAGACACATATTTGCCTAGCCCAGCCTATTCTGTTTCGCCTTCGCTAACCCAGTAAGATTTGACCACGCCTTTCTTGTCTGTTACGTATTCTTTCTTGAATATTGGCGCCTCTTTCTTGTAGCGTTCAACCGCTTCCTCCAAAACGGGAAACACGTTGGTTCTGTGACTCCCCGCCACAAGGACATAGACTAAGTCTTCGCCGAGTTCAAACTTGCCCGTGAAATGGTGAATCTGCACGTCAACAATGCCTTTCTTCGTCTTTAACTCTTTGCAAATGTTCTCCAAGACTTCATCCGCTTTTTCATCGTAGGCTTCCAACTCCAAACGCTTCACAGTTTCCCCCTTCACTGTTTCGCCTCGAACCACACCTATGAATAGAGCCATAGCTCCAACTTTGAGGTAATTCGGTCTTTTCTTCACAGACTTGATCAAGTCAGAAAGTGAAAGTGTTTCTTTTGGATGGACTCCAGCATGCTTGGTGTTCAATTTGACCACGAGTTAAGCGTTCCTAATCGTGCATATAAGTTCAACGACATAGCCTTCCGTCAGTAGAGAAATGTCTTTTATTTTAAGGGCTTCATGTCTCAGAGTTCTTCTTTTGAAAGTTTTTGGCATTGGATAACGTAGAACGTATCTCTTGCTATCCATTGTAGTTTTATGTTTTTTACTTGTGAGGGCAATTGTTCTAATGGCGGTTTAACACCAAATAACTTATTTATTTTTATGATTCCTACACCTCTTTCGGTTTTCTTGGCTGCCGGAGAAAGACCCTCATCAGAAATGACAAGCGTTCCATGAGGCTTAAGCACCCGAACCCATTCCTCAAGAGTCGCCGCAATATCTGAGAAAGTGTTTATTCCCCCAAAATGAGTTATTACGTCAAATGACTCGTTTTCAAAAGGAAGTTTTGTTACATGAGAATGAAACAGAGGAACCTGAACACCTGCATCAGTAAATTTTCGTTTGGCAACACGCAACATGCCTAAGGATAGATCGGTGCCAATAAACTCACAATTAACATTGGGAAAAATCTCCATAATAGCGAATATTACCCTCCCTGTTCCTGTTGATGTATCAAGAACTTGGGAGGAAGACTTGACCGGAAGACTTTCCAAGATGTTCTTAGTCTCTTTTTTAAGGTCAACTCCTAGCCACTCATCATATTTTTTTAAGGTTTTGTCGTAACTTTCAGCCTTCTCATCATATTCAAAAACCCATGTGGCATCTTCAACCGAAATCTCATCTCTTCTTACAAAACTTGGAATTTCATCGATTATTGGAAAATTGTGCAGCGCATCGTTTTTGCATATCAAACGATTGTTAATGTTATCAAATTCTAATTCGCCCAAGCACTGGACACAGCGGAGAAAAAACCTAACTTTGTTAAACATTCGTTCATACATCTTTCACTCATTCCCTCTAAGTTTGTTTTCATTTAGAGTCTAACTTCTGTTCCCATTTCTATGGCAGAGGCTTTTTTGCAACGATATGTTGGTGTCGACCATATTAATTTAAACTTTCTTTCGCATACCGCTAACTCGATTTCTAAAGGTTAAGGTTCACGAATTATAAACGTGTTTTCTCATGTCTTTCACAGTGGCGGATAAAACAGGCAAACCCTTCATAGTGGCTAAACCTGGAGCCGCATTCATAACTTTAGGAATTGAGTTAACGATAACCGCCACAGTTGCGAAGTCTCCGTGCACACAAGGCGTTATCTTCTGCCTAACAGGAGGCACACCGTCAATTGTAATTGAGTCGTACTCTTCTTTAGCGCCAATGTAAGCTTGAAAATCAAGCGTTATCACGTCCTTTCGCTTCACAACACCACTGGCATGTTGCCTCAAGCCTGCTACATCACCTTTTTTTACTTTTATAGCCTCGCTAGCCACGTTTTCCATGGCTATAACTGGCTTAACTGGCGCTACCTCAATTTTGTCAAGTTTCCAGCACAAAGCGGAGGCAATCATGCCGATGGATTGTTCAAGTCCTATATGCCCAGTGATGGCTTTCTCTTCAATTTTCTTTTTGAATTCACTGACTGAGAGACCAGCGCCCACCTTTTTTTGGAAAGGAATCCTTCGTTTCGCTGCGTTCATAACTCTTTCAACTTTGATTTTGTTCACTTTTTGGCAGACGCCAGTTAATGCAATGACCAATGTGTCCATTATGTAACCTGGGTTTATTCCCGTGCCTAGAAAAGTCACGCCGTATTTTATGCCCAAAATCTCCAGTTTCTTGGCAAGTTCTGGCTCAGCAAGGAAGGGATACGATAATTCTTCACATGTGGATATCACGTTGACACCGTACTCAGCGAGGGGCGCAATCTGCGGGTAAACGTCTTTTAGGTGTGAACCAGTGGCGTGGATTACTATGTTGGCACATGCCTTTGAAAACACTTTTTTAGGGTCATCGGAGACTATTACGCCAACATGTTTGCCTGTTTGAAGCACTTCGCCTAAGTCTTTGCCAACCTTGTCTTTAGCAGTGTCGATTGCGCCTACGATTTCTATGCCTTCTTTTTTCAGCAAAAATTTGGCTACGCTGCTTCCAATAGCGCCTAAACCGTATAGGACCACTCGTATTTTTTCCATGAGAGTTCAACTTTTGTTTTGCCGTATTTTTACCATCGATTAGAATATACGCTTTTCTAAACTTTGCAAGGCGCTTCTGCTTTCACTTTTAGTTTATTAAATGGTTTAGAGGATGCCTAGTTTGATGGCGACGTCAACTGCTTTGTAATCTGGGTGAAGCTTCACGTAAGCCTTTTTTCCGCCTTTCGATGTGACCATAACCGTGACTTTTTCCACTTTGACTTCATAGAGTTCTTCAACTGCTTGCTTGATGTCTTCTCGAGAAGCTTTTAGGTTTACGGCGAAAACCAGTTTGTTTTCGGCTTCTAAGATCCGGCTGGCAACCTCGGTCATTATTGGGTAGAGTATGATGTCGTATGGGTCCAAGTTTATGTTTATCCTCCTTCACCGAAGGTTTCGTCGAGTTTTTCGAAAGCCGACTTGGTCCAAATGGTCAGTCTTCCAGGGTGAGTTCCAGGCGCCAACAATTCAGCGTTAAGGTTGTTAACGGTTGATATGTCCACGCCTGGAAGGTTTCGGGCTGCTTGGGCGATGCCTTTGTTTTCTGCAATTACTAATAGTGGTCCAATTGCGTGTTTGGTTCTTCTGCCACGTCTCTTGCCTTTTCCTGCTCTTTCTTTGAAGCTTTCTTTGACTCGGTAGATGTCAGGCCAAACGCCGAGTTTGATGAAGGCGGTTTCCACTTCACTTGTCTTTTTCAGGTCTTGAATGTCGTCTACAACGACTAGTGGGAAATCTTTCACGTCTTCAGCCATGTGCCCACGAGAAGTAACGGTTTTTTTTGAACCTGTGGCGGCTAGGGCTGAGCGCAATGCCAACTGCATTTCTTTGTGTGGGATTTTTTTCGCAATTTTTTTTTCGGCGACTGGTGGATTGGCGATGCGTCCGCCTACTGTGCCAACTGCAAACACGGCTCTTTGTCCTCCACCTCTACCCTTGAGTCTTGGAACACGAGCGAGTCCGTGTCCTGCGCCTAGGGATTCGACGCTTCTTCTTTTTCCAGCCAAGGGGTTTCTTCCTTGGGGTTGAAATCGATGAGATTGAAGGGTGACTACGGCGCGTTTTATGACATCGGGTCTGAGTGGTGTTTTGAAGATTTTGGGTACTTTGAGTTTGCCAATGGCTTTGCCGTCGAGGTTGAAGATTTTTGTGGTTACTTTGCCCATGGTTTATTTCCCTTGTTTTGTCTTTAGCCTTGAGGTGACTCCAACGAGACGCTGATGATTTTTGGTGTTTCTGGAAGCCTTCTTGGAGGTCGAGTTGGATAGCGGAGTCGTATTTGGCGTTTGGTTGGTCCTGGGATGCTTCCGCTTACTATGACGTATGCTCCTTTGACTGGTCCATACCGTATGAATCCGCCTTTAGGTGTGACATCTGCGCCGTTTGTGCCTATTTTTAAAATGCGTTTATTGTATTCGGTTCTTTGGTGATAGCCCATTTGTCCTGCTCTGGCAATTGTGTATAACACGCGGCTTGGGCTCCATGGTCCAAGCGTGGCTATTCCTCGTTGTGTTTTTCGGCTTTTTCTGTCTCTTATTTTGACGCCTAAGCGTTTAACTGGTCCTTGGAAGCCTTTGCCTTTGCTCACAGCCACGATGTCGATGTATTGGCCTTCTTTGAAAATGTTGGTAACTGAAAGGTTTTTGCCAAGCTGACTTTTAACGTATTCGAATTGTTCTTTTATTTGGGCTCCGTCTACTTTGATTTCTATAAGTTCAGGTGTTTTTTTGGGAACGCCTGCAAGTTTTGGTTGAGTAGCGGCTAATAGGCGGAATTCTGTGATTTTGTCTAAGTTGTTTTCCATTTTTTTGAAGCCGTTTTGTGGGTTTGGGTTTTTTGGCGGTGTGGTTAAACGGTTTATGTCTTTAGGCGGCTCCTTCATCCATGCTTCTGTGAGTGTCTTTAACCCATATGGTGTTTGTGTGTAAGCCCTCACTGCGCAGATGGTTAATGGTGGAGTGTCTATAACTGTAGCTGGGTACATGACTTCTTTTCCAAAGTTAGGTGAACCCGCACGGTCTTCAACCATGAATACATGGGTCATACCAGCCTTATAGCCCATAAAACCAAGTAAGGTGGGTCCAGCCTCTACATGTGGCCAAAAACGAATTCGAGCTGTTTGACGTGCGGCACGTCCCCTAGGTAAGTAGGCTAGTGAGCCTCGTCTGGGAGCGTTGACTTTTCTATGACCCATGAGCTATGACCACTCGACTCTCTTCAATAAGAAAAACAAGTTATAAAGGTTACTAAGCTAATTGTAGATTTTTGTTTAGGCGAATTTGTCAATTTCTTCTATTAGTTTGATTAGGTCGGTGGGTGAGGAGATGATGCAGTTGGCGCCTGCGTGGGTCAGCTCTTCTGATGTGGATATGCCGTATGTGACGCCTACGGCGAATACGTGTAATTCTTGGGCGGTTTTCATGTCTGAGATGCTGTCGCCGACCACCATGGCTTCTACTGGCTTGACCTTCAATTTTTTTAAGGCAGTTTCTAAGTGCACTGGGTTAGGTTTGACTGTGGGAACAGAATCCCGCGTGACCACTGCGTCAAAGAAGCCTTTGAGGTGAAAGGTGTTCAGGACAATGTTTGTTGATTTTTTGCTGTTGACAGTGAACAATGCCAGTTTGAGTTTCATTTGTTTTAGGGCTTTGAGGGCTTCTAAGATTCCTGGTATTGGACTTGTTGATTTTGCGCTTTCTAATTCGTATTTTTCTAAGTGTGTGAGAACTGTTTCTTTTAGTTTTGTGAATTGTTTTTGGTTTTTGCCTTTGTTTCTCATGGAGATTTCGACTTTTTTTAGCATTTCGAAGATGCTTTCGTTTAGGGAAAAAAGTGAGCGGGGAAAGCCTTGTGTTGCGAGGAATTCTATGACTTCGGCTCTGGCTGCTTTGTAGTCTAGGTTGAAGTTAACTATTGTTCCGTCGAGGTCGAACACAACTGCTTTGGTTGTCATGTTATTTTCATCTGTCTGTTGATTCTTTAGCGCTTGGGCGTTTTACAATACCTCGTTGGAAATATAGTTTGTGGTGTTACGAGCCAAATAGGTGCTGAAAGAGACAGAGACGGGTAGAGGGTCGTCTTGGGTTGACCACTCATGCAAGAATGAGGCGTAGGAGAACCCACACGAGGTCTCCGAATATTAGAGCTACAATCAAGCCTGCAGTTATGAAAACCAGCAAGGGTAATCCAGGAGTCGCCCAAATCTCGTTTTGAAGCTGTCCCTCTCGTTTGGCACTCAAAATTCTTTCAACTATCTCCTCTACTTTCTCGTCTTTAGGAAACACTAGCAGTCGCCTCTCACTCTCACCAGATTCTTTCATGCCTATGTCTTCAAGAGGATACATGTGCCCCTTCTCTAAATCAGACACCTTAATCTTATAACCCGTGAAAAAAGCCAAAAACTTCCGCCAAGATGACTCATTCTCAAAACCTTCAAATAGTTTCCGTCCTGTTCGAAGCCTCCAAACAGAATTGCGTAATGCAGCGTAAACAACGGTGAACGCCGCCAACAAAACACCGTTGCTAAAAACTGAGACGGAAAATATAGGCGACATGAATGAGGCGCTTGACTGAAATAGATAGTTGTGATATGATGGCAAGGCAAGAGCTAGACACATGAGCGCCTTAGCATCCGCTCCTCCAAAAGCGCCAGCATAGAAGAGCGCAACCGAAAACGCTGCAGTTATTAAAAAAGAAAGCGCATAGAACTGGAGCTGCTGGAGTATCTGCGGACTAAACATAATATATTGGAAGGTGGTTAACGCAAAAGCCAACGGCGCCATAATCAACCAAACCTTGTTGCTCACCTCACGTTTTCTAAAATCACTCACAGAAGCATAAACAAAGACAGATATAGTAAGAAAAACTCGAGCACCCTCCAATATCACATTCACTTTTATTCCCACTTTCTCAATGGTTTATAAAAGATAGAGATTATTAAAATAAATAGTCAGCTTGACGCGTATGAAGGATATTATGGTCAATTAGAAGCATAACAGGTAAGCCTATGCTGG
>Ga0315308_1002252_pt1 | contig 10974 bp, 19 predicted proteins | sample TDP3_MG_FD_203078 | JGI IMG/M metagenome (GOLD analysis project Ga0315308, IMG submission 203078) | Freshwater sediment microbial communities from Lake Towuti, South Sulawesi, Indonesia - TDP3 | ecosystem: Environmental > Aquatic > Freshwater > Lake > Sediment | place: Indonesia: South Sulawesi...
AAAAATCGTATTCATCCCGCCAATCATCCAAGTCTTTGTTAGATACGGCGTGGTTTAACTCTATTTTGCCGCCTAACACCTGAACTTTTTTAGCCATATCCTGCTCGAATAATTCCCGGTCCACGATGCATCCATAGTCCCTGTCACCTCGGAGCTCCCAATAATTTCCATCAGGCGCGTAGATGCGAACCTTTTTTATCATAGCCACAATACAATCTTCTGGAATCGAAACGTTGACTTTCTCTGCCATCCAAAAACTGATCCCACCAGCACATTTTGGGTTCTCACCAACCTTTGACTTCTTTTCAATAATTGTTACATCAGCAGCACTAGTCTCTAAAATTTCCTGTGCACAAGATAAACCAGCGGGGCCGCCACCGACTATTAAAACTTTTTTAGCGGTTCTCATCCTTCTCTACCTAGGAAAGACTTTTATCTTCTTCGAGGATAATTTAGTCTTTCGGTGACCGTTTTGGGTGAACAGGAAGAGGAAGAGGGTGTAACTCTCGAAGAAGAAATTAAAATCCTCCAAGAACAGGGTCTCCCTAAAGAAAAAATTGTAGAGCAAATCTTCGAAGAGGATTTGAGTGCTAGTGTAGATACATTATCCAAAGTGCTGGGAATGGGGAAGCTTGACATTGGAAGAATAAAGGGGCGGATTTCGAGAATCAAAAAGAGACTGGCGGAAAAGGAAAAACCACCTGAGGCGGCTAAGGAGGCTCCTCCCGAAGGCGTGTATAAAACTGAGCCTGACGTAAATGCCATTTTAGAGGAAATTTTGAAAACGCATCCGGATATTCCGCCGAAGGTTAAGGATGAGGTTATGGACTGGGCAAAACGCCGTGGAAGTTTAGATCCGGGGTTTGTGGCTTGGTTGTTGTCAAGTATGCGTGGCATTTCCTCAACTACGGCGAATATTGTCTCTCAGAAGTATGCGTTAGCTGTTCAGAAAGCACAGTCGGAAGGAAAGATTCAATTACCTATGGGTTTTCCAATGTGGCCAGCGGCGCCAGGTCAATCTCCACTAGGTTATCCACAAGGCTCTCTGTATCAGCAGCCACAAGGTTTTCAACAGCCTAGTTTTCAACCTGGTTTTCAGCCTCCTCCTGGACAGCAAACTCAACCTCCTGCAGGACAACAATTTAGTCAGCCATACGGCGGATATGGATATCCTCCACCGCCACAGCCACAGCAAGATATACGTAGCATGATAAGAGAGGAATTTCGCCTTTTAGAAGAACGAAAGAAGGAGCCTGTTTCCGAGCAGTTTGTTGACATTTACGAGCCTGTTAAAAATGAGGAAGGGCAGGTGATCGTGAATGATGAAGGTCAGCCAATTATGAAACATACCCGTATACCCGCGAGTCAAGCATCGCAGTTTGCACCGAAAGAAGATGTAGAAGAGAGAGTTTTGAAAAAGATGAAGACCTATAAGGAATTGTTTGGTTCAGAATTAACGGAAAGTAAGATTAGAGAAATTGTTAGACAGGAGGCTCCGCAGCCTATAGCGCAACCAGTAGAGAAGCCCATTACAATTGAGGATGTTAAGAAGGTTGCGGATGAATCGGCATTAACAGCTGCGCAGCATGTTCAAGAAATGCATGAAAAGAAGAACGAAGAAGAAAGACGGCATAAAGAGGTAATAGCAGCTATTCAACAGCAGGGGTCAGCAAGGGCGGTTGAAGGCTATAAAGAGGATAGTTTTCGCATTATGGGGCAGGGAATGTCAGAAGTGGCTAAAATTGCAGGGGATAGAAAGCCTATTGAAGTCATAATTAAAGAAGGTGGTAGAATTTTCTTCCCAAGTCCTCCAGGGGAGAAGCAAGTCGAAGCGGGCGCAGGAGAAGGCATATTTGCAAGACTAAGGAATCGTGGATGGGTAACTGAGCAATAAAGAGGGATAGAATTGCATTACGTTTTAGTTCTTTCAGGGAAAGGTGGCACGGGGAAAACTTTAGTCGCTATAAACATAGCGCATGAGCTTGCAAGTAAGGGCTCTGTTGCACTCATTGATGCTGATTTAAGCAACCCAAATGCTGCTGAATTGTTAGGCGTTAAGGACCAGATTCAAATTTCATCGGGGTCTTTCGCACCCCTTTCTGTAGACGGCATAGAGTTTTTCTCCATGGCCACAGTTAGCGGAGATAAGCCAGTAAGCATGGATGCAAGTGAATATGCACAGATCCTACGTGATGTTCTGAAGCACTCCAACTGGAAAGCGGAGACTGCGGTCATTGACATGCCAGCTGGTGTTCATAATGAGTTTTTAGAATTACTGACAAACTTTGGAGAGAACCTGCTAGGCTCCATCATTGTTTTGCAGCCAGCCCACGTTGAATCAGCACGTAAAATGCTTCAACTACATAAGACTGAAGGTGTACCAGTATTGGGCGTCATACAGAACATGTCCCATTTTGCCTGTGAACATGGAGAGTTATATGAAGTCTTCGGGCATATAGACCTGGACACCTTGTGTAAAGAGTTTGAAGTTGAGCCTTTAGGTTCTATTCCACTTTCTATGGAGATCCGTAAGGGCATAATGGAAGGAAAGCCTTTTCTATCTGACCAGTTGTCGCAGCCAATAATTAAAGGCGCGGAGAAGATTCGAGAGGCCAAGCCTGTTGGCGTCAGTTTCGTCGACAGGTTGAAAGAGAGACTGAAAGGGGTCGCGCTTGAGGTTATGCTTGAAGTTATGGTCAAGGTAATTGAGATCTCTAACACAGAGGTTAATATAGGAGACATACAGAAGGCACACGGGTTTCCTGGAGGTCGCACGATAGAGTTAGACGTGACTGACGAATCACTTCGGAATGTCAAGATTCAAGTGTTCTTCAGGATAGAGGAAGGCATACTGAAAATCGTTAAAAATCCTAAGATAGTCGATGACGAGATTAGGATATGGGAAAGAGCCTTAGCATGGTGCTTTCTAGGCAGAAGACCTGACACGAAAGCACCTTGGGACCTGTTTGATGCATGGCTAAGTGGAAAGGTCAAATATTATAGTAACGTGAGTGGTACGCCACGTGCGCTACAGTTTATGCGTTCAGTATGGGGAAACCTTAAAGAAACACCATCATTCAGCAAGCTTAAGCCCATACTTGAAAAAGTAGCGTAGAGATAGGTAAAGTTGACTAGAATTAAATACCAGTGCAGTTGCGGTTATGCGTGGTATTCTTCTAAAGAGCATCCTAAGTGTCCAAGGAGAGGACGAAGCCCAGTAAGAAAATACTTAGAACTAGTTATGTCAATTGACGAGGAGCTTCTTGACCTTAGCTGGTGTGAGTTCACCAGAGTAATCAAGCGTGTCATTAACGAAATTCATAAGGTGACGGCAGAATCTATGGAAAAAGGAAAGCCTTAAAAGTTCTGACTTTAAGTACATTTATACCTCGGTGCGGAACGTATAAATGAGAGAAAGAGGGCAAGTAATCTCAGGCTTCAGAATTACTATCCAGGACAAGGTAAGAAAGGAGCTAAAGATTAAACTTGGGGACTTCTATGAGATGGAGACCTATGGAGAAGACAAAATTTTAATCACTTTTTTCAAGGTAGGTAAGAGATGAAGACAAGAGAAATACATGATAAATACCTTCTACTTGAGAATGAGAGACTTTCTACCAAAGGGTTCCGATGTATTCCATTGATTAAACCTATACCAGACATCATAGCCATAAAGGGAAGAGATTTAGAGGTCTATGCTGTTGAGATTGTACATAAATCCTCACCTCAACCTAAAAACTATGCCCAAGCACCATGGTTTGACGATGTTTTATTTGCTTTTTACCCGATTGAACCTCCAGATTTTAAAGTAAATAATCACGTACTGGTGAAGACAAAATACAGAATCACCATACCTGAGAATGTCAGAGAAGAAATGGAAATCAAAATAGGTAGCACACTCGAGCTTCAAGTTGTCAGCAAGGATAAAATGATAGTCGCAGTGTTGGTGAGGTAATGGGAAGGAAACAAGGAACCTTAAAGCTAGAAGGATGGAAACCAATTAGACCATCGGAGGCAGACACAGAACGGTTTGCTGCAATTCGTGAATTAGTTGTTAAGGCAGTTTTCGCAAAATGGAATAAAGATAAAGAACCAGCGACTCTCCTAAGCATTTTCTTTAAAGTCCAAGACGATATCAAAGAGTTGCTCACAACAGTACAAAGGAACCGATGGAAAAAAGAATGGAGGATTCCTGGAAAGCGCACGATTGACCGCAGGGTAAACGAAGCTGCTGATCCTCGTTTCTATGAGGATGGAGTTCCGAAGATTGTGGCTGTCAGTGCCGGTGTGTACCAACCTAATCCAACATTATTTGTCAAGGGAGAGAATTAAACGAAATGGAGAAAGAAGAGATAATAAGTGTCCGTGAAGCTTTGGACCATTGCTACGCACCAGAAATAATGAGACCACGCTCGAGGAGGAAAATCATAGTTTGTTTCAACTGCAAACAACAGATAGAAACGATAAAAGTGAAAGAGGGAAAAGGGCTATGCCCTTTATGTGGTGTTGTTCTCTTTGATTGGCAGAGAGGTCCAAGAGAAAAATTTGAAGCTCTGAAACGTGCTTTTCTTGCTTACAAAGAAGGAGAATATACCATGGAAACTTTACTACACTTCTTTGCAGGCTTCTGTGGCTATGCCCCAACATCTGAAGATGAGTTAAAAATTAAAGAGGAGAGTTGAAGGAGAAGAGAAAATGGAGCAACCAACAAAGTATGAAGTAATTGCTGAGCAGAAAGCAAAACTTCGCTTATACATAAACGACCCTGCAATATTAAAGCAGCTTGACCACCCACTAAAATTGATGTATCCTATTCCCATAGAGATTGAAGGTAAAATGGTTATTGGCAAAACCAAAGATGGAAAGTTACACTGGTTCTTCGCACATAAAGACCCTGACTTCATTCCAGTTTTTGCCGATTTAGAGTTAGGAGAATTCAAAAAGATTGCGGTTAGTAGGAGTTAAGAGAGATGGAAAATCATCATCATTGTCTAATATGCGGTAACATGATCAGACCAAATTTACTGATCTGCTCATTGTGCACAGAGTCGAATCCGAAATTAAGACGTCTACCTGGTAACCCAAAACTATCGATTGCCATAAGAGAAGCTATTGAACGATTCATAGAAGACTACGCAAGGAGATTAACTTAAGAGGTTAAATCCGATGGTAAAAATGGAGATAGGAGTTAAACCTAATGGCAAAATGTGAACGTTGTGGAACGGAATATGACGAAAAAAGTTTCCTAATTAAGTTGAAGTCTAACGGCCAAATATATCGAAGCCCTTGGATATGCAGGGACTGTGCTAAAAAGGATGAACAGGCTGGGTTTATAGTAATCATTGACGTTGAAGGCAAGGCTCTAATTTAGAGGTGGAAACATGGCCATACTTGGTGATTTTTTATCTGGGAAGCTTCGTGCTCCTAAATTAATCCGTGAAATCGTAGAAAGGAGGCAAAAGAATGTCAATAATAGGTGATTTGTTAAGTGGACAACTGCGGAAGGAAATGAAAAGTAGAGTTGATGAGATCCTTAAGTGTGGAGAGCAGTGGGATAAAACTGCGCGGGAACTTGTTGAGGCATTGGATAGATTAACAGATGCCATTCAGAAAGGAAGTGTTGACCCTTCAAGTGTTAGATCAGTAGCCAGGAGTTCTAAAAAGCTGTCAAAAGAAACTAGAAATCTGGCACAAGCCTTTATAAATCATAGAGCTTTTCTTGAAAAAATTCTAGCAAGGTTCGGTTAACATGAGCATGAAGCTTGTGGAAAAGAAAGGAAAATTATATCTGGTAATCGACACACGCCCCTCTAAAGCTATAAGACGAGCAAAGAGGCGAATTGAAAAGCGAATGCGTGAAATTCATTCGCATTTTGGACTTAGAGAGTATGCTTAGGCACTGGATTGAGTTAGCTCGAGTTCATACGGCAGGCTTAACGACGGCTCTTTTTGTTGGAGGATATCTGATAGCAGGTGGTACGGTTTTGTCGGTGGATTTCCTTTTATGGTTCATATGTGGTGTCTTCTATCACGTCTGTGGTTTTATGCACAATAATATCACTGACTTACCCTATGACTCGGTAGATCCAAGAAAGAAGCATTTTCCTCTTGTTTCTGGGGCGATCAACTTTAGGAAGGCGGATGAAGTTGACAGATACTTGATGATACTCTTCTGTTTTTTTGCGTTGTATTTAACTAAGTTGCAGCCCATACCGACTTTCTTCTTAGTTCTCGCGATCAGCAGCGGCTTATTGTATGATTATTTCAATAAGGTGACTCCGCTTGCAGTGCTAGGAGTGACTGTTGCATGGGGTATCTTGCCAACCATATCTTATTACTCGACAACGTCCAGCTTCAGTCTAGTTCTAATTTATGTTACTATCTATTCGCTCGTTCAAGTTTTCATACAAATATCTGTTCTCGGGTTCATAAAGGATATCGAGGCACCACGAGAGAATAATTTAATGAGAAAACTTGGCTGCCGTGTCAACAGAGACCGATTAAGATGTTCTTCTACGGCTAGTGCATACGCTAACGGTCTCAAATGGTTTCACATGGCCCTGCTGATACTCGTGTTATTGGTCTCAGCATCTTCTCCATTAGCTTGGTTCTTGAGCGTTCTATTCTATTTAATATCATGGCTTCCGTATAAGAACCTCATGAGTTCAAAGTGGCAGCGAGATAAAGTTTTAGGTAGGTGCGTCTTGAACGAGGCTTTCTGCTTTTTGGCTTCGATTGCTGCAATACAAGGAGTTGTAGGCTGGGAAACAACGCTGTTTATGCTGTTGTATCCGCCACTATGGGTTTTTGTTTGGATGCGCCTGCAATGGGGAACTTGGAGAGTTGGACCTAAGGTTTAGGCATATCTGGCCAGCGTTCTCGAGGTAAACCTAGAACCCGAGCAGCAGCAAGATGCATCTTATACCAGCCGACCCTCATTATAACTGTCACTCTCGAGGTAGCTTTCCCTGTTAGTCTGTCAGCTTCTCTTCCAAAACCTATGAATCTAAGCGTTGAAGTGTCTATGTCGTAAACGTTGGCTCCGCGCCAGACAAACATTCTTCCAGGTATTACCCACTCAACATGGCCGCCTAGCTTTGTATTCTGGCTGCACCACTTCGCCGCTTCATATAGAATGTCTACTCCTTTTGGTGAAGACATCATGGCTGCTGTCCTGTGATAAGTTGCCGACAAGACAGCTCTCAGATAGGGTTCGAAAACTTCTGCCGATTCTGGGGACAAGTGATCACCCTAAGACTGAGTTTTCTCTTACTCTAAATAAGTTTTATGTATTTTTGGATATTCGCCTAGACTATCAGCTTGTATCTTCTCAGGGAGTCATGTTTTGGCAGTCAAATGTGGTGATGTTGGTGATGTGAGTAATACTTTAAATTTTTACGTCACCAGTTAGGTTCTGAGCCACTTTCTAAGCCTTGATAGAATAGGAAACTGCGCTCCTGGAACGTCTAACGCTTCAGCGAGTAATGTTCTGATGCCTTTTCGCACTGGTCCTTCGACGATTATGCCCCAAGAATTAAGGTAGTCTTCAAGTCTTCGACTCAATTTGTTCACCTTTATCTTGTAAGAATCTTAGAATGCCGAATCCAAATAAGCCTTTCCGTCCCTTGGGCAGCCCTAGTATGTCTCTGAGAGTACTTTCTCGAAGAGATTTATCTCCGATTTTCTTATCTAGTATGTCACCTAAGGGCCTGTCTAACAATGGCAAGGGAAATTCGTTTGCTTCCTTCAACTTTACTAGAGCTTCATGTAATGTTGTGAGGTCGTCTTTGGAGAGTCTTCCAAAATCTATCGTTGTACCTAATATCTCGTTTATTGTGGCTGTGAGTTCTTCCTTCGTTTTCTCTGGCATAATAACCATCAAAAGCTTATTTATGCTAAACGAAGTATTTAAAACGTGGGATAGTTATGGAGCGGGAGAATAAGCTTAAAGAGGCCATGGAACAGGTGAAGGCGAAGATTAACATGGTTAAGGAAGAGGCAACGCAAACTATTGAAGAATTGAAAGAAACTACTAGGAGTGTAGTGCCACGTCCTTTGAGGCGTAGAATTGAAAAGCGTGTAGATGATATACTCTCGGGCAGGCGGAGAAGAGGGAGAAGAGGTTGAAGGTTACTCGGCAGCTTGAACAGGCGATGAGCGGTTGTGTTGCTACTCCGGTTGTGATCAAAGTTAAGCGGGATTTTCTTGGTGAACTCAAGCATCGCATGCTTCTTGACTTTAAACTAATCGGGCTTGAAATTCGAAGGTTCAACATGCTTGCGACTGTTCTGCCAAATGAAGTTGTGGATGAAGTGAAGCAACTTCCTTTCGTAGAGACTGTTTACTTAGATAGAGAAGTTAGGGTTCCGGAGATTAGAGGGGCTGGAATAACTTTCGACCCCATTAAGCGGTTTATGGTTAAGGTTGCTGAAATAAGAGCGCGGAGAGCCTTAACGATGCGGAAGCCCGAATGGGTACCCACTAGTGAATCTAGGAAAGTCTTAGAAGCTGACCGGGCAGGTGCGGAAGGTATAGAAGGGCAAGGAATAAAAGTCGCTATTGTTGACACGGACAGCTCGCCACGTTATCAGAGCCACGGTCAACTTCGAGGAAGAGTTTTTGGGCACACTGTAGTAGAGGAAGTTAGTGACAAAAACGGTCATGGAGGACATGTGAGTACAACTGCTCTAGGTGGGCAATTAACCAGCCGACTTTTAGGGTTAAAGGCGTGGGGTATGGCGCCCAAAGCCTCAGGGGTTGGTGTCAAGGTTTTGAGGGGAGCAACGGGCATGGGAAACACGTCAGACGTCATAAAAGGTGTTGAGTATGCTGTGGATTGGGGAGCCCGAGTAATAAACCTAAGTCTGGGTGGTCCGCCGACTAAAGATCCAGCAGAAGACCCGATGTTCCCAGTTTTTCAAGAGATAAAAGATACGGTCATCACTTGCGCTGCCATAGGCAACGAAGGACCAGACGCAAGCACAACTTCAGCTCCAGGAAGCCTTCCAAACGTGTTGTCTGTTGGCGCCATAGACGTTAAAGGTAACATAGCCAGCTTCTCATCGCGTGGACCAACTCCTGACGGGCGCATAAAACCAGACGTGGTTGCGCCTGGAGTAAACATTTGGAGCGGGATCACTCTAGACACGTATCTAGACTATGTTTCAGACTTTCTAGGTAATGGCTTCACGAGCCTAAGTGGAACTTCGATGGCTACGCCGCATGTGACTGGGCTTATAGCGCTTGCTGCACAACTCTTTAAGAAAGAATTGCCTGAAGTGCCATTCAACATGAACCTAGTGTTTAAAATCTGTGAGCAGTACGGCCAGAGAAAAGACAACACGTATGGCTGGGGTGTCATAAAATACTCGTGGTTTAAACAGTTCATAGAGGCACACAAGTGAAACCTTACTTTAGACTCCTCAGACCAGGAACTCTCATTCCACCGATCTGTGCAGGCTTACTGTTTGGTCTAATGGGCATCAAAGTTAGTGGCTTAGCACTCAACGCTAGCACGCTATTTCTTGGATGCTTGAGCGGAGTTCTTTTAGCTTGTGCCAACGGCATCTCCAACATCGTAAACCAGATACATGACAGAGACTTGGATAGTTTGACACCTCATAAAAAGTTTAGACCCATCCCTTCAGGCGAAGTCAGTGTAGATGAGGCCTTGAGCATAGTTGTAATTCTAGTAATCGTAACTTTGAATTTAGCTTGGTTCTTTTTCCCGCCATTTTACGGAGCTCTCCTATCAGTTATTTTGATTTTCACGTGGATGTATAATAGCCCCCCTCTTCGCCTTAAAAATAGACTGTTCTGGAGCAATTTCGCCATTGCAACACCCCGCGGCGCTCTAGGAATCATTACAGCCTACTCAGTTTTTGCAGACCCCTTGGACACTAGGATCTTGATCCCAGCTCTAGCTTTTGGCATATACGTGTACGGAGCCAATACGTTCAAAGACTATGAAGACTGTGCTGCCGATAGATCGATGGACGTTCGAAACTTCTGCACGGTCTATGGAAAACAAGCAGCCTCCAAAATTGTGTTACCCTTCCTTGTTATCCCTCTCTTCGTCTTCCTTCCATACAACATTCTTCCTTTCCTAACCTTTCCTTTAAGCTCATTAATGATAGCTCTTCTTGTAAGAGACCCAGAGTTGAAAGGAAAAGGTGTTCTTATGTGGAAACTGTTTTATCTGCAATTTTCTCTAATGATGCTTCTATACGTGATTCCTTATCTCCTTTAGGAGGGAAACTATGCCCAGCATGAACAAGTTTGAATTTTTAATCAAGAGAATTGTGAAGAAGAATAAGTGGTCTCAGACGCCAAATGTGACGTTGCTAGAGTCTGTGAAGAAAATCTTGAAGGCTACAGATAAGTGGAGGAGAAAATATCCAAACAGAGAAGTTGTTGAGGATATACTGGAAAGTGTATTTTTTCTCTTATCCACTTGTGCAAGTTTAGACCATAATGTAAACTTGGATTCACTATTATTGTCCATTTGTGAAGGAAAGGAAAACTTCTCCTTTAAAGACATGCCAGACGATTTAGTATGGACTTTTCTAATATATGAAACAGTACCACATATTGACTACACGAAGAAGAGTCAACTTCACCTAAACGAGCCCACTGCTAAATAGTAACATGTTGTCTTGCCATAGCTTTGAAACTCGAAGCCTGTAGTAGTGACGTTTCTAATGTGTAGTGGTGTTAGAGCCATAGTTTTTGGTACTCCCCAAGCATCGTAGAGAATAGGAATAATATCGGCTAATCCAGTATTTACTGATCTTTCCGTGTTTCTGCGCAGCTCGTCTATAGCATCATTCACTTTACTACGTAAGTCATCAACCTTAGCATTTAACGATTCTAGGCTATCCCGAGCTTCACTCACACTCGCCACTAAATCATCAACAACCTCATTAACCCTGACAAAAACATTCTCAATTGTTATAACCATGTCGTTCAAACCGT
>Ga0315308_1002253_pt1 | contig 10973 bp, 8 predicted proteins | sample TDP3_MG_FD_203078 | JGI IMG/M metagenome (GOLD analysis project Ga0315308, IMG submission 203078) | Freshwater sediment microbial communities from Lake Towuti, South Sulawesi, Indonesia - TDP3 | ecosystem: Environmental > Aquatic > Freshwater > Lake > Sediment | place: Indonesia: South Sulawesi...
CCTTCCTCTACAAAATCATTCAGCCGATCTTAGGACCATACTCCATGTCACTGTACAATTTCTGCGTTCTGTTTCCCGTAATCTTCGGTGTCCTAACCTGCCTTGTATTATATTTGTTAGGTAAAGACATAGGAGGCAAGGAAGTTGGATTGTTTGCTTCACTGTTTCTCGCATTAAACTCTTCACACATAGCGAGGACATCTCTTGGTTTCTTCGATGACGAAACCGTAGGAATCTTCGGCATATTGCTTTTCATGTTGTTATTCCTAAGAAGCATAGACAAAGAGCGAACTCTGGGTTCCGGTGTGAAATATTCAATGCTTTCTGGTTTAGCGTTAGGCTATGTTTGCTGGTCTTGGGGTGCACATCTGTATCCCATAGCCATCACAGTCATCTTTGTCTTAGTTCTCGTTGTCATGAAGAGATACAGCACTCGATTGCTCTTATCATACTCTACAACCTTCGGTTTAGCACTCTTCATTGGAATGAACCTTCCGAAACTGGGATACCGGTTCTTGTTTTCTTCCGCTGTTTTACCTGTGCTAGGTGTATTCGGCATTCTATGTCTATATGAGACATTGAATCACATCGAAACAAGCAAGTGGAAAACTTTGGCAATCGTGCTGTTCTTCACATCTGCTGGAATCTTATATTTCGCTTTAACTTATTTCGGATACATTACGCCTATCGGAACAAAGTTTTTGGCGGTGTTGAATCCCTTCGAAAGACTTGAGGTGCCTTTGGTACAGTCTGTTCAAGAACATCGTGTGACGGCGTGGGGTTCCTTCTACTATGACTTCGGCATTGGAGCGTTCTTCCTTCCATTAGGCTTATTCTTTGCATTGAGAACGGCAACCAACAGAAACCTGTACTTAGTCATCTACGGTCTGACAGCTCTGTATTTTGCAAGTTCAATGGTTCGTCTCTCCATTCTGTTGGCTCCAGCCTTTGCAATTCTTTGGGCAATAGCTCTGGTTTCAATTCTGAAGCCATTCGTAATAATTCTAAGTGAGAAGCCTCAAGTGACAAAGAAATACCGGTTGCCACGCGTTGGGAAAGAGTTCAGTGGAGCAGTTATATTGTTGATGATACTGCTTTTAAGTTTCACGTTTGTTATGCCAACTCAACTGTTTCCATATCCGAGGTTCTACCGGACAGCATACAGTCCAGTAACCATCATGTCGTCAAGCGTCCCAGTTAAGACAGATGAACCCATTTTAGACTGGTACGAAACACTGATTTGGATGAAAGAAAATCTGCCCGACAACGCAATCGTTTGTTCTTGGTGGGACTACGGCTACTGGATCACCATTGTTGGAAACAAAACCACCTTAGCAGACAACGGAACCATCAACATGACGCAGATACAGAACATTGCTAAAATGTTCTTGTCTAACGAAACAGAAGCCATCCAAATACTCGAAAGCTATGACACTACTCACGTGGTTGTTTTCATCACCTTCACCAGCGACGGCAGACCTTTTGGATACGGTGAGGAGGGCAAGTGGAGATGGATGGCAAAAATAGCTGAGCTCAATGAAACAGACTACTTCAAAGACGGGTATTGGACAGAGCTAGGAAAAGAAACCGTCATATACAAGCTCATGACATATGGAAAAGAAACAAAACTAATGACCATATCAACAATTCATCTAGAACACTTCGAAAAAGCATACTTTAGTCAAGGAAAAAACTACGGAGGAATCATCCCACTTGTCTGCGTTTATAAAGTTAAGTACTAGAAGGGGCGGTGAATGTTGAAGATTAACACCTTAATTAAACAAATCGTAGCATACCCTCGGGATTTTGCTAGGTTCCTTAGTACGTTACCCGTCGCCGTTCGATCTTGGATCTGGTGGCTAACCGAATATCCAGAAGGAACTCCCCCCTATTGTCCACATGTCAACAGGAGAATGGTCTGCGACTTTTGCTCAAATCATGTAGTGGAAGAGAATCAGACTTCCATAACAACATATTGTAGAATAGTCTCAAAACTAAGAGCGGAAGGAATCTTAAAGTGAGAAAGGAGGACAAGAAAGAATGTTTAGAGTACTTGTCACTGGCGGAACGGGATTCATCGGGTCACATCTAATACCAGAGCTGATTAAAAAGGGGTATGATGTCTGGTCTTTAGAGAGATATGTTACGGGCAGGATAGGACAACCTCGTCAAGTCAAAACTGTCTATGCCGACTTAAGCGACGGTTTCATAGTTAGGAAAGCTGTTAGAACAGTCAAACCTGAAGCAGTAATTCACTTGGCTTCTGTAAGTGCCGTATCATACAGTTATGAGCACCCACAAGAGGTTATGGAGACCAACTTGATAGGAACAATAAACCTTGCAGAGGCTTGTCTTAGAGAAACATATAATTTCAAACAATTCCTTTTTGCTGGAACAAGCGAGGAATATGGAAACAACGGGTTAAAAATTCAAACTGAAGATAATCCTCTAGTACCAGCATCGCCTTATGCAGTCAGCAAAGTTGCTTGTGACAAATATTTAAATTACATGAAAGAGGCGTATAACTTCCCAATAACAATTCTCAGACCGTTCAACACTTATGGGCGTAGAAAAGACTACCATTTTTTAATTGAACGGGCAATAGTGCAAATGCTAACCTCGAAAACTGTGCATTTAATTGACCCAACACCTATTCGAGATTGGATGTACGTTGGAGATCATATAAACGCTTACCTTACATGTTTGAAGAAATCAAAAGCCATAGGTGAAACATTCAACTTCTGCACAGGCAAAGGATATACAGTAAAAGAGACTGTAGAAAAAATAGCTGAACTGGTAGGTTTCAAAGGAGAAATTCGATGGAGTTCGGCATCATCAAGACCAGTAGAAAGCAGAGTAATCATAGGCTCCTACGAAAAAGCAATGCGTGTTCTCGGATGGAAACCACGATATAGCCTTGAAGACGGATTAAAGGAGACGATCGAATGGTGGAAACAAAAGTTGCAATAGTGCATCATACTTTGTCATCACTTGGAGGCGGTGAGAGAGTAGGAGTATCTACTGTTGAAGCATTAAATAAAAGCGGGGTTATTCCCGATGTCTATACGACTAGCCCTATTAAACTACAATATTTGCATGATTTCTATGGAAAGAAGATTGAATGTAAACTTCACGTGATTATGCCTTTTAGTGTCAGGTTGTTCGGCATATATCAACGGTTAATTGCGAGTCTAAACTCTTTCACGTTAAGCGAGTATGACATCGTAGTTAATACAACAGGAATCTATACACCATTATTCCTAAAGTCTTTAGTTAAGCGTTACATTCTATATGTCTACAACCCACTTGTTCCTCTTCAACCATTCACAATAAAGGAGAACCTGAAATATCAAAAAAGCCTATTCTGGAAAATCTACTTTCAACCATATCAAAGTCTAATCAGACATTCTATTTCAAAACTCGGAGACGCTGAACTTTTGGCGGTTTCAGATTTTACGAAGTGGAGAATAGAAAAGTATTGGGGTAAGCCAAGTGTAACGGTTTATCCACCTGTAGATGTGGAAACGTTCAGTCGAGTTTTTGACAAAATAGATAGGGAAGGAGTCATAAATATCGGGCGTTTCACCCCAGAGAAAAACCATCTTTTGCAATTAGAAATAGCTAAACAACTGCCTAAGTTAACCTTTAGAATATGTGGTTCAGCCAAGACGCCTTACTATTGGAAATGGTATCAGCATGTTAAAGCAAAAGCTGAAGAAATGGATTTGAAAAACGTGGAGTTCTATCCCAACGTTTCATTCAGAAGACTTGTTGAATTAATTGGAGAATCAAAATTCTTTCTACATGCAATGTTTAACGAGGACTTTGGGCTCACTACTTGTGAGGCGATTGTGGGCGGTTGCATTCCTTGTGTACATAATAGTGGAGGACAGAAAGAAAGTGTGCCGTACGAGTTTCTAAGGTTCAATAACGTTAAGGAAGCAGTTAAAATTCTAAGCAGCTCGTACCCTTCATGCTTACGTGAAGACCTCTTCAATCATGTTTCACAGTTCCGAGATGAAAACTTCCAAAAACAAATGTTAGGCGTGATTTTCAATGGTTAGTCTCAATGTAGGCTGTGGAGGGACTGATTATGCCTTCAACGACTTAGGATGCGAATTAAACTGTGACATTCAAAAACCTCACATCAAGATTAGAAATTTTGTGCAATGTGATGCTAGATTTTTACCATTTAAAGATAATGTCTTCGAGAAGGCTTATGCATACAACGTATTGGAACACGCAAAGGATTATCGTAGAGCTTTAACAGAGTTTTGCAGAGTCTCCAAGGGGAAAGTGTTAATTAGATTCGACAAGATTTATAATTTGGCTAACTGGTGGACATTAGATCATGAATACATCCAGCACGGTAAATACCTCATTTCAGTTCCAAGGCTTGTTAAAATAGCACGCTTTATCTTTCGTTTCCCAACAATTCACAATAGGCTAATTCAACATTTATTTCATTGCCATTGCTTTCCAGCAATAAGAAAAATAGGTCTCCTTGACAGGTGGAGTTATTATTGCATAAATTCAAAAAAGTATTGTTGATAAACCCTCCAAACAAAAAAATTCGAAATTCTTTTCCGCATTTAGGTTTGGCTATGTTAAGTGCTATGCTGAAAAAAGCAGGTCATAAACCACTTGTTCTTGATTATCTAATCTTTCCTAATATTCCATCAATAGATAAATTTATGGAGAGATTTAAACCAGATGTAGCCGGAGTGTCTATATTTAGTGCAAGTCTTAAAGAGTCTGTCCGAGTAATTGAAAAAATTAAAAAATACAATATACCAATAATAATTGGCGGTGCTCACGTATCCATTTATGGTAAAGAATTAAGTGCTCTTGGTGTTGATTATATTGTTAAAGGAGAAGCAGAACTTGTAATCTCAGAGATAGTTAAGCATGCTTCAAAACGGCAGTCTCCTAACATTATTCAGGCAATTTTACCTGACAATCTTGACGAGTTACCTTTCCCAGATTTTAAATCGTTTTACAACCACGAGAATATAATCAGCTATCCGCTACTTACAAGCAGGGGGTGCCCATATAATTGTAGTTTCTGTTGTGTATCTAGTGTTTCTTCTAAAAAATGGAGACCGAGGAATGCACACTTATGCATAGAGGAGCTTCGATATGCCGTTAAATATTTACCAAAAATTAAAAATGTTGAAATTATGGATGATAATCCAACTGTTTACCCTACTCACTTTAAGAAGTTTCTCAAAATGTATATTGACTGTGGCTTGTCTAATGAAATAGAGAATTTTGCAGTTGCGAATGTTCGTGCAGATAAAATAGATGAAGAGCTTATTGTGCTACTTAAAAAAGCAGGAGTGAAGCATATAGCGGTTGGGGTAGAACATGGTGATGAAGAAGTTTTCGATTTCATAGGTAAAGGAGAAAAACTTGATGATATAAAGATGGCAGCACGACTAATTAAGTCTTCAGGGATAAAGTTGGGATGCTGCTTTATAATTGGTTTGCCCCAAGACAGCATGCAAAAAGCAATGAAATCCATCGAACTAGCGAAAGAGCTGGATGCAGACTATTATTTTTGGAATTTTCTCGCTCCATACAAGGGAACGAGGGCGAGAGGATGGTTTGAGAAAAATGGGAGAATTTTAAGAGAAGCAAATGAACCACTAATTTTTTCGGGAAGTTTAGATACCATTTGTCCAGAACCATATGCAAGTTCGAACATTTTTTCCTTATCCGAAATAAAAAGAACTTTTTTAATGGCTATGTTAGAAACTGACCAGTATAAAATTAGAAAAATGCTTAATCCCTTTTGGTTATCGAAATTATTAAATTTAACTATTCGATATCGTGTTTTTGGTTCTTTCATCAAATCTGTACACAGGCAATGTGAGCTTCACTTTGGACATTACATTCACAAACATGTCACTACCAGCTCGGACTAATCATACTGTTGGTCGGCTCCTCCTTCTTCTAGCTCCAATGGTGGCTCACTTGAACAGGCAGGTGCAAACGCTAAACACATTCGGGGTGAAAACCATGTAACGCCATTCTCAAACGTCCCCCAAGTCCTACGTCTCCGTCTCTCCGTGTTTGAACGTCTCTCGTCCTCTCGTCTCCAGCTGCCCTTGTCTCTAGAATAAAAAATTAAAAGTAAAGTAGTAATACACAATAATTAATGTATTTCCAGATTGTCCCTCTCTCCTCTCAGTGTGTGAGACTCCAACCATCTCATCTTCTTAAAGGAAATAGCCGACGATCACAACTTGTTACTAATAGAAGACGCCGCGGAATCCCTTGGAGCGCACATTAATGGGAAAAAAGTAGGCACATTTGGATATGCAGGCGTGATTAGCTTCTGTGGAAACAAGGTGATTACCACCGGAGAGGGGGAATAATAGTAACCGATTCGAAAGATGTCTACGAAAAACTAAAGCTAACAAGATCTCATGGAAGGCAGGAAATAGAGAATTATTTCACGTCTGTGAAAACAATGGATTATGTGATTTTAGGTTATAATTGGCGAATGCCCAATATTACTGCATCAATAGGCATAAGTCAAGTCAAAAAATTGAATAAGATTATAGAAATGAGAAGAAGAAATGCAACATACATGACCGAAAAACTTTCAAAAATAGGTGGGATACAGCCCCCAAACTCTCCAAATGGTTACTTCCACATTTATCAAATGTATACGATAAGAATCAGGGACGGGAAGGAAGTCAGAGATGCCCTTAAAAATTACTTAGCAGAAAAAGGCGTGATGACTAAGGTCTACTTTCCACCCGTTCATTTGACTCGCTTTTACAGAGAAAAATTTGGCTTCAAAGGCGGAGAACTACCAGTTACCAAAAAACTCGCCAAACAAGTCCTTACTCTCCCCATGTACCCAACATTAACGACAAATGAAATGGACTACATCACCGAAAATATTAAACTCTTCATGAAAAACTACGCTAGCCATGTTTATTAGAGAGGGGACAAAAATGTTCCGCATCGGTGAGACGGTTCGGTCTTCTGGTTGCTAGCGCGCGATATGCCAAGTAAATAAGCCCGTTTTGGGCTTATCGGTCAATCTTATACTAGTGTCTTTTTAATCCAATTGAAAATTCGCGCGCAAAATTTTATATTATAGTTAAAATGTACGTATTGAGATATAAGGAATGAATATGAGTGAATTAAGGAAATTTTACGGAAAATATACGATCACAGATTACGAAAGCGCATGGCAGAAAAAAGGTTATGCTTCTTTAATTTTTGAGCATATAAGAAATAATGTTTGGGATGATATTCGCTACGAAATTCGCTTTCAATCAATGCACAGGACGCATAGTTACACAATGATCTAAGTTTGTTACGATTATTAGCAATAACAATCGTATCCCCAATTCGCGCCCTCCAATTATCTGCACCAACAAAGGAGCAACGCGCGCGGGTTTTTCTGGCTATTTTGCTAAAAAGATTAGCTAATATTCCGATTTATATTAACAGACACATACGCGCATGACTGACAAAAATTGGTTTTTGGTAATAATTTTGGGGCGTTTAGGCTCTTCTCGATGAGAGGTGAGGATCGAGCATAAGCGCCTTAAGAGGCTTTTCGACTCGCTGGACTTTCAGCCGGTCCAAGGCTTGTTGCTGGAGCCTTATCATGGGTCCGGTCCTGGGAGACCCTTCCACCACCCAGTGGTCGTGGTCAAGGCGTTGATGTTTCAGCGCTTTGAGCGCATCCCCTCGGAGCGGGCCTTGGCTGAGGGGCTGGCTAAGAGCCGATGCTACCGGAGGATATGCGGGTTTAGGCGCCACACACCCAGCCGGGGATGCTTCACCCATTTTAGGAGGCGGTGCCTGGGCGAGGAGAGGTTTAGGGAAGTTTTTCAGGCCATGGTGGGGCGGCCATGGCTCTAGGGGCCTTCAAGGGTCGAGCCGTGGCCATCGACTCCACCGCCTTCAAGGCCTACAGCACCAGGGACCAATCTAACCGCCGGGGTCGATCAGACCCTGACGCGGACGTGGGAAGGGCTGGCAGAACCTACATCCTGGGCTACAGGGTTCACTTGGTCTGCTGCGCTGACGGAGACGTCCCCCTAGCCTTTAGGGTCGAGCCTGTCAGCAGAAACGACAAGCTCTTCTACAAGCCGCTCTTGGAGGAGGCTTGAGGGTAAATGCTAAGTTTAGGGTCACCGGCCCAAAGCGGCTGGTGAAGGCCTATCACAAGAGGCTGAGCGTGGAGCGGGTCTTCAAGAAGATGAAGCTCCAGCTGGGCTTGGAGGATCACCACCTCCGAGGCCTAGCCAACATCGCCATCCACGCCTGCCTCATCCTCCTGTGCGTCCTAGCCGTGGTCATCGCCTCTTATAGGGCTGGCAAGCCCAGCAAGGCCAGGAGCATCCGACACTGGACATCCTAAAAGCTACGGCAGGCCTAGTGGACGGCTGTGCAGGCTAGCGGAGGCTCCCCATCATCCACCAGCCAACCAGCCCTCCAGAGGATCCAGCCCATCAAGAACATTCCATTCTGGCTCGAAACGCCACAAAGTTCGAGGCACACTTCCTTCTCACAAGAAAGTTAAAGCGGAAAACAGAAAACTTACTTATCCAATTGAAACAAGTAAGTAGTGGATCGCATGGTCAAGAGTGAGATCAGGCTTAGATACTCAGGGTTAGTCGTTTTTGCATCCAATCTTCTTAGCGTTGCAACTGGACTTGCCTTCGTTCTAATGATCACAAGAAGCACCTCCACCGAGGAGTTCGGAATCTGGGGAAACGTCGGTGACCTTTACAGCTACTTCGTTCTGCTAGCTGGCGTCCTCCCATTCTGGACAACTCGCTTCATAGCTAGAGAGCACGCTGGATCAGCCAGAACGGGGCTCATTTCCAACCTAGTCATATCCATCGCTTCAGCTTCCATCTACCTCGCATTGGTCCCAACCGTTTTATCAGTTCTGCAAATTAGTAGTATCTACGCAATTCTATACACCATTGTATCAATCCAAATACTCGAACTCTACACAACATCCGCCCTAGAAGCAGTCTTACTCGCCAAGCAGCCTCAGACCATCGGATACGGCCTGCTTATATCCGAAGTGTGTAAGGTCGCTCTCGGCTTCACGTTGATAATGCAGGTCAAATTAGGTTTGCAGGGAGCGCTCTATAGCATAATCATCTCATACCTCGTTCGAATCGCATTTTACGTAAAACTCACCGCAAAAGAACTCAGGGAAAGCGTTAGGTGGAGCTACCTAAAAGAATGGCTCAAAGCCTCACCAATCAACATATATGGCATTATCGGCAACAGAACAGCAGCGTTTACCCTCATTTTATTATTCGTCTATGGAGGTGAGCTGGCCCGAGCATACTACGGAGCAGCCGTAACTATCGCCAGCGTCATCGGCTATGCGTCGTTCTTAGCATTTGGCCTCTACCCACGGCTTCTTTCTCGAAGCAGCCTCGAGGACGTGTCCATATCCCTCAAAATGGTCATGATGTTCGCCATCCCTATGACCGCCGGAGCCGTGGTTCTGTCCGATTCCTACTTAACAATTTTAAAGCTTGTCTACGCTGAGGCAAGACCAGTCCTCCTTCTCTTGGCAATGAACCTTTTATTTGAATGCACATCAGAAGTCTTCAACACCATTGTATCGGGCACCGAAAGAGTCGACGCTAAAGCGAAGATCGCATTCAGGGAGCTCGTTAAAAGTCGTCTATTCCTCATTTGTACTCTACCCTACGTCCAATCGGCCGTAACCCTCCCGGCAGCATTCCTCATCCTAACCCTCATCGCAAAAACATCCCTAGAAGCCGCCACCTACCTCGCCCTGATCACTTTACTCGCGAACTCAGCCATGCTGATAGTCAGATACGCCATCGCTCGTAGATGCCTACTCTTCAATTTCCCTTGGAACAGCGTCTCCAGGTACGCTCTGGCATCCGCAGCGATGACAACGGTGCTGCTCTTGATCCCGCACCCAACAACACTATTAAAAACAGTAGCGTTGACCCTCCTAGGAGCAACCATATACATCGCCGTACTGATGCTCATCCACAAAGAAGCCAGATCATTGGCCAAGTCCATTCTGCAAGAAGCTAAACGCATAACACAGCTCTAGGTTCGAATTTCCATACACACACAAAAAATTGTATATAATGAAGTTAAGATTTCTTGCAAGGTATGAATGCTGAAAACAACGTTTTTCAGAAATTTAAGTTGTGCAAAAAAGCGGTCACATTTGGATCTAAACATGTACGTCGCAGCAGCTGGCCGTTTCATATGATTTCAGCTCACCTGATCTGTGGCACAATAGGCAGTAAGGGGTCCCAGCCAATCATTGCGTTGAAACCATGCTCTTTTGTCGGACAAAAACCTAGGGGGGAGGGGTAGATGAAAAATAGGTTGAAAATTAGGCAGGCAACGGCTCGCAGCAGGAGGGCGGCGTTCATCCGCGAAGAGAGCTTCGCCAACATCATGCCACCATGAGTGCTTTGTTCCAAATCTTCCAAGATTCGATGAATTGCCATTCTGACTGATTTTGCACCATTGCACTCAGGTTTCCATCCCAACCGATCGATCGAAGTCTAACAACAGAAGAATCTGAAAAGGGGAGGGGGTCTATAGAGGTTTACGAAAGAGAGACTTAGACTCATTAAACGCCACGCATACTCAACGGTCCATAGGAGATCCGAATGCCCATTGACATTGCTGCGGCCTAGATCTTGTGTGGTGGCTGTTTCACCAATCCTTCTTCCATTCTTCGTAATCTAACGGCTTCACAAGGTTTAATTCCTGAACCCTCCTAAAATCGTCGTCGTTTGAAATGACATCCCCCACCATCGCCTTCCGCGTTGTGGCGAGGTGTACAGCGTCGTAACCGCTCAACCCATACCTCAAGGCAAGGTTGGAGGCCAAAGAAAGAATATCTTGATCCACCCCAAAAATCTCCAAGGGAAGCGAGTAGATGACCGTAACCGCAAGATCGGCTTTTTGAGGATCGT
>Ga0315308_1002254_pt1 | contig 10972 bp, 10 predicted proteins | sample TDP3_MG_FD_203078 | JGI IMG/M metagenome (GOLD analysis project Ga0315308, IMG submission 203078) | Freshwater sediment microbial communities from Lake Towuti, South Sulawesi, Indonesia - TDP3 | ecosystem: Environmental > Aquatic > Freshwater > Lake > Sediment | place: Indonesia: South Sulawesi...
CCGGGGAAAGGGGGTCTACAGAAGAGTAATTGATAATGTGGGGTTGGTTAGGCGGAACGGGTTTGAAGGAGAGATAATTGCCAGAATGACCGTGATGGAGAAAACAGACATTTACCAGCAGGTCATGTGGCTTCTAAACAATCCTGAATACTCTTTCTCGTCTGTTCATTGGCAACTTGATGCTGGATTCTGGAAGAAAGACTTCTCAAGAAGACCCTTTACGAAATGGGTTGAAGAAAACTACAATCCTGGAATAACAAGGCTTGTAAAGTTTTGGGTTGATTTCATGGAGAGGAAAGGTGAGGTCCTCAGGCTCTATCCCTTTTTGGGAGTGATGCAATCGCTCCTTAAGGGTGAGAAAAGCCTGCTAAGGTGTGGCTCCGGCTGGATAAACTATAGCATACAAACTGACGGTCAGATAATACCTTGTCCCATCATGAGTGGAATGAAAGACTATTATTTAGGGCATATTCGGAGTGCCCATCCGCGGCGGTTAAGGAAAGTTCTTGTGGGACATCCATGCGTCAGATGTGAGATTTATCATGAATGCGGAGGAAGATGCTTGTACGCAAACATAACAAGGAGGTGGAGCGAAGAAGCGTACGCTTGGGTGTGTAAAACTGTTAAAAACCTTGTTGATTCGCTGAGGGTTAGTCTGCCAAGGGTTGAAAGATTAATCGATGATGGAAAGGTTAGGCTTTCAGATTTCGAGTACATGAAATACAACAGTTGCGAAATAATACCGTGAAACAGCCACGCTTGCAAATTTAGTCTCCATATTTTGGATAAACAAGACTTTTCTGTTTCCGTTAACTCTCTAATTCCGGGTCTGACTATGAATGAAAAGTTGACAGGTGTTAGGGCATATCGGAGGACTATTGCCTTACTCCTTGTTTTGCTAAGTAGCGCTTACGCATTAACGTTGGCATTTAACGTTAAACTGGTTAAGGCATCTGGGACTATTTACATTAGAGCTAACGGGCAAGTTGACCCTAGAACAGCACCGATTCAGCGTGACAAGGACCTCTACACGTTTACTGATAACATTAATGATTCCATTGTAGTTGAGAAAGACAGCATTGCGATTGATGGAGCGGGACACACTCTTCAAGGAACAGGTGCTCCTCTATCTAAAGGAATAGACCTCTCTAATAGAACTAACGTAATAATCAAGAACATGGAAATCAAAGCATTCTATTATGGCGTCGACCTCTCAGGGTCTTCAAACAGTATTGTCCAAGGAAATAGCATAACAAACAACACACATGGCATATGGCTTGTCCGCACGGCATATGAACCGCCTTCTGACAACAACACCATATATGGAAACAACATAACGAGAAACAAAGATTTTGGCATCTGGCTCGGTTTTTGTTCCAACAACAATGTTTCTAATAATAACATAGCAGACAACTACCGGGGCATTGGGTTCGAATGGTCTTCAAAGAACACACTTAGAAACAACAACATAACTAATAACAGATACAACTTCATGGTTTTGGGTGGGACTGTTTCAACATTTGTCAATGATGTTGATACTTCAAACACGGTTGACGGAAAACCCATCTATTACTGGATTAACAGGCGAGATATGGCTGTTCCTCTTGACGCTGGATATGTAATCCTCGTAAACTGCACGGGCATAACCGTTCAAAATCTAGACCTCAGAAATAACGGGCAGGGCTTGCTACTGGTTTACGCAACAAATTCGACAATGACCACAAACAGCATGGCAAACAACGAGTACGGCATCCATCTTGTTCACTCTTCAAGCAACGTTATTTCTGGAAACAATGTTACCTGCAACATCCGTGGCTTTCTCTATGACCAGTCTAGCAATAACTCTCTCACGGAAAACAACATAGCAAACAATGAGTGTGGCATCTGGCTCGATGAGTCTTCTAACAACGAATTTTACCACAACAATTTCACGAACAATACACAGCAGGTAAGTATCGAACGGTTTGGTGGGTGTGTTAATGTTTGGGATGATGGTTATCCTTCTGGCGGAAACTATTGGAGCGACTACGCAGGCGTGGATGAAGATGGTGATGGAATAGGGGACACATCATACGTTATTGACGAGGCCAACGAAGATCGTTATCCCCTTATTGCGGGTTCTCCCTCAAATGACACCACACCGCCCACTATTTCCATTCTGTCTCCAGAAAACAAGACATATTCTGTAAACGATGTTCTCTTAACCTTCACTGTGAGTGAATCAACCTCTTGGATTGGTTACAGCCTAAATGGTCAAATGAACATGACCATCACTGGAAACATAACTATGTCTGAGTTGTCTGAAGGGTTTCACAGTTTAATAGTTTATGCGAGTGACACTGCTGGAAACATGGGCTGCTCCGACCTCGTCTACTTTAGTATAGAAACCCACCAGGCAGCGCCTTTCCCAATGTGGATTGTAGCCATAATATTGATAATAACAGGTATTGGAGTAGCCCTTGTGGTCTATTTCGTAGAATTCAATCCGCGCGCAGAAGTTTCAGTTTAGCGCAAGTCGTTTCGGTTTTGATCATTCGCTGATTTGAGTGCTGCAAAAGTTTAATATTTGTGGCTAGACCCTTTTGAAGAACCTAAAGTGTGAAGACAATATGTTTCTGCCAGATCCTTCAATTTCTCTCACGCAGATGTACGGTAGAGTTAGGGGTTTTTACCTCTCCTATTCAGGGTTGGGGAAAGACGCAAAATTGTTGATTCTATCGATTTCCATTTGGTCTGTCACGTTCGGTTTTTTGGATGTCACTTATGCTCCTTTCTTGGACATACTAGGTCAACGAGGAGAGTTGATCGGCACTTTGATGCTGGTTTCCTCGTTTTCTTCCGCTGTCCTAATGATTCCTTTTGGGATTTTGGCTGACCGTTACGGAAGAAAACCCTTCCTTTTGGTTAGCACAGTACTTTCCGCATTCTCTTTTGCCATATACTTTTTCGTAACCGACATTTTCTTGTTCGTGATTGCGGAGTTGATCAAAGGGCTTTCTTGGGCGATGTCTTGGGGAACGAGTGCAGCGTTTTTGGCCGAGAAGGCTTCGGAGAAGCAGAGGCCTTACGCTTTCGGTTTGTCTTCTTTCGGGTTTGCAGCTGGTTGTGTTTTTGGATATGTCATGGGTGCGGTTCCGGACTTTTTGACTGTTGCCTATGGAATGGATCGCCCTGAGTCTATTCGAGTCATGTACCTGGTAACAGCGGTTGTCTCTGTTGTCTCCTTGTTTCCTTTGATACCTATCAAAGAGGAGAGAAGGCATTTGGCAGGGGGAACCGAGGCGAGATGGTTGAATATAACCTCTTGGCGAGTCGTGTCGTGGTTTGCTTTGACAAATGCTCTGGTAGGACTGGGCGCAGGGTTCATGATACCTTGGTTTTCCTATTATTTCACAAGAAAGTTTGGTGTTAATCTTGCAGAGGTTGCGGTTGTGTTCGCTGTCTCGCAGGTTGGAATGGCGATTGCCTACTTGATTGTTCCTAAGATGGTTGAAAAGATCGGTAGTGTTCGGACTGTCGTTTATGCGCAGGCAACTGCTATTCTGACTCTGCTCTTGATTTCCATTTCACCTGGCTTTACAGTGGCATCTGTCTTGTATACTATACGGGTTATCTTGATGAACATGACCAGCCCCGCATTATCGTCTTTCTTTATGGGGCTGTTAAAAAGTGAGGAACGTGCTTCCGGAAACAGTCTTGTTTCGGCCTTATGGAATATCGGCAACGCTCTTCCGCGTCCTGTTGCGGGCTACATTATGGAGAATGTTTTTTTGGACATGACACTCTATATTTGTGCCTCACTGTACAGCATTTCCACAGTAATCTTTTACGGCGTCTTTAGGAAGGAGGATAGCACATAGTTCTTCCAGAAGCACGTGGGCGTGCAGTTGTTGCAATTGACTGAACCTGGTTATCGCTTAACGATGTTGCTGTAGAAATTTTCGATAACTTTGTATCCTTCTTTATGTAACTCGCCCTTGATGTTGACTCTTTCTGGATGAAATTGAACACCATAGAATGGGTTGTATTCATGTTTAACAGCCTCTACCTCGCACGAAGGGGAGTCTGCGAGTAAAATGAGACCAACTTGACGGAGGCGTTCCCCTAGGACGTAATCGTAGTGCCATTCAGCCAAAGGTATGGTTTGGTGCTTTTTAAAGCCTAAAAATATCTCATCAACCTCAAGTATGCGCACTTTTTCAAATCTGTCTTTTACTGGTTCGGCAAAGGATGACACTTTGGCGCCCATTGACCAGCAGAGCAGTTGATGACCGTAGCAGATGCCGAATATTGGGAGGCTTAGATGTTTAACCAAGTTGACGGTTTCTTTGAACATGTCTCTGTGAGAAGGGTCTACTATTCTGGCTTCAGATCCACTTATGACAACGGCGTCTATGTCCTTGCCAAGTTCATAGCCTGCGTGAAGATCTCTAAATTGGACGATGGTGCACTCGCTGAACTTCTTAATCGCCTTGTGTAACTGCCTTATTTTTAATGGGTTCAGATAACAGTTAACAATTAATGATTTCGTCATTTTCGTCGCATTCCAATTAGTGAAGGCGTGCAAGTTGGTACAGAACGGGGAATTCTTTTGCAGACTCTTGCGGAGCTTGTACAACGGGTTTTGGGAGAGGAGACATTCCAGAGTGGTTTAGGAAGATTTTGTTTTGTGTTATAGGAAACAGGTTGCGGATTTTTTGCAGGTTCTTCACTTCTGGTTCCTCCAGACTTTTCGACTTAACGGAGAAATTGTTGCTTTGCACTTATATAACTGCGTGCAAGAATGGCTAGATGCACTTTTGGCGCGCACGTTTGTGGTTCTAATTGGTGCGAAAGTTTTTCAAATTATTTAGTATGACATCTAAACGATTTTTGCATACGCTTAAAAACATCTGCATGCTCCATTGACCTTTCATTTGACCTTGGTGATGTATGCACTATAAAATATCGGCCGGTCTGCTGACAGTAGAGGTGGGATGACCAAAGCTCTTGCGAAAACTCCCTTCTTTTAACAATGAAGCCTTGGATGAATGTTGCCTTCAAATGAGTGAAGATGGCTCTGTGCCCGTTCATTTCCAACTCTTTTTGCTCAACAACCTCCACAGAACTCACACCCCGACTCTTTTTCACCTTCTCTATAGTTCGCTCCACATGCTCTTCAAGTGATGCAAACGTCTTCTCGGCTTCTTCAAGAACGCCCCAAAAAACAAATATTCTATTTCTCTCAGGCGATTGGAACGCAACTTCTCCTGTTTTTTTCTCAGACTTCGGGTTTAATTCTACTCTCCAATCTTTAGGATATTCCACTTTGAATCCGTAAATTGAGAAGTGATCGTACTGCATGCTTAATCTGGTGGAATAAGAGGTCAATGTAATATTTAAGACTCTACCAATTATAGCCTAGCCGCCCATTTTGGAAGTGCGCATGCCATCAGTTTTTCTTCTGTTAACTTTCACAAGGAAACTGCAAGCTCCTTAACTTTCTGCTCGAACATTTTCTCTCATCAATCCTATGAACTTACTGAAAAACCTTTCAAAAAAGTTTCTTTTGAGTTTGGATCCCTTTCCAATACCTTGACATTCATCTGTGTAGGCAAAAGCGTATCTATTGTTTCCCAAGTTCTTGAGCTGGAAGGGATAGAATCTGCAGATTAGCGGTCTTACATGATAGATAGAGCATGAATTATCTTTTAGAAAGACGCATTTTCCGTCCTCAGTCTTTCTCATCTGGTAAATGTAGGGTTCAAAACCTTTGATTTTCTCGGCGAATTTGCCAGAATCCATCGAAGTGCTCTTTGAGATATGATCAGCCTCAATCTTCAATAAAAGAATCAACCTAATCTTATCCTTAGTATCACCGCAGCATGTGGCACATCTCACGCATCTAAAACGAACATGTTTTGGATATTCAAAGCTCAAGCCGATCTCGCCGGACTGTCTCACAAAACATACAAAGGACAGAGGACTATTTTTTACCTTTCCTATGCTTTTTAGGAAGTTCAACCTTTTTTCTCTGTTTCCTCTGCATCTCCTTAGCCCTTCTAAATTGTCTGTGCTGTTCCCGACCTGCAGCTTTCTTTTTCTTGTTTTGTTTAGCCATATTTTGACCTCTGCCTTTACGGCATAAATCATGACACTTATTAATAAATATGCGCGCGCTTACGTGCGTTCAGGAAGTTTCGAGTAGGTTCCGTTCGACGTCCTATAAATTGCTAGCCGTCCAACAGTCTCCCAGTTGTCTCCTTCTCTACGTCTGAGTTGCACAACGATAACTTCGGCTTCTGGATCGGTTTTTCCAGGCCAGACAGTGATGCCTAGATAATCTTTTTCACTGAGGCGCGTGTAAAACCGTGCTTTTGGCTGAGAGGTTGAGCTCAACTCAATCACCACAATTCTTTAGGAAGCCTTACGTTTTTAATTTTAAAGCATTTATTGTGCGCGCAAGAGTGGCGCGGGGTGCGGGATCTGAGCGCGGCTGTTTTCTGTAGCGATTAGCTCTGTTGATGCGAAACGATCACGTCACATTGTTTCATTTATAATGTTCCCATCAAATCGTTTGGGGTGATTACCTCTATGTCTGGAACCCTTTTAAAGTGGGCAATGTTTTTGGTAACCAGAGGCAAGCCTGCCTTCTTTGCTATGGCGCCTATGAAGAGGTCCCGTATTTCTATCAGTTCACCTTTCCTTTCTAAGAACACACACATGTCAGATGCAACATTAGCGGCTGTTTCGTCAAGCGGAAGACAACTCACGTAGCCAAGGATAGCTTCAATATGTCCTACTTTTTCCTTTGGTTTAGGAGCTAACTTTGCTCCACGATACAGCTCAAAAATCGTTATGGAGGTCATGTATGCGACAAGCCTTCCTGTTCTGATTTCGTGAAATATTTGGGTGGCTGTGGGTTCTGGTTTCCTTTTCAGGTGGTCAACAACGACATCTGTGTCAAGTATCACTTGAGTTTCCAAATCTTCCAAAGCTCCCTAACTTCATTCATAAATTTCTCCGTGCTTTCAACGTGATCCCAAGATCCCGCTAGTTTCTCTACATCAACAGGTTTCTCGAAGATTATCTTTCTCTCCTCTTCCCTAACCAATAGTTGGTCGCCAACGCTCACACCTACTTTTCTGCGTACCTCTTGTGGAATCGTGACTTGATACTTCCTAGTTACCTTAACCCTCGCCATATTGATCCCTTGGTAGTACTACGCGTAGTACAAGCATAAAAACGTTCCGAAACCCAATGGCGCGGGGTGCGGGATTTGAACCCGCGCGGCCCAAAAGGACCACAGGCTTAGCAGGCTTAGACCCCCAACAGGAACTGCCCCCTACCAGGCTAGGGCAACCCCGCACTTTTTCCCAAAATACTCTGAACAACGTTGCCCCTAAAAAAGTTCCCTATCCAACACCAATGAAAGAGACAAACAATTCAGAGAGGTATCTTCTTTTCTCCCTCTGAAACAATCTGGCTGACTCTTTTCCGCATGTCCGAGTCCAATGGCGTTGGCCTATGAGACGCAAGAATCTCTTTAACTCTCTCCCGCGCCACCTGCACAACACTTTTTGATCCCGTAGCCACCCAATCTCCGTAGGAGGATACATGACTTATCATTGGGCGCCAGCATTCATGAACATGTTCAAGCGTGTGTTTTTCAGCGAGGTAATTTCCTCCAGGTCCAACCTTGTTGATTAGGTCTAAAGCCAAGGTTTCGTCGTTTACGTCAAAGCCCCTTATGAGCCTCAACAAAATAGTGCCGATCTCATAGTCTATTATCAGTTGTTCAAGGGAGAGGAGGGTGTCACCGTCCAATAATCCAACCCCACACAGCACGTCAGCGCCAGACAATGCTGGAGCTAACGCAAAGAAAACGCTCTCATATGCTGCTTGGGCTCCAGGCGTCTTAGCGTCAGGTCCGAAACCTCCAATCATGGATGGGATACCATAATATCTAGCTGTCTCAGCTGCAGCCGAAAAGAGTAAGGCACTTTCTGGGATTCCTCCCGCATAGTGACCCGTCTTCAAGTCTGGCATCGAAGGCACGGCGCTGTAAATTACGGGTGCTCCGGGATACGCCATCTCAATTATGGTTAGAGAACTCAAGACCTCAGCGTTGTTTACAACCATTGTTCCGGCGAGAGTGAGCGGGGCTGTTATGCCAGCGTGAGGCATGCCCATGAAGGCTACTGGAATTCCCGCTCTACTGAACTCTAGGGCAGCGTCAGTGGCTCCACCCTCGAGGATAAGGGGTGCCACTGTGCATTCAAGGGCGCTGGCTACGGGTCTCTTTCTAAGCTCTTCTTCGCCTCCAACAACCTCTGCCAGCATCTTAACCTCATAGACGGCTTCTTCCAGCTTGGTGGTTGCATCCATGGTTATTGGCTTCTCTGTGTTGTTTAAAGAAGCCTCAAGCTCGTGTAGCACGTGAGCTTGCTGAGGCACGTCTGAGGCTATGACTATGGGCCAGTAGATGTGGAGGTCCTCTAAGGCATCGGTGATAATTGCTGCTGTTGCCACATCCTTTTTCGTAGAGTTTCTTTTTTCACCAGTCTCGAAGTCTATGGTGGCTATCCCTATGCCGTCTGTTGAGAAATAAACGTGTTTGCCGTCAAGCTTAACGTCATACTTGGGGTTTCTAGCGTAGAGTCTGATGTGCTTAGGCGCCTTCTGCAAGGCTTCTTCAACCAAGTGGGCTGGAATCCTCGCTATCTGTTTTTCATAGTCTACAAACGCACCAGCATCATCCAAGATTTTGAGAGCCTTTTCACTGTGAACTTTAATGCCGGTTTTTTCCATCACGTCTAGGGTTGCCCAGTGGATGCTGTCTAAGTCGTCCTTGCTCAGCAGCCTTGCCCTCAGCTTCCAGTATTTGTCGAGTCTTTTGAATGACATTATGCTTCTGCCTCCCAGTGCTTTCCTACTGCTTAGGGCTAGAATATAAATTGTTTGAAAGGGCACGTGCGCGCTAAAAACTGGTAGGCGCTGCTTGAACAAGATTGTTTCAGCATTTTAATTGTGCTTAGCTTTTTGCGAGGCTGTACTGTCGATTAAAGCAGTTTATCTTCTCTTTCCCGAAGAGTCTCTGCAAAGCCTTAAAGACAGATTTCTCCGATTTCCCAAGTTTAGCCGCAATCTCCTTTAGAGTCATGGGAGCGCCAGATTCTTTCATTAATGAAACAATTTCGTCGTCAAGCTTGGCCACTTCCTTTCACCGAAGACCTGAAATTATGAGAAGAGCTATATTAGACTTACAGCCTCAACACCGATTTGTGTGCAAGTGAACAAGACTTATCACTTTCGAAAAGTGATTTTTTCTGCATAGGTGTGAGAAATGAAAACTACTGATTGGACTTTTTACGCTACTGGCATTGCTGCTGTTCTGGTAGGTTTCTTTGTCGGAGGTTTTTTGTTTGGAATGGTTGTGCATGAAAGCAGTCATGCAATGGTTTGTCTTCTTTTTGGACTTCCATTTTCGTGGTCATTGAGCCAAGTTGTCTACGTGAGAAGTCCAAACTCCTTGGTGAATATTTTAGTAAGGCTTGCAGGTGGCGTAGGCCAAGCTTTCTTTTCACTACTTTTCTTCTGGTGTGTCATAACCCTGGACAAAAAAGTCTTGGTCCAAAAACTCTTCAATGAAAGAAAGTCGCCAAAACGAAGCATACTTTTTGGTTTTGAACTTGCTTTTTTGGCGATAGCCTTTCATGGAGTAATAAACGGAATTTGGGAAGGCTTGTTTTACCAAAGTTACGAACAAATCCATGACAATTTACTCGTATGGGGAATAATTGTCCTCTTTTGTGGAATCATTTCGTTCTATATTCTTTATAAGTGTCAGTCACGACTAGTCCTTTAACGCCTATTTTCTCCAGATTAGATAGGCTTTTGTTTGGGCTAGGAAGCTTAGGATTCTAAGTGTTTTCGCCAGCTTCTCTAATCCAGCTTCGTCTATCACCTTCCCTATCTCCTCTAACTTTGGAAAAACGCTTTTAGTCTTGAGCAGGCGCCTTCCGTATCCACGTTCTCGTCTGCACAAAGCCTTTAAGACGGTTTTTACCTCTTCAATCTCCTTCTTTGACGTTTTCTTCAGCCTTTGCATGTTTGTTTTCTCGCTTGAAAGCAGAATTGGACTGAACCCTAAGGGTCGCAGTTTTTCAATAGCCTCCAAAACGTGCTTTGAAGGCGTTGATTCTGCTATCTTCTGCATTCCCGCTCTCTCGAAGAAGGGGTTGTACTTCGCCATAACTGCAACCGTTTCGACGTAGGGCTTACTTGCCAAGGGCAGTGTTTCCTTGACAAGCTTGACGCCTAGCCCAATTGTGCGGTATTTTGGATGGACAATCACGCGGGAGATTAAGGATAGGTTGCGGTTAATCTCTTCGACGGTGAGGCTTCTGCCAAAGGCTTTGCGTCTCCCAAATGTTGTGACAGGAGGGTACTTGTAAACAATCACGCCGGCGGTTTCTTCGCCTCGCTTCAAAACGAAGATTTTTTGGGTGGCAGCTAAGCCTCTAGCGTCTCTATAGTGGAATACTGCCAGCTTTTCATAGTCTTGTCTGGACCCGTCTGCGACGTACATCTCCTTGGCTAGGGAGCAGGTTTTGTTGATTTCGTTGGGAAAATAGCTGACTTCGATTTCTCTGCCGAACCTCTTGTGGATGTGAACTGAGGGCTTTAGGTCCTCGAACAGGTCTGTGTGGGTGGTGGCTGCTAGAACAGCTTTGCCCTCTTGTCTAGCCAGCTTCTGAACGTTGAAGGCTACAACTTTGGCGGTGTCCCTGTCTAGCGTGCTGCAGAACTCGTCCATGACCCAGTACTGCTTCCCCGACTCGATCATCTTTGCAATTCTGTACCTATACCTCTGCCCATCGCTCAACTGACTGTAGCGACGCACAAAAAGGAAAGCGTCGTTTAAGCCCACTCGGCTCAGAAGCTCTAAGCCCTCTTCAAGAGTTTTGCCAACCGTTTCTATGAGGGGTTT
>Ga0315308_1002256_pt1 | contig 10971 bp, 12 predicted proteins | sample TDP3_MG_FD_203078 | JGI IMG/M metagenome (GOLD analysis project Ga0315308, IMG submission 203078) | Freshwater sediment microbial communities from Lake Towuti, South Sulawesi, Indonesia - TDP3 | ecosystem: Environmental > Aquatic > Freshwater > Lake > Sediment | place: Indonesia: South Sulawesi...
CATTGAATACGAATACGTGGATGTTGACCTGTGCAGCGAAAAAGATAGAGAAAAAGTAAGAAAGGATATTCGAAGCCGTGGAAGAGAACCTACCTATCCCACGCTAATCATTGATGACAAGATCTTGATCACTGGTTTTCGTAAGGACAAGATAAGTGAGGCGTTGAAGATTTGATAACGTTGGAGAAGGTGCGGCAGAGGGCGGAAAGTGACGCCAGAACCAATGGTTGCTATCTAAACCCTGACCAATCTTTTCTCAATGACCTTTTTGAAGGCCTCAAACGGAATGAAGAGCGCTACGGTTATCCTTTTTGCCCATGCAGACTTGCTTCTGGAAAGTTTGAGCTTGACCGAGACGTAATCTGTCCCTGCGATTATCGAGATCCAGATGTGGCAGAGTATGGATGCTGCTACTGTGCGCTTTATGTGAGAAAAGACGTGTTTGAAGGTAAAACTTCTATAGGACCGATTCCAGAGCGTAGACCAAAAGAAAAACAAGACAGAGCTTATGGGGTGTCTGTAGAGCCTACCCCTGAAAAGGTATCTGCAACAGCAACTGCCCCTGTGGCTAGAGAATCTCTTGTCATTGCAAGGAAAATGTGGTATTGCAAGCAATGCGGTTACGTTTGCTTCCGCGAAGACCCACCCTACATCTGTCCCATATGCAAGGCTAAAAGAGAGATGTTTGCGGAATTAACAATGCACACAGTCTCTTAGATAGTTGTTGAACAACAGAAAACTTTTGTTGAACGAACACTCGTCTGTTTTGAGTTTCAATGAAGCCGCTTCTTCAGGTGCATAAGTCTTTTTCTGGAATCCCATAGACAAAGAATAAATTGCCAACTCCTTACGCAAAGTAGCTTAGGAGCTTGGGATAAAGTCTGTGAATGTCCCAATGGCACTTTTCGTTCTTGACGTTTGTTTGCATTTTTACAATTAACCGATGATTCGATAACAAATCAACGATAGCAGAAGCCATGTCCTCAGCTTCGTACCAATGCATTTTGAAGAGAATCATGTCCTTGTAATTATGCCATGCGAATCCGCTTGATGGCACTAAGATTCCTGTTTTGTTATGCTTAATAATCTCGTTAAAGGGTGGCGCGTCTACGGCTATCGCGGGTTTGTCAAATTTGAAGGCTTCTAATATCGGAAGCCCAAAACCCTCCGAATAACTGGGCTGTACATAGATGTTACACATATTATAGAGAGCGTTTAATTTAGTTGGAGTTAGTTTTCCATAAAGGTTTGTTTGCCATAATCTCTTGATTCTGAAACCCTCAGCTGTTTTTGTTAGGTTATAATATCCTGTTGGCTTCGAATGCAAAATTAGAAAGCTATTTTGAATTTCATGCTCAACAAACCTATAAGCATTAAGTAATTTGTCGAGCCCTTTCCTTGGATCGTTTGCAGCAACTGTGAGAATTATAATCTTACCCTTGAGTCTTTTCTTCAAAGTTTTATAAAATGGAATATTTACTCTTTGATCATTCAAATCTAAACCATGATGCACGACTCCGGCAACTCGAATTCCGCTTTCCTCAAGCATTTGTTTCACAAAGTTGCTGACGGCGACAATTTTTATTTGACTTGCGATCTCAAGACTAGTTTCATCTACGAAGCTATGACCCTCTGTCGTCCCATAAAAGACAATATTGCTTTGTCTAACAAATTTACTTAATAAATTGAGAGTTTGATGAAAAACTGTGCCTATGAATAAAATATTACCTCCAGGCTTAGCTCTTGTCCAGTCGTAAATTGTACAATTAGAATGCGTCCCTAATGCTTTACTAACCAGTGTGGCAACGTTTCGAAAAGATGGCCAATCCAGCTTTGTAATGATTTTAATTCTCACTCTGCATCCCTATAATCAAATCCATTATTTCTTTGAGCAATTTTCTTTGTGAGACATAGGGATGCCAACGGGTTATGCCCATATAGTTTTCTGAGATATCAGAAAGATAGAATAAATATTTAAGGGATTGGACCTTGATTTTTAATGCGCACCTAGAGCGGGCTAAGTTATGTTAATGAAACATGTTGGCGTGGTGATGTATCAAACAAGCAATAGCAAGGGCCAAGAGTTAGTAGCTCAACGAATGGTTAAAGAATTTATCAAACTCGGGCACAAAGGCTACCTTATCACTAGCATCTACCATGACGGCGTCGAGGTCACGCCATCGGAAAATCTAAGGAAAGTCAAAGGATACGTATTCGTCGAAGACAGCGATCTTGGAATACCCATAATTAGAGTGGACAGCCGCATTGCGAAGTGGCCGCCTCGACGCATAGTTTTTCGAGACTTTATTCCTAATTTGGAGAGAATAGTTGACGAATTCAAGTTAAACGTGCTTATAACTCACAGCACACTCTGGAATGGTCCAGAAGAGGTTGCCAAATTTGTAGCGTGGAGACGATACATGAGAGACCTAGGTGGTTATCAAGACCCACTTGTGTTTTGTCACATGTCCCACTTCCAAGAACCCACTCCAAAACGTTATTCTCTAATGGAGCGAACCTTCCGAATGGCGTGGAACAAGCTTGCATTGTCTCAGATTCTTAAAACTGCAAATCTTGTGCTGGTCGTTACGCCCATGGAGAAAGATGAAAAGGTTAAGATGGGTGCAACCCCCGGGAAATGTTTTCTCTTTCCAGGCGGCGTGGATGATGAATTGTTTTTGCAATTTGCCGCTGTAGACATCAGAGATTTCTTTGAAAGACACAGAATATCGAGAGACATCAAACTTGTGTCCTTTTTGGGAACCATAGAAGAGAGAAAGAACCCATTGACTGTTTTGCAGATTGCCGAGTCACTTCGAGACAAACCTGATATCCATTTTATGATCGCTGGAAGGGGAGAATCACTTTATGCCAGCAAGGTTAAAGAATCAGCTAGCCTCTTGCCGAACGTGACCTATCTTGGTGAAATCGATAACAAGGAAAAGATTTCGCTGATTAAGGCTTCGTACATTAACATTATCATGAGTCGTCTGGAGTCTCTTGGTTTAACACAGCTCGAATTCATGTACAATGGCGTTCCTGTTGTGACTTCTGGAGTTGGGGGGCAATCATGGCTGGTTCGAAACGGTCGAGAAGGCATACACACTGAGGGACCAGACGACACAGCTGGCGCAACAAAGGCTATACTAAATCTCGTCGATGACCATGAAATGTGGAATAAGTTATCAGTAAACGCTAGAGAAAAGGCAAGAAATTTGACTTCTTCCAAGATTATATTGGAATTAGATGAAGCGATAACCAAAGAAATGATAGAAGAAAGTGATTTGAAGCATATACCTCCTGAAGCCCGCCGAACGTTGGCAGAACCAGAACACATTTTGAAAACATGGTCAGCGGGCAGCTGGGGCGCAGTTGCCACTGACAGAAGACTTTTCGTCAAGCACGGACGCTTCTCCAGAAAAGTTGCGGAAATTCCTTACACAAGCATAGCATACATTGAGCACACAAGGAGATACCCGTGGAAAATCTTGTTTGTCGGACTTTTGCCGTCACTCATCCTCTCATTAGAGCCTCTGTGGCGAACCATTCTAAAACGCACATTCATCTCGGCCATAGAAGAACTAGTAAGTTCAATTACAACGGCCATTCCTCAATTTACCTCACCCCAAACAGTAATGATAGTATTCGCTCTAGTCCCATTCTTAATAGGTCTAGGAGTGTTTGCCCTTCAAGCAAGAATCGGTTTTAACTTATACGGATTCGGAACAAAACCCATATACCTTCCTCACAGATTTAACGAAGTCGTGACATTCATAAGGAAAGTGCAAGATAAACAACAGAACGCCGTGCAAATAGAAAACCTTGAAACAAAACCATAATTGCCAAGGCTCCAGCTCATATTTGGAGCCTATTTGGATCATAATAGAGGGGCTAGGTCAACCGAGCGCACACACATAAACACCCTTACATTCGAGACATACGATTAAACCTTATATGAACGCGCACTTCATATGTTTCAAACTTACCCTAGAAGGTGCCTTAAATGAAAAAAACCAAGGTTATCATAATGGGGGCGGCTGGAAGAGACTTCCACAACTTCAACGTCTACTACAGAAACAACCCACAATACGAGGTCGTAGCGTTCACCGCCACCCAGATTCCAGGAATTGAAAAACGCGCTTATCCGCCGGAGTTGGCGGGTCTAAACTACCCGAAGGGCATACCAATACATCCGGAGGAAGAACTGCTGGAGCTCATCAAAAAACACGGAGTTGAAGAAGTTGTGTTCGCCTACAGTGACGTTTCCCACGAGTACGTCATGCACAAGGCTTCAATAGCGTTGGCAAGTGGCGCCGACTTTCGACTCATGGGTCCATCCACCACTATGGTTAAGGCTGAGGTTCCGGTTGTTTCTGTCTGCGCTGTCAGAACAGGGTCTGGAAAGAGTCAAACCTCAAGGAAAGTTGCCAGAACACTGAAAAAACTTGGCTTCAAGGTGGTGGTTATTCGGCATCCAATGCCGTACGGCGACTTGACCAAGCAGGTGTGTGAACGTTTCGCTTCTTACGAGGATCTCAACAAGTATGACTGCACCATTGAGGAACGAGAGGAATACGAGCCCCACATCGACAGCGGAATCATAGTTTATGCTGGCGTCGACTACGAAAAAATCGTGCGGGAAGGGGAGAAGGAGGCCGACATCATCGTGTGGGACGGAGGCAACAACGACATTCCCTTCTACAAGCCAGACCTGCATATTGTTGTGGCTGATTCGCACAGACCTGGACACGAGATGACTTATCATCCAGGAGAAACTAACCTTAGAATGGCAGACGTCATCATAATCAATAAGGTGGACACAGCCGACCCAATTAACATCGCAACTGTAAGGAAAAACGCCAAAACAGTGAACCCGAACGCCATAATAGTAGAAGCCGCCTCGCCAATAACCGTGGACAACCCAAAACTGATAAACGGAAAGAAAGTGCTCGTTGTTGAAGACGGTCCAACCCTCACTCATGGAAATATGGCATACGGCGCCGGAATGATAGCAGCGGAGAGGCAGGGCGCCGAAGAAATGGTGGACCCCCGCCCTTACGCTGTGGGCTCCATTGTTAAGACGTTTGAGAATTACCCGCATTTGGGCGCTGTTCTTCCAGCGTTGGGCTACGGCAAGGAACAGATAGGCGAACTCGAAGAAACAATAAACGCAACGCCATGTGACGTTGTTCTCATCGGAACCCCAATTGACCTGCGTCGTGTCTTGCACCTGAACAAGCCGGCTGTGAGAGCAAAGTATGAACTTCAAGAGATCGGCACACCAACCTTAGAAGACATACTCAAGCAGCGCTTTCCAAAAAAGTGAGAAAAAGTTGCCGGAAAGTAGCGTGTCCCGCATACCAATCAAACTTGTAATTGCAACTGTTGGAGAGGCTGAGGGCGAACTCATCCGCCACTTGGCTCCGAGAACCGTAGACGCCATTGTTAAAAGACTTCCAATCGAAGGACAAGCTGCCCTATGGAAGGAAGAGGTTTACTTTGAGATTCCAGTCAAAATGGGAGAGGAGAAAGCGAGACCCAATGTTGAGAAGGGTGACTTATGCTTTTGGCCAATGGGAAACGCCCTCTGCATCTTTTACGGTGAGTCCCAACCCTACAGCCCAGTTAACATTGTTGGTCGAATCACGAAGAATCCAGAACTATTTGAACGTGTGAAAAGTGGCTCTGTGATCAGGGTAGAGAGGCTCTAGGGAAACATCATCGCTGTGTCAGACCAATTCTTCAGGAGGTCTTCGCATTTCTTCTTCACGTCCTCGCTGTTGGTCTTTTCTTTTAATTTTTGGAGAAATTCTAGGCGCTTTTTTATGGCAGACATTTCGCCTGTCCCATAGTAGAGTTTTCCCTCTAAGTAGTCCTTCATCTGCTGTGCCTTCTGTACAATGTAACTCGCTGCGTCCACGATGTCAACCAACATCGGCATGTTCGCCCAAATGACCACGTCAGCCTCGTGGAGCTGACTGAAACCCTCAATTTCTTCGATTTGCCGGATGTACGTTCGCAAAAAATCGTAGTATCCTGCTGTTTTGATCAGTTCTAGCGTCTTTTCTATTTCTCTCTTGAACCTTGGGCTTCCAACTACTCTTAACTGGTGTTTGTAACCCTTCTCTATGAGTTCTCTGGCTCTCTTAACCTCTTCCTCAGTGAAGACTCGCTCTGGAAATTCCATCTTAATGCCTCTAGTTACTTACCTTCTCTGCTTATTTACTCCAATTTATTTTACAAAAAACTACTTGCAGAACGTTTCATAATTGTGGCTGGAAATGATTAATCAGCGGGTTTGTAGATTTTTAGGCTCTTGCTTCCAGAAACATATTGGATTACGCCGCGCTGTGCCAACTCATCGAGTAGGTCCTTGGCCACGCTTAGGCGTAGGTTGAAGCGTGTTGCCACTGTGTAAGGTGTGAGCGCCTTCATCTTTTTGATTTCGCCGACAACTTTGTCGCTCTTTGGGTCGGGCGGAACTATTCCAGGCGCTTTCTTTTCAGGCATGCCTCCGCCTTTTCCTCCCTTCTTCGTTTTTTCCTCTTTCTTTTCTGAGGCTCTTTCCATTTGCTTGAGGGTCAGTTTCTTTTTTCCGCCCATAGATTTTCACCATCCTCCTTCATGAAGGCATGGCTAACTTATAGGTTTATTCCTGTTCTTTGTAGAAAATGCGGTTAAGTATTTTCAGCCTACACTCTGAAATGAGAAGGAAGAACAGCTCAAACTTTTCCTACGCTATTCTTCTATCACGGTTACTTTTTCAACGCTCTCCAGCCAAGGAATGACTGGCAGATCGGTTGAGAGTTCTTGGAAGATTTCCTTCTCGATTTCTTCATTCGCTTTTTCAGCGCTCTCTTCAACCAGTGAAATGACGATGACTACCTTTTTGTTTTTCATTTTTCTTGCCTTCGCACCGTTGTTTCATCGAGAATATCGGGCCTAAACGCCTGTTTAAGCGATGTTCCCATGATGGCAATATTCTGGTTTCAGATTCCGAAGAGGTTTCTCAGCTGCTCACTTTAATTATCTCTCTGATTTTCTCTTGAACGGTTGAAACCGGCTGCACAGTGTTCACTAGGTAGCAGGGCGCGAATCTGAAGAGTCTTCTGAAAAAGTCTTGTCGTATCTCAACCTTCTCTTGTGTCTTGACAATGAGGTAAGGGTTCAAGAACTGTTCCGGCTGAGTTTTCAAGTACTCCACTGCTTCTTCAGAGTCTACCTTCCGAACAATTTCTGGGTCGGTTGTGTCTCTTTTTAACAGTATAACTTTTCTCACACGGGTTGTGTCCACAAATTTTTCGGGTCCAGATATCCACAACGGGTCGAGCATGGCTCGGGAATACTCGTGTGCTATATAGGGGTCGTCTAACATTTTCTTCACGGAGTCTTCACTTACACCCTTCTTCACCATCGTCTCAGCCTCGATTGGCGTCAGGGGCTCAACGTTCTCCAGCTTGCACTTCTCGAGCAGAGGTCTGATTTCCGGGAAAACTCGCACTATGTTTGTTCGGATGTAGAATTTTCTCTCGCTTATGTCGGCGCTGGCTCTTCCTTTCGCACCACCTATGAAGCGCACGTACAACCAGTCGTCGCTGTGCAACCGTGCGCCCTCCATCTTGAGAAGCGCGTAACTGTGTGTAGACTTGCCAGTGCCCGTGGGTGCAATCAAGACTATGCCGTTTCCATTTACCTCTATGCAGCTCCCATGTATGCTGTGAATGTCGTGCTGGTCCTCGGCGATGTCACAGGTTATGCCCAGAGCCCAACTCTTGACCTGCCCGTAATATTCTGTGTTGAAAATTATAGCGGTTTTAGTCTCTGGGTTGTAGAAGGCGTGCGGTTTGCCCTCATTAAAGTCTGGGTCGAGAACCGCGTATAGGCGACCGTGTGACTTGGTTTCTCGGTTCATGGAGAACCAGTTTTCTACCCAGAAATCGTACAGATGCTCGCTGTTTGTGAATAGTTGCATGCAGAAGCCGTCTATGCTGGCTTTCCAACCATACCTCGCATTACCTAAAGCTTCCTCAGCTCTAGCAACGAGTCTGTCCCTCTCCTTCTTAGAGATCATGCTGCTTTCAACTCTTCCCCTGACCTTCGTAATCTTGTTGTAAGCATTCATCTCATTCAGCTCTCAGACCCATTGAGGATAAATGATGCCGAAACTTTCGGGCACGGCACCGCTTCTCAATTGTTTTGTTCACCAAATATACCTTACCGATTTAGCTATGTTTTTTCCTCAGGTGGCTTAATTTTTCTGAAACTTAGATAAATCAATACATCATAGACTATTTTTAACATCGCAGCAAATATGAAGGGTTCAGCCATCAATGCTGCATCTATCAGGTAGCCAGAGATGGATGGTGGTGTTGTTGCTGCAATGGTTCTTGAGCCGTTAGTAATGCTGGTTGCCACATTTCGTTCTTCTGGTTCTATTATGGCAAGCATGTAAGATTGTCTTGTAGGAACGTCCATCTGAGAGAGCGTCTGTCTGGCAAATAAGAAACCTATTGAAGCCTGAAAGGTTGGGGCCAAACCCACTCCCATAAGCAATAGATTCGAGGGCAAGTGCGTCAAAACCATGGTGTTGAGCAAACCAATCTTCCTAGCGAGTCTTCCAGCAACTAGAAAAGAGCCTGCGGTTATCAGTTGAGCGACAAACAAAATTGTGCTAGCCGCACCTAGAGGAGTATTATACTTTGTTTGAAACCATAATGAAAGCACAGACTGAATGACAAATCCACCTCCGAAGGCATCGATTGAAAACAGAACCGACAATTTAGCAACTGTTCGTTTTGACTTCGTGAGTCCTAACAGACCGGTCCCATTGGCTTTCTTAACTACCACTTCTGCTTTGTGAGACAAAGACCTGTAAAAAATCACTAGCAACAGCCCGGTAAAGGCGTACGAAGCAAATAATACATGATGCCCACTTATCGGAGCAAAACCGAAATAGTCATGAAAAACGGCGGGCAACCCTCCAAGCAACGAACCGACTGAAGCACCAACATAACCTAACATATTGTAGATGCTAAAGGCATATGTTCTGTTTTTGTCGTCTGCAGTCTGTGGTATTATCGCCTGCTCAAGAGAAGCGAATGGCCCTGTTTCCGTGGCATTTACTCCTATGCTTCCTATAAAAACCGCTAAGAAAACAATTGCGAGATTTGTGGAGGCGACTAACAATATGCCTGAAACAAGGATAAGAAACGCGAAGAGGCTCAGTGAGGTCCGTCTACTCACTCTGTTAGCGATTAAGCTTGCAATTAGAGTAAAGGCTACACCGCCAAATAGAGCAGTTGTCAAAATAGCTCCAATCTCAGTGCTTGGAAGATTGAACACATCTTTGCCAAGATAGAACGGGAGCGCTACGCTGAGATAGCCAAAGGCCAGAGTGCGGAGAAATTTTGTTATCAGAAGTATTTTTCCGTCGAGGCTAAACCACTTTAGGCTGAGCCATCCCAAATCAATGCGTTGAGACACACCAGTTGAACCTCGCCATGAAAGCAGGCAGAGCTGTTGTCTTGAAAACTATTTTTCACCGACTTTCAGCTTGCAGAAGGCGTAGAGTGCATCATAGGTCGGGAACTGTTGTTTCATATTGTCGTAATCGTTTTTGCTGATTTGTCGAAAACCGAGGGCAACGGCATACAGTCCAGACGATTCCGGAGTCAGCGTGCGGTTTGCACTGTCTGCTCCCCTCACAATCTTAGCCAATTCCAGCAGGGCAGGGTCCTTGAGATTGTACTTCTTTACGATGGCGTCAAAGGACACTTCTTCACCGTGATGCCCCAGTTCAACACCTTGAGTATCGAAGGGAATGGCGTCCTCTCTCTTTGCCACTTCAAGAACTTTCTCCGGCGGCACAAAAAGAAACTCTGCCTCTTTGTCCACGAATTTTTTGATGAGCCAGGGACAGGCGATTCGGTCAACCATGGCGTGTTCTCGAGTGATCCACTTCATAGCTTAGCCTCGCTGAATGATGAATCGTTCAGAGATTAAAATCCTTTGCAAACAGTCTAATCATCAATGATTTCCATCATAGGTTGCCCACAACACTCAGGAGACTTATCAACGCAAAAATTGCTTGGTTTGCAACACTGCTCAAACTCTGACTTAACTGTTCGACCACACTTTTTGCAACGGAATATTGGCATTAAGGTCTTCCTGTATGGTTGATTAATGTAACTGCAGCCAAACGTTTCTAAAAAGGATTTTGCGCTGCGTTAATTAGCCACGCTTAAAATGAGTGGCTCAGTAATTAGTGTTTCAATTCGAGATTGACCAAAGGTGGGGGTTAATGCAGCGTAAAGAGCGAAAATTCTTAGGCGCCACGGTCAGCGCTATCATTGAACGCTTTCACGATGGTCAGTGGGAGATTTTGCTCCAGACAAGATGGAAACCCGAAGAGGATCCGAAGCATTCTGGGCTGTTGGAGATTCCCGGTGGACGCATCGAAATTGGAGAAGACGTGTACCCAGCGCTGAAACGTGAGGTCAAGGAAGAGTGTGGTCTAGAAATCGAGTCAATAAAGCCTGGAAGAGAAACACAGACAAAGGGCAAGTTTGGCGAGGTCAGCATCGCCTTTGTGCCCTTCTGCGGCGAACGGTTTCTGGGCAGCAACTTTGTTGGGTTCACCTTTGTCTGCACGGCTCGAGGAAAATTGATTAAGAAGGGAGTTTATGACGCCAAAGAACCCAGGTGGATTCCATTGGCTGAGTTGAAGAGACTCGTGCAGAATGAGCCTGAGAAAATATACTCCTATCACCTCAGCACATTAAAGTATTATGTGGAGCAGAAAGAGAAGGGACTCATTTAACCAGTGTTATGCTATTCAACGATTCTCCAAGCTGGAGATTTCACACCTCTGAGCCTGGCAGCCAGTTGACCTTTGAGTGTCGACAAGTTGAAGACAACAATCGCTGTATTTAGTTCCTTTGCTCTTCGGTTTGCCTCTTCCAACACTCTTTT
>Ga0315308_1002257_pt1 | contig 10969 bp, 9 predicted proteins | sample TDP3_MG_FD_203078 | JGI IMG/M metagenome (GOLD analysis project Ga0315308, IMG submission 203078) | Freshwater sediment microbial communities from Lake Towuti, South Sulawesi, Indonesia - TDP3 | ecosystem: Environmental > Aquatic > Freshwater > Lake > Sediment | place: Indonesia: South Sulawesi...
GAACGTATCTGATGAGGTTTCGCGCTTCAGCCCTCCTCAGCGCCAGCTCGGCCTCGGCGCTGCAGGGCACTATGATCGTGTCCGGGAACTCGTCCTGAAGCCTCTTGAAGTTCTCGGCGGATGAGGCGAGATCCATCTTGTTTGCAACTATGAGGGTGGGCTTGGAGACCTGCCTCAGCTTCTCGGAGAACAGCAGCAGATCGTCCGAGGACCAGCCCGTGAACTCCCCTCCATTCAGTCGACTCATCTTGAGAGCCGCCCCGACGTGGCTCTCAGTGACCTTGCTCCCGCTGAGCACGGCGGTCATGGCCTCCGCTAGCTCGGCCCCCGACTTGATCTCCCTCGTTATCCTGTCATGGTTGTCCTGAATCACCTTCCACAGCCACTTCACAAGCTCCTCCTCGATGTCGAGCACGTCGAGCACAGGGTCGCCCGTCCCAGCCTCCGTTATCTTTCCCTCCGGGTCAACGCTTCCCGAGGCATCCACAACATGCAGCAGGGCGTCCGAGGATGCGGCGACCGAGAGGAACCTGTTCCCAAGACCCTTTCCCTCCCACGCACCCTTGATCAGCCCTGGGAGGTCTATCAGCTCGACCGGGACCTCCCTCCAGCCTTCGACGCAGGCTGAGTTCTTGGGGTTGTCCTTGACCTTGAACTCCCTGCACACGCACGGAGTCAGCACATTCGCAGCCGCCGAGTTGGGCGTCTTGGTCGTGAAGGGATATGTTGAGACCTTGGCTGCACTCAGGGTGGCCGCGTTGAAGAACGTTGTCTTGCCGGTGTTGGTCTTCCCAACGATCCCCAAACGAATCGGCATCCTACGATCAGCTGAGACGCACCTGGTTGAATCTCCGTTAAAGGGTTTCTCTCGTCTGATTTTGGGCCTCCGCCTCCGAGTTCTCGGGTGGCACGGCACCCCCACCGACGGCCTCATCTGGCGCCGTTCCGGGGGGAAAGCGGCTCCCCACATTTCTAAGTCGATCGATCTAGTATTCTCCGAGGCAAGCCCCGTATCAGGAGGCATCCCTTCGACCTCAGCTTAAATCACTGTGCCCGACAATAGACAAGAGAAGCCAGGCCGGGTGGTACTCCATGTCTCTGCATCGGGAACTCCTGACCCTCCGCGGTCGATGGACCGGATCCAACGCCTCAGCCGTCGACCCTTGGCAGTTCAAGGGCAAGGCCGTGCCGTGGAGAAGAATCCGAGACTGGCGCTGCATCGCCTGCGGGGAGTGCTGCAGACATTTCTCGGTGCCCATCACCCAAGAGGAGTGGCGGACAATAGTCGATCTCTATGGCCTCGGCTTTACCACGGTCATCAACGGCAAACCCCACATCAGGTCGAGCGTCTCCGGGGGATGCATCTTCCAACGCCGGTCCCAGGGGATGTGGCTGTGCGCCATCCAATCAGTGAAGCCGCTGGTGTGCAAGCTCTGGCCGTTCAGGATATACGGTCACCCGAGGCATGGCGACCCCGATTCAGCCTCGTTCACCTACAGACGACAAGAGATGTTCGTCTACTGTGATCCAAGATGCAGCGGAGTATTTCTAGGACCCCCCTCTCCCCACCTAGCCGAAAGCGTCATACCCGAATTTGCAGCAATGGCTCTGGGAGAAAAGGTCAGACAGAGGTCCTCAACAGCCCAAACACATGCCTCAGACGGCATCCCCTTGGTTGGCAGCCCCTATCGACCGGGGGGTGCATCCATGCTTGTCCTAGATGCGTTGATTCGAAGAAATGTGTCGGATTACTCACTCCAAAAACCGTATCAGAGGCGGGGACCTCAACCGCAGACGACGTTCAAGGCCCTCAGCGGGCTCTAGCCAGGAGCTCCACTTTCTTGTTCCCAGCTCTCTCTATCAGCCGCCTCTCTCGCTCCCTCACGTTTTCCTCTCTCTTCCTGAGGCGGCTCTCCCTGTTCCGAAGAGCTTCCTTCGCCAGCATAACAGACTGATACGCCATCATCGTCCGCATCTCGTCAGCCCACCTCCAGAAGTCCACGGCGCAGCCTGCACACAAGGGATGGGTCTGGCTGTCAACTGCTGACCCACGCCTCGCTATCGTGACGTACAAGCCCTGCGGGGTTCTGGCGTTACACCTGAAACATTTCTCTTTGTGAGCCATGCGGCAGCCCACGTGTGCAAGTATCACATATGTTATTAAAGTTTCGCTTTCCCCACGGCAAAACGCTTCTTAGACGCTGTTCCTCAGACAACAACGGATAAGGAGGGAAGTTTCAGGCCCAGGCGTGGAGAGAGAAGGCAACTCTTACAGCCAGAGCAAAGGGCGGGCTCTAATACGTTGTCAGAACCGCGATTGTGCACCCACCGTTTGACATCGGGAGCGGTCAAGCTCCCGATCAGGAGGCGGCGGAGCGAGACCTGCTGGTCAGAGCAGAGGCCCGCCGGTTCTGTTCAACCGACATGCATTTCTTCCGCAGTGAATGGTCAATCCACCGAGGGTGCTTGTGAGGCCCGACAAGCCCGTGCAAGGCGTCAGAGACAAGAATCAGTCGCCTAGCTGAGGTTGACACGGGCTACGCGCACCGAAACAGGATCAATAACAGGCCCCCGCATTGAGAATGGAGTCCGAAAATGAGAACCCTGGAACCGTGGGGCGCCAGAAAGACTTAATGGAAAGCTAGACCAACATCCATGCGTGAAAATCCCACAGCGAATCCAAAGTCTGGCCGAGAAATATCACGCTGCAGTCAATCTCTGGGATCAAGAGGATGTGGGGGACGACGAGGTTCTAGATATGAGGAAGAAGCAAGGCGAGTGCTATCTCGGCGCCGGCGTGGTTGTTAGCCAGGGGACAGATGTTCTTCTCGTTCGCCCTGCCGGTGAGGTGTGGTCGATACCGTACACAGCCGTTGAGGGAGACGAACAACCGGAAGAAGCGGCGGTGCGCGAGGTGAAGAAGGAGACCGGTCTCGATGTGCGGATTGTTAGAGTTCTAGGAATATATCAGTTTCTGGCGAAGTCCCCAAACAACGGGGACTTCTCGGAGTTCGACTGCTTCTTTCTGGCCGCGCCTACAGGTGGATCGCTGGAACCGGGGAAGGCACATGATGTGCAGGAAGCGAGGTTCTTCTCCACCAGAGAACTGAGCGACTTGATCGCAAAGAAAGAAGTGTCACCGATGAACGTCCTGGTGGACTTCACCCTGGTTTGACCGGCTCCAAGGAAAGGTATTCGAGCGCAAGGTTCCCTCATTTCAGTCACTCGACCTGGGCGGGCGACTTCTTCCTCAGATCGATAGGGCACAAACACCAAAAAAGAGGAAGAATCCTCCGAGAAAACAGTCTAGCGACATGAAAGAAATAGGTGACTAGATGTCCGCGGCCAGCAATTCTATAAATACCCAGCCATAGGGTGTACGATGGGTTGTCGATGTCTGGCATGATAGTTGTGTTCGAAGGGCTGCCGGGGTGCGGCAAGTCCTCCATCGCTCGAGAAGTCATCAAGAAGATGCAGAACTGTGTGGTCATGCCTGAGGTGAGCGAGCTAGCGGCATCCAAGGGTTTTGAGGTGGCAGACAAGGCATCGATCGGAACAGAGACCTGGTTTCTCACGCAGTACTACACAAGAGGCACCGAAGCCCAGAGGCTTCGAGAGGAGGGCAAACTCGTCATAGAGGACCGCAACTATGCCAGCAGTCTGGCATTCGGCTTCGCGAACTTTGTAGCCAGCAACAATCCAAGCATCTTCATGCATTTTCCCAGCTACATCGTGAACAAGGCTGTGGGTACTCTCGTGAAACCAGACGCCTACATCTTCTTCAAGATCCCCGTGTCTGAGTCGGTCAAACGACAAGATTCTCGAGAGGAACTCAGAGAGGAGCTGAGAACGAGCAACACCAACGTCCTGAGAGATTGCGCGCGGTTCTACCGAGTATTCTTCACCATACTGGAGCCGGAGGTGCCTGTCTACGAGGTCGACGCCACGCGGCCGAAGGAAGCCGTGTTGGAAGATGTCCTACGACTCCTCGAAGAATTGACTAGGAGGACTTAGCTCCCTCTCACGTTCCTCCATTCGCGGCGGCTCTCCTCAAAATTCCTGTGGAAGTCAAAACATTCCACGAAGCAAGCAACAAGCTCGTTGCCGTGCTCTTCATACAGATCCCGGAGATGCCCTCCGCCGAATCTCACCCGTCGATCGCTTGGCTCCGGCTTTGTCTTTCCTTCCGATGATGTCTTCACGCGCTACTGATCCTCGCTCGCTTTGAGTTTCTTCTCGAGCTCTTCGATTCTCTGAACAATCTCGGCTGTGGGTGTCAGTTCCTCGGGGGCCGCAGGCTTCTCTCCGGTTTCCTTTCGCCCTCTGCGGCTGCTGGTAAGCACAAGCATGATCGCAGCCAGGGTTATCACGAGCAAGATGGAAACCGCTGTGATTGGGACGGGTGGGGCGGCTTCGGTGGTCGTTGTGACCGTGACGATCGGTGCGACGTAAGCCAAAAGAATTTGGGGTTGGTTAAGGACGAGCTGGGAAGCATCGTCGCCTCTTTGTGGCAAGACTTGTGGCGGGTAGAAAGCTATGTCAGCGTCCAACTGCACCTTGGGCTGGCTCCCGCAGCCTACCGTTATCCTGAGTGGATGGCCGGCGAGGTCCAGCAGTATGTTAGACCTCTTCGTGATCGATATCTCTCTGTAGACAGGGATTAGAATCGACCCCTCAGTCTCGCTATACGAGATTCTGAGAGCAGTTGTATTTTGAACACCTATCCAGGTTCCGTTGACCAAGGCTTCTATTGACCTCAGGTAGGCGCCGTCGCAAAGCCTAATCCAGACCCAGTACACAAAAGCTGTGGCGTTGTACGCTACACTGGGAACGGGGTCCACGTAGACCTTCTCGATAGTCAGGCGGGTGTCGCTGTGAGAGATGACAGGCGCAACGGCGAAGGAGCACCCAGCTCCAGGCACCTGCACCTCGGCACCGCCGAACTCCACCATCCTCGAGAAGTGTTCCATAGCGCTCTTCGACTCCTGAAGCTTCGTCAGCCGGCCTTCAATGTCTGTCATGTTTCCTGCGGCCTGAGCGCCGAGAGATGTGGAGGCCTGCGTGATTTCGCTCAGTGACTCGGAGATCTCCCGCAGACCGCTCGAGATCTTCTCACCCATCTCCAACGCGGACGCGATCCCTTCGAAGGTTCCTCCCATCCGCTCGAACAGGAGGCGCAGCTCGTCCTCTGCCTCCTCCTGCGCCTCAGCCGCTTGGTTCAAGGCGTTCATGAGTTCTCGGTTGGCCTCCTCGGCCGCCGGAAGACCTGAGAGTATTCCGTCCAGAATAGCCACCGAGCTTGACAACGCCATGATAACCGACTCCAAACCCATCTGCATCTCGCGAACGCCACTGGCCAACGCCATGCTGGAGGCTAGAACCAAGTCTATGGCTTCAGGAATTTCGATCGATTGATCGTATGCCAGCTTCAGGGCATCGCGCATCGCGGTGAGCTGGTCTATCACGAGCTGGATCTGAGCCTTCAACTCAGGGTCAGCTATCTGGTCTCGAACATATTCGAGGATTTCTATCGACTCCTCCAGCGACTGTATGGAGTCCAAGAGGAGTTGCTGGATCTGAGGCATATACTCATTCAAGGCATCCATTGCTTCGTCAAGGGTTTCCATGCTCTCGATCAGCAGGTTCAGCGCGGCTATCATTTCTGGCAGCCTGTCCGATATCAAGCCCAGTGAGTTGATGACAGTTTGATGGATGGCCTTGGAAGCGTTTATGGCGGCAGCCAGCTCGTCGACCTGTGTTGAACTCTGATTCAGCGCCTCTATGATCTCGTTGAGCCCTCCCTCCTCACCGCTAGATTGATTCACTAGGTCTTTGATCTGAGCCTGAAGATCCGCTAGGGACCGTTGCAGCTCAGCGGTTCCCTCGCTGCTGGACTGCAGGCTCTTCTCGGTCTCCATGACCCCCTGAGAAATCTGTTGAACCGCAAACCCCAGACCCTCAAAGGCGCCCGTGGTTTCACGGTAGGCGAGGATGTTTGCCGAGAGCATCTTCAGGCTGCTGTCTATCTGCGCTATGATCAGCTCCGGATCCTCTATGATCTGTACATTGATGGGGTCGATCGAAACGACTCCCCAGGCTCCCCTGGACGCCACCCTGGCGCTGACGTTGAGCATGCTCTGTGAATTCATGAGGACGAGTATCCAGTTGATTCTCTTTGCTCCGCCCAGGCTTAGGGTGCTGTTCACTCTCGGCGTCGGGGATATGTCGGTGAAGGAATCTTCGTTCAAGGACACAGAGACGCTTGCCAGGACGGGTTTCACGGTGTATTCGCTGCCCGTGAATAGTCGGGGGGAGGTCATCGTCAGGACGAGGGACCAGGTCACGATGTCCGAGAGGTCGGCTCCAACCATCGGCGAGCCTTCGCTCAGGATCAGTTCACATCTCTCGCCGTTGACGTATATTCTCTCCTCAAAGCTGACGGGCAAGCTCTCATCGGTCTCGGCATCATACTCATATGTGACAGCGCTCTTCGCTGGCAGCAGCACCTCCCTCCAAGTGATGTAAGTCACGTCTCCCCTTCTCTCAACCAAAGATGGCGTGGGTGTGTCGCCGAGCATCACTGGATCCGAGGTCAGCTCCTTCGCCCTATCGACCAGGCCCACCGTCACATCTCGGTCTCCTGTGTTCGTCAGCTGGAGAGAGACATCGATCCTCTCCGAGCTTATGCTGCCGTCCGAAAGATAGACAACCTCCACTGACCTCCTCTTCTTCAACTTGATCACGGGGTCGCCTCCGGCGGCTGATGCGGTGACGATCGGGTCGATCGGGGACGACAGCACCGTGCTGATCGCGCTTAGCAAGACCAGTGTGACCAGGCATAACCCCAGGATCTGATTCTTTCTCTTCAATTCGAGGCCACCACCCCTTGGCTTGACTCCACTCCCGTTTTGATCCTCTCCAGTTGATTCATTATCTTGAGCTTGGTCGCTGCGTAGCTGTCTCTGCTCACGTCCCCGCTTTCCAAGCGCTTCTCCAGCATGAGCAGCGACTCCTTGAGAAGCCTGAGCTGATTGACGAAGAGGGCGCGTTTCTCAAGGGAGCTAAGCTCTGACTCAAACTTCATAAGAGACTCGGGCGGATTCTCATACAGCTTTCCATCCCTAATGTAGTAGACCTTCTTGGCCACCCTGGCGACCAAGGGATTGTGGGAAACAACTATGAACGTCTGCCCGGAGAACTCGTTCAGCATCTGAGCAAGCTTCATGACGTTCGCACCCGTCACCGTGTCCAGGGCACCTGTGGGCTCATCCATTATAATCAAAGCCGGCTCGTTCGCCAGGGCTCTGGCGAGTGCAACCCTCTGCCTCTCTCCGCCGCTCATCTGGACCGGCCTGTTTCTCCAGACCGTCTCCTTGAGAGACACGAGCTCCAATAGCTCTCCAGCCCTTTGATCAGCCTCTCTTTCCGTGTACCTTCCGGACAGAATCATAGGCAGCTTTACGTTCTCAACAGCATCCAACGTTGAGATGAGGTTGAAGAACTGGAAGAGGTACCCCATCTTGATGCATCTGAAGTCGGCGAGCTCCCCCTCATTCATGTCCGTCACATCCACTCCGTCTATCTTCACCCTGCCGGCGGTGGGGCGATCCATCGTGCCGATGATGTTCAAGAGAGTTGTCTTTCCGCTTCCCGAGGGCCCCATTATCGAGATGAAGTCCCCCTTCCCCACGGCGAGGTCGACTCCTCTCAAGGCGTGAACCTCGACACCCGGGCTGAGCCTGTACACCTTGTTCACGTTCTGTAGCTCAACTGCGTATTCACTCATACCTTAACGCCTCTATGGGTCTGATGCTGGCTCCCCTCCAAGATGGTTGGAGACCAGCGAGTATTCCGATGCTGACCGCCACAACCATCGCGGCGGCTAGTACTTGGGGCGAAACGATGACCACAAGCGTGATCGGGATGAATCCTCTCACCAGCTCCTTGATGGCGTAGGTGCCCACGACGCCTAGGATACAACCCGCCACCCCACCGGCGAGACTGAGCAGACCTGCCTCAGAGAGAAAGAGCGCAAGGACGTTCCACCTCTTCGCCCCAATGGATTTCAGCACACCTATTTCACGCGTCCTCTCCCTCACAACCATCATGATCGTGTTCATCACGCTGAGGCCTGCTATGAGCAGGCTTATGGAGGCCATAGTGAGCAGAACACCGTTGATGATGTCCATGATGCGGTTTATCTGCCGGAGAATCTCCTCTTCCTTCGTTATCCTGGCACCGGGGAACATTGCTGTGAGCTGCTCCTCCACCATGTCAACCTTGCTTCTGTCTCCCACCCGTACCACGACTGATGAAACGAAGCCCGCTCTGTCGAGCGTCTGCTGAACGCCCTCCAGGTTTCCAGCTGCGATGCCGAGGTTGCCCATGACGCCGGTCAGCGACATGGCCATCTCGAAGGTCCCCACTACCTTGAACTTCTTCCGCCCTCCGACTGTGAGATCCATGCTGACGGTCTCGCCGACTTTGATTCCGTTTCTCTCTGCGAAGCTGTCCTGCACCACGATGGCGTCCCTGTCATCCGGCGAGAGCGTTCGGCCCTCCTTTAGAGTAAGCCCCGTGAGATAGTTCTCTACTTTTCCGGGGGGAATTCCCAGCAGAACCGAGGGCTGGCCGTTCGTCTGTCCGATCAACAGGATGACGGGGTATGCGTCGTCCACCTGAGGGACCTTCAGCACCTCGGCGACTATGGCTTGGGGAATGTCTATGGTCGCGCTGCCCTGCACGAGCAGCCCGACGCCGAGAAGCTCGTTCAGCTCGGTGCTGATCTGCTCCCTCATTCCCAGCCCAATGGACATCAGCGAAACAAGTGTGGCGATTCCTACTGTGATTCCGAAGACTGTGAGTATCGCTCGGCCCTTCCTCACGGAGATGTCTCGCCTTGCGAGCTTGAAGAAGTGTCTGAAAACACGGAGCTGAGCGGTAGCGATCATTTCTCTAAGAGTCTCCTCCGTCTGGCCCGGATCACCAGTAGAACCACCACTGCGGCCACAACCACGGTCACCGAACCTATACCGAGTGGGGAGTAGAGGAAAGAGGTCACTTGATCAGAGAAGGACCGTGCTTCTGCCGCAACGGTGAAAGTCAGCGCCGGCGACTCGCCGCCGAAGTAGTCTGCGTTCCCATCCCAGGAGGCCTTCACGAAGTAGACATCGCTTCTCGGAGGAGACCAGGTGTACCCGAAGCTTCCGTCCGCCATCGTGTCCACGACGGAGATCGTGTTCCAAGAGTGCTCGTTGATGCGGTAGGAGAGAGTGACGACACTGTCGATCTGGGGCGGTATGACCTTGCCCATGATCACCACTTCTCCTTTCTCTGTGATCTCACTCGATGACAAGGACAGGGCGATCTGGCTGACATTCCTAGTGACGTCCAGCCGCGCCACCTCGCTCTGAGCGCCGACAAAGCTTTCGTCGCCCTCCCAGGAAGCCCTGAAAAGATGAGTTCCCCTGGTCTCAGCCGTCCACAGATGGCTATAGGTGCCGTTGAGGCCGGTCTTGATCTCGCCCAAGGTCTTCCAGGACAGGCCGCCATCTACGCTGGTCTCTAAGGTGACCAAGACGTTCGGGCGGGATGGCTGCACAGTACCCTGAACGCCGTAGTCGGCGCCAACCCCTAGTCGAGAGACCTGACAAGAGATCGTGCTCACCCCCTTCACGTTCAAGAGCACAGTTTCAGTAAGTGAAGCGTTGTATCCGCCGAAGCTCCAGTAGGACACATCCACGTCCACGGCGTGGAAACCCATGGCTTCAAAGAAAACCGGAAACTCCACCTGTGCACTCCTTCCAGCATCCACATGAGTGATCAGCCTATACTGGCCTTGCACTGTGTGAAGCTCGTACCCTCTGACGTAGAAACGGACGTTCGTGATCGGAAACAGGCCGCTGTTGTCCAGTCGCGCAATCAACTGGAACTGTTCACCCTCTTTGACAACTTGGGGTAGAAGCACGTCGAGCGTGGCGGGGGCCTCCGGCGAGAGAACGTTCACGTTCATCGATCTCTCCACGTTGAGTGACTGGAGCTCTCCCGACTCGTCCCTCATCTCACCCCTCACGCCGATGGATAGCTCATGCTCCCTTTGTTTCCCAGGCTCGATCGAGCTGAATCCTGGGTCGGATACACCCAAGACAAGCAAGGCTTCTGCCCGTTGCCCGATGGCCGTCAGGTTTTCAAGAATTGGCTGCGATGCAGCCACATTCGTGTTCGCCAGAGATATCTGCACCGAGGAGACGTAGAGCGAGGCATTCTTCCTAACGACAACTGCTTCGACGGTGATGTTGACCCGAGCGTTGCCGTTCACTATAAACGTCTCGTTTGTCGTGACGTGGATCCAGAAGACCACGCTCCTATGGTCCTCCAAGAAGCGCCGAGTGACCAGGGAGCTTTGTGCACCGGCTGCGTCCACGAAGACCATGCAAGAGGTGACGGTCAAATAGAAGGCTGCGAGCAGGGCCAAGCCGCGAGGCCGACGCTGCTTCATCGTTTGGTTCCGCTCCCCCGGTAGTGGTTTCGAATCATCTTGCCGACCTTCTTGAGTATCTCCTCGTATCTGAGGAGCGCTTCCTCAAGATACTCATCGCCGAACCGAGTGATGTGGTATATCCGCTTCCTGGGACCTCTGCTGGAGCGTTGCCACTCGCTTGAGACAAACCCCATTTTCTCCATCCGCCTCAGCGTCGGGTACAGGGTAGCCTCCTTAACGGAGATTGCACCGCCTGTGACGCGGTTGACCTGCTGCATCAGCTCATATCCGTGCATCGGTCTCTTCGTCAGGACCACCATTGAGATCAGACCGACCAGACCGCTCTGAAGCTGGATCTGGAGATTCGAGAGAAGTTTTTCCATCTCAGGCCTCATACCTGCGCCCTCTACCTGGAGCCACGATATACTGTGACGCTATATATAAGGCTGGATGGTGCCATCGCTCGGTCCTATCCAGATGTTAAGCAGT
>Ga0315308_1002258_pt1 | contig 10969 bp, 9 predicted proteins | sample TDP3_MG_FD_203078 | JGI IMG/M metagenome (GOLD analysis project Ga0315308, IMG submission 203078) | Freshwater sediment microbial communities from Lake Towuti, South Sulawesi, Indonesia - TDP3 | ecosystem: Environmental > Aquatic > Freshwater > Lake > Sediment | place: Indonesia: South Sulawesi...
TAGAGATAATGGCTTATGGAAGCTTGTGTTGTTCCAAGTTTTTCAGCCGCGGCTACTTGAGAGAAACGGTATTTCTCGATGAGACTTTTGGCTACAAGAGATCGGAATGCCGGTAGTACGGACCGTACCACAAGTTCGCATGGTGGTCGCAATTTGTATCTAGTAGTATAACACTGTTATTGCTTATAAATGTAGAGTGCCCCCAACAACTATGGTCTCTGAATGTTACGGTCTCTAATGTTCTTCTAAGCATCTATTCTAATTGGAATAAAACTGTCAACAAAATATTAATAACTGAATAACCTTTTGAATCGTAACACCATTAATAGGAGGCATCAAAACTCGAACGCATCAAAGCCCTCAAATGTAGAGAATGCGGCAAAGAATATCCTCCCGCCAAAATTTATGCCTGCGAAGAATGTTTCGGTCCCCTCGACGTAGTATACAACTACGACTCCATAGAAGTGGACAAGAAGGCGTTTCAGGATAGACCGAAAACGGTTTGGCGATACTTTGAACTTCTTCCCATCTGCGACAAAAGGAAGATAGTGGATCTGGGCGCGGGTTATACAATTTTACATGAGTGCGCTGGTTTAGCTAAATCCCTTGGGTTAAAAACCCTTTACATCAAAGACGACACTGTCAACCCAACCTACTCCTTCAAAGATAGGCCTGTTACGGTTGCTGTATCTAAGGCTCTTGAATTCGGCGCTAAGGCCGTAGGATGCGCCTCGACAGGTAATTTGGCTGCTTCTATGGCGGCTCATGCGGCAAAGGCTGGACTGCCATGCTATGTGTTCGTTCCAGCTGACATCGAACTTAACAAAATTGTTCAAGCTTCAACTTACGGAGCCAGAATATTGGCTGTTAAGGGAACCTACGATGACGCCAACAGACTAGCCATTCAAGCTTCAGAGGAGTACGGCTGGGCCTTCGCCAACATAAACATCCGCCCATACTACGTTGAAGGTTCAAAAACCTTAGCCTTCGAAGTTTGTGAGCAACTTGGATGGGAGACACCCGACCACGTGATAGTGCCAGTTGGCAGCGGAGCCCTACTCTGCGCCATTTGGAGGGGCTTCAAAGAATTTAAACAACTCAACTTAATCGATAACACACAGATCAAAGTGACTGGCGCCCAACCTTCCGGCTGCTCACCAGTGGTAAACGCCTTTAAGTCCAACACCCTTAAAATCGATCCAATCGAGCATCCAAATACGATCGCGAAAAGCTTGGCTGTGGGAGATCCAGGCGACGGATTGTACGCCGTGAAAACCATACGTGAATCCGGAGGCGTAGCTGAATCAGCCACAGACGCCGAGATATTAGATGCGATTGAACTTTTAGCGAAAACCGAAGGGATATTCGCCGAGCCAGCTGGCGGGGTAGCCGTGGCGGTTCTGAAGAAACTGGTTGAAAGGGGAGAGGTTTCGCCAGATGAAAAGGTTGTTTGCTACGTGACTGGTAATGGATTAAAGGCAGCCGACACCATTTTGCACAGCATTCCGAAGCCAATTGAAATTGAACCCAACAGGGAGTCCCTTGTAAAAATCATAAGCTAGGAGGTATGGAGATGGGTAAGGTAAAGTTGCGTCTTTTAGCGACTTTGGCGACCGCTATCGGGAGAAAGGAACTGGAAACAGAGGCTTCCTCGTTGAAAGAGGTCCTTGATGCCTTAACCGCACAATACGGAGACAAGTTCAAGACAAAGGTTTTCGATACTGATGGAAATCCGAAAAGGCAAATCAAAATCTACGTAAATGGCAAAGATATGCGCTTCCTCAACGAACTTGAAACTCCGCTAAATGATGGAGACGAAGTGTTAATCCTTCCAGCGGTCACCGGAGGCTAAAAACATCATGATTCGCGTCGACACTACGCGTCAACTAGTCTAAGAATATTTTCGCTCCGAGTTTGTCGATTATGTCCTTGTAAACCTTTAAAGCTTCTTCCTCGTCTTCTACATTTTTTATGAGCATTCTGCCGGTTCTGAATAGACTCACTTCAATGTCGCCACCGTATTCAAAAACTATGACAAGAGAGGATTTCATGAGCATTTTGAAGTGGGGTCTTAATTTGCTGTGGATCTCCTCAAGCTCCATGCCCATAGGTTTTGGCGGGTTGATATTAGCGGTTTTTTGACCACACAACCACACCAACCGCTCCTTGCCTATGACGGGTTGGACGGTTTTGCTTTGGCAAGCCAAACAGTCAGGTCTCTTGAAAATGTCAATTTTTGTGAAGTACATGTCTCTGAAGTCGCAAACCATTAGTTTTCCTTTAAGGTTTTCTCCTATCCCAGCCAGTAGCTTCACGGTTTCCATGGCTTGCATTGTGCCTATAATCCCTGCTGTAGTGCCCAAAACCCCTCGGGTTTGGCAGGTTGGCAGTTGGCTGTCATCTAGGCCCGGCACTATACATTCTAAGCAGGGGGTTTCAGGAGGTGCAAAAACTGAGAGGTTGCCTTCAATGCCTATGGCTGCCCCGAAAACGTAGGGAATCTGGAGCTTGGCGCAGGTTCGATTTATGAGGTATCGTGTCCTCATATTGTCTAGGCCATCGACAACACAGTCCATTCCTTTAACGACTTCTTCAACGTTGTCCTCCCTCACGTTTTCCGGAATTGGCTCCACCTTCACGTTTAGATTGATCTCGTGTATCCTTTTGGTAGCGGCTTCAACCTTCGGATAACGTATGTTGTCTAAGCTATACAACACTTGGCGATGTAGATTATTCAACTCAACGGTATCTTGGTCTATGAGGCGTAGGTAACCAACGCCGGCGAGGGACAGGTAGAGGGCGGAGGCGCTTCCAAGTCCACCCAGCCCCACTATCGCAATCTTAGAGCGTCTTAGCTTGTTTTGGCCTCGTCTTCCAAGCTCTGGAAGAACGATCTGTCGGCTATAGAATTCATCGGGATTGAAGAGCAGTTGGGTGACCATGTCTTTTGCCTCTTTCAACACTTTAATTGTATAACAATGTTATATATCTATAACGATGCTAAGCTAAACGCACTACTTTAATATAGCGGCTTGGTTGAAATGAAGACAAATATCCGAGGTCTCCAACATTGCCGACTTTTGAAGATTACCTCAAAAACGTAGAACTCAAAAAGCTACTGGAAGAGCTTGGAGTCCCAAAAATTGAGACATTTATGGAAGGGGTGAAACATTTCACTGAAAAGGAGGCGGAGAGAAGAGACAAAATTGTGTTAAGCTACTTCGGCGAAGCTGGAATCGAACGTATCGTTGGCTCCCTTGTTCAAGGTTTGCTTTCGCCACCAAAACTAAGAGGAAGCGCCAAGGTTCTGGATGTGGGCGCAGGCTCAGGCTTCTTCACCGTGAAAGTTGTTGATAAACTGCGTCGGCATCTGCCAACAGCGTCTTTCTACGCCATGGACCTGACACCCGCCATGCTAAGGGTGTTAGCCAGAAAAACTTCAGAGATTACGCCTTTTTTGGGAGTAGCAGAAAACATTCTGGGAAGCGTGAAACACGCGAGAAAATACCTGCACATTCCAGAGAGATTTGATGCCATCCTCTCAACCTTAATGCTGCATCATTGCTTAGATGTCGAAAAGGTGTTTGAGAGTTTTAGGGAAGTTGTAGAGGTGGATGGAAAGGCTGTGGTCGTAGACCTTTGTAAGCACTCCTTTGAAGAATTTAGAGAAGAAATGGGAGACTTACACCTCGGATTCGAGCCGAAACTAATCAAAGAAGCGGCTGAAAAATGGTTCTCAAAGGTCAAAGTAAAGAAGATACCCGGAATCTGTTGTGAAAGCTCCGGCAGATGCGCAGAGCTCTTCATAGCGTTCATGACGCCGTGAGTTGGTTGGAACGAATTTTGTGTTGTTAGTGTCATCCTCTCCTTTCCACTTCTTTCCAATACCTCGCTTCTAATTCTCTTTTCAGAGTTTTTCCGTGAGGAGTTTTCGGTAATTCCTCGATGAATTCAATTATCTTTGGAATCTTAAATCCGTACAAGCCATTTTTCTTGCAGTGTTCCGTTAATTCTTCTTTGCTCATTTCTTCTCCTTCTTTTAGTTGAACGATTGCGGCCGGAATTTCCCCCAAATCTTTTTCAGGAAAGCTGATTACAGCTACATCCAAAACTTTCGGGTGTTTAAGAATTATTATCTCTATTTCGTTTGGAAATATGTTTACTCCTCCAACGATTATCATCTCTTTCTGTCTGCCAACCAAATAGAGGAAATTGTCTTCGTCTAGATACCCAAACAGAGCATCGTTGTACCATTCCTTTCCATCTATTATGCGAACGCTTTCTTTGAGTAATTCTTCCGTTCCCGGGTAACGGAGTGAAACCGTGCCTATGCTTCTAACGTGGACCAATCCTACCTCATTTGGTGGGCATACTTTTCCTTCTTCATCAAAAATCGTTACATCGCCGCCCCTATGGTTTTTTCCAACGCTTTCGATACGTTTTGGTTTTTCGAGATAATCCTCTGGTCTTAGTACCGTTATCGGTGACATAAACTCCATAGCAGAATAATATTCATGAAAAACTGGTTTCTTGGCACCTTGTTGCGTAAACAGTTCGTTTGTTTTCTTTTTGACTTCCACGGGGCAGGGGGCAGCAGCACTCACGATACTTTGCATTGAACTCAAATCATATTTCTTTTTTACTTCGTCTGGCAAAGCCAGTATTCTTTGAAGGTGCACGGGGGCGCAGTGTATACAAGAGATTTTTTCTTTCTCGATGAGCCTCAAAACTTGTTCAGGGTCATATTTCTTCATCATAACAAAGGAACAACCGAATATCATAAAGGCTGTTCCGAAGAGGTAAAGGGGAGTGCCATGGTAAAGAGGACCCGGAAATAATCCTTTCATTTTGAACTGGGCGCCACCAAAATAGAAATGGGCAGCCTCAAACATGATTGCGTATCTTAGAAACTCCTGAAGTGAAGCTCCGTGGGGAACTTTTCCCTTGCCTTCAAGGAGATATTCCAACGCATCAAATGAGGCTATACTTTTTGGTACACCAGTTGTTCCTCCGGAGTAGGGATTAATACCCAATACGAAATGTCCTTTCGGCATTTCACCGGAGGAATTTCTAATCAAATCTTCATAAGGTATCATTCCTTCGGGTATTTTTTCTCCAACCACGATGTAATATCTAATTGATTTTACTTCATCTTTGATTTGATGGATTCTTTCAAGGAATTCTTCATCCACCACTAGTGCAACTGGTTTTCTTCTGTTCAACATCATCGCTAGTTCTTCTCCCCTGAAATGCCAATTTACGAGGGGAGTCACGCAACCGATAAACCAGGAGGCAACCATCGCTTCTGCGTACTCGTTGGAATTGTAGAGCATTATGGCTACTCTATCCTTCGACTTCACACCAAGATCTTTTAGTCCATTCGCTAACTTGAATACCCTTTCTTTAAATTCTCTGAACGTGAATCTCTTGTCTCCAGAAATGATCGCTTCCCTATCTCCAAATAAATCCCATAAGGACACGAAGAGATCGGCTGTGGTCTTTCCGGGTTCCATTATACCTAGAAGACCTCTAACATATTTCATTATTTCCTCAAAATCTTCTGTTTCCCATTGTTTTACTAACGTGTCTATGAATCCAATAGCCTGTTCACTTTCCAGTAACTCTGGAAGAATTTCCAAAATTTGATTTTCTCTCTCCATTCACTCACTTCACTTGTTTTCTCTGGAAATACTGAATGTTTAACTTTTCGCCCACTCCTCGGTTAAGGCTAAAACAATATTTTTATGAAAAATGGTTCACGCCAAAAAAGGGGCACTGAGGATGCACCTAACCTTATTTTGGGACTTCGAAAGAGTTATTTCGTCAACTTAACAAAAACGTTGGCGGTGAAAAAAGTTGAGTAGAAAAGGTGGAAAAGAACTAGAAACTATTGGGTCGGTACTAACGCTGATAGGGGGTATTCTCGAACTTATTCTTCCCCTAGAAACTCTTTATAAATTGGGTCAGAACGGAGGCATAGACTCTTTTCCAGTTGTGGAAACATTACTCGCAATACTAGCCGTCATCGGATGCATCATAATATGGAAGGGCTACTCCATCGCTGGTGGAGTAATGGGCATCGTTGTAGGAATCCTCATCCTCCAATCTCTCGACTTCAAATATCGAACAGTCTCCGGCGTATTAGTTATCATAGGTGGAATGATAGCCCTCGTAGCAAGATTTTGGCGCGCCGCAGAAGCGGCCCCAGAAGCCGCTAAAAGACTTTAATCAAAGGAACCTTTTATTTTGCTCCTAAAACTTCCATGAAGGCGTCAAGTCTCGCTGTGACTTCAGCCTCTGAGTAGACTCTGTCATCTGTGTGGTCAGCTTCCAGTACAACGCTTGGAATGCCGTATTCCTCCCTTAAGACCTTCTGAATTGTTAAGTTACCTATGGAAGTTGCTTTACATGACCTACTTGAAAGCAAAACGACCCCATCTACATCAAAATCCTTGACAAGGCCGCTAACCCACTCTTTCGCCCAACGTATCGGCATGTTGGTTGGATTGAGAAGTGCTTTGTACGCCATGCTTTCGAAGGGTTTTGCAGGATTCAGGCTCGCCATACCCCATGTTGCCGTGTAAAGTTCATAGACAAAAACCGCTCCATACTTTTCTTCCAGATAGTTAAACATGCGTAGATGATGCCAGTAAGGCATTCCGCTCAGTAAAAGTCTAAATTTCTCGTTTTCAAGGACTCCCACGCCCTCTTTAACCCGTCCAGATACCTCGCTTAGAAGCCTTTCATAATATTCCGCAGCCTCCTGCGTTCCTGCTGAAGCCACAATGGGAAACATTGCAGCCGAAGAGTCTGTAACCCCCATGGGACAAGGCTTAGCCTTTCTTTTTTCAAGGACTTTGCGCCACAATTCTGCAGCCCGATCAGAAAGTTTTACGGTTTCTTTCAATTTCTCCTCGTCTAGGCTTTTTCCAGTAATCTTTTCAAGCTTCGACACGAGATTTCTCAACTGCTTCTCAACATATTGCACATGGTAGTCTTCTATTTTGTCGGTTATGGCTGGAGAGTCTATGACGTATAGTGGACATTTGAGGGTGTGGGCCATCAGTTCCCACCACTTCATGTAGACTATACAGACGTTTTTTGTCGACAGGAGAACGTCTGGCTTCTCCATTCCTCCAAAGGGCGCTTCGGCTCCGAGGACAGAGCCCATTACACACCTAGCGTAGGAGCATAAGTCTCTAGAGATGCCGTATGCCTCTGAAGCGTCAAACAAGTTGCGAGCAGCCTTCATAACAGTAGCCACACACGCGTAGTTTTCTGGGAAGAGAGGCTGAAATCCCATAGCATACAGGATTTCTAAAGGCGGAGATACGGCAGTCAACCAGGCCACCCACCTGCCTTCACTGTGGGCTTGAAGGGCGCTCATATAATGACCCGCAACAAGGCTTGTTACTTCCCTAGCCGCTGAAAGGCTTCTTCTGGTTCGTTTTGACATGAGAATCTACCTCAACATTTCCACGAAGGCTTCAACCCGAGTTTTGAGGGCTCCTTTGGCTAAGGGATACTCGTATTCAAGGTATGATGAAGGTATTCCTTCCTCCTTAGCAGCTTGTCCCAAGGTTACATAATCAAAGAGGTATGGTTCACAGAACTTCCTAGTCAAGAATACTATGCCGTCTACCTGGAAGGCCTTAACCATAGTCTTAAGATAGCTTATCCTATCTTCTACAGGAGAACCATACGGTGACGGAATCCTTGTGTAACGCCTACTTATGCCTTCTATGGGCTTTGCTTCGTTGTCCACAAGATTCCAGAAGTATCTGGATCCGCTGTCAAGGTCGTCTGAAACTATGATTCCGCCAGAATCTTCCATCACCTTTAGGACGTCTGGATCGTCTACGATGTGACCTGAAACGTGCAATCTGGCTTCGCCTTCTGGATAATCTTTACGCTCGGTGACTTCCTTTAGAAGTTTCTCGAGCAGTTGATTGTGGAGGTTTTTGGGTGTAGTCATGCTCGAAAGGACTACTTCAAGGGCTTCTACACCCGAGATTGGCGGAGACTCCTTTCTCCTCAACCAATACAATTTTTTCATAAGCTTCCTGTTCTCGTTGTAAACATCTATGGCGTTTCTCAGATCCTTTTCAGAAATGTTTTTGCCAGAGAAATCCTCCATGAAATTCTTAAACCTTTCAATTTCATTGGCGAAGTATTCATAGGCTTCTTCGGAACGGTTGGTTGGATAATGCAGAAGGTAGGCGTGGGGTTTGTCTGAAATCTGTTTCCAGATGCTGTAAAATCCTCTCATGGAGTCGCATAGAGACGGCAAAGTCAGAAGGTCAAGGTATCCATACCTTTCTTCAAGAAGCGTTTCCAAGAACCCACGCATAAAGGAACAAGCGAAGCTGGGTAAATAGGCGTCGGCTTTAGAGAAGCTTTCAGCCTTACCCATCACCTCTATTGGCAAGGCTTCAGATGCATAAATGATTTCCTCCGGCGTATAGGTTGATATGCAACCCACAACTTTCTTTCCAGTCTTCTTCCACTCGGCGGCAACTCTATCTCTCATGTTGAAAAGGTCTCGAAATTTTTCCACGGGAACACTTTCTTTCATTTTCTATTCTCTTGGGCTTTGAATGGAAGAAGGGTATTCATGGAGTTCAGTCCAAATAACCTTTACTCTTTGTCAAGTTTTCTGCGACTTGTTAGATTTGAAAGCTAACAGAGGGGGCACCAAACACATTTGTCGCAGGTGGTTATGGTTATAGCAAAATTCTATCATCAATAATTATATAAAATGTTTTGAGTGTTCTTTTCTAACGATGATTGTCAATGAATGAAGTTATAGAGAGGCTGAGGGCAATAGTCGGAGAAGAAAATGTCCTCGTCGGTGACGACATAAACGAAGAATATGCCTGTGACGAAGCCCTTACCGTAAAGCCTTGTTTACCGGAAGTGGTAGTTAAACCCGGAAACACGGAAGAGGTAGCGAAGATACTACGTTTAGCCAATGAAAAACGAATTCCTGTTACGCCAAGAGGTGGAGGAACTGGTCTATCTGGCGGCTGCGTAGCTGTTTGTGGCGGTATCCTCATCTCCCTTGAAAGAATGAACAGAATCTTGGAGATAGATGAAGAGAACTGCGTGGCAGTTGTTGAAGCAGGCGTGGTTCTGGCAGATCTCTACAAAGCTGTTGAGGCACGTGGATTATGTTATCCGATCTATCCGGGAGAAGAAAGTGCTACCATTGGGGGCAACGTCGCTACAAATGCTGGAGGGATGATGGCGGTGAAGTATGGAGTAACTAGGCACTTTGTCTTAGGATTGGAAGCTGTTCTGCCCACCGGAGAAATAGTAGAGACAGGTGGAAAATACGTGAAGGTTTCAACGGGTTACGATTTAACGCAGTTGCTTGTTGGCTCTGAAGGAACTTTAGCGGTGGCAACCAAGGTTATATTGAAGCTTCTTCCACGTCCTAAGGCTACGACAACTCTTTTCGTTCCTTTCAGAAACCTCAGCGACGGAATCAGAGTTGTTCCAGTCATATCCAAATCCGGAGTAACTCCCAAGACCATTGAATTTTTAGAAAAACTTGGACTCAACGCTATGGAGAACTACACAGGAAAAAAGGTTCCCATAAGTGAACGTGTACGCGATGAAGCGGAGGCATTTCTCCTTATAGTCGTAGAGGGGGAGAGGTCTGAAGAAACCTTCAGAGATGCTGAGCTTATCAGCGACGTTTGTATGAAACATGGAGCCATAGACGTATTCGTTCCTCCCACTGAAAGGGCTGGAAGAGAATTGCTAGAACTAAGAGAGAAGGCTTTTTATGCCGCAAGAGACGCTGGTGCCACAGATTTAGTGGATGTCGTGGTTCCCCGCTGTGAAATACCGAACTTCGTGGAGCAGATGCATGAAATATCTGCCAAGCACGCCACAATCATCACAGGTGCTGGACACGCTGGAGATGGAAACATACATCTAGCCATATTGGAACCAGATGCCGACAAACTTTCAACGATTCTTAAGGAAATTTACAGGGTTGGAAAAAGCCTTGGAGGAACCATTTCAGCAGAGCATGGCATAGGCTCTGAAAAGAGGCGATTCCTTTTAGAAATGGAAGACAAAGCAAAGATAGAGCTCATGAGAAGGATAAAGAAGGCTTTCGACCCAAACAACATACTAAACCCGGGAAAGATCTTCTGATTCTCCATGCCATACCTAAGTGATGCTTAGCTATCTTTTTATCTGTATTCATCGCTAGTCATCTTAAAAAGGGAAAACTCTTGGAAAACGCCATTGAGGTCAAAGAATTAACAAAGTTTTATGGTAGTTTACTTGCGGTTGACCATGTCAACTTTGAGGTTAAGGAGAAAGAAATCTTCGGTTTGTTGGGACCCAACGGCGCTGGAAAGACAACGACCGTTCGCATGATTTGTGGCATGCTTAGGCCGACAAGTGGAACAGCCGTCGTCGCTGGCTTCGATGTTTCTCAAAAACCACAAGAGGCAAAGCGTAGAATAGGCTTGGTTCCAGACATTTCAAACCTCTTCGGAGAGTTAAGCGCCAGAGTAAACCTAGAGTTCATGGGAAAACTGTACGGCTTAGACAAGAAAACCCGCCGAGAACGCATTGACCAAGTTCTAGAACTCTTTCAACTGAAGGAAAGACAAAACGACCTGGTCAAGTATTATAGCAAGGGCATGCATCGACGCTTAACCATCGCTGCAGCGCTCATTCATCAACCAGAAATCCTAGTAATGGACGAACCCACAAGCGGCTTAGACGCCCAAACAGCACGTTTGGTGAGAGAAATCATAGTCGACCTGAACAAGGAGGGCAGAACCATCCTGTTGACCACACATCAGATTGACGAAGCAGACAGACTGGCTCAAAGAGTGGGCATAATTGACCGCGGTCGCCTGATAGCCTTGAACGCGCCAGAACAAATCAAAAACAGCACAGAAGGTATGCGCGCCCTAGAAATCAAAATTCTGAACGGCGTAGA
>Ga0315308_1002259_pt1 | contig 10968 bp, 8 predicted proteins | sample TDP3_MG_FD_203078 | JGI IMG/M metagenome (GOLD analysis project Ga0315308, IMG submission 203078) | Freshwater sediment microbial communities from Lake Towuti, South Sulawesi, Indonesia - TDP3 | ecosystem: Environmental > Aquatic > Freshwater > Lake > Sediment | place: Indonesia: South Sulawesi...
TCCCCACTTTGAAATCCATCAAGAATTCCCAAACAGGAGAAACGATCAAGTCTTCTTTGACCTGCGGCGCAGAATGAAAAAGGTTCCACCACCAATAACCACAATTACTGTGACGATTATGGCGATCAAAAGTTCCAGAGGCAACCTCGACGGTTCTGTCACCGTCACAATTGTACTAGATTTAGTGTTGTCCTGAGTCTTGGTTTCACCAGAAACAGGATCTGCCTTAGCGGTCAACTCATAGTCGCCAACGGCTACATCCTTTGTCTCCCAAACAAAATTCAACGTTCTTGAAGCACCTGGCACAAGACCCGTCACAGTCTCTGTTTTGATCACTGTGGAATCGTAAGACAATGTCACATCAAAATTCTCGGTGACGCTGCCCTTGTTCATAACCGTCACATTCACTGACACGCTTCCACCGGTCGCAACCGATGACGGAGAAACCGTGACACCTGTGACAGCCACATCGTGAGTGAGTTCAATACTGACTGTGCCTTTGGTCAAAACATTGTTGGTTGTATCATTCTCGCCCGTAGCCATTCTCACTTCAGCCTTGATAGCATAACTACCCTGAGCAACGCCAGTGGTGTCCCAAGTGAAAACCACAGTTCTGTAAGTACTAGCCTCAAGAGACAGATCAGTTTGGGTTCCGATAGTTTTTGAATCATAGTAAGCGGTGGCGGTGAAGGTCTCAGTGAGATTTCCTAAATTTCTAACAGTCACGTTAACAGACACGGGCACTCCAGCTGGAACCGACGTGGGAGAGGCAACAATATCTGTAACAGTCATGTCACGCCACAGAGGATACGCAAAGGCGCCGTCAACAGCAGAAAAAGCTATGACTTTTAACTGCTCTGCTCCAAAGTCCCATGAAGCCAAAATTGTTTCGGGGGAGGCGGTGGATATACCTGAAAAATGCAGACTGCTAAGACCATCAGCTTTGACTGTGAAGATGACTGTGGCTAAGACTCCGCTACCTGATGCTCCTTCCTCAGGGAGTGGAAAGAACGAGCATGGAACAAACACCCAGCCCTCAGCGTTGTGTATGTCATTTTGGGAAAACCCCCAAAAGGTGCTGCCAACATTTTTCAGAAAAGGTCCTTCCGTCGCGTTTACGACATTCAGAACCGTTGGATTGAAAGTTAAATTGAACTGCCAAGCATAAAGGTTGGTAACATCAGCCACTTTTATCGTCACGTTGAACGATTGACCAGGCGGAACTGCATTAACCCGTGGGTCCAAGGAAAGAAGAGTGTCGGGAGATGCGCCTATCCTTTGAGAAGTTAATACAGCTCCTAAACTCAATACCAACAGGAAAACAATCAGCAGCATTCGAAAACAATTCTTTCTCATTTCAACAAGCCCTCGCAACAATTCTTGTCAACTGGTTAAAATCATTAAGTCTCCTCAGGCGTTTCTGCTTCAGCTTCCTCTTCTTCCTCTTCCGCCAGTCTCTTTTTTCGTCTGAAGTAGGCGAACCCGCCAACACCGCCAACAGCAACTATCACTATTGCTCCAGCAACATATTCTAACGGAAGCGATAGTGGTGGGGCAACGTTTCTGAAGGAACCGTCTTCAGTGTCAACATCCATTGGGACAACAGTGGCTGCGGTGACCGTGCGAAGCTTGGTTGATAGCGTTTCAAAATGCAGAGTCGATGAACCTTGCGACATCACTTTAAAGACTATGTTGCTCAGAACACCACTTCCGTTTACACCTTGAGCTGGATAAGGAACCATGAAGCTCGTGCTGACGAAGAGATATCCTCTTGTGTTGTCTGTCTTTTTTGCGAACAGAGTTGTAGCAACTTCCTTGAGAAAAGGTCCTTCCGTTACGTTTTCCACGTTCAGAACTGCTGCATTAAACGTCATATTGAACTGCCAGCCATAGAGCTCAGTGACGTCTGCCACAGTTACATTAACGTTGAAAGTCCCGTTAGGCTGTATGTCCAGTGTCTCCTTGGGATCTATTCTCATCTTAGCGGTTGGAGACGCAACCACCACACTAGTTGATGCTAGAAACAATATGCAAATCGAAGCCAGACAGACCCATCTAGATGTACATCTCATTTTTTACACCGCCATTAGAATTCGTAATTTGTACACTGACAGTGTTTAATAACGTATCGCTTATCGATGATTCTCTGCATGGTCAAGTTTCTCCAAAATGAACACAAACAATCATAACGTCATCCAGATCGACCATGTAATCGTCGTTCAAATCGCAGGCTCGACCCCAAACTGGATGCCAAGTCGGATCAGCCGTGCCAAAATTCCCCGCCACCGTCAAGAAATCGATTATGTCCACTCGCTTGTCCGCAATAGGTTGCACAACATTGTTAAAGATTCCACACACATCGCCCATTATCCTTAATTCGAATGCGTCGCCAGTCAAAGAATTGTCTGCAACATCAGTTTCTCCTAAGACTGGAACAACGTTGGCTCTAACCACGTATTTTCCCAGCCTTGCGCCAGCGGTGTTCCAATCAAAACTCATCGAATAATACAACCCATGATCCAAAGAAACAGTTCGAACCCCAATTCGGCTCGAATTAATGAAAACCTCAACTTGGAAAGTTTCCTTCGCCTCTCCATCGTTATGAACTCCAACCTCAATGTAAACAACCTCTCCTCTATACGCTAATGCATTGTTCTTGTGAGCAGTATTGGGTGTAACGCTGAGCACAGCCAAATCATGAAGCTCCATGCCAGTCCTGTAGAAGATGTCGTAGACCAACTGGGGATAGCGCGGAGAAGTCCACACCACCCAAATGGTCAAGTCCCTAGCTTGCATGGCAGATGGCCAACTGTCATTTTCCAGCGCAGTGGTCAGTCGTGTATCATTTGACCATGAACCATCGAAGACTTTGTAGTAGATATCATTGTCGTGTTCGTTTCTGTCAGAGTCCCAGAAAACCCATATTCTCTCGTTTGCTGTCTGCATGATAAAGGGCTGAGTGTCAATCTTAGGATCAAATGTCAATTGTACTTGCCAAGCCCAGCCAGTGCCGTTGTAGGTTTTATAGTAGATGTCGTGCTCATCTTTAGTCCATACTACCCATATGCTGCCATTCATAGCTTGCATGCATGAGGGATACAAGTCGTTCCAGTAATTGTTTTTATAGTCAGTAATCAAGTGTGTGTCTTCAGACCACGTTTGACCAGAGTCAGACGAAACCTTGTAATAGATGTCAGCGCTCGGCTGATAGGTCGGGTCGGGAGGTAACGGCGTTGGTGTTCTGCTGGAAGTCCAAACAACCCAGACTTTTCCGTCGGATGCTTGCATGATTGAGGGATAGCCGTCAAAACCTGGGTCTGTTGTCAATTGTGTGTCGTCGCTCCACGACATTCCGTTGTCTGAAGAGGTTTTATAGAATATCTCCTCGTTGCCAGTTCTGTCAGAATTCCAGATGATCCATATTTTTCCGTCGCTTGTCTGTAGAATTGACGGATGCCGGTCGTAGTGTGTATCAAACGTTAATTGCACATCGTTTGACCAAGATGAACCGTCAAGAATCTTGTAGAAAACGTCATAGTTTCCTGTTCTAAAGGAGTACCAAGCCACCCAGATTCTACCGTCGCTTGTCTGAGTGATAGCCGGATCCCAATCATCGCTGGGGTCGAGAGTCAACCTTATGTCGGTTGACCAAGTAACAGCGCAGCTGACTTGCACGTTGACCATCATGACTGCTAAGAGAAGGGAACCAGTCGCGGTGAACGTGACTTTTTTATTCGTTTTGAATCCGCTCTGATTTGAGAAACATAGAAAAAGGGAAGATGAAGGTTGAACAGTTTCCTTCACTAGACTACACTGACAACGACGTACATCCTATTGTCTGCAGTGTCAACCAATCTTTCGTAGGGATGCGACTCCATTATGGCGACAATGACATAGATGCCCGGTGCAAAGCCCGTTGTATCCCAGTTGAACGTGAACGTCTTGTTCTCTCCAATTGCAAGGGTTGTAAATTTAGTTTCGAGTTGTCCGATGCCGTATGTACCGTACGCGGTTAAGTTGATGTCGTGTTCTATCTGTTCGCCTTGGTTTTCAACAGTCACATCGACTACAACTGTTGAGCCCTGCGGTGCTGGATTTGTTGTGTTGTAGTTGGATGACATCGCGATTATGGCGCGGTCATGTATTACAGGGTGCACTTTGAATTGGTTAGCTCCTGGAAAGATTCCTGCCTTCCACTGCCCAGTTGTTTCGTCTAAGTAGAAGCATTGTCCTATTGCCCAGTATTTTTTGACCCAGTATGGCCAGTCGTATGGACCGGTTGTAGTTGCCCATCTCTGATCGCCCAGGAAGAAGTCGGCCTGCATGTCCTTTATTTCATGTGGGAGTATGGTTTGAACTGCTGTGCAAATTGACCCAAGTCTCGTGCCTGCGTCATGCTTGAATATCGTGAAGTTAACGTATACTTGGTATGAGTTGTCGGTTGGGTTGCCAACCTTTGCCCAAAGTGTCTCGTGTTCTCCATCCTCGGCTTCTTTGAAAACTGGGTGTTCTGGCCAGATCAAAGTTCTTATGAGGTCTGGGTGGTCTCCAGCGTGTATCCATCCCAGAATTGTTAGATCATATTGGGCTGACGTGCTTGCGCCGTCGTTGTCTGTCACAGTTAAGGTAACATGGTATGTTCCCTCTGTGCCTGAACGGAACGTCTTTTGCAGTGTCTTACTGTTGGCGCTGGTTCCATCACCGAAGTCCCAGAAGTAGCTGGTAAGCCAACCGTCGTCTCGGGAAGCGCTGGCGTCGAAGGTGAATGTGTCTCCCTCGATCCCGATAGGCGGGGTCACCGTAAAGATGGCGAACGGCAGCAGGTTTGTTAATCTGTTGTCAAAGACACCGTCTTCTGCGATGTGCTCTATGGGTAAGTTGTTTCCAGCAACCATGGTGTTTAGCTTTGTGAGCGTTAGATCCAAGAGGGTTACACCAACAGCTGCTACTTGGAAGGTAACTGTGGCTAATTCTCCGCCACCACTGGCTCCATGTGGTGGATAACCCACACCAGTTTTGGGCTTAAGCACCTGAGATGCTAACACGTAGCCGGCAACGTTGTCTTTCTTAAGAGCCATCGTTTGCACTCCATAGTTGTCAGGAGCTGTAGCTAAGAACGGGCCTATAGCAATTTCAGTCGCTTTAATCAAGCTTGAGTTGAAGAGCATTTTGAACTGCCAACCGTAGAGATCAGTGACGTCCAAGACTTCCACGCTAACAGTGAAGACGCTGCCTATCCCCATTGCTGGGTCTTTTACAGGAGATGGATCTACATACATCTTAGTTGGAGGCGAGGATATGCCAACATTCGTCATGAACATCGGAACGAGCAACAGTGCAACGAGAGACATCCAAATTATGTTCTTTCCTTTCACTTGACTCCACCCCTCATATCAGCCGTAGTACGGCGGATAACCATCGACATAGCCCGTGTCTCCAAAGCGCACACCGATTTCCATGATATCATCTATATCTACTGTTAGGTCCTTGGTCGCGTCTGCAATGGGATCCCATGTGGAGTGGTCCCACGGATGGGAGCAGCCAAAGTGTCCGGCGGCCGTTAGGAAGTCCAAGATGTCGACCCGTCCGTCTGGATAGGGTTGAGCAACTGGTGGGGTTCCTCCAAGTCTGCAGAAGTCTGGTCGCACCAGCTTCCTGAAGTATATTGGGTTGTCTTCCAGCAGCAGCCACTCACTCACCTTGCGACTGACAAACCTGAATGGGCCTGTCCCTGTCAGTTTTCCTGTTTCTATTCCTGTTATCGGGTCGACTTTCTTTGTCGTTTCGTATTCCCCTTGTTCTCTAGATACGCCAGGAGGTATCGGCTCCCAAACATGCTTAGGTATCATTGGAAAATTACTCATCCAATGGAGAGCCCAACAGGTCTGAACCTTAAAGTAGACCGCGACGGTGTACGTGTCTATGATATCTATGTGATCGACGTCCGCAACGAAGAAGTAGAACAAGGGAGAAAAGGCGGCTTTCAGGTATTCAATCGTGAACTTAACGTCAGCCGAAGTGAATTGTTTACCATCGTGCCACAGTATGTTGTTGCGGAGATGGAAAGTGAGCTTTGTAGCCGGACCACTGGGGCCTGACCATGTTTCGGGCACAGGCACTTCTGTGGTCATCCAAGGTATTTCTTCTCCTGTGAAGGGGTTGGCTAATGTCAGGTAATCGTATATTTTGTCCAGAACCTCCCAGTCCCAGTAGAAGTCTGCGTGAACAGGGTTTAGAACGTCAGCGTCGGTCATGAATCCATATCTGATCGTCATTGGAACGTTGTCAACATCATTGGTTCCTCTCTCGAAGCCCTCGGCGTGTGCGTTCATGAAGGTCCATCGGCAGTTCAGGGTCGGGTTCGACATACCGCTAATAACCAAACTGTTGACCGAGCCTAACCAGCTTCTGCCCTTGTATTTTCCTTCACCAGCAAAGTCTCCATATTTAGCTCTGAGAGCACTGGCACCAGCTGAGTGCCACAACGGCACCATGGGCACGTTCTCCATCAATATCTTTTGACACATCTTGGCTGGTCCAATGGCTGAAGCCCTGTTGGGCGCAAACTTAAGCTGCTGAGCCCATGTGTCGAAAGTTGAATTCGTGAAGAACACGTAGTTGTTCGCCCATGACTTTGGCAACCATTCTATTCCAAATTTTCTGTGGTACATGTCGTACATGTAGTCAGGGTCTCTCCAAGGTCCCCAGCCACCCGTGTACAAGTGGTAGTCGTATGGCATCATCATCACCTCGGTCCAGCAAACAGTCTTCAACGCATGATGTGCTTCAAGGGGTATTTGCAACGCAGCCAACTCTAACTCTATCCATGTGCCGATTTTGTCTCTGTCGGGATCGTCTAATCTTATGTAGAACTTCAGGGGAGGTATTTTATAGATGGTACCATTAGTAGGGCTCTTGTAATCCCTTTTGCCACAACCGTCCCAATCTTTGTAACCTGCCTTATCAAGTATATCTGCAGCCTTAGCCGTATTATACTCATACTTCACCGTGTTTGGCTCATAGTATTCGTCCAAGCCTGCATGCTGCGGAATAGGTGAGTCCATGAGTTCGCCGCTGAAAGACTTCAGAACAGTTTGGTAGAACCCTGTTTTGTTAATAGTGTGGGCAATAGCTCTCCTAAAGTTTACATCGCTTGTAGGCCATTTCATGCAGTTCATCTCGAGGTTGTACATGTCCGCCATTGTGAGATTTTCTACTATGTAGTCCGGATTCTTGGAAATTGAGTCGTAAGTGGTCTTGTCTAATGGCCAATCAACGATGTCTATGGCACCAGACCTGAACGCACCAAACTCGACATCGCGACCGGCAGTGTATACTGTAATGTGCAGATAATCAACTCTCGGTCCAAACTTCTGATAGGTTGCTGTCGGAGCTGACACTTCCACTGGCATGAAAGTCAAAGTCAGTATTAGAATCAGCGCTAGCGCAGGAAATAGTCTCTTAAACGTCTCGAATTTGTTTTGCAATTTTCTATTCTCCTCTCTCTTCCACGTCACATATATTGAATGGTTGAGAGAAATTTAAGCGTTCTGATAGTAGTTCCACAGTAAAAACTAATTAGACTATGCGGCGCATTTACCGAATACTATAAGAGAGAGCTAAAATACCTATTCACATTCCATAATTAAGCGTGCACGCACGCAAAACGAGGAGAATGGGAGACACAGACTGTTGGGTTTAAGGGGCTACATAATCAAAAGAATCCTCTACTCCATCTTTCTTGTGTTCTTTGTGATAACTCTCAACTTCATAATATTCATGTTAATGCCTGGAAATCCAATGATGCGCTTAGCAAACCCCTCACGGTTCGCAAACGCTGAACAATACGAAGAACAGCTCAGACGTTTTGGTCTCCTAGATCCACCACTCGTCAAATACGGAAAATACATACAAAACATGTTAACCTTCCAGTTCGGATATTCCTACACCACAAACAGTCCCGTTGTGACTGAAATGACCACGCGTCTGCTAAACACTCTTGTTCTGTCCATTTCGTGTGAGGTACTGTCAATAATATTGGGCATAGCTATCGGAGTCATAGCTGCGCACAAAAGGGGAGGGATTTTTGACACTCTAGCAGTGGGTTTTTCGATTGTAACCAATGCGTTGCCAGTATTTTGGGTGGGAATGCTCCTACTTTTGGTCTTCTCCTTTAACCTAGGCTGGTTTCCAATAGGTTTCACGTACCCACCAGAATGGGCTTTTCCAGGTCGCTGGCCCACCAACCCCCTAGTAGAAATCCAAGTTCGACTCTGGCACCTTTTCTTACCTACACTCGCTCTGGTCATCATTCTGATCGGCAGTTACATTCTGATCACTAGAGCCTCAATGCTGGAGGTCCTATCTGAGGATTACCTTGTAACCGCTAAAGCAAAAGGAGTCAGCCAGAGAAAAGTGTTGTTCAAGCACGCGTTCAAAAACGCGTCATTACCATTGATCACTCAGATAGCAATCGCATTTGGGTTCACGCTTTCCGGCGCAATCGTAACCGAAACAGTTTTCTCATACCCGGGATTCGGACTGTTGATTTGGATGGCAATAGAAAAACTTGATTACCCAATGCTGCAAGCCATCTTTTTCATAATAGGCTTGTGCGTGATCGCAGCTAACTTTCTAGCTGACCTTGTTTATGGCATGGTTGATCCCCGCATAAAATACGAGTGATGAACCTTGTCCACCTCACATAAAGCCAATTTTTCATATCTCTTCAAGAGATTCGCCCGATTCTTGAAGGTTCTAATCCGTAATAAAAGAGGAACGTTAGGCGTAGCGATTCTGATATTCTTCATCATTCTCGCCATAGTCGCCCCATTGTTAACACCGTATGATCCCCTCTCAATGAGCCATATGATAGCTAGCGAGTTCACCTCTCCCACCTGGTTTAAATATCTTCCAGGAAACGAAAATTTCAGCGAAAATTTGCAACCGATCAATGCGCCAAGGTTCACAACTGAAACAGCTCTTCAAGAATGGACTTTCACCACGATCCCATTAGGACAAACTCCCTCAGTGAAATATGTTCCAGATGCGGGAAGCCCCGGTAGCACTCCGGGATGCGTTGCTATATCGTTCAAGCGAGACCCGGCGGAAGCAACAAGTGAAGTTAATGCTCTTCTGTACAAGGAATTCTACTATCCCTACAAAGGACCACCAAAGAGGTTCCTAGGCAATGTATTTGTCAAAACCACGGGAGTCAAGAATTTGACCACTGGGGTCGTCGAGATCAGAGTCTTCATTGAACAGCCCGAGGGGCAAAGACACATCCTGTGGAGTGTAAAGCAGGGCGGAAACTACACTAGTGAAACATGGATAACCCCCAGCATCGAGGGTAGCATCAAGTATCCTCCACTGATCGACTCATATATTATAGATCCTAATGAAGAAATATTCAACAAACAGGGCAACTACAGATATGGCGTCGAGGTGTATTTCACCCAAGAAGTGCAAGAGGCCACAGTCCACCTTGACGACATCAACCTCAATCTCTATGGCACTATGTTTGGCTTTCTTGGAACCGACGAAGTCGGACGAGACCTATTCACTCAGCTTCTGTATGGAACAAGGATATCGTTGATCATAGGGTTGCTTGCTGCTTTTCTGTCCGTAGCCATTGGATTAATCTTAGGCTTGGTCTCAGGCTACATGGGCAGAATCGTCGACGAGTTGATAATGAGATTCACAGACATGTTTCTAGTCTTGCCTGAACTGCCATTGCTACTGGTCCTCATAGCAGTCTTGGGCCCCACAATATGGAATCAAGTAATAACAATAGGCTTTCTCGGATGGATGGGGTTTGCCAGAATAGTAAGATCACAGGTGCTCAGCCTCAAGGAAAGACCCTTCGTCGAAGCCGGAAAGGCCCTCGGAGGAGGCAAACTACACATAATTGGCAGGCACATCCTACCAAACGTAATGAACCTCGTCTACGTCACACTAGCAATGTCCGTTCCCTATGCTATAATGGCAGAAGCCTACGTAAGCTTCCTCGGCCTATTCGACCCAACTATAATGACATGGGGAAGAATGCTTCACGACGCTCTGGAACAACCTATGGGTGTTGAAAGATGGTGGTGGATAGTTCCGCCAGGACTATGCATCGCAGCGATTTCCATCTCATTCATGCTCATTGGATACGCGCTGGACGAGATACTCAATCCAAAAATACGAGAAAGACGCTAACCAAAGGCTCACCGTGTGGTTGACTACTTCACTGCGATCTTCCTAACCTAGCTAAACGTTCCACTTCGCGTTCCATATACGCCCAGAATTCATTTTCAACCTTTTCCAGCGCATCTTTCAGTCTCAACCCCTCGCGAACTAAACCACCTCCACCGAACAGAGTTGTAACGTAGCCTAACAAAATGGACCTCCGTGCTTCTTCACCACCTAAAAATTCAATCCTGAAATCATTAGGTACTCCAATTATCTTCACCCTAAGTCGACGCGAGCCTCGAAAAAGAGGCCCCCAAATGATCGTATACTCATCCGCAGAAAACTCCTTCACAGTCTTGAAACCTCTATCATTAAAGAAGGTTTCAACACATTCGCTCAACAGTGCAAGATCAACATTTCTCCTAACCCATTGCTCTTGCATTTTCCAAGCCTTCAGATGAAACTGAACAAATGCAGGTTATAAACTAGTCTCAACTTGGGAGCAATGTCAAACTAGTAATCCATGCGATTTGAATGTTGCCAAAGAGGTTTTATATTCCACTTTGCATTAGCGTTTATTCTCAACAACTTCGAAGAATGAAAGTAGAACTCCACGCTGAAGAAGGGAAACAGCCTAGACATGCCAATATTAAATGTTCAAGACCTAACGACATACTACTCCACGCAAAGAGGTTTTGTGAAAGCAGTGGACGGAGTCAGTCTCCAAGTCGATAAAGGAGAAGCGCTGGGACTGGCTGGAGAGTCTGGATGCGGCAAAACCACGGTTGCTCTGTC
>Ga0315308_1002263_pt1 | contig 10956 bp, 12 predicted proteins | sample TDP3_MG_FD_203078 | JGI IMG/M metagenome (GOLD analysis project Ga0315308, IMG submission 203078) | Freshwater sediment microbial communities from Lake Towuti, South Sulawesi, Indonesia - TDP3 | ecosystem: Environmental > Aquatic > Freshwater > Lake > Sediment | place: Indonesia: South Sulawesi...
ACGTGACGAGCGTTGCGGGCGCCGGAGTAGTCGCCCTAGTCGTAGGAGTAGCAGTCGGCTGGCTCGTCGCATCGCGGAAAAGAAGCTAAACCATAACCCCTCACTTTTTTATTTTTTGTCCAACCAACCAGAAAAATCGTAGACTGCACAAGATAAGATAGGGGATTGCTCCGTGAGGAGTAATGGCGCCAGCTACTTTAACCCATGTTTCATTTCTTCGGTTCCTATTCTTACTGCGAATTTCGGAAGCACCTTTCTATGAACAAACATAGCCAATAGTGCGAGGACAGCGGCGATCCCAATGACTAGGATTAACCCCTCAACACTGCCCATCAAGTCAGGCTTTACGATCATAGCAAGTGATAACGCGAGTATAATCATGCCGCCAACCAGTTTCAATATTCTACCATGTTTTTCTTCAAGTCTAGTTGCTTTGAGGGTTAACACGATGGATGTAAAGACGGCTATCTCATCGAGTAGATAGACAATCAGATACAGCAGGAACAATGAGACGAAAGTCATCAATCCGGGATTGTGTTCTGCCATGATCTTGGTCCATATCAGCGGAAACCCAATCGTGCAGGGAAGCTCAAACAGCGTTACCCCCAAAGCCATGGTAGCGGTGCCTCCGAGAATCGCCCAGACAGATTTCTCCGGACTCATGATTTCTCTGATGCTCTTGAAGATCCTAGGCTTGTATCTATCAGGGATCGTGAGAGATATCCCTTTTTTGTACCAGAAATACTCTTTGATATTGACCAAAGCGAAGGCTAAGGCAGTGATGGCAACCACTGCCCTAATCCATGTAAGGTAACCAACGTACGTGAACACACTAAACAAGCCGATCATAAACAATCCATAGACAGTTGCGGCAACCGCAAGAAAGGTTAGCCCAACCAGCACCACTTTTCTTCTCGGCCCCGAGTAGACGACGATACCCAGCAAAAGCAGAAGCACCCACAGAGAGCATGGATTGAAACCATCAGCGAGAGAGACCAACACCGTCACAGCGGGAAGGGATGTTGAAGAGAGATCAACTTGACCTACCAAAGGGAGCTCTACGACATCCATCGTGACGTCCTCCTCACTTGAGACCTCCACATCATAGACGTTACTAGGCGTGAAGACTGTGACATGTTCAGCGTCCACAAGAAGGGCTTGATCCAAGATTTCATGGTCTTTGCCTCCAAGGCCGGATATGCCGAGAGTTATGGCGGTAAGCCTTCCGCCGCGGAAAACCTCTATGAGGGGCGACGCGAACATCATCACGATCTCTTCCCACCTATAACGGTATGTCAAGCAGGGAAGGCATTGTCCTTCTGGAACTACCTCAACACCTGACAATATAAGCGCCCTTACAATCCCTAGGAATTTGTCTGAGTTAACCCGCTCGATTAGACTACGGACGATGATATCGCAATCTGATCTGTTGCCGAAATAACTAAGGATTCTTTCCTCGCTAAGAGTATCAGGGAAATCGTAGATGTAGACTTTAAGCGACTGCTGAGCATGAAGAGCACGTGAAGAGTAGACCGGCGTGAGAGCGAGACTGACCAGAAAAAAGAACGTAGCTTCTCTTGTGCCGAGTCCCATAGTAGACATCTGCCAAATCAACACGGAATAGATAGAAGCAGCAATATATCAACCTTCGCAATGCATGCTGGCTTCGTCTCGGCTGAAAAGTTTTTCCTCGTGGCGGACTTGCTACTCAAAGCCAAAAGGATTCAAGCCGATCGTCACATTGCTCGCTCTTCGATAGGCCCAACATCACCGTAAGTGAAGGGCTTCATCCTTGTCTTAGAAGTCATTGAACGCGCCTTGAACAAGGAAGGGCGCTCAGCCAAACCAAGCTCTAAAGTAACGCCGCAATGAGACCTCTTTCCCTGAGAATCTCCTAGAAACGCGTATGGAAACTATATTAATCACATGAAACAGAAATCACAGGAAATCAGAGAACGTACGAATGTCAAGAGGGCGGGCGACGTCATGCCTGGGGTTAAGATAGGGGTAATTGGTGCTGGAAGCATTGCCTGGGCTTCAACGCTGGTACGCGATCTATGCCTAACCAAGAGCCTATGGAACAGTACCGTTTCACTCATGGACAAAGACAATGAGCGTTTGGACCTTATTTACGGTTCTGCCAAAAGGTACGCTTCTGAAGTCAAGGCAGAACTGAAGTTTGAGAAGACTACGAACAGGGCTGAAGCGGTAAAAGACGCAGACTTCGTGATAAATACGGCCATGGCTGGGGGGCATCAGTATTATGAGAGAATGAGAGCTCTCTCCGAGAAGCACGGATATTACAGGGGCATAAACAGTGTAGAGTGGAATATGATTTCAGACTATCACACTATCTGGGGTTACTATCAGTTTAGGCTCATGATGGATGTGGCTAGAGATATCGAGGAGTCAAGCCCGGACGCATGGTTGCTCCTCCTCGCGAACCCAGTCTTTGACGGTACTACGCTTGTATCGAGAGAGAGTAAGGCGAAGGTGATAGGACTCTGTCATGGACATTTGGGATACCATGAAATGACGGAGGTCCTAGGGCTCGAATCCAAAGATGTGGAGGTCGTATCAGCGGGCTTCAACCATGTTATCTGGATGACCAAATTCCAGCATAAAGGAGAGGATGCCCACCCAATCCTAGATGAGTGGATTGAAGAGAAGGCGAGGAAATACTGGAGAACATGGTATCAGAAACAGACTAATCCCTTTGATTTACAGATGTCGCCAGCCGCAATCGACATGTATCGAACATACGGTTCGGTCCCAGTAGGCGACAGCGTCAGGGGAGGCACCTGGAAATATCACTGGAATCTAGAGGTTAAGAAGAAGTGGTTCGGTCCAACGGGCGGCCCCGACTCGGAGACGGGTTGGAAGCTCTACTTGAGTGGTCACAAGAAGTGGCTTAATCGCGTTATCAAAGCCATTCGCAATCAGACAAAAACCTCTCACAAAACTGGTTCCTCCCAAATTAAGCGAGGAATCTGTCGTGCCAATAATCGACTCAATAGCGAACGATAAGAAGGGCATATACCAAGTCAACATCCCGAATCAAGGATCAATCGACGGTATCCCAGACGATGTGGTTGTGGAAGCTCCAGCTGAGACAGATGGCAAGGGGATTCACAGAATACATATCGGTAGTCTGCCAAGGCGTGTGATGAAGTATGTGATACGTCCAAGAATGATGAGGATGGAGTGGGCGCTCGAAGCCTTCGTCCAAAGCGGGAGGAACTCGCTTTTTGAGTGGTTGATAGTAGACCCAAGAACAAAGTCTACTAAGCAGGTAGAGCGGGTAATAGACGCGATACTCTCAATGCCAGGAAACGAAGAAATGGCAAACCACTTCAGCTAATCCTGCGTCACATATCTATGAGAGCCGACATGAAGAGCGTGAACGACCAAGTCTGGACAAACGTGGGTTCCCGCGTCCAACCTCGCTTGGCAGTTGAGACGAGACTGTGGTGGGCCGGGCCGGACTTGAACCGGCGACCTTTCAGGGCTTTGCGGCCTTTCTGCGCTTCCTGAATGGGCTTTGTCAGGCAGATGTCCTAACCAAGCTAGACGACCGGCCCAGGTTGAATCTTCGCTTCGTTCGCTTATTAATCTTACACGATCTCTAGGGATATTCTGAGATTTGATTCATATAAAATTTCCTTAACATTATTTGCCGTTATGCTCGAAAAAGGGTCGGTCGAACGGTTAGAAGATGGCTTGAAAAGAATCAGATCGAGAGGCGGAAAGATTAATATTCCTGCGTTTCCACCTACGAACGCAAGTGAAGGAGCTTTGCCGATAGATCCTGATTTCCAGAAAAAGCGGAAGGTTTCTAGTCGACATAACGGTCATGATGTCTGGGGTCCTGTGGAGCCTCCTGAGAAACTTGGCATTCATGGAACCAACGTTGCCGTTGACTGGGATATCTGCGAGGCTGATGGCATCTGCATCGAGGTCTGCCCAGTGAGCATGTATGAGTGGGCTGAAACTCCTGGGCATCGAACCTCTGAGAGGAAATCTGATCCCATTAGGGAAGGAGACTGCATACAGTGCCTTGTATGTGAAAGCCAATGTCTCGTTCAGGCAATAAAAATCTCTACTGGACCGAGTTGAAGCATTGATCGCAACACCATATCGATGTTTCTGCTTCTGTAAACAGAGAGTATTTCTGCTCGTTCCACGACATTTTCGGTTGGAGGTGTTTTTGTTATGCACCGCGTAGTTCTGCTTGTGAAGGAGGTCAGAGGGAATTGCCCCGTCTATCAAGCCGGTGACCAGATAACATTAGATGGATACTATGTAGATTGCAGAAGGTCCAGCAATATCTGTATGCATGCCTTCTCGTCGATGCTTACGCTCTTGTCAGATTTTGCGCACGGTTCCTCGGCTATTGATCTGGGAATTGGAAGCAAAGCTGATGTCGGATACTTGAACTGTCCTGATCCAGGTCCGCCATATACTGGAGGTGGAACCGTTTTATTTGAGTTGAGGAGGGAGCCGAAAGAATGAACGGTCAGGAAAACGTGATCTTCAAGCGGTTGGATTAAATGGTGCTTTCTTTATGCCTAATTCCTTGCTTAAGATTTCAACCCTTTTTCTGATCTTTTCAACATCAGCAAGTATTTCTGGATTCTTGATCTCATTTTTCCTTTTCTCGTTTGATTCAAAGATCAGTTCTATGAATTTTGAGTTGTATGATCCCGAGAGGAGTTGGGCATTCGGGATCAAACAGTGTCCGCCTATTACGGACGGGAAGAATATCGGTTTGTCCAGTCGGATTCTATGGGTGTCCTCTAGGAAATCGACTATCTGATCGAAGTTCGCGTTAAAGGCCTTCGAGATTCTATGCATCTCTTGGAACCACGCAATCATCAAGGCTCGATAGGTCGTTTCGAGGAGCTTGGCGAGCTCCGTCTCAAAAGGACTCCTCAAAACGCTTACCCTCAATCCTAGTTTCTCAAAGTGTATACGAGCAAGCTCAGCCGACTCTGAATCAACCCCGCCGAGATATTTCGTCCAAGACACTAATTCTTGCTTCATGCCCTCAATGTCTAAATGGACTCCCCGTACGGGAGAGTGCACTATGAGGCATTTCGTAGACTCGTAGATTTTCCATGTGGTCCCGGGCGGCACCGTGCCCTCGATTATGCTTAATCTAGGTTGAAATCGGTTCACGTAGTCAACTGTGGCTTTGACGAACCTCTCCATGTCACTGCATGGATAACAGATGTGCATCACGTCGACTTTCTTCGGGATATCTGTGCTGCCGATCTTGCGCATCTTCTCCTCGTCGACATCATAACCATAGACAGCGAACTCTCCGCTTTCCCGCAGTAATTCGAAAAGGGATCTGCCGACTTCGCCCAAACCGATGACAAGAACATTCTGACTCATGACTCAGATCTCCTTCGAGTAAGCGTTAAGAATGTCAGTTTAACTATTTAAACGCCAAAGGACTCTAGCCTTCCTCCGAAGTCCTCTCTCTTATCTTCTCCTCAAGGCTCTTCAGTTTTCCGTGTTCCAGCACCCTGATTTGTGTTTCGAGTCGCACCCTGAAGCCTAAACGATAAAATAGTGCGTAGAGTTCTTCGCCGGTGACCTTATCCCTCATGCTGCCTCCTTGGATTAGTTTTAACAAAGCATTCTCAACTTCCTTCGCAGCTTGAGGATGCTGTAACCGCGCGGCATGCAGGACTTCCCAAGCTCTCCCAACCAGGAAACGGTTAAGAACATCGTTAGCATTGATCTTCCGCTCGTCCTGCCTTTTCCCGGTTTCCATCTTCTTCTCTAGTTGCCTCTTCATTTCTAGCAGTTTTCTCTGCCTTATGATTTCAAGATCCTGATCAGACATTGTATACCACATGAGATAGTGCTAAGTACCATTCAATAGAATTCATGAGTATGCGTCCCTAAATTCTTTTTCGCTCCTTAGACACTACCAAGTTCTGTGTCCAGGAATCATCAAGGATTTGAGGATTTGAACCTTAGGATCGCTGCGATGCCTCCGAAAGATTCCTTCAGCATCTGTCCCTCCTCTGTTTCGATTGATATTATCTCAACATTTGAACCTGCCCCTTCAGCCATCTCGGCGAGTTCTTCAATGATGTCCTTCTTCTCGGTAAGTTGAAGCGTGGGCACGCCACAACTTGGGCAGGGCTTTCCGCTGAGGCTCTGCTCAAAGCCTGAAACCGCTGGGCTCTTCATTGTTTCCTTGTAGACATGGTTGCATGATGAACATTTCACAACAACTCGGGTTACGTCGAGAGCTTCCGATAGAAGGAGGGTCTTCACAATCCCTAAGTTCAGTGCTCTCCTTACCTCGTTTTCGCCGTACGTTGCTAGTCCAGTATCGTGACCTATCTCGTACAGAAAATCCTGCATTATCTTTTTCTCTTCGACGTATCTAACGCGTCTTAGTATCTCTGGTGCCTTTTCAACGATCTCTTCGACGCCTTGCTGACCGGTGTATGATGTATCTATGGTGTCAATAACCTTCTCCCTGAGCATATAGTTAAGGAAGCCGGCTTTCTCGAAGTCGTACTTTGTCGGTCCAGCCCCTCCTATTATCATTCCCTTCAGATCCGGTATGGGCAGAAAAATCTCGTCAGCGTGGTTCCCGATACGCTTGAAGTAGTCAAGTATTCTCGATTCACGTACCCTCTCAAATCTCCGAGCGGATTGTCCTCCAGCTCTGTGTTTTCCAGGGACGCCCGAGGTTATGTCTCTAACGATCTCTAAACGTTTGCCCTTGAGGGTGGCGAACGTGGCATCACTTGAGTCTAGAACGATTATTCCGTAGGTTTCCTTCTCCTTCAGAAGATCTTGCAGATATTCTATGTGAAACTTTGCATCACACCTGTAAAGGTAAATGTAGATGGGTTCAGGCGGGATAACAACGTAGGTTTCTATTCTCTCGCTTCCAGCTCCATTCTGCGGAATGGCTCCGCAGAAGATAACCAAGCCATTGTCGGGTACTCTGCTGAAGAGTTTGAGTCTTTGTATAACTCTAACGATGGCATCTTGAACATTTTTTCGCGTAGTGTTAGATTTGATGTTGGAGGCAGTTCCCCACTCATTTTTCAGCATAGATACAACCTCGCTAATCTGGCGTCCAGGCGGCGCATAGAGGGAGACAAGCTCAGTTCCCCTGCCTTCTTTGGAGGCTAGGCTGTCCAGCGTCCTTTTCAAACGAAACTTTTCCAGCGACGTTCTTTTCGTACTCATTAGTTATGGCTCCGGTCTATGAGCTTGAATCTCAACGCATTCATTTGCAGATAGTCTGTTAGATAATAAGCCCGACTATTTAGTTTTTAGGTTTGAAAAGCAAAGGCTCGTAAGAGTTGATTGGGCCAATGCGTCTGATGCTCGATATGCTCTACATTTCTTCTTGCTTTGGGGTTCTAGAGCGTTGAGTCAGTAACATGACAGCTAATGAATGGGAACACCTCTTCTTTCTTGTGAAACCAGGACAGTTGCATGTTACGGTTCCATCGATCTTTCTGGCAACAGTGTACGTTCCATGGTCTCCAATCACGTTGTATAGTCCGTAACTTAGGTATTCGACTCTGCCGCGCTGTAAGAGTTTACGGGCTTTCTCAATCATCTTGTCTATTGGCATGAAGATCACCGCTGGCAGGCGATCGTTAAACCTGTATTCTAATCAGTAAACCCCTTCTAATATCTCTTAGTCAGAAAATATATTACTGCATTACTACGAGAGGAACGAAGCTAATTCGGAACGTGTAAACTCTGAATCATCTCGAATTCTCACTTACTCTAAGCATAGAAAACTTAAATCGTTCACGATTCTTCTCTCTCTTGATATGTCCTCAGTGGATTTAGCTGTCCAAGCGTTTAAGAAACTGGAACCCGAAGACTTTAGGGTGCTCTTAACCATCGAGTCAAACATGAACCGCTATAGATACGTCCCTGAAAACATCATACCGGAGCATAGTGAACTGCCAAAGAGAGAGGTTGGGCACCGCCTCCGTAGACTGAATCTCTTTGGATTAATCTTCGGATGGACAGGCTCATACGTAGGATATGCACTTAACACAGCTGGCTACGACTGCTTAGCCATAAACGCCCTTGTGAGGGGGAACATAATCGAAGCTCTCGGAAAATCGTTAGGGGTCGGCAAAGAATCAGACGTATATGATGCCCTAGACCCCGACGGAAAGAGAGTAGCAGCAAAGTTCCATCGTTTGGGACGCGTCAGTTTCCGACAGACGAAGAGACTTCGCGGCTACGTTCGACGTGGAAGACAAGCGTCCTGGCTCCACCAGTCTCGCCTAGCTGCGGAGAAGGAGTTTGAGGCTTTGAACTTAGTTCATCCTTGTGGTGTTTCCGTTCCTAAGCCTATTAGTCAGAATCGTCATGTCGTCGTGATGGGCATGATCGAGGGAGCTGAACTCGTCGAGTTTGCCGAGGTTCCAGAACCCGAAAAGGTATTGGATGAGATCCTGTTCAATGTGAGGAAAGCCTATCTTGAGGCCGGCGTTGTGCACGGCGACCTGAGCGAGTTCAACATTATACTCAAGCCTGATCGTCACATCCTGATAATTGACTGGCCTCAATTCGTTAGGAAGGATCACTTCAGCGCCGAGTACCTCATTGAGCGTGACGTGAGAAACATATTGCGTTTCTTCAATCGGAAGCTTAAAGTAAGGATTGAATTTGATGATGCCTTAAGGTTCGTTAAGGGAGAAGAATGATTAATATCTTTTCTTTCACAGGTTATTTCATTGAAGACGGGTCCACTATCCTTCCATCGTTGGTAATACTCGTATGAAGAAGCTTATCGTAGGGATAGATCCAGGCTTGACCTGCGGCGTTGCTGCGTTGACACTCGGCGGAATGCCAGTCTTCGTCAGTAGCCAGCGTGGTTTGACTCTGAGTGGTCTGCTCAAGATGCTTACGGGCTTAGGTGAACCTGTCGTAATCTCAAGTGATGTCTCTCCCGCACCGGAGCTCGTTTCGAAGATATCTAAGAATCTGAACGCAATCATTTTTGCACCGTTGATCCCGCTTGGGACGATTGAGAAGCAGAACTTGGCTAGGAGCTGCGCTGAAAGTTGCGGTCTTAAGTTGGGGAATATCCATGAAATGGACGCGTTGGCTGCTGCCATAAAAGCGTATAACCACTTTAAGAAGAAGTTTGAACAGATAGAGATGCGGCTTAAGGAGATCGACCGCGATCTGCCCATCGACGACGTCAAGGCTTTGGTGGTAAAGGGTTACACGATAAACAGGGCGATCAGTTATTTGACTGCTAAGCCGGAACAGACCAGTTTTGCGCCTATTCAGGTAAGCAAGATACCTCGGGAGGAACGGTTGAAGAATCTGGTTGAGGAACTGAATGAAAGGCTATTCCTTAATCAGGGAGAAAGAAAGCGTCTACAAACCGAGAATCGAGAACTGCGAAGGCAGATAAGATCCCTAAAGAGGGCGGTCTCCGATCAGCAACAGAAGATCGATGAGATAAGAAGTGAGCAGATGGTCCAGATAAGGCGGGAGAGAGAACATCAAAGGCTTCTAGATGAGATAGAGACTCTCAAAAGCAGGCTTTCCGAATCCTCAGCTGAGCTAGGGGAGTACAAGCAACGGTTTGATGCATTGCAGCGTCTTAGAGAGCTCCAATCCAAAGGAGAATTAGCCCTACTGAAACCGGTAGAGACCTTTACGGGAGATGGCTTGGAGAAAGCCTTCAAACTCTACGAGGTTAAGCCTGGAGACCACGTTCTATTGTTGGACGCTGGCGGCGGAGGACCGGCAACAGCTAGGACTCTAGCTAGAAAGGGAGTCAAAGCAATAATATCTCAAACAATGATGTCACACCAAGCCCTCGAAGAGTTTGACAAATACGCCATTCCAGTAATCCCGGCAGCCGAAGTTAAGATTGAATGGATTGAAGGGCTCCCTTACGTTCACGTTTCCAGCCTTGGAGATGCATTAAGCAGGCTTGAGAAGATCGAGATCAGCCGACTGCAAGATAGTATTCAGAACATGATTGAAGAGCACAGAAGAGAATTAAAAGATAAAGTACACGCCAATGATCGCTCATCCTCAAAAGAGGAATCTTGAGATGAAAAAATTTGGACCTCAAGGAGGTTGTCGGCAGAGGAAAGAGGCCTACTCCTTGGACCAATGGCAGCCGGGCTGATCTTTGTTTTCGATTGCCAAGAAGTTGGATCCTAGGCCATTGATTAAGAATTGCTTCAGGTCTGGGTGAATATTCTCCAGCCTATTGATCTTGTCTAGGTTGAACCACTTTGCTTCCGCCAGCTCGGAAGAGACCACAATTCTTGATGTTGACGAAGTACATAGAAAATTGATCAACTTGTCATTCGTGTATGGGTCGATGTGCTCGACAAGCTTTCTCACGATTCCGACATTAAAGCCCAGCTCTTCCTTCATTTCTCGCTTCAACGCTTCTTCTATCGCTTCACTTGCCTCAACTCTTCCCGCTGGAAGAATCCAATCGCCATAGTCAGGCTTTCGATCACAGGAATGTCTAACAAGCAGAACCCTATCTTTCCTGACAATGGTCGCACAGACGATCAAATCGGCACATCCATCACGCCAATAGCCGCGAGTGAGATATCCACCCTACAGGTCTTTCTTCAGCAAGATTAGGTCGTCATATTTACCGTTCCTTACGAGCCCACGCTCAAGTCTGCCATACTCTTTGAACCCAACCTTGCGGTACAATCCTATCGCAGGAGTATTCTTTGCTTCAACATCAATCTTCACGATCTCTATCTTCTTCTCTTCTGCAATCTGGAGAGCTGACTCAATCATCCTTGTGGCGATGCCTCTTCTCCTAAACGCAGGGTTGACGACTACGGTGGAGATGTCAGCAATGTGGAATGTCAACGGATGACGACTGAAAAATATCTCTAGGTTCCCAATTACTTCTCCATTAATTTCTGCGACAAGTCTAACCTTATTGCC
>Ga0315308_1002265_pt1 | contig 10952 bp, 15 predicted proteins | sample TDP3_MG_FD_203078 | JGI IMG/M metagenome (GOLD analysis project Ga0315308, IMG submission 203078) | Freshwater sediment microbial communities from Lake Towuti, South Sulawesi, Indonesia - TDP3 | ecosystem: Environmental > Aquatic > Freshwater > Lake > Sediment | place: Indonesia: South Sulawesi...
CATCTCTTCTTGGAAGCGGAAATTGTCCCGGAGATCGTACCTAAAGTCAAAGAAGTGACAGCAGAAGCCAAGCCAGAGGAGAAGGAAGCCGAGCATATGAAGTTCTGCGTTGAATGCGGCACTAAAATGAAGTGGATTCAGCAATATGAAAGATGGTACTGCTACAAATGCCACAAGTATCAGGCAGCTTGAAGACGCCAGTATAATAAAGAAAGAATGTCCTGATTAAACTGAAATCTAAATCGGCTTTATCTCTACTGTGTCACCATTCTTCATTCCTAAGCTGTGAAGTGCAACCGAATAATTTTCAGGCCCGATCTCCCTGCCTTTAAAGGCTAACGTATATTGCCTATCTTCAGGCAGATTCATTTCTCGCACAAGGTCCTGAACAAGCAATCCCACGGTTCGAGAGGGTTCAACTGTTTTTTCAATAACGTCGCCGGTTATCGTATCGCGGATTCTTATTGCCAGCTTGGCTGGCTCCGCGACTCTTCGGGGAGGTCTTCTCTTTCTAAAACTCAGGAGAGCGTATGCTACGACTGCACCAACCACAGCCACAATCGGCAGTGACCAATAGAGATATGCTGGGATAGCGGTCGCAGGTGTCGTTACAGATACTGCCCTTTCTAGGGAATAGTCATCAATGTACACAGTTCCGTGCCCTATGCTGGGAAGCTTGCTGCTTGAGAGAGAGTTTGCATCGTCAAGCACTCCCAAGTTGACTGCTCCAACATATTTCTGTCCGCCAACGCTGTCATCTGTGAAGACGAGCGTGTCGTCAACATACAGTCTAAGAGTCGTGCCGTCGTATGCCGTTGAGTATTTGTGCCATGTCTCCATCGAGATGAAATAGCTAGATGTACGTTCCTCCGAGCTTCTTATCATTGCATAGCCCTCGGAGCTCCTCAACAAAGCTGCCAACCAGAATGCTGCACCACTCCTAGCCTGCTCCTCTGTGAGGAATCCCCAGAGTTTGGCGAATTCCAAATGACCTGTCAACTGGCTCTTGACATATACCCAAAACGTGACCTGATAAGGTACGGGCACAGGAGATGAGCCGCCATACCAATTTCCCATGAAACTCTGCTGACCGTTTGATGCGGTCGCTTCAACCGAATATCGTCCGCTATGGGCGAGCGTGGTAACTAATTGCGGACTTACTTCGTCCGGGGCGTCGCTCTTTGGTGAAAAACTGCCCCACGTACCCTCAAAACTCGTCGAATCTACTGTCTGAGCGTATGCGGGCAATATTAACATCGAAAACAAGAGTGCTAGTGCCGGGGCCAAAGCCGCCCCTTTGTCCATTTCGGACGGGCCTCCGTAAGATTTTCTGATAGTAGGGATTTAACGATTTCTTTCAATTCCACCAAGCCCTTACGCCATAGAAATCTGGAATCTAGATTGACGGTAGACCGAAAGCAAGAATGAGCGAGCCTGGCTAGAAATAAGAATCAAATAGATAAAATAGCCCTATTCAAGACCCCATCTCTTTCTGAGCTCTTTCAGCAGACCCCTCTTGAATCTTGAAACCGTTTGTTTAGACCCAGACCGTCGGAATTGCTCAATGAATTCAATGTCTTTCTTTGCTGTTGCCTGGATTACTGTATTTATGAAAGGTCTCAACAAAACATCATTAACCATAACTTTGCCACTAAAATATGCCGCGGCAATTTCGCAACTGCCTTTCATGCCGTCGATTTTGTTCAAAATTTTATCACCCAATTTCTCCATCTCTGATTTCATGATATCGTCACCTCCAGAACAATCTTCGAACCGCTAATAGGTAGCACCTCCCGCCTTTAAAAATAAGAATTGGAAAAACACATAGTATTGGATTGTGAAATGATTGAAAATCTCTTGCTGCACTGGCGCACTTGTACTGAACCTTGCCTTGGCCAAGATAAGAGAAGACAAGGGAAGCAGTTTTGCCAGAGACTGCAGCTATCTGCTTTCCGATGTCGACAGCTATCTGCTAGATAGCAAAAATCCGAATAGATGCTACACCAGCGATTTAGATGCCTTCCTGCCGACTTTGCGGCAAACCGTAGGAAAACTCCGAATTGTAAAAATGGGCAAACTTGATCCCGAGCCGTATGTGAAGGCGATTTCTGATTATGCTACAAAAATATACAGTGGGAAATGGCTTGATAAATGGAAGGCCGACAACATACGCTACTTCAGAAAATTCTCTCACATAATGGAATATGCGCATGAAGAACTGGTCGACACGCTGTCTCTCCACAGGAAGAAGCTCCCGGACAAGAGGGAAAAGCCAAAGCTCCCGGAACCCAAGGTTGTGATTTCCGCTCCGATGCCTTTCGGCTGGGACACAGCCACCTATTACGAAGACACCGATTCTTTTGTTTTCTTCACCACCGGAGTGAAGACGAGATTCAAGCTCTACTACCAGAAATTCCAGGGGAAGACATGCTACGAAGGCTACGAGTGGCCAAGGCCTCATGCCGAGATGGTGTACTTGATTGCCCACGAGACAGCCCACAGGTGCATGCATCTCATGCTCCCGAAGAAGATTTACGCCTGGCTTAATGACAAGTTCTTGGAAGAATACCTGGCTAAGATACTGGGTTTGAAAGTTCTGAACTACTACGACAATGTCAGGACCAAAGCCGTATACGAGATTTTCAAAGAGGAGATATGATCAAAGTATCAGTAAATTCTTTTTCCCTCCCATGTTTTGAGGACAGATGAAACGCAGAAGAATGAGCCATAAGGATAGGCTTAATTTCATCAGGCGCGAGCGCAAGGAGCGGGACAAAATCATGTCCATCACCAACAAGGCGGGCGAATACACAAGGATGGGACGCGCCAACGACAACTTCTACCGCGTGGCCGAATACCTGGGCATTGCTCCTGAAGAAGTCTGCATTGTCTACCTGATGAAGCACCTTGACGCAATCCTGAATACGGCAAAGACGGAAAAGAGCCTGACTGAGGATACCCGAAGCAGGCTGCATGACATAGCTAATTATGTAGAGATACTGCATTCAATCATGCACGAGAAAGGACTAGCCTAGACATTTTTCTCCTGTAATTATTCACTATCATATCCTTCTTTCTCCTTCATTCTCCGCTGGATTTCTGGAAGAACATCGTCTCCCAGTTGCTTGATGAGTTCAAAAGCATCCTCGTCTTTCTGGATGCTCTTCTCTGGGAACAGCTGAGTAAGCTTTGAAAGAGTGCTCTCATCAAAAATTATGTTTCTGTACCACTGAGGATTATAATAGTCCACTTCCTGTTTTGCCTTGTAGACCAGCAGCGATGCCGGCAGTGCTTGATCCTTTTTTACATACAGGTCATAGTTTTGATAAAACACATTGCTGCTTCTCGCAAAAACACGGGCGTAATCAATGCCGTGCTCATCATAGAGTTCGCGTATCTTTTTGTCGAAATTTGCTAGCATCTCTTCAGATTCATGGTATGCAAGAAGTTCGGCTGTGTTGACTAAGGCATACTTGTCGCTCTCTGTTTGGTGGTAGCCACGCCATGCATCTGTGTGTACAAAATGTGTTCGAAAATCTCCATCAGTCTCGTTTCTTGCATGGCTTATGGTATACGGAGTCTCGTCCTTTCCATAGAAAACTGTGGCGCACGGCTCATCCTCATTATAGCATGAATTGCACAACGGCTTGCCTTCGTAATAAGTTCCCTTGTCTCCGTAGTACGCTTCGCTTTTTCTTATCTTTGAATCGCACGAGTAGCATTTCACGTTATCACCTCAAACACTTTTGAAATCAGCCCTGTACTTCGAGAGCAGTATGTTCTCCTGTCCGAGCTCCTCCTTGAGCTTCCTTAGTCTTTCAGGCACGAGATAGTCCTCTTCAGCAAGCACGTTTATCATCAGGCATTCCTCCGACTCCCCTTTCCAGTAGCCCCTGCCTGACACAAGCGTGTAGCCGTCCGGAAACGATTCATTCGCCCATTCGATAACTTTGGATAGATAGCTGTCCGTTATCCTTCTTGAGCTGTTGTCGCTTCCTATGTAGATCTCGTACCTGTATCCCACGTAATCACCTTAAATCAATTGTCAGCGAGTAACGAAGTTGGTTGCGGATGCGAAGGTATGCCGATACTGCTCTTTCTGTTGCACATGTGCTCACTGGAAATTGAAAAGCAGAAAGCGATATGTTTTCAGACTTCTTAGTCCCACCACGCCCTGACGCCATAATATTTCGTTCTGTCGAGTTCATCCGGCTCTAACGCCTTCAACTTTCCCTCGATCTCTCTGTACATCGTTTCTCTTTCTTCATGCGTGTACGGTCTGTTGTTCTCTGGATATTTCTTGGCGTAATTGCTTGCTTGATTTTGCCAATACGGCGGATTGATGTAGAGCACAGGCGAATACTCCCTGCCGAACTTCGCTTCCATGACGTACCCTTTATTGTGCAGATACCTCAGAGCATCAGCAACATCTTTTCCTTTGAAGTTGTTGTACCACTCTATCTCCTCGATTGCGTCTGCAAGCTCCAGCACTCTTTCGCTGTAGGCTGCGACTTTTGTATCAAGAAGCCGAGCGGGCATGTAGAAGCCTTCGCCATAGATCAGTTTTACAAGCAGTTCTGTTACATTACGTGAATCTGTTGAATCTAGAAGCTTCTTCGTTATCTCTTTCTGCTTTCTCTTGTACGCTTCTTCCTCATCCGAATCATTCCCGAACCAAATCGGAGGACTCTCGTAGATGTTCTCTCCCATGCTCACTGCCTCCCAGTGATTTTCTTTCTCGTCTTCACAGTGTACTCGATGAGTCCTGCTCCTCCGGTAGCGTAGACGGAAAGCTCCTTTTCTTCGCTTACGAAAATCTCGCCCCTGAATCCTATGGGCTGAACTTCTTTGATCGGATAATGCTCTTCGTATGCTTTCCTGACCATCCTTGACATTTCCGTGAAGCTGTAGGGCTTTGTTTCTATCTTCTCTTCGCCTGTGTCCAGGATCCCTTTGTTCTCCCTGTAAGGAAGATTGTAAGCTAGGTATGCGTATTCCTTCTTGACAGCTTTCTTAATCTTCTGCATCAACCACTCTTCGTAGTACACTTCAATCACCAAAAGAAATGATGGATTTCAGGTAGCCAATTGGTTACGGAGAGAAGGGAGTGCCGTTACTGCCGTTATCTCGTGCTATAGTATCCTGATTTCACTTAGCTTCTAGAAGAGGATGATTTTCTGTCATGATGACTGGGGTGATAGGAGGCTAAAGTCATTTGATATTCTACTAAAGTCAAATTATAAATAAGATTAAGAGCTTGTCGGGTTGAAATTCAAAAAGAATGATGGTATGGTAAGAAAAAAGGTTAGAAAACTTCAGGCAAATAATTAAGAAAATCCTACAAGACGAAGGTTTTGCTGTCAGAAGAACTGGGGTGCTGGACGTACAGGGTCCGGAAAGTCAGACCAGCTCGTCTACGATTTCTTGTCCCCAATTCAGTGCCGTGGTAATCGCTGGAATCACTAAACCATGCAGAGCTGTGCTTCCGACAACACTTAGGGCTTCCCCTAAGATGATATACGCCGTTGCAATCCAGAATGAGATTGTAACCCACTTCCTAGCAGCATATAACTTACGTATCCTCGTGCCACTCGCGGCGATGACTAGATTTACCGACAGTAGAATACCCCACAATAGACCTGTTACAGTATTCTCCACCCGAGTCGCAAAGAAGTTACGGAAAACAATCCCGAACTGTGCTATCTGAAAGTCGATTATATTAGCATTAATGAGAATTGTAGGCGCATACCACAGTAGATACAAAAAGCCACCAGCAATTACAGCAAGAATTGCCCTGATACGCACAGCGTTACTTGACGCTCGCTTAGCAACGTAGAGGCTGATTATCGGAACCAAAACTACTCCGACCTGAAGCATACCTACCAATTGATATCAACTAAATTTTTCATGTTCAAGGACTTTGATACTTGGTTTAGATCCCAGATAGCCTTTGAAACCAAGCCAACCAAACTGCAAGCTGGAAAAGCCAATCAAAACTATTGCATAAGAACAATTACTCCACCAGCTACTGGTCGAGTTTGCATGGCAAATTCACACCATCTCCCAGTGCCTTCACTTCTTTGCACAGCGTACAATTGACTTCGGCTTTCATCTCGTAAAGCTTGACAGTGCCCTCCAGAACATTGTACATCTGGTAAGTTCTCTGAACTTTCCCTTCGAAGCCTGTGAGCAAATTAAGAAAACTGTTAACAGCAAGCGAGGCAACAACTCCGTTCAAAGATATGACAGAGGGAGCTTCGACAGAAAATCCCGAAATATAGCTGTAATGCGGGGTTTCCCCTCTTTCGATTTGAGCTAGCTCCTGCTGGATAGTTTTTGCATCTAACAACCCCATGCATTCAAGGCAGGGCCCGTCAGGAAGAATAGACATCACTCGTCCCGCTGCAACTCGAATCTTACCGTGTTCAGAGCATTGAATGTCAAGTCCAGTATCTATGACCGGAATCAAGTACTGGTATGCAATTCGATTCAGAACCATCCGGCTTGTCAAAGTGTCAGTGCAACAGAATATCACGCCAGCTTCTCTGAGCTTAAGGGCAATAGATAAATCATTCACTGAGCCGCTAACTGCAACGGTTTCAAGTTTAGGATTAATTTCTTTACCCAACCTTTTCATAACTTCTGTTTTGGGCGTTTTGTACTTTACATCATCAATCCTTGAGCCTACAATTCTTGAGCGATTGCTTTCTTCTATTATATCATTATCAATAGCGATGATTTTTCCAACTCCAAGATGGGCAAGATTTTGAAAAACTTGAGAACCAATACCTCCCACCCCGACTATGGCTACTACAGTCCTCTGAATTCTTGACTGACTTTCTCTTCCAAATGCCAGAATCTGCCTGTCATATGTTTCAGCTATACTCATCTCTGCATAGAGTCTGCTACTAGATGGATAGATTTCTTCGACGTTTTCACCAACTATTTTCACTATGTCAACTGGCTCGCTACCTCTTTTCCCGCTTTTCCAGATCCGAGCATCAATACTTGATCGACCAAAAACCATTGCTGCGTGATGTCTCTCGGGTATACGCTCTTGTATTTTGGGCATCAGCACTCTTTCTCCATAGTCGTCAATGCTTGAGAAAGTTGCTGAGTTGCTAGAGAAGGGATGGCTGTGCACCAATATCACTGAAAGCTTTTTGTTACGACAGCGTTTCAATATCGGCATCATAAATTCAGGATCTATAGTTAGACCAGCATACCCCTTTTCTACAAAACCACTATCTGCCACTGGAATCACTTCTCTTACAAGCAAGTTTACTTTATGATCGGTCTCGCTATATCCTGCTATCAAGAAAGCAGCTTCTTCTCTATTGTCTTCCACCCGAAATAGATGAGACTTTAGAATTTCGTAGTCAGTTCCGACAAACGTAACCATATTTTTCATTATTGAAGCACCATGAAGCGGCTTAGAGCAAACTTGACGTATTTCCAAAGCCTTTCCCTCGACATGTCCCATCGCTCCGGACACCAACAGAAGCTGGAACAAGGTCTGCCGTCTTGCGTTGTTGTGCTTGAGCCATTGGCATTTCTACCGTCTGACAGTCGAAGATCGGGATCGGCGAAAAATGTTGGCATTGCTTGGGGATACTGTGGCGGTATGATTAGAAGGATGTTAGTTGAGCTCTTATTCCAACCTAGGGGCAAAGGTACGTTCGGGATTTCTATGTGCGTCGAGCCATCAGCATGCGGACTTATTCGAATGTCAGGACGGTCGTTTTTTAATTCCTCTAGTTCCTCTGCCAACCTTGGAAGCGTAGTTTATCCCACTCGGCCTGGAGGCAAGTCGTAAAATTTATCACCATTCTTCAAGTCTACAATCATGTCCGGTGTTATGACTGTGTCAGCAGCCTTGCCTGGTTCCTCTTTGAACAACTTGTTCTCTGTGGGCACTTTGAAAAACTCCCTGAGCTCAGCACCAGTCATAGTCTCTTTGGGAGCCACCATTCTTTGCTTATTGAAGAAGACAACGACTCCTTCTTTCTTTTCCTCCTGAACTGTTGCTTCCGTCACTACTGCTCACCTCTTCCTATGAATTATTGCCCTTGCAAGCCCTTCGGCTAGGGTGGGTTAATTAGAAGCTTGGCTGTATTTAAGAATTTCTTTGCCAGATGGTAATCCGGTTACCACGAGGAACAATCTATTAAAAAGGCATAAAAACACGAGCGTTAACTCATAAATGATATTGCTGTAGGGGTGGCAGCTTGAAAAACAATCAAGATGATCAGGAAAGATTTGAGAAGATTTTTATGTCAGCAATGAATTCCGCATTCGTGTCCCTTTACAACGCTAAACTTCTGAAAGAGCTCATGGAACTTACCACTCTCAAGATACAAAGATCTCAGGCAACGCTGAATCCCTTCCAAGAGCTCACCTACATAACGGGCCCGAATGAGCTCACGCCTGACGCTTTACTACACATTTATATGTCAGTGAAGGTAGATCGTGATGAACATTCATTTTTTGGCAACTTCCGTGTTAACGAGAAAGGGTACCTCATCCCGATAAGTTATGATGAAGAAAAAGTCGATGTATCTCTCGAACAGATTAAGAAAGATAGGACTCTTACTGAACAAGCAATAGAAGCCGTTAAGAGAAATAAGGAGAAAATCTGGGATGTTCTCATCACCGTGCTCAATGTAGTACTAATGGCTATCCGTGGGAGCACGTAGTAGCTTCCGTTCCACCTAATGCTTTTCCTGATGGAAATCAAATAAGCTTTATAAAACTTAACAGTATGTAAAAATGGAGGGACCGACCCAAAAGTCGGAGGAAGTTGTTATGAAAAGTAGTGAAAAACAATCGATACCCATAACACACATCATCACCCATCCTATGCGGTACAAGATAATAGAAACCTTATCTAAACAGAATGAACCTATGTTCATAGAGCAAATAGCGGACAAAATCGGCGCTGACAGAAGATTGGTATCCTTCCATCTTGCCACTATGATGGAGCATGGGCTTGTCGAGGGTGAATACAAAGTTTCTGAACTTCCAGCTTCTAAGGGAAAGGCGGTGAAGTACTACAAGCTGTCGAGAAAAGCGGAGCAGGTCTTTTCTCAACTGGCAAAGATAACCGCTTAAACCTCACTATTTTTTAAGTCATCCAAAATTCTTCAAATCTAAAAATATTAACGCCAAAACATACAATAACAAATAATGCGTATCGCTCACAGTATTGTAAGACAAAGAATCATCAAGGCAGGTAGTAAAACTCCTCAAGGCATGACAATACAAGACTTATCTAAACAGCTGAAAGTTAGCAGACCGACAGTTACCAAGTATGTTGACGAGCTTTTACGCAGCAGAAAGCTTTCAGGGAGAAGAGTCGGTGTTTACAGATTGTTATATTTGGCAAGAAGAAGAGCTAGAACCTAGGTTGCATAGAAAACTTGGAACGAGATGCGAGTGTAATTTGAAGTCCTCAGCTACGCTTTAATCCTTTGCTTTCCGCTTCCACTTTTCCGTTTACAATAGCCAATGCGTTCAACAGCTTATCGACTATTTCAGGAGATTTCGCAAGTTCCTCCGAGAGCATTTCTATCTTTTCCTTCATGTCTTCCTTCCTCTGGTCTACTTCCACGGCGTACTTCAGGTCAAAAGCCAAGCCGCATCCGTTACAGTATTTGGCTTCAGGTGAGTTCTTTACCTTGCACCTCTGGCATTCAATGCCTCTGAACGCCTCTTCCTCTTTGTGCTCTTTTTCAATGCCGTTGATTCTCAGGAGTGCATCGTCCACATCTCGGCCCGACATATGAACGTAGACTGCAGCCTCGTCGCTGTCCATGGCCCAGCCAGCAAATGTACGCAACTGGAACTCGTTGAAACCCAGTCTCGCAAGCTCGGTCAGCCTGGAATGTCTGAATAAATGAGGGTAGATTCTTTTGTTGACACCGGCTCTCTGCGCACACTCCTTCAGTATCCTCGCAGCGCCATTGTGATGCAGTAGCTTACCCCAATCGCTGGTGCCGACGCATATCCAAACAGGAGCTTCTGGGTTCTCCCTGAACGGATGATTGCTGAGCCATGTTGCCAGCAGAGGCGATGACGAGAGTATTCTCACTCTTCGTGGTCCTGTTTTTCCGTCAACAATTAGCTGTGCACCATATCGGTCTGGATGGACGTGTTTTATCTTCAGTTTTAACATCTCACCGATTCTGCAGGCTGACTCGTATAAGACTGCAATGAATGCCTTGTCTCTAGGATGGTGGGCACTTCGTATCAGTGCTTTAACCTCGTCCGGTGTCAGTAGCTCCTCGGGAAGGATTCGATTCTTCGGTTTCTTGACCTTGATCCACTTAACGAGTTCTGGGTATTCGTCTGTGTCTTTCAGCCATTTGAAGAATTGCTTCAGAATAAGTTTGTAATCATGCTTGCTGTAGGCGCTGAGGTCTTTCTGTTCGATAAGATTCACTAATCTTGTAATGTCTTGCTTGTCTGCGGTCTCGAACGGTTTTCCGTGCAGGAGGGCCAAGACTCGCAGTGTCCAAATGCATTTCACTGTGCGTGCAAGACTTAGACCTCGCGCGATGAGATAATCCTTGTACTCGATAAGTTTCTTCTTGTTAGCTGTGCATACCTTGCTCTCTCTTATTGCGCAGATTTCCCTTTCCAAATGTTTCGCATAGTTGTAGATGTCAATCTCGTCTCTCATTCTATTTCTTTTGTTCTTTGTTTTCGATTAGGATTACGGACGAGCAGCACTGCCGTTACTGACAATCTGGCATCGTTTACTTAGTCGGTGGGTGATTTACATCCACGGCACAATGCAGGAGGTCAACGGCACTGCTTGGATGAAAGTCATTCCGTCCTAATCCAATTTTTGCCGCCGAAAAATTTCGGCACAAATCGGCAATGCTAATCTGTTGTCTTTCAGTTCATAAATTGATTCGTGTAGTGCAACATATAGTTTGCAACAGATATTT
>Ga0315308_1002266_pt1 | contig 10950 bp, 10 predicted proteins | sample TDP3_MG_FD_203078 | JGI IMG/M metagenome (GOLD analysis project Ga0315308, IMG submission 203078) | Freshwater sediment microbial communities from Lake Towuti, South Sulawesi, Indonesia - TDP3 | ecosystem: Environmental > Aquatic > Freshwater > Lake > Sediment | place: Indonesia: South Sulawesi...
TTTAACCCGTGCGCTGATGTAGGAATACTTGGAAACGCTGAGCTTCACCGCAACTACCCCACACGCACACTCAGGAAGGGGGAAATCTTGCTTAAAAAGCTCTACTTAGAACTTAAACTCTATCGATGAGAAAATTGGTAAAGTTGGTTAAGGAAACGAAAGCTTTGACTAAGGTAACGTGAGGAGGTTCATAATTTTCTCTGGATAAACTAGGTACATCATTACTTTGTGGAAGGGGGGAAGTATGTAGATTATATACAGAGCCTAAAGGTTATCACAAAAAGAATATATCATATATCGCGAACATGGATTCGGCATGAAGAGGCTTGGAGGAGGCTGAGGATAGTGTTATCCCTTCAACCATTGAGGCTGAAGCGGGTTAGAGTTTGGTTCCAAGACCAAGCCTACTTCGACAACGTGATTCAAACACTTAGCGACTTCGGGAAGTTCCATCCAAGCATTATCGCTAGATTACCTGCGGGCTCTAGGCAGGGAGAATCATACATTGAAGGCTGGATTCCAGCCATGGCTGAAAAGGAAGTTTCTGAGCGTATAACGAGTGCCACACATGGACAGTGCGTTGTGAGGCTTGAAGAAACGCGTAGTGACCAAGATGTCCCGACATTAACCGCTCACGGTAGGTTCCTCAAACCCTTTGAGAGACTTGTCCAGTCCTTCGGTATACCCTCACCTTGGGAAATCGACCCAACATTCCTAGTCGCGTTATCCTTCATACTGCTCTTCGGTTTCATGTTCGCAGATATAGGCCATGGGCTTATCCTCTCCATGTTTGGTTTACTCGTCTATACCTTCAGTGGGAAGCTGAAAAACCAGTCAGGTTTAACCTCCTATGTCCTCCAGAATGGAAGCCTCCTCATCGTCTGCGGCGTCTCAGGCATCATCGGCGGAGTTCTCCTCGGTGAATTCTTCGGTTACCACGTTAATTTGCTGCCATCTAAAATTATGCTACCTCAACCTTTAGGCATTGTCTTCCCTTTCAGCCCCATCGAGGAACCTATGATGATGTTTAAGCTCTCTTTATTAATCGCTGCGATTCACATATCCCTTGGTTTAACCTTAAACTTGCTTAACAAATTATCAAACAGGAAGTATAGAGCGGCTTTCTTCGAACCCGTAGTATGGCTTTGGTTCTACTTGGGACTTATGTCTGGTGTTTTCACCTATAGACTAGACCTTGGAGCATGGGCGCAGAGCCCCCTTTTACTTTGGATGATCATCCTGCCTTTAACTCTGATGCTTTTTGGAAAGTTGGTTATAGAGGGGCTTGATGGACTCATCTTCTTCATCGAAGCTGTGATCTCCACTGTAAGTAACACTATATCCTACCTAAGGATTCTTGCCCTCTCCCTTGTCCACGGTGTGATGAGCATGATGATCCTCACGGTTGGAGGCGGTAACCCTGCTGTGACAGCCCTTGGTTCCTTAGCCATAATAGCCTTAGAGGGACTTTTAATATTCATTCACACTACAAGGCTTGTTTGGGTTGAATGGTTCTCAAAGTTCTACAGAGGCGAGGGAAGGATGTTTAAGAACTTTAACATCACCGATGTGAGAGCTATTAGCGTAGGCCATCCGTATAGGGAATCGACTTAGAGAACGAGGCTTCATTAAAGCTGGTTGAAGAAAGCTAGAAGTGCGTTAAGGTTCTCCACCATGGAGTCTGTTTTGACGTCGAGGAGTTCAGCGATGACGCTGTGAGACTCGGGGAGGACGATGATAATGTGCATTTGCAAGGCTTTCGCTGCTCTAACATCATCCTCGTCGACTCCTACAACTATTGCGTCCTCCTGAGAGCATCCCATCCGCTCTAAGCACAACTTGATCTGGTCAGGGTACGGTTTCATCTTAACTAACACATCCCTAGCTACGACCTTCTCAATAAAACCCGCTAGTTCAAGTTTCTGTAGAAGCCTTAAAACGATGCGATGTGAGATCGTGGACACAACGCCCACATGGATTTTCCGCTCCTTCAACCATTGTAAGACCTCCTCGCAGCTGGGAACCGCTGTCGCCTTTGAAAGAGCCTCAAACTCCTCCACCTCTAGGATTCTCGAAGCCTCTTCCAAGATCTCTGTTGCTTTATCAGGGGGGAAGAGTTTGAAGACAGTGTCATATGTGTTAGCTATCAATGAGAATGGGTTGTGCAGATGCCTTTCGATTACGTTTTTCGGTACACCTCTCCATAAGTATAAGTCAGCGACCCGTCTACACGCCTTCGACCAATTCATGTATTTACCAAGGTTAACTAAAGTACCGTCAAGGTTGAAGATGACGCATTTAAACAGATTTCTCCCCCTCTAGCCTCAGGCTGAAAAGGTGGAGTTGGGCTTCTATAATTATTAGGGTACCTATCACCAATCTGGCAAAGCGTATTAACTGCCATACTGGGATAGGATAGATGTACAACATTGACCCAACTCCATCGACGGTCATCCAAACACCGAAGACAACGAGGAAATCCCTGTACTGTGCCACTCGAACACTTCCTTTAAGGCGGCTTCTGTCAGCATGTGGAGTCAAAACCATAAAGCGCATGGCTTCTATTAGCAGGACGATCCCAGATATCACTCGAATTATTCTTAAAAACTGCCAGATACTACTGATGGGATATAGTGATACAAGAGCTACGTAAAGTAATGATACTAAACCGTCAGATGCGACCCAGAAACCGATGATGGTTATTATACCCCGATGTATTTGCTTTGACATTGCCGTTGAGTATATTTAAAAGGATTTAGTTTATAAGAGTTCCGACGTATCTTGAGATATCATCACCTGTCCGCAGTAGTATAAAAAAGGTTCATTAAAATCGAACAGAATGCTTCTTAAGAGGTTTATAGTATAAGCAAATAGTTGCCTGGTATTTAGGAGGAATAAAAAACACCGTATACTAAAAATAAAGGGGGAATTGTTTCATGAGACGACACTCTACTTTCGCGACAGTAAAGCTTAAAAACCTCCGTAAAACTCGTCATTAAGAGCGGGGACATACCGAGTGTACCTAATGTAAACCTTCGCCTAAGGGGTCTAGGATATGCCGGGTATACTATTCAACTCTTTAAAAGCTGTCAAAGAGGCAGAGTCCAAGGCTCAGGATATGATTAAGCACGCTCAGGATGAGGTAGAATCCATCCTCAAAAAGGCGGAGGCAGACTCGATTAAGACATACGATGTCACCATCGAGAACATACTTAGCGAGGCTGGGAAACAAGCTGAAAAATTCAAGATGGAAGCCAGGGAAAATGCTCAAAGAGAAGCTGATATACATCTGAAACGTAGAGTTGAGGATATAGAGACTTTGCGAGCGCGAGCGGAAAAGAACTATGAGAAGTCAGTCCAGCTAGTTCTCCAAGAGCTTTTTTCAATAATGGGGTAGTGTTGAAATAATGGTCGCATATGCTACCACGGAAGGTCTTCAGAGGATCGTGGAGAGAATTATCGCAGATGCACATATGGAAATAAACAGGGTTCGAGATGAGGCACGCAAGAAGGCGGAGTCAGTCATCGAGGAACGTAGGGAGCTGGCGAAGAAGGATGCGCGAAACGACGTTGAACGTATAATGAGGGAAGCCGAAGAGGCGGCGGCGCGTATTAATAAACAGGTTATATCCAGCGCCAAGGTGGAAGGCGCCCGGTATATAGCCGTTGAAAAGAATAGATTGATCGAGAATGTGTTTATGGAATCTGGGCGTCGGCTTGAGGAGTATAAAAGGTCTAGGGAAGAATACGTATCCCTCCTAAGCCGGATGATAGGCAAATCGGTGAAAGCCCTGGGAGGTGGGGAACTTGAGATTCTCTTATGTGACGAAGACCGCGAATTAGCGACGCAGCTTGATTTAGAAGCTATTGTGAGAGGGAGCGGGGTTGAAAATAAGGTGCAAATTGGTATATCAGTGAAAAGCATACCTGTGACAGGTGGGGTCGTGGTTCGAAGAGTTGATGGAAAGGCGTCGGCAGACTACACCTTTGAGTCACTTATTAGACTTCACGAAAAGGCTTTAAAGCTGAAGGTCGCAAGGATACTGTTCAAGCCTTAAAAGCATCACGGACTCTTCTAAACCATGCGTAAAAGGTATAGATTAACCCATACGGTGTTTCATTCCTCAAGTTCATCACTCATAAATTTACTTCCTCTACAAAACCTGTTTTCATCCTTTAATTTTTACATACACTGATTGCTAGTCCCCATATCCTTCCGCTTTCTAAGGTTTCTCAAACCAACTAAGCCTGAAGCCTTTGTTTCACTTTATTTAATTCGTTTATAATCCTAATTGTACGGATATAACGACTAGACCACGCAGTTTATCGGCTAGGTGATTCGTGCCTGTTTACGCTTATTCTGAAGAACTCTAATCCTGATGCTGTCCTCACGCTCAGTTTCCTCAAGGATAAGCTCAACCCATCGTATCGTGGCGTCGAGCTGGGGCATAACCTTATGTTGGATGAAGTTCATTTTCCGTTTAATCGCAGCCATAGCCTCGACGATGGTGGTAATAGCACCCTCGACCTCAGCGAGTTTCACTAAGGCTTTTAAGGCTTCTTCAACATGCGCAACGGCGTCGTCAATTCTAGCCGTGCTGGCGGTAATACTATACCCTGGTGTAACTCCTTGCCCTCCCTCTTCCCCTGTGACGTTGACGAGTTCAAGGAGGGGTAAGGCGAACTTACGGAAGCTTTGAGTCTTCACTTCGACCTGGAAGCGCTCTGTAGCGGAAACCCAAGAGAGTGCTGAAAGCTTATGTCCCATGAGCATCTTCGCCTCCGCGTAGAACCCGTGAGCCGCATCTAACGCCTTGTATGCTTTGCTTCGGAGCGGGGTTATCATATCAAGGTATCTGAAAAACTCCTCAGTTAAAGCGCTTAAATCCCGTTGTAGAACGTCGAGGACGGCTTGGGCTAATACCTTACGGCGTCTCAGCTTTAGAAGCTGCTCACGCGTCGGTTGCACTGCCATGATCTCTAAGTACAGAAGACTCACCTTATGGTTTCGCCGGTTGCCCGCGATAATACCTCTTGATAGTATCAGGGTCGATGCGTGTTAACTCAGAATCTGGGAAAACGGATAGGGTTTCCCAGCCGACCTCCAGGGTTTTCTCGACATCCCTGTTGTCATCGGAACGCTGATTGATAAACTCGCGTTCAAATCGGTCTATGAACGCTAAGTAGAGTTTATCCCTTCTCGTTAAGGCTTCCTCACCGGAGACCATAGCGGCTTCTCTAACGATTCTACCCTCGGCGTATGCGTAGTAAAGCTGGTCTGAAAGTTGTTTATGGTCTTCCCGCGTTTTTCCCTTTCCAATACCCTTGTCCATAAGTCTGGAGAGACATGGAAGAGGGTTGATGGGTGGGTATATCCCCCGCCTGTAGAGGTCCCTGTCGAAGACGAGTTGTCCCTCAGTGATGTAAGCTGTGAGGTCGGGGATCGGGTGGGTTATGTCGTCTTCAGGCATGGTTAGGATGGGCATCTGAGTTATTGAGCCCTTACCTCCATGCACCCTTCCCGCCCTTTCGTATATGCTCGCTAAATCTGTGTACATGTAGCCGGGATACCCACGTCTACCAGGTACCTCCCCGCGAGCAGCGGAGACTTCCCTTAAGGCTTCACAGTAGTAGGTCATATCGATTAAGACAACGAGTACGTGGAGGTCCTGCTGGAAGGCGAGGTACTCAGCGGCTGTAAGCGCGAGTCTCGGGGTGAGGATTCTCTCCAAGGCTGGGTCTTCAGCCATGTTGAGGAAAATCACCACCCTGTCCATGACGCCCATATTTTCAAACTCATCCCTGAAGAACTTCGCTTCGTCACCGGTGACCCCCATAGCGGCTAAAACCACGGTGAAGGCCTCGGCTTCCCCGCGTACAGTAGCCTGTCTGACGATCTGCGACGCCAATAACCTATGAGGAAGCCCGGAGCCTGAGAAAATCGGTAGTTTTTGCCCCCTTAACAACGTGTTCATCCCATCGATTACGGAAACCCCTGTTTGAATGAACTCACTGGGATGGGCGCGTGAGAAGGGGTTGATGGATTTCCCGTGAACATCGAGTTCATCCTCCGGTATCACCGCTGGTCCTCCATCCCTGGGACGCCCCCTCCCGTCGAAAGTACGTCCCAGTATATCCATGGATGCCTGAAGCCTTATTGGCTCCCCAGTATACCGTATCGACGTTTTCTCAACATCGAGGTCCAGCGTTCCCTCGAAGACTTGAACGAGGGTAACATCCTCACTGATGTCGATTATCTGCCCCCATCTCTCCTCACCTGTAGCAGCTGACACTTCAACGAGCTCCCCGAAGCCGGCGCCAGGCATGGTTTCAACGAAGAGGAGGGGACCTGTAATCCCTTTAATCATGGAGAGTGTAACATGCGGGAGTGTGCTCATTCCTTCCTCGCCCCCCGTTCCTCAACGAGCTTGTTTATCTGATCGTCAATATTCACGTCCACTTCACCCGCAACCTTGGTAATATCCTCGTTGGGTACTAACTTCATCCGCGCGATCTCCTCTCTTACTGGAAGTGACATAATATGGTCGAGGGAGACTTCCTGACCGATGGCAAACCGAGCCTTGCGGTAGAACTTCATAAGTAAGCGAAGCATGTGATATGTTTTCTCCACTGGGCAGTATGTATCTACAGGGTGGAAGGCGCTTTGTCGCAGGAAGTCCTCTCTGATGATCCTTGCCACTTCAACAATCAAGCGTTGTGATTCAGCTAACACCTCAGCGCCTAGTAGGGAGGCGATTTCCTTCACCTCTTCCTCCTGTCCTAAGAGATGGATGGCCTCCCGGCAGAGCCGTCCCCAGTCTGAACCCACCGATTTACTGTACCATTCACTCACTAGGTCGAAGTACATGGAGTAGCTGGTTAACCAGTTGATTGCTGGGAAGTGACGTCTGTGAGCTAGGGTGAAGTCAAGCCCCCAAAACACCTTCGTGATCCGTAAAGTGTGTTGGGTAACGGGTTCAGAGAAATCCGCACCGGGCGGAGAAACGGCTCCCACCAAGGTAACTGAACCCATCCGTTCTCCGCTGCCGATGGTTGTAACGAGACCGGCTCTGGAATAGAACTCGGCGAGCCGCGCCGCAAGGTAAGCTGGGTACCCCTCCTCACCAGGCATCTCCTCTAGACGCCCTGAGATTTCCCTTAACGCTTCAGCCCACCGTGAGGTTGAATCCGCCGCCATTACTACATCGTAACCCATGTCCCGGTAGTACTCCGCCATAGTGATGCCGGTGTACACGCTTGCCTCCCTAGCTGCTATAGGCATGTTCGATGTGTTAGCTACGAGGATCGTCCGGGCCATGAGGGGATGCCCGGTTTTAGGGTCGCTCAGCTTGGGGAAGCTTTCCACTACATCAGCCATCTCGTTTCCCCGTTCTCCGCAGCCTACGAAGACCACGATGTCAGCGTCTATAAACTTCGCAAGCTGATGTATCATAACCGTCTTCCCGGTTCCAAAGCCGCCTGGGATCATGACTGTGCCACCTTTACAGACCGGGAAGAAAGCATCGATCACCCTTTGACCACACGACTGTGGAACCTGCGGCGGTGTCATCGTTCCGTAGGGTCTTGGAACTCGGACTGGCCAGGTTTGAGCCATATACAGCTTTATCACATCAGCGGCTGTTTTAACTTCGGCTATTGGCTCAGAAACCGTGTAGTTGCCTTCGTTTACAATATGGTTTATAACTCCCTTGATGAAGGGGGGTGCGAGTATTTTATGCTGTACCAGAGGGGTTTCCTCTACTACTCCAATTATATCTCCTCCAACAATGTCCACTCCCGTTTTCAACGTAGGTTGGAAGAGCCATTTTTTACCAGTGTCTATGGCTGGGATGCTTATACCCCTCTCGATGAAAGCGCCAAATTTAGCTTCGATGCTGGGGAGGGAGCGTTGAACACCGTCGTAGATCTGACCGATTAAACCAGGACCAAGGGTTAATGAAAGTGTATGCCCTGTGCCTTCAACCTTCTCACCTGGTTTAAGCCCCATGGTTTCTTCATAGGCTTGGATCGCTGCCTTATCGCTTTCCAAGCGGATGATCTCCCCCATGATACCGAGTTCTCCAAGCCTTACAAGTTCATGCATACGGGCGCCTATCATGTCCTTAGCGACAACTAGTGGACCTACAACCCGCGTGATCAACCCTGTAACAGGCATCTACACCACCCTATTTCTTCACCTTCTTTATCTTCAACTCTACACCGAGTGTGGTCTTAATAACCTCAAACACGGGGTCAACCTCTTCCTCAATCGGTCCGCCTCTATCTGGAACTGTTACCACTATGGGGTACTTCCGCTTCCTTATGTTCCTGACGATCTGGGCTTGAAGGGGTTGAACTAACCTTTCAGTAACCACTACAATGGAGAACCCCTCACCCTGTAATACTTCGGAGAGGACACGTTCAGCGTCTTCCCCGGAATCAACGGCGTAGCTATTCTTCACACCCGCGAGCTTGAAAAGCGTCGCAGTGTCCACATCGGCGATAACGGCAAGTTTCCCAACCAAGGCTCCTTCAACCCCAAGAGCCTAACACTACCTTTGTTGGAACTGTGGGTGATAAATAAGGTTTCCGCAAACACAGATGTATGCGTTGACTATGTTAAAGCGCGGTTAGGAGAAACACAAGGAGTGCGGAGAAGGCTATGAGGATGGCGAGCATATTATACGATAGCACACCTGTCTGGAGCTTCCTAATCACTGCACCTGTTGAAAGCATAAAACGAGCGATCACGTAGTTAAGCCTGTCAATGATCCCTGTCTCAAGAGATATAAAAAGCCTGTTGGAGAGAGTTAATGGAAGTTGAATGAAGACAACATGGTATACACGCTCTAGGGAAAACGCTTGTAATAATCCGTATAGAACCTTAACTCCTCCACTTTCCCGCACTTTACTGGGTGAAACAACTCCTCGACGGTATACCCAGTAGGTTGGAACAGCTCCTATGAGTAAGGCGGTAACAGATATGGTCAATGGTACAACTTCGACTTCAACATGCTCAATGCCTATAAAATGACCTAGGGGCTCCAAGTACAGCAAGGATGAGAGCGCGGTTAACGCCAGCACGAGTATCGGAGCCGTCATGGTTAATGGTGCTTCACGTATATCCGCGTGGCTTCCATGCTCACGCCCGCTACCTAGAAAAACTAGATACAACCATCTAACACTGTAGGCAACGGCTAGAATTGACACACCAACCATGGCGATGATGAGTGGCACCGAGTGAGTTTCTAAAGCGGTCGCGAGGAGCATGTCCTTACTCCAGAAGCCAAGTGTCGGTGGAAGCCCGATAATGCCAAGTACGCCGACGAGGCTCACGGAGAAGGTTATAGGCATCTTCCGATACAGGCCACCCATGCTTCGAATATCCCTTGTTTCCAATACGTGAATGAGGGTTCCAGCGCACATGAAGAGGAGGGCTTTGCTGAAAGCGTGGTTTACGATGTGGAGAACTGCCGCTGAGAAACCTAGACCGGGTTCAATGGCGTAGGCAAGACCGAAGAATATGTAGCCCATGTGGCTGATGCTTGAATACGCGAATAATCGTTTCAAATCAGTTTCAATAAGAGCCATTATGCCTCCGTAGACCATAGTGACAAGGGATAGGATGACGAGAATGGTGAAAGCTAACGCCGTTACCTCGTGGAGGAAAATTTGAACCACCCGGATGACACCGTAAGCTCCCATTTTAATCATAATCCCGCTTAGTAGCACGCTAATTGGTGTTGGAGCGTCGGCGTGAGCGGGTGGTAGCCAACCTTGAACCGGCCAGAGCGCCATTTTCACAGCGAAGCCGAAGATCAAGGTAGCGGAGATCAACTGCCAGATCCCGGGCTCTACGTGCTCTTTAAAGTGAGCCACCTCAAAGAGGTTAAGGGTGCCTGTGGAAGCATACGTCATAGCAATACCTGCGAGGAGGAAAACAGCACCAACCTGTGAGAAGAGGAAATATCTAAACGCGGCATCCCAAGCTTTTCCATAACCCCACTGCGCGATGAGGAAGAAGGAGGGTATGACCATTAACTCCCAGAAGAAGAAGAATTGAACAAGGTTCGCTGAAAAGACGACTCCCGTCATACCCGCTGTGAATAGTGTAAGGAGGAAAAAGTAGGTATCGTGACTTTTCCTATGTTTCATGTATGCGACAGAGTATACCGATACTAAGGCACATAGAAAGTTGACGAGCATGGCGAGGAGGAGGCTTAGCCCATCTGCTCTTAAGACGAAGGTAAGGTGTAAAGCCTTTCCCCATATGTATTCCTCCTCTAAGGCTTCCTCCATCACAGTTGGAGCTAGTGTGCTTAGGTAGGTAAAGACGACGGCGAGGCCAGCGGAAACCACCCATCCTGTGTGTCTCCCCAGTTTACGACCGCAAAGATAGGATAAAGGCGCTAGAAGTGCTGGGATTAGGATAGCTAGGATCAACAACGCGGTATCCCCTGACATCATGGAGTGGTGCTATACAGCTATAGAAATTCGCCTTTAAGCTTTTTGCCGTAAGCTATCTTTGGGAACGGGGGTTAGGGGAAAAGCATAACTACGGTTGCTGATGGAGGCGGGGTTAAGGGATAAAGGATCGGAGGGTTGGAACGAGGAGGTTTGTTATGACTTCCGGGTAGATCCCTAAAAAGACTGTGATGAGAGTTAAGGCTAATAGAGGAAGAGTTATCGTTAATGGTGCTTCCTTCACGTTTTCAAGGTTTTCAAGTCTTTGGCCGAAAAAAACTCTTTTTATCGTCCAAATCCCATAGCCTACTGTGAGGCTGGTAGCAGCCATGCCAAGAAGAGCCATAAGAAGACTTGTTAAGGAACCGTGTTCAAGGGCGTTTTGAAAAACTCCTGTGAAAAGCATCCACTTCGATTGGAAACCGCTTAGAGGAGGGGCGCCCATAATCGTCATGAAACCTATTATGGCTGAAAGGGTGGTAATGG
>Ga0315308_1002267_pt1 | contig 10950 bp, 9 predicted proteins | sample TDP3_MG_FD_203078 | JGI IMG/M metagenome (GOLD analysis project Ga0315308, IMG submission 203078) | Freshwater sediment microbial communities from Lake Towuti, South Sulawesi, Indonesia - TDP3 | ecosystem: Environmental > Aquatic > Freshwater > Lake > Sediment | place: Indonesia: South Sulawesi...
ACAAGGTACGGCTTCGCCAAAGCGATCTTCGCAGAGTTCCCAACAACATTGGCAACAGTAACCATGTACTCATCATTCAAGAAACCATAATACTTGTTGAATGCAGCATCAAACTTCTTGTGCTTGTCAGCCGTAGCTAGGTTGGCTATTATTGCCATGGCATTCCAAACAAGAATCCTATACTTGCTGTCCAAAAGAGCTAAGAAAGAATCCATATACGGATAGAGCCTCTCAGGCTGTTCCTGGCTCAAATCCATTAGTACCTTTGCACAACCGTATCTGACCGCTGCCTTCGACGAAGAAACTCCATTGAGCACCTCTGGAAGCAGATCGGGATTCTCTCTAACTTTCTGAAGAAGCCCCTTCTTCGTCAACGACTTGCTGCCAAGTTTATGTAGCAATTCAGATTCCATGTCCGCCACACTCTTTTGCTAGACGCTATATGCAACTAGAATCTAATCACAAACTTACACTCAGACGCTCCAGAAATAGCTGATTGAACGATGTCAACTTGAACTGGTCTTTCCAGCACATCTTCCCAGAATCTCTTGACAAATCCCTTTGAGCAGTAACAGTATGTGCTGGATACTATCTCGTTGTCTGGAAGCCCTCTGAACAGACTGCAGTAGCATCTCATAGGTCGAGTGAACGCTTGCGGCGTGTAAAACTGAATAAGCGTGTTTCCTTCTCTGACAAGGCGGGTTCCGACACGGGCTTTTTCTGCTCTGCTGCAAGAAATTCATCCACGCTTCTGAACTTGCTGCGCCTTGCCTTCGCCCTCTGGATCACTTTCTTGTTCACATTTGCGCAGTTGTAGCCGCAGTTCTCCATAATCTTGAGCTTTACTCCTTTGTCGACGAGAGCGTCTAGCCTCTCAATGGCATTCTTGACCCATTCTGCTGTCTTTCTTTTGTCAGTTTTCTCAGTGATCTCTTCGCTTCCTTTCATAACTTTCTTGGCAACAGATTCTCCAGCTAATGCCTCAAGGTTCTCCTCCAAGACCACAAGCGCTCCATGTTTAATCTTAACCATGAAATATGCCACCCAACCAGTCTTTCCTACGCTTTTGACGTGATAGACTTTCTCACTCATCCATATGCGTTTCTATCCCGTAGAGCAGCCCACTGGCTCAGGGCAAAAGCTTGATAAAGCTGATTTGCGATAGAATCGGGCTTGTCGTATGAAGGTGGACGCTTGATGATTGAATTTCCCCGCGTTCAAGCGGTTCTGAACCGTCTTAGCTGATGTTCTAGACCGTTAATGCGTCCATCGGCTCGATTTTAGGAGGGTTTCGTTTGCAGTTGAACTCCAGATTGAAAGCTGAGTTTGCCTTTCTTCGCGGCAACATGCTGGTCTTGATGGCCAGTTGGTTACTCATGAACTTCGCTGGCGCCATTCCTTCCACGTACTATTCGCTGTACATCCTTGGGCTAGAGGGTACACCTTTCATAATCGGCATAGTGGACTTCGTGGCGTTCTTGGCTCTTGCATTGGTGCAGTTTCCAGGCGGCTACTTAGCTGACAAGCAGGGAAGACGAAGAATCATAGTAACATTCACGTTCGGAGTAGCGCTGAGCAACCTAATCTTCGCTTTCGCTCCATCTTGGCATTTCATCATATTAGCAGTAACTCTGTCAAACATATCACTCATATATCAACCAGCATTGACAGCGATCCAAGCCGATTCCATACCGCCAGAGAGACGTGGAGTAGGATTCTCGCTGGGAATGTTCGTCAACAACATGGCGTCTATTCTCTCGCCAGCAGTGGCTGCCTTCCTGTTCGCTTGTTGCGGGCTGATTCCGGGCATGCGAATCGCCTACCTAATAGTAGTAGTCTTCTACCTTGCAGCAGCCTTCCTCAGAACAAAGCTTACAGAAACGCTACATGTCACCGATGGAACCAGTCTAATAGACGCTATCAAAGAGTACCCAACAGCTGTCAGACAAGGCCTAAGGGTGTGGAAACTCCTACCGCGTTCAATGCTCTTCCTGTTTGTCACCAACGCATTGTCGAGCTTCATCTTCGCGATGACCTTCTCATACCTGGTGGTCTTCGCCAAAGACTTTCACCACATCGACGAGTTCAACTGGGCACTGTTGATGATGTGGTTCACTGCCTCAATGATTCTGTTGGCTTTACCATCAGGGAAGCTTACCGACAAGATCGGAAGAAAAAAGCCTCTCTTAGCCTCATGGATACTTCTCGGCGCCTATCCATTGCTCTTCATGTGGGGAAACCTACCCATACTGTACATCGCGTTCCTGTGTTTCGGAGCAAGCAACGCACTGTTCGCCGCCTCGTACCAAGCTTTAGAAGCAGACCTAGTGCCCAAAGAACTGCGAGGAAAAGAAGTGGGCTGCAGCCAATTCATAATGTATCTATTGATGTCTGTAGGCGGCTTAGCTGGAGGCTTCTTCTATCAGTACATTTCGCCTATGCTGCCTTTCGCACTTTCATTCCTAGTCACGATACCGTGCGCGTTGATAACGTGGCGGCTGATTCATGAATCCGAAACACGGCAGACATAACCAAAAAGAAACTTAATTACTGCAGAAGCCTCAATAACAACGATGCAAGGCGCATTTACATGGGATACGAAGAAATCTGGAGAATACTGGACTCGCTAGTAGTTGAATTCAGGAAACGAGGCGAAACCATTCCCATCAACGTTATAGAGGACTTGAGGTCAGCGAAAACCCTGCTGCAAGTTCTGAAAGCAGACCCAACGCACACGGAAAACGTGCCCTCAATTGAAATGTACTTGGGCAACGTCGAATCTTACCTCATATTTGAGGCGCATCAGAAATTCGGCGCCGAATTCGCTGAAGAGTGGATGCAAAAACTGCGAGAAGCCCGAAAAACCATCACTATAGAGGAAAAAGGAACGGTTGAACCTGCGTCGAAATTCATCTCAGGTGTGCCACGTGACCAGAAGTGGATGAGGGTTCAGATCTCCAACGAAACACCCAAGAGGGCAATTGAGAAACTGGCTGCCGATTGCGGCTTGTCAACAAAAGCGCAGCCAGACGGCTACGTGCTCGTCTACGGCGATGAAAACAAGATTAAACTATTTATACAGAAAACAGGCGAAAAGCTCCAACGCAGAAAACCCCAGTAAGCGCAAAATTTTGCGCAACAGTTAAAACTCATATGCTAACATTAATTATAGAAAGTTCATCTAGAACCGATTTCGACTGGACAGTCTTGAACTGCAAATCATCACAAGAGAGGTGGAGGATGGCGCTTAGAAAGAAATGCCCAGCCTAAAAAAAATCGAACTAAAAGGCTTCAAAACCTTCGGCAAACCAACTTCCATCCTCTTAGAGAAGGGCTTCACAGTCATAACGGGACCAAACGGAAGCGGCAAAACTAACATTATGGACGCAGTTCTATTTGCATTAGGCGAGCTCAGTTCACGCAGGCTAAGAGCTGAGAATTTCGGCAAGCTTATTTTCCATGGTTCGCCGGAAGCTAGTTTAGAGAAGTCGAAAGCCGCCAAAGTCGTTATGCAATTTGACAATTCTGACGGCAGAATGCCAGTTGACACGGCTACGGTTACTATTTCACGTGAAGTCTACCGCAATGGACAAAGCGTCTACCGCCTAAACGGCAGACGCATGTCACGCGCCAACCTTGTGGACACATTGGCTATGGTGGGCATAAGCCCGTCTGGACACAATGTTGTGGTGCAGGGAACGATCACGCGTATGGCTGAGATAGCGCCGCCTGAACGACGAAAAATCATCGATGACATGGTGGGCATAGCTCAGTACGATGCAGAAAAAGCTGAAGCCGAGGACAAACTGCGCCAAGCTGAAATCCAGATTAAAACCGCCACGGGCAGAATAGACGAGGTTCAGAAAAGGGTAGACGACCTGGAGAGAGAACGCAACCAGCTTCTACGCTTCAACTTCATTCAAAACGAGGTTAAACGGCTTGAAGCTATGCGTATCAGCCACGACATAGGCGAGATCAAGGCAAAGATTGCTGATTTATCGGGCAAGATTCAGGATGCCTCAGGTAGAGTTGAGAAGCTTAGGCAGTTGAGGGATGAGCAGCGTGAGCAGAGGCATCAAATCGAAAAAGAGTGGCGAAAACTCAGCTCAGAATCAGTTGAGGAGGGCGGCACCAGAGTCTTAGAAGTGCAAATCCAGATCGGCGAAGCCAAATCAAGACTAACCGAACTTACCACAAAGATCGGTGCAAGCTCAGCCAGCCTCGAAGGACTCAGAAAAGTGAGGGACAACAACCTTCAGCAACTTCAAGCGATAAACAACGAGGTTGAAGAAAACCGCAAGAACGTGGGAGAGTTCAAACGTGAATACAATCGGTTAACCAAAGACATTAGCGCCAAACAGGTCCAACACGACGCGTTGGCAAAGGAAACCACTGAACTTTGGGCTAGCCTCGGCGAAAACAGCAAAAGAATCCGAGAAATCGAGCAACGTTTGGACAAGCTTTCTCAGAGTCTAATCTCGCTTAGAAGCGTTTTCGCGGAAGGCCAAACAAACATACGAATGCTGTCTCGTCGATTCGAAGACCTCACCACTCGAAAACAAAGGTTTGCGTCCAGCCTAAGCGAACTCAACAAATCTCTAGAGGATCTAGGCCACGTGCAGAGTGACCAGAAGGCGCGTTTGAAATCGCTGCAGCAAACGCTTGAACGCAGAATTGCACAGAAAGGAGCGGTGGAAACTGAAATCGCAGATGCTGGCAAGATCGCAGACTCAGCTCGAGAGGCTGTGGTGGAGTTTGCTACTCAACGCGAGCTGGCGGAAACTGTTGCGAGTGAGGAAGTGGCTCTTAGAAGCATAGAAGAAATGGGCGAATTAGGCGTCATACCCGGCGTGCTCGGACGATTAAGAAGCCTGATAAAAACCGACAAAGAAAGCCAGGGCACGGTTGAAGCTGCCGCAGCCGGTTGGCTCGACTCAATCGTGGTCAAGGACATCGAGACTGCGTTCACGTGTTCTGAAACGCTCCGCCGCTTGAAACTGGGCAGAATCAAGTTGATTCCTCTTCGGGAATTGATGAACGCTAAGCCTATGCGTCAACCGCGTATTGAGGGTGTGACAGGCGCGGCTTCGCAGCTTGTGAAGTATTCTAAGCAGTATGAACCAGCTGTAACCTATGTTTTGGGCGACACTTTGATTGCGGATAACGATAAAGCCGCGTTGGCTGCTAGTAAGGAGGGTTACAGAACCGTAACCGTGAATGGAGACTTGTATGAGGCTGGCGGCGCCTTAGAGGGTGGATATTATCGGGAGCCGATTGATTTTTCAGCTCTTATTCCTCGGGAGAACGCTCTCAAAAGCTTGGAGACTGCGGTTAGTACTCTGCGCGAGCATTTGGCGAGAAGGGGCACTGACGTGGTTGGGTTGCAGGAGGACATAGACAAGACTAGAGAGGAGATCGCTCGTTTAACCGAGGCTTCAGTCACGTTGGAGAATGAAATCACGCGTCTGAAAAGAAGTGTTAGAACCACAGCCCGCAATGTGCGCCGAATTGAATGGAACGTTCAAGTGGTTAAAAGCCGGCTTGAGAAGAAGAAAACCGAAGTAGGCGTTCAGAAAGCTCAACGTACTGCCATAACCAAAGAGACGCAGAAACTCCGCGGCGAATTAGCTGGGCTGAGACGCAAGGTTGACCCGTCGCACATTCAGGAGTTGGAGGTTACACGGGGCAGGTTAGGCGATGAGCTTGTGGAGAAGGGGCAGAGGCTAAGCGGCGTGGAATCCGCGCTTAACACCGCTCAGGCCAAGCTGAACAACGTTCTCAAAATCGGTTACACTAACGCGCAGATTCAACTCAGGAAGGTCGAACGCCAGCTCACAACGATTGAAGAAGAGGTCAAAGTTGCTATAGAAGAAAAAATCGCTAATGAAAATGAGTTGAAGAAACTTGAAGCCACCAAGGAGGAGCTGGCTCGCTCTGTTCTGACGGCTAGAAAGGAGAGTCAAAAGTTCACTGATAAAATCGACGACATCGACAAGCAGCTGCAGCGTCTAGACAGCGAGTACGAGCATGCCGACCACTTGTTCAATCAGCTTCAACTCAATCATCAGACTCTGCAGCTTCAGCAAGACCAGTATCTGGCTAAGTTGAAGGAGTACGGTTACGACGAGCCTTTAGCGATTACGCCTGAGCAGGTTGAGGCGCTTCAGTCTTCGTTGAGGTTGATGAGGCTTGAGTTGGAGCGGTTAGGCGCGGTTAATCAGTTGGCTCTGGCGCACTATAACGAGCAGATTGGACGCTACAAGGAACTGTCCATTCGCATGAACGAGCTTGAGAAAGAGAAGCAGTCGATCATCGCTTTTATGGATGAGATTGAACGCAAGAAACGTCACGTGTTCATGGAAGCCTTCCACAAGATCAACGACAACTTCAGCAAGTACTTCTTGAAGCTGACTGACAGCGGCGAAGCCTCGTTGAAACTGGAGAATCCTGAAGATCCGTTCTCAGGCGGCATCGATATGATTGTGCAGTTTCCAGGAAAACCGCCTATACTTGTGAGCGGCGCGAGCAGTGGTGAAAGGTCGGTTGCGGCTGTGGCGTTTCTCTTCGCCATCCAGGATTTTATGCCAGCAGCGTTCTATTTGTTAGACGAGGTTGACGCGCACTTGGATGCTTTTCATGTGGCTAAGTTGGGCGAGTTGTTGGTTGAGGAGTCGAAGCGGTCTCAGTTCATTGTTATTACGTTGAAGCCCGAGATGGCGAATAAGGCTGAGCGGGTCTACGGGGTTTATGAACATAAGGGCGTGTCGCATGTGGTTTCGCCCACGTTCACGAAAGAGGCAGCTTAGGTTATGACTGAAGCCCAAGCTAAAGAGAAGCCGTTTTTCTTCACGCCTCCGTGGAACATACTGTTTGAATTGCATAGGCTTGCGAACTTGCGTCCATGGGACATCAGCATTACTTTTTTGCTCACGACTTTTTTGGAGGAGATGGAGAAGAGAGGACAAGTTGATTTCCGTGCATCTGGGGTTGCTTTGGATTCATCTGCTACGATTTATTTGATGAAGTCGAGGTTGTTGTTGAAGTTGGAGGAGCCGCCTCCGCCTCCTAAGGTGCCATTGGATAGTGTACCTCCGCCTTTGTTCCTGCCTGTAAGGTATGAGTTGACCTCTACGACGGTTCAGGAATTGCTGAAGGTTTTGGATGAGGTGTTGAAGGGCGAAAGCTTGTTCGCTTTGAAGCCACGGACTGAGCCGATTCTGCCGTCGCCTTCTGAGATTTTGCCTCCTGTTGATATGTACTTGGTGGAAATCGAGAAGCAGATGGAAAACCTGTTTCAAACGTTGCTTAAACATGCTGTTAAGGGAAAAGTCGCGGTCTTCTCCAAGATCATTGAAGGATTGAGCAAACTTGAGGCAATCAAGACTTTCATTGTTTTGCTGTTTTTGGCTCAGAAAGGCGATGTCGGATTGTGGCAGGACGAAACTCTGACCGAAATTTATATTACGTTGTCATCTCGCGCAACGCCGGAGAAACCAGCAGTTGGAGTTGTCTGACGCAATGTTGCCTGAAGAAAAAGCTGAAGAGAAACCTGAAGAGAAACCTGAAGACAAGGTGGAGAAACGAGACCTAGCCTTGCTGGAAGCCGCCTTGTACGTTGCTGGTCGCCCACTTGAATTAAGAGAGCTCGCCTCAGTGCTGAAAACTCGATCCAAGAAGAGAGTTCAAAGAACCGCTGAGAAACTTATCGAACTGTACAAGACGAAGGATACGTGTTTAGAGGTTTTGCCGCTTGAAGAAGAACGCTACGTGTTGCAGTTGAAAGCGGAGTACACGCCTGAAGTGCGCCGCTTGTCTTTGCGTCCGTTGCTGTCGGTTGGTCCGTTGAAGACGTTGTCCTATATAGCGTATCGTCAACCGCTTCCGCAGAAGCAAGTTATTGATGTTCGTGGTCAACATGCTTACGGTCATGTGAAACAGTTGGAGGACTTGAACCTCATAAGCCGCGAGCGAGCCGGAAGAAGCAGACTGATACGCACAACAGAGTTTTTTGCTGATTACTTTGGCTTAAGCCACGATTTGAAGACTATGAAGCAGCAGCTCAAGAACATATTCGAGAAAGAGGATTTGGACGAAGCAGAACCAGAGAAACTTCAACCATCCTGATAACCGCCTTTGCCGCGTTGGATGAAACTGCTTGACGTTTTCGGAAGGCTATCCCTTGTTCTACTTTGGCAGTATGACCTTATCTATCACATGAATTACACCGTTGTCTGCCACAATGTCGGTTTTCACGACATTTGCCTCGTTTACCTTCACGTTCTTATGAAGATGCCATTTTGAAGCGTCAATTTTGATGCTTTGACCCTGAACAGTCTTTGTGGAGCTCATCTTTACAACGTCGGCAGCCATCACCTTTCCAGGGACAACATGATAAGTTAGAACTGACTTTAGCTTCGGAATGTCTCCTAGAAGCCCCTCAACTGTGCCTTTTGGCAGCTTTGCGAATGCATCATCTGTGGGAGCAAAAACCGTGAACGGACCTTTCCCCTTTAGCGTTTCAACCAGCCCAGCAGCTTGAACAGCCTTTACAAGTGTTTTGAAAGAACCCGCACTAATTGCTGTATCTACGATATCTGTCATTCACATCACCTCCAGTGCGCACGTTTTTTGCTTTCATCCAAAATGTGGTCCATGTATCTCTTATTAAGTGCATGTGACTGTGGTGCAACAGTAACAAAAGCCTTTAACAGTCGTCAGAGATAAGCTGCATTATGAACTATAAGGAAAGACAGGAAATAATCGCAAGTTCGCCTATTTCGTTTGGGTATTTGAAACGTTTCAACATGGCTGCTGGCATACTGCATTTAGCGCAAGGGATAATCATGCTTTCTCTAGGAGGTCTGCTAGAGTGGGAGCAGAAGTTATACACGTTCTACCTGAAGTTGAGCATATCCTTAGGACCGCCGCTGCAGTTTGAGGTCAGACCTGATCCACAGGTTTTTTTCACTTTGGGCTATTTGGGCGTGATTGTGGCGTCGTTTCCATTGATCTCTGCTATCGCGCACTTTACGATTGCATATCCTAAGAATAGGAGTTACAATGAAAACTTGAAGAAGGGCATGAATCCCTATCGTTGGTATGAGTACGCTTTCTCAAGCTCAATTATGATAGTGTTGATATCGCTGTTCGTGGGCGTTTGGGACATCTGGTCTTTGGCAATGATTTTTGTGTTGAACGCAATGATGATAATGTTCGGTTACCTTATGGAAGTGGTCAATCAGAAAACTGAGAAAACAACGTGGTCCCCATTTGTTCTAGGCTGCATCTCAGGCGGGGTTCCATGGGTTGTGCTCTACGCTTATTTCATAGCTGCAGTCAGATCCACAGGCGTGGAACCGCCAACATTCGTTTACATGATACTCTTCATTTACTTCATATTGTTCAATGTCTTCGCGGTCAACATGGTTCTGCAATACAAGGGTGTTGGACGCTGGAAGGATTACCTCTACGGCGAACGAGTCTACATCATTCTCAGCTTTGTGGCAAAAACAATGCTAGCTTGGCTCGTGTTTATCGGAATATTCGCGCCATTCTAGCCAAGTCTGCCTTTGGAAGTGTTTTTGCAAGGCTAGGATAATGGATTCAAATGACGCGTCTGGTTCCTGAGAAGTTACATGTAAAGTATTTGCCCGGTGCAAGCCATGATTCTCCAGCAAGTCCAAGATACTATACGCTTACTCACTCAGACTCTACAGGAGATCTCTTCCTAGCGATTGGTCAATGCTATGATAAGAAACAGATTTCGAAGTGGTACACACGGTTGATGAGAGACGAAGTACTGGCTGAGTTAAGAAAAGATCGCGAAGGCTATTCATTGAACTTATATTGTCATGTAAGTGGAGGATTCATTCTCGGAAGAGCGAAGTGGCGGTATGATATATTCCGTTCCGAGCTTTCGCTCGCTTTGGAAGCAATTAGGCATGGTGACAGGATCTTTTTCGATCAAGACCCTGAACTTGACAAAATCCCAGTACTTGTCAACTTTAAATCCACTGACGAAAGATACAACAAAACTGAAAAATGGGGTTTACTGGGAGACTACAAACTGTAGACTTGAATACGGGTTCTGCTCAGCTATGCTTAAGAAAGCTTCTGCTTAGAAAAAGAAATGTCTCCGGAGCAGAAAGCCAAGTGCTCGCAATCCTCCAAGCCATCCAAACTACATAATAAGCGCTGTCAAACTTGTCGATGACGCTAGAACGTAACTAATCAACTCGCACACAGCTCCATCCTTGCCCAACAAAGAAGTAGTAGTCAACGTACACGAGGCGCAGACTACTACTTCTAGACCAACCCAGCCCTAAACACCCAAGAAGTTGTTGTGGCAAATCATTCACCGTAAACAACAACTCCTGCAAAGCACACGCAACTTGATGATGATGACAATACAACGTGACCAATTCATCACCCACACAGCCAGCAGCCACCGTAGCCGCAACATGATAGAAGAAGGCTAAAGGGAAACAACACCTTATTCCTCTGGAATCTCTCTTCCCGCAGAGCTCGCTGCTCAACATACGCGAACTTCACGCATGCCAACATTAAACTTCACGCTTAGCAACATGTAACGTCACGCTAAACCAGCGAAAACAGCGCCCAAAACACCAATCAGAAACAAAAACAGCAACCCAATAACAAACAGAAAACCGCCGCTTCTACCACAAAATTTTTCTCTGCACTCATACTAACCCTCTCCTTTGCTCACGCCTTTACTAACGTAAACATATCCCAATCTAGAATACGTCTCGAAATAAAATATAGAAGATATTTCAATAATGCCTAATTAACCGCATGTCAAATATTCTAATCAGAGAGAAAGGAGCCCACTTCTTATGGAACCCGAAACAGACGAAACCCGACACATAGCCTACAAAAACGGCTACACCGAAGGCTACAAAAAAGGTTACGAAAAAGGATACGAAGAAGCCA
>Ga0315308_1002268_pt1 | contig 10949 bp, 9 predicted proteins | sample TDP3_MG_FD_203078 | JGI IMG/M metagenome (GOLD analysis project Ga0315308, IMG submission 203078) | Freshwater sediment microbial communities from Lake Towuti, South Sulawesi, Indonesia - TDP3 | ecosystem: Environmental > Aquatic > Freshwater > Lake > Sediment | place: Indonesia: South Sulawesi...
TATAAAATCAAAGTTGCCGAAATGTTGTGCAGTCTGGGCATTGACGCCATAGAATATTCTCCGATATCCTCAGAGGTTGAAAAAGGGATTTGCAAAAAAACCAGGGATTTCGGGGTGGAAGTCGTCGGTCTTGCCAGATGCGTACGGGAGGATATAGACGCGGCAATCGATGCGGATTGCGATACCGCTCATATATACCTCGGAACTTCAACGATTCACATGGAAAATAAACTGAGAAAAACTAAGGAACAAGTACTCAAAATGGTGGAGGATTCTGTTGAGTATGCTAAAAAACACGGGTTGGAAGTCGAGCTTTCGGCCGAGGACGGGACGAGAAGTGACATGGGATTTTTGTGTGAATTCTTCGATATCGGCGTGAAATACGGCGTGGGAAGGTTTAATTTTCCCGACACGTGCGGCTGCGCGGCCCCGTGGGAATATGAAAAAATGGTCTCGAATCTTGTTCACGCGTATCCGGAAAAAATAATTTCGGTTCATTGCCACAACGATTTGAATCAGGCTGTTGCAAATTCTGTGGCAGGGGTGAAAGCCGGGGCAAGGCAGGTTCACACAACACTGCTGGGCATCGGGGAAAGAGCGGGCAACTGTCCGTTGGAATCGGTTGTACCAGCGATTGAGTTCTGGTGTCCGGATTTGAAGATGAACATAGACTCAAGCAGGCTGGTCGAGAGTTGTGAAAAATTTGCGGGAATGATCGGCTATGAAATCCCGTGCAATCACTCTGTGATCGGGAGGGATATATTCAGGGTGAAGGCGGGCGTGCATCAGGACGGGATGTTGAAAGACCCGAAAAATTATCTCATACTCGAACCGAGAAAGTTCAGGAGAAGGATAGAGCTGGTGTTCGACTCGACATCCGGGCACAAAGCGATTGCTCATATAATAAAGGAAAACAGGCTTGATGCGGATGAAGGAAATGTCATGAAAACCAGGGATTGGATGAAAGAAAAATCTGCAAGAGAAGGCAGGCTGGTCTCTCAACAAGAGATTTTAAATTTCTATAAAAAACAAAAAGAGGGTGATATATAGATGGGACTAAGATCAATTCGGTAGACATTTCAAGTCTGGGTGATGTTTTGTACGAAAGATTCAAGTTAAATCGCAATGAGATGGAAAACGTGGTTTCGGATGTGAGAAGAAGACTTGGGGGGACAGCATACGACAATTTGAGCGTCAGGCTCGGCAAAAGTTCTGTCGTCGCGGTTTACAGGGAGTTTGACAGGCAAGGCGCACCAACATGGTCGCGGTTGATTTATCCTATCATTGAAAACTCAACCGGCCAGAATACAATAATTTATAATCCCACAAGAAAAACTGAATATAGAGGGCGATGACATCGTAGACTTCAGGAAAATCGAGAAGAGATGGCAGACCAAGTGGGAGAAGGCAAAAGTATTTGAGGTCAAGGAGGGAAGGAAGAAAAGGAAATTCTACGTCCTCGAGATGTATCCCTACCCCTCTGCAAGCTTTCTGCACATGGGGCATGTAAGGAATTACACCATCGGCGATGTCTTTGCAAGATTCAAGAGGATGTCGGGGTTCAACGTCCTTTATCCCATGGGGTACGATTCTTTCGGACTGCCTGCAGAGACTGCCGCAAAGCATGAAGGAGTCCATCCCAAGAAATACACTGAACATGCGATAAAGAAAATCATGGAGTATCAGAAGGCTTTGGGGAGCAGTTATGCCTGGGACAGAATTCTTTGCAGCCATGACCCGAACTATTACAAGTGGAACCAGTACTTCTTCATCAGGCTTTTTAAGAAGGGTTTGGCTTACAAGAAGAAGGCCTCTGTGAATTGGTGTGAAAAATGCCAGTCTGTTCTCGCAAATGAGGAGGCGAAGGGTGGAAAGTGCTGGAGGTGCGAGGGCGATGTTATCATAAAAGAGATGGAGCAGTGGTTCTTCAAAATCACAGAATACGCGGACAGGCTGCTGGAGGATTTGGAAAAGATAGAGTGGCCTGAAAAAATCAAAATCATGCAAAGGAATTGGATAGGGAAAAGCTATGGGACGGAAATCAATTTCAAAATCGACGGGGAGGATTGGAAAATCTTCACCACAAGGCCAGACACGATTTACGGGGTCACGTTCATGGTTATCTCTGCCCATCATCCAAGGCTTTTGGAGATAACAGATGATAAATGCAGAAAGGATGTCAAGGCTTTCATCAAAAAATGCCAGGGAGCGAGAACTGAAGAAGAGATAGAAAGTCTGGAGAAAGAGGGCGTCTCCATAGGAAAATACGCAGTGAACCCTCTGACGAATGAGAAAATTTCTATTTATGCCGGGAACTTTGTCGTCGCTGAATACGGGTGCGGGATGGTGATGGGTGTTCCTGCACACGACCAGAGGGATTTCGAGTTTGCGAAGAAGTACGACATTCCAATCAAAGTGGTCATTCAACCCGTGAACGAGAAGATAGATGAAAGTGGGATGAAGGAGGCTTACACAGAGGAAGGAATACTTGCCAATTCTGACAGGTTCACCGGGATGGAGAGCAGGAAAGCTGTCGAGGAGATAACAAGATACTTGGAGAGCAAAGGGTTGGGAAAGAAGGCTGTTAATTACAAGATAAGAGACTGGATGATCTCGAGACAGAGGTATTGGGGAACGCCAATCCCGATAATTTATTGTGGCAAATGCGGGACGGTTCCTGTGCCTGAAAAGGATTTGCCTGTCCTGCTTCCGGAAAAAGTTGATTTCGAGTCTAGCGGCAATCCCCTGACTAAGAGCAAGAAGTTCTTGAACGTGAAGTGCCCGAAATGCAGGGGGAAAGGAAAGAGAGAGACTGACACCATGGGAGGCTTTGTCGATTCCTCTTGGTATTTCCTCAGGTATTGTGACAACAAGAACAAGAAGAAACCGTTTGATGACGCCAAAGTAAATTATTGGATGCCCGTCGACCAGTACATCGGTGGAGCAGAGCACGCTGTCATGCATTTGATCTACGCGAGATTCTTTGTCAAGGTTCTGAAGGATTTGGGGTTTGTTGATTTCGAAGAACCTTTCATGAGATTGTTCAATCAGGGGATAGTCTACAAGGACGGGGCCAAGATGAGCAAGAGCAAGGGAAATGTCGTCTACCAGACAGACATCTCCAACAAGTACGGGATAGACACAGCAAGGCTGTTCCTGATGTCCGTTACTTCTCCTGACAAGCAGATGGAGTGGAGCGACAAAGGAGTCGAGGGTAGCTACAGGGTTGTCAAGAGGCTCATAAGATTAAAGGGCAGCATAGGCAAGTCTGACAAGAGACAGGACAGCAAGATGAATCTTGCGATAAAGAAAGTGACTGAAAACATTGAGAATTTTGAATATCCGAAGGCGATATCCGCAATCGTTGATTGCATTGATAATTTTTCAGGCGGGATTTCAAAGGAAAATTATAGAATCTTGCTGAAGCTGATCTCACCATTTTGTCCGCACATAGCCGAGGAGATGTGGGAAAAAATCGGAAACAGGGGTTTCATAAGTCTGGAGAGCTGGCCTGTGGCTGACGAGAGCAAGATAGACAAAAGGATAGAAGAAGAGGAGAAAATGGTAGAAAAGCTCGTCGACGACATCAACAGCGTCGTCAATATGTTCAGGGAGAAGGGGAAGAAGGTCTCGAAGGCGTTTGTCTACGTCTTGCCAAACGAGAAGAAGACCTATTCTGATTACGTTGATCTCATCGAGAAAAAAACCAATTTGAGAATAACTGTTTACGCGGTTGATGATAAGAAGAAGTACGACCCGCAGAACAAAGCCGCGAAAACAAAACCGGGCAAGCCCGGGATTTACTTGGAATGATCAGATTGACATCATCGCTGTTTCAATAGCTCCTGCAACAAACAACAGTATGACTGAGGCAGCCATGAGCTCTACGCTGTCCTTGACCACGAACCAGAATTTTTCTGTTTTCCTCTTCGTCAGGGCCACTGACACGAGACCGCCTGCAATCCCGCCTATGAAATAGGCCAGAATCTCCAGAGAGCCGTGCGGGAAATAACCCAGAACGGCAAGTGGGATTGCCTTGAACCCGCCGATGCTCTTTGCCGTCATGCCTATGGCTGTGGAGAGAACGGAGGCGTTCCAAGACAGGATGAAGATTGCTCCTGCCCCGAACAAGAAAGAAAAGACGAAGGAGAGGAGCAGAACGCCGAGGTTGTTGATAACTATGCCTTGGAAAGTCCCGCCAAGACTTGCCATTCCCCTGATTATGTCTATCTGGTTTATCTGGTCCTTGAAAAGCGATTGCGACAATGTCTCGGGCAGCATGAAAAAAATAATCGATTGTGTCAGCACCATGCCTGCAAAGAAGGCGGAGTAGACCAGAAGCACGTCCCTGTGCCTTTGGAAGATGTTCATCCTTTCCAGCTCCTTCATCTTCTCTTCCATCTTGGACCCCTCGTACCGTATGAAATCCAGCATGAAGGGCAGTACCGCGAACGTGATCAGGAAACTGCTCGTGAGCCCCACCGAGGTTTGAAACACGAGAAAGGAGATTGCAAGGCAGATGGTGGATATGATACCGCCTAGGATGAAAACCCAAAAAGGTTGCTTCAGCGCAGTCCGCACGTTGACGAGCCTTTCCAGAACCATCGTATCTTATAAGGAATTTATTTTTAAGAATTAAATTTGTTAACTGTATGAAGGTTAAAAAGTCTGCTCTCGTTGGGTTGGTCCTCATACTGCTCATGGTCAGCTCGACCATATATTATTTTCTTTTCTCGATAGTCTCCCAGCCCACTTTGCCAGAGGGCAATGTCGTGGATTACGAATTGAGCCTGGAACAAAAAAACCTTGTCCTGAGGCAGGGCAAAGTCCTGATGGAATTCTTCTACGGAAGCAGCTGCCAGAACTGCCAGGAAAAGAGGTCATTCCTCGAATTCATCGCCAACGAGTACAAGGACAAGGTGTTCTTGGAAAAAATTTCGCTCAATTACAGCACGCCGGAACTTGGTATAGTAGGCTTCAACATGAGCGAAAATAAGATTTATCTCGATGCAAGGAGGCTGGCAGGCGCAAATTTCACCGAGGCTAACGTACGAGCCATTCTGTGCAACGTGACGATATACCCGCCACTGGAATGCGTGAATATCAGATGAGAGTCGTTGGGATAGACCTGGCAGGCGGCGAGAAGCAGGTAACCGGTTTCTGCATCATGGACGAGAATCTAAATTGCGAAACTCTCGCCCTACATTCGGACGAGGAAATAGTCGGAAGGACGCTTGAAACAAATCCTGACATCATCAGCATCGACGCGCCTTTGTGCATACCGAAAGGCAGGGAAAGCTTTGAGCGGAGGGGGCCGCCGCATCTGAGAGCGTGCGACAGGGAACTCCTGAGGATGGGGATAAAGTTTTTTCCCATCACCCTGGGGCCGATGAGGAAACTGACAAAGAGGGGGATAAAGTTGAAAGATTATTTTGAGAGGAAGGGTTACAAGGTGATAGAGAGCTTTCCTGGAAGCATACAGGACATGCTCGGCATGCCGAGGAAGCAGAAGGGGTTGGAGAAATTGAGAAGGGCGCTGATGAAATACGGGTTCAGCGGAGACGTGGTAAAAGAAAAAATCACTGATGATGAGCTCGACGCAATCACCTCCGCCCTGGTCGGGAAGCTGTTTCTGGAAAACAATTATCTGGCGATAGGAGACCCGAAGGAGGGGTTGATGATCCTACCGAGGAGGAAGGAATCGCTGAAAAAATTTATCTGATGACTTCATCCCTCTCGTGTTTTTTTATGATAACCCCGCCAGAAATATTCTTGTATTTCCCTATGGCGCTCACCAGAGCTTCCTGGAAGATGTAGGAGTTGAACTCGAACTCCCCTCCGCCATAGAAAGAGGATTTTCTGTTTGACAGTTGCGCCTCGATGTAGCTCCATCCCCTTCCCTTTTCCATCCCTCCAGGCAGAAGGAAAACCAGATCCGAATTTTCTGCAAGCGAGGAGTTTGTGAACGAGGTTATGCCAACTACCTTCGCTCCCAAGCTTTTCCCTTTTTTGGCTATTTCCACGACCTCGGAGGTGTCCCCGGAACCGGAAAACAGAATCAACACATCATCCTTCGTAAACGGCTCCTTTATCACATCGCCGAGAAAATAAATCCGGTAGCCAAAATGGCTCAGGCGCAGTGCGAAGCTGACCGCTATCGAACCCGACCTGCCCTTCCCGTATACGTGAATCGAAGCCGCATTTTCCATGAGACTGAAAATCTGGTCAATCTTGTCCACTTGGGATTGTATAAAAGAGGGGCAGCCTTTGGCATAATCCAGGATGGTTTTAAGCTGTTCCATAAATTCTGAAGAAAATTTGTTTTCCATAATTAACCTTTTTCTACAACCTTTTTTAAATTTTGTTGTGATTCATTTCATGCTTGATAAAATCGATCTCGTTGCCAATCCGGGGTTTGGTGATTTTGTCACGAAGCCACCGACAATGACTATGTCGACATCGAACTCTTTAAGCAGGGAAATGTTTTTGTCGTTTATCCCACCTGCCACCGCCACAGGAATTTTTACCGCGTTGTACACATTTTTCAAATCCTTGAAGGGGTTCTCTCCAGCGGCCTGTTCGTCCAAACCGGAGTGGACGAGAACGTAATCAGCTCCGAATATCTCGACCTCCTTGGCTCTCTTCATCTTGTCGTTCACACCGATAAGGTCCACCATGATTTTTTTGTTATTCTCCTTGGCGGCTTTTACCGCCTCCCTGATTGTCACGTTCGAGGAAACACCGAGAATCGAGATTATGTCGGCGCCAGCCTTGGCCGCCATTTCTGTTTCCAGGCGGCCCGCATCCATAGTCTTCATGTCCGCCAGTATCAACTTTTCCGGGAATTTTTTCTTCAATTCCGATACAGCCCTGGAACCCTCCGCCTTGATCAAAGGCGTGCCAGCCTCCAGGATGTCTGCCCCTGCTTCAACGACCTTTTCAGCAACCCTCAAGGCGTCTTCGACATCTGAAAAGTCAAGGGCGATTTGAAGCATCATGCTTTATTTCTCTGCCTATTTTAATTTTGCCTTTATCCTTCTTATACCAGCGGCAACGGCTTCTTCCTTGATTATTTCAAATCTTCCAAGCTCTTTCGTGTTCTTGACGTGCGGACCGGCGCATATCTCCTTTGAGAAGTCGCCGATGGTATAGACCGATACTTTCTCGCCGTATTTCTGCTCGAACAGACCTGTCGCCCCTCTCTTCTTGGCCTCCTCCGGCGTCATCTCCTCCCTTCTGACTCCCAGAGCCTGCCTGATTTTTTTGTTGATGATAGACTCGACTTCCTTCAACTCCTTTTCCGTCATCTTCTTCGGATAGGAGAAATCGAACCTCAACCTCTCTGGCATTATGTTACTTCCTCTCTGCTCGACATGCCTGCCCAAGACCTGCCTCAGGGCTTGATGCAAAAGATGCGTGGCAGTGTGCAGTTTGACCGTGGCGTCTGAGACCTCGGAGAGGCCAGACTTGAATTTCTGCTCCATGCCTTCCTTCGAAATCCTCTGGTGCTTCTGGAATTGCATATTGTAATCCTTTTCATCCACGTCTAAGCCATTCTCAGCGGCAATTTCTTTTGTCAATTCGATCGGGAAGCCATAAGTATCATACAAATGAAATGCTTCTATCCCTGGAATCGTTTTCTTGCCCTCTTTCTTCAGGCTCTCGATGAGATTCAATAACCTTCTCAAGCCCTTGACAAGATTTTTTGAGAACTTATCGTATTCGTTTGAAATTACGGAAAGGATATTTTTCCTATTCTTTTCAATATAGGGATATTCTCTTCCATACAGATCAATTGTGACTCTGGCAATCTCAAGGATATTTTCTTGGGTCAGCTCCAAAACGTTTCCATATCTTATCATCCTTCTCAATAGCCTCCTCAGGATATAGCCGCGCTCGACCTTGCTCGGCTCTATTCCTTCGGCAGCGATGAAGACAGCTGCCCTGATGTGATCAGCAAACACCCTGATAGCTTTTACAATCCTGTCCTCCTTCAAGCTTTTCTCGTCGTATTTTTTCCCGCTCAGTTCCTCTATCTTCCTGACTATCGGCAGGAACAATGTGGTCTCGTAAACAGAGGGCTTGTTCTGCAGGACTGCTGCCATCCTTTCCAAACCAGCACCGGTATCGACACTTTTTACCGGCAGTTTGGTTAGATTGCCTTGCTCATCCAGGTTGTATTCCATAAAAACTCCCGCATTCCATATTTCCAAGAACCGCTCGCAATCGCACCCAGGTTTGCACTCTTTCCTGCCGCAGCCGAACTGCTTTCCCCTGTCATAATGGACTTCCGTACAGGATCCGCAAGGACCGGTCGGGCCTGAGGTCCAAAAATTGTTTTCAGCCGGCAGCTCGACAATCCTTTCCCTCGGTATTCCTACTTTAAGCCAGGCTTCTATCGTCTCCTCGTCCTTCGGAATCTTCTTATCTCCAGCAAAAACAGTGGGCCAGAGCCTTTCCTTTTCCAGGCCGAAGCCTTTTGTCAAAAGCTCTAGGGCGAATTTAACAGCGTCCTCTTTCCAATAATCTCCTATCGACCAGCTGCCAAGCATGAAGAAGAATGTCAGCGTCCTCTTGTTTCCAACCTTGTCTATGTCAACCGTTCTCAAGCACTTCTGTATGTTCGCCAGCCTTTTCGAAGGCGGTTTCAAAACTCCGATGAAATACGGCTTGATTGGATGCATGCCAGAGTTCACGAAAAGAGCGGAAGGATCGTATTCTTTCGGTATCAGTGAGGAATCCTCGATAATCAGGTGATTTTGTTTTTTGAAGTAATCTAGAAACTTTCTCGTTATCTCCCTGTGATCCATATAATCATCTGCACTCCTATATCTAAATTTTAAAAATCAAATAATAAAAGAAATTAATTGATTAAAGTCTCACGGTAGTGGAATCGGAGAGATACCCCTCATAAGCCCCGATGAGCTGCCCGTACACGCTCTTTGCGCTCGGGCTCAGCGCATCTCCGAAATTATACACTACTTCTCTCATACCACTGTAATCTTCTTGGGTCAACGTCCTTAGAATCAAGGGTGACCCGTTCTGCTCGATAGCCCTATTTATCTCTTCAAGCTGTTTGTCTACGTATACAACAAACAAATCTTCCAACGGATTTGTGTTCAACCTTGAAAGCGCATTCGCGCGTTTTCCCTGTTTTTTAGCGTATCTTTTACGTGACAGATCATACCAATTCTCAATTACCAACGTGGGGACAACTATCCCGATGGCAGCGCCCGGTATTCCTCCCATAAGTCCCAACATCAAACCCCCAAGCCCAGAATAAAGAACATCCATGAGAGCTACGCTGACTCTGCCTGGTGGAGGCATTAAGTTCATAAGACCCGCCACTCTTTTTGAAGTTTGCTGCTTTATGACATCGAGGGAAAATTCATCCTCCTCTTTATAGCTTATGACCGGGATTCTTGTCGTCTCAAAAAAAAGTTCGCTGTCCAACAGCTGCAGATAGCCCCTGTCAAAACCTATGGGCCAGTTTTTTATCTGAAAACTCACAATATTTATCTGTTCTTAAAATTTTTATGCTTTTCTGCTGAAACCTATGTTTATCTCTTTGTCCTCGAATTCAATTTTCCCCTTGAACTTGCCTTCAACAGAACCAACAGCAACGGACTTCGCCCCGACTTCCCCTGCCAAGAATTGCCTATTCTTCTCCAAAAGTTTTTCTGTTTTTTCGTCAGAACTCAAACACAAAGCTATTTTGTCTTTGACAACAAAACCGTTCTTCTTTCTCAGGTCCTGTACCTCCCTGACAAGTTCTCTCAGCAAAGCCTCTTCCAAAAGTTTTTCATCCAGTTTTTTGCTGATGTAAACTTTCCCGAAATCAAAGCTGGCCTCGGCGAAATCTCCCTTCCCGATTTCTTTCACAATCTTGACGGACTTGCTGTTGCACATGTCCAGGATGATGTCTTCCAAACTTTTGATGGCAGATTTTGCATTTTTGTCGGATGTCGCAACAAAAACCTCTTTTATCGGCCACCTCAGCTTTATCCCGGCGGAATTCCTCGCCGCCAGGCACGACTCGATGACCTGCTTCGCAACATCCATCTGCTCCTCGAGTTTCTTGTCTATTAACGCCTTACTCTGGACAGGGAAGTCAATGAAATGCACAGACTCTTTCCCCTCGAATTTCCTGAAATAGTTCTGATAAAGCTCTTCTGTGATGAAGGGCATGAATGGCGCCAGCAACTTCAGCAGGTTCAGCATCACGGTATACAGCGTTGACAATATCATTTCTTTTTCCTTCGATTCATTCCCAGGCTTGACCTTCGGCCTGATTATATGGACGTAAAATCTGGAGAAATCGTTCAGGAAGAAATTCTGCAATTCCCTTGCCGCAAGGTTTGGCTTGAGGTCGTCGAGATACTTTATCACGTTTCCTTTCAGGGTCTCCATCCTTGAAAGAATCCATCTGCTCGCGACATCAGGTCTTTTTATTTTTTTCGGCTTGTAGTTGTTGGCCTCGCAATAGGTTATGACATATATTCCAGTGTTGTACAGCACGTTCAGAGCTTTCTTCACCTCGTTCGCCGGTGTGTAGCCGAACGGCAGAGCTATGCCAGGACTCGCCAGGCAGTACATCCATCTCATCACGTCAGCGCCGATCTTGCCCAAAGCCTCGTCGGCCCAGATGACGTTTCCCCACGATTTGTGCATCTCCCTTCCCTTCTCGTCGAGCACCATCCCGTGAGCGAGAATGGAATCGTACGGCCTTCTGCCTACAAGAGTCGAGGAGATGAAGAGCATGGAATAGAACCACAGCCTGACCTGCTCGTGCATCTCTGTTATGAAATCGGCGGGGAACCACTTCTTCCAGTATTTCCGATCGTTCAAGTAGTTCAATGTCGAGAACGGGACGACGCCCGCATCCAGCCAGCAGTCGCCAACCTCAGTTATTCTCTTCATCTCCTTGCCGCACTCCGGACATTTCAAAA
>Ga0315308_1002271_pt1 | contig 10944 bp, 12 predicted proteins | sample TDP3_MG_FD_203078 | JGI IMG/M metagenome (GOLD analysis project Ga0315308, IMG submission 203078) | Freshwater sediment microbial communities from Lake Towuti, South Sulawesi, Indonesia - TDP3 | ecosystem: Environmental > Aquatic > Freshwater > Lake > Sediment | place: Indonesia: South Sulawesi...
GGCCCATCAGACCCGGGAACAGTAGGATTGGGAAGTGTCGAAACAGCAGGAGGTGATCGTTTCACAGCGTCTAGGGCCTTGCTCGGACGGAGCTTTGAGCGATGGCTAGATATGCAAGACGGTCATCCTTTTTAATGGGTGGCCGTCTCGCATGTAGGGTGGAAGATGTCAGCAGACCTGAAGCAAAGGTTGGAACAGAAGACGGCCCAACTGGGGGCGTTGCGCAAGATTGGGCAGGCTCTCAGCTCTGCCTGGGACCTGGAGAGCACTCTGGAATTGATTACCCGCCAGACAGCCCAGGTGATGGACATGGACTCCTGCTCCATTTATTTATTGGACAAGTCGGGAGAGACTCTGGTCCTCAAAGCCACCACCGGCCTGGCTCCCGAAGCCGTTGGCCAAGCCAGGTTGCGGCTGGGGGAGGGAATCACCGGCTGGGCAGCCCAGGAAGGAGTAGCCCTGGGTGTGCGGGACGCAGCCAGTGATCCCCGCTTCAAGTACCTGCCCGAAACCAGAGAACTGGACTTTAAATCGCTGCTAGCGGTGCCGCTCATCAGCCAGGGACGGGTGATCGGGGCTATGAACGTCCAGACCACTGCCTTCCATGACTACAGTGAAGATGAGGTGGAGCTGCTGTCTCTCATCGGCGACCTGGCCGCCGGGGCCCTGGAGAAAGCGGAACTTTACGACAACATGCGACGGCAAATCGCGGAGCTATCCACCCTGGCTGAGGTCAGCAGGACCATTACCTCTCCCCTCTACCTAGATGAGATGTTGGGATTGATCGTGGAAATGGCAGCTCAGATCATGAACGCCGAGGTCTGCTCTCTGATGCTCCTCAACGAGGTCAAGGGAGAGTTGGTGATCCGAGCCACTCAGAGCCTGAGCCAGGATTATATCAACAAGCCACCGTTGCGAGTGGGAGAAGGGATTGCTGGATGGGTTGCCCAAGAGGGGGTGCCCATAACCGTTCTGGATGTGAGGGAGGAACCGCGTTATCACTATACGGACATAGCCAGAAAAGAGGGTCTATGCTCGCTCCTCAGTGTGCCATTAAAGGTGCGGGAGCGGATTATTGGCGTGTTCAACTGCTACACTGCTGAGCCCCATCATTTCACCCAAGAGGAAATTGGCCTCTTCTCTACCCTGGCCAACCAGACGGCCCTGGCTATAGAGAACGCGAATCTGGTGATGAACGCCGCCATAGTGCGGGAGATGCACCACCGGGTAAAGAACAACCTGCAAACCGTGGCCATGCTCCTGCGTTTGCAGATGAGCAGGGGAAGGAAAGTCAGCGCTCAAGAGGTCTTGTACGAGAGCATCAACCGCATCCTGAGCATTGCCGCCGTCCACGAAGTCTTATCCCAGAAGGGATTTCGACTGGTAGATGTCAAGGACGTGATTGAGAGAATCGTAGCCGCTATCACTCAGAACATGCTTCAACCTGATAAAGATATCCAGATCACGGTCGAGGGCGAGGAGGTCTCTCTGCCCTCCCAGCCGGCCACCTCTCTGGCTCTGGCTGTAAACGAGTTAATCCAAAATGCTGTAGAACACGCTTTCGTGGGCAGGAACCGGGGAGCTATCGCCATTAAGTTGACCCAGGACCAGGAACACCTGTCCATCGAGATAACGGACGATGGAGTAGGCTTCCCGGCTGATTTTGGCGTTGCGCCCGCTCGTAGCTTAGGGCTGCAAATTGTGGAGACCCTGGTGGAGGAAGACTTGAAAGGCGAGTTCATGTTATCCAATGAGAGAGGCACCAGGGCACTCATCCGAATCCCCAGAGGGCAATGGGAGAGACGGTCGTGAAGTCGCTGCGGGTGTTGATTGCCGACGACGAGGCCATTATAAGGCTGGGGCTGAGGACCATGCTGGAGGAGATGGGACATCAGGTGGTGGGGATAGCAGCTGATGGTCCCACCGCCGTCAAATTGGTTGCTAAAGAAAAGCCTGACCTAGCCATTCTGGACATCAAGATGCCCGATATGGATGGTCTGGAAGTGGCCGAGACCATCACGGCCAAGCGCCGTATACCCATCTTGATGCTCACAGCTTACAGCGACCGGGAGTTGGTGGAGCGAGCCGCCAAGCTTGCTGTCCTGGCTTATCTGGTCAAACCGGTCAAGGAGGCTGACCTTGGCCTGGCCATCGAGTTGGCCATGGCCCGCTTCGAAGAGTGGCAGGCCCTGGAGCAAGAGGCAGCGGACCTCAAAGAAGTACTGGCTACGAGGGAGGTAGTTGGCCGGGCCAAAGAACTCCTCATGCAGCGTGACGGACTGACAGAACACGAAGCTTTCCTGAGCATCCAGCGTCGAAGCAGAAACAGCCGGAGGACGATGCGAGAGGTGGCTGAAGCGATCCTGGGTGCGGGCAATGATAGGGCTTGACAAGGAGGTCCCATTGTGATATATTTCTATAGATATGATAGACTAAGTAGACATGAGTGACGAGCATGAAACTTTCTACAAAGGGTGAGTACGCGGCACGAGCAGTATTGGATCTCTCCTTGAATTATGACCAGGGGCCGGTGAAAATCCATGAAATTGCGGATAGGCAGGACATCCCTCAGAAATACCTCGAAACGATTTTGTTGACTTTGCAGCGGGCTGGCGTTGTCAGGAGCAAAAGGGGAGCCAGTGGGGGCTACTATCTGGCCAGGCCACCCGAGGCGATCACCGTCGGTGAGGTAATTCGAGCCATGGACGGCCCTCTGGCTCCCATTGGCTGTGTGAGCGTCACGGCCCACGAATTCTGTCCCAGAGAGGCGGCCTGTGGGCTGAAGCTGGTTTGGCGCGAGGCCAGGGACGCTGTAGCGAATATACTGGACAATACCACTTTTGCCGATGTGGGTCAGAAAGATCGAGAGGCCAAGGGAGAGGAGTAGGGGTCCCAAGTCTCGCGTTTTAATTTTGGGGTGTAATCTCTATAAAGCCTATAGAGATAATATAAAAACATTGTAAGGTGGTAGTAAAACATGTTCAAGCCGCTGTTCTTTCTAGCTATGGTGCTCGTAGGATATCTAGCACAGTTCGTGGATGGGACATTAGGCATGGGATATGGGGTCTTTTCGGCCTCTTTACTTGTGTCTATCGGTCTCTATCCAGTCGTTGCCAGTGCCTCTGTGCACACAGCGGAGATTTTCACCACCCTTCTTTCTGGGGTCTCTCACTTCAAGTTTGGTAATGTCAAGCGCGAGTTGGTCTTGTCTCTGGCCATACCAGGGGTCATAGGTGGGGTGGCGGGAGCTTATTTCCTGGCTTCTGTGCCTGGTGAGACCATCAAGCCCTTTGTTGCTGCCATCCTCCTGATGATGGGGCTTTTGATCCTTTACCGATTCCTGGTACGCAAGAACCCCATCACATCTGAGAACAGCGGCCATTCGCGAGGGAAGCTCACGCTACTGGGGTTCGTAGCAGGCTTCATGGATGCGGTTGGTGGTGGAGGGTGGGGGCCGATTGCCACCCCCAGTCTGATCCTGGATGGTAAAGATGAACCCCGCCAAGTCGTCGGCTCCGTCAATCTGATCGAGTTTTTCGTCACCTTGGCCGAAACCCTGACCTTTCTGATCACTGTGGGGCTAGAAGCATTCCGTTGGGACATCGTCGTCGCTCTCTTGATTGGTGGAGCTATTGCTGCCCCCACAGCTGCCTTTGTTTGCAAGAAACTCCCTGCTAAAGCATTGGGCAGCCTCATCGGAGTGCTCCTTATAGGACTTAATGTCAGGACGCTTCTCAAGTTCGTCATGTGAAATTGGGGGTATATCAGTATAGGGAAGTCCAAGTGAACGATTGCTGTAGGATCAACGCGCCCTTGACTTTTCTGAGATTCTATGATAATATGTAGCCCGAAAAGGCTAGGTACGAGATCGTACCTGGATTTACGGGCCGAGAAGCCCTTAGACGGGAATCTGAATCGGATTTCGGTCTGAGGGCTTCTTTTTTGTTTTTGACGCTTTGGAGGCTTCCGTGACCAGTCGCTATCACATCCCCACTGAACTCGCGCCTGCACCCTTCATCTATCCGGCCAAGTTCCGCTTGGGAGAGGGCGATGAATACGTCAAGTACGGCCACCGCGCCCTCAGACCTGGCCGGCGGGGCGGTGATCCCTACTGGACACTGCAGATCATCACCCAGACTTGGTATCAGGCAGAGACGGGGCACATCCCTATCTCCGGCGCTGGTTACGGTGGGGCCTTCGCTGGGTCGGACTTTGACAGCATCTGGCTGGATATGTCAGAAATCGTGCGCCCTACCCGCGACGGAATCCACGGGCGGGAGTACATCTCTACAGCCATTGACCTGGGCAGAAAGCTGCCGTCCCTGGAGTTTGACCCCGCGGGTGACCTGGCCTGCCGGCTGCCACCTCTCCTGGAAATCCCACTGCCTGTTCTCTTTAATCCTCTGCCTTTGCCCACACCGGGACGGGGAGCGCGACTGGCTGTAGTCAGGGCGACGGCCCGCCTTGATACCTTTGCCTTTGTCGAGCCGGAGGGTTGGGGCGAGGACCTTGTGCCCTTCGCTGCACACATCGCTCCCCGCCTGTCCGCAATTCCTTCTGATGATGTCTGGGAGATATTAAAGGGAAGCCAACTGGTGGAACTCGTGTTCAATAAGGGGGGGATGCCCCTTTGGGAGGAAGTGAAGGCCCTGAGGCCAGAAGCCATTGTCTCCCTTGGGCTCCCCCTAGCCCGAGGAGTGGAGGAGCAGGTGGAAGAGTTGGTGCGGGCCGGCGCTGAGGTCGTTCACCTCTACGCCGATGATTACGGTTGTGAGGAAGAGGCGAACCACCCCCGTCATATTGTAGAGGCTTTGCGATTGGACGAGGAGCAATTGAACGGCGGATACTTTGCGCCTTTCACTGCCGACGACTGGAGGTTGATTCGTCCCTATTTGGAGGAAAACGAGCGCCTGTTTGGCATCTCGATCGAGATGCTGTTGACCGTGGATGGCCAGGTGGGCGCGCCGGAGCGTGTCTATCGCAAAGTCGTAGCGACCCAGTTGAAGGTCCTGACCTGACAGATTCAGCGAACCAGGCTTTGCCGTCTGGCTGGCTGCGTGGTATAATATCTTTTGTGACGATGGAGAATTGACCAAGTCGGCGCGGGGCGTTGGCTCATCACCATACAGCCCCTTGCTGCACCGATCCGGAGCCATAGTGCACTTCTGCAGTTACGCACCTGAAGACGAGGGGTTGTATGATGACTATCCGCCCCGGTGATTTCTGGGTTGCAGACATTCCGTTTACAGACGGCAGTACTTCCAAAAAACGCCCCGTACTCGCGCTATGGCTGGACGGCGACGACGTTGTTGTAGCGGCTGTGACGTCGGCTGCGCCGCGTACGCCGACCGATGTGCTCCTTGGAGATTGGCGCGCCAGTGGATTGCGCGTTCCGTCGACTGTGCGTCTGTCCCGATTGGATTGCCTGGAACAATCCTTGCTGGTGTTTCAATGCTTTTACCACTGTTCAGGCGCGTGAGCAAAGCTCGTTGCTTTTGACGTGACAAACTGGCTTCCATATTTCGCTCCAATATGGTATAATCAAGCCTGAAACCAAGACCCTGTGTCAACGTGACGAAAACTCATTGGCTTCTGAGGTGCAAAATGACAAGAACTGTCCTCAAACGTCAGTTTATCACAGATGCGGCGAGCAACCCGATTGGCGTTATTTTGCCGCTGGAGGAATTTGCATTGGTAGAGGAGATGCTTGAGCAGCAACAGAGGCCCAGCGAGGCCGACAAGCTCGAACAAATGGAGCAAGCAACTCATGATCCCCTCTTTATGGCGGACTTGCACGAGACGATGTCGGCCTTTGCTGAGCCCAGAAAAGGAGCCGAATGATGACCGTTCATGATATAACTATCGCCAAGATCCAACAACTACCCGAATCCCTGGCCCAGGAAGTAAGTGATTTCGTAGACTTTTTGTTGATGAAGCGCGATAGTGCACGTTGGCAGTTGTGGACACACTTTGCCGAAGCCTTGGAAATTGCCGAATCGGACTTTACTGACTACTTGGCCAACCTGGAAGACTATGAGAATCGTTTGGCACGCGGGGAAATCCAATGGTAACGATCAGCCGTGGAGACGTGGTTCTGTGTGACTTGAATCCGGTAGTCGGCACAGAGCAAGCTGGGATACGGCCTGCAGTGGTTCTACAAATTGATCGCGCTAATGCAGCGAGTCCACATACAATCATTGCGCCCTTTACGACAAAGATCCGACGGGCACTTTTGCCTTCGCACGCCTTCGTCCCCGCAGGAATTGGCGGCTTGAGTCAGGATTCCGTAGCCCTTTGTGAACAGGTTCGGGTGGTAGATAAACGTAGAATCATCAAGATTGTCGGTCACTTGGATGAGCCTTATCTCGAAGAGATAGCGAAGGCTCTTCGCACGATTTTGGGATTATAAGATCTCGCCTCATATCGTTTAAACGAGCCGTCCTGATCCCAGGGCGGCCTTGCTTTTATCACTGTTACGGTACAGACGTACTGGCCGTCTGTCCCATGTTTTTATCAACGCCAAACGCGGTTGAGCTTGCTACCCAGGCTGCATAAGAACCAACCTGTCTTTTCTGTACCCTGGAAAGGTGGAAAGGAATGCACCGACTACGGATTGCCTTGGCTCAAATCAACGTCACAGTGGGTGACTTGGACGGAAATAAGCGTAAGATCTTGCACTACCTGGACCAGGCGCGAGCGTTGGGGGTAGACCTGATTGCGTTCCCGGAACTAGTCGTTACCGGCTATCCTCCCGAAGACCTCCTCCTCAAGCCGGCTTTCATCGAGGCCAACGTCAGGTGCCTGCACGAGATCGTGGCCGGGACCCGGGAGTTAGCAGCCATCGTTGGCTTTGTTGACGCCCAGGACGACCTGTATAATGCCGCCGCAGTGACCCACGATGGTGCCCTGGCGGGCGTCTACCATAAACACTACCTGCCCAACTACAGTGTGTTCGACGAGGACCGCTATTTCCAAGTCGGCCAGACGAGCTCTGTGTTCGTTGTCCGAGGGGCCACTGTGGGGGTCAGCATCTGCGAGGACATCTGGTATCCCACAGGGCCTCCACAGGCGCAGGCTCTGCAGGGAGACGCCCAGGTGTTGGTGAACATCTCGGCATCGCCTTACCACGCCGGCAAAGGGCTCTTTCGAGAGCGGATGCTGGCCACCCGGGCGGCCGACAACGTGGCCATCGTCGCCTTCTGCAACCTGGTAGGCGGGCAAGACGAGTTGGTCTTTGACGGCCACAGCGTCATCTTCGATGAGAAGGGGGAGCTGATGTGCCGGGGCCGCCAGTTTGAGGAAGACTTTATCGTTGCTGACCTGGAGTTGGAGGATGTCTTCCGCCAACGGCTTCGTGACCCCCGACGGCGAAAGGCGAGGCAAGACTCTGAGTCGAGTTTGATAAAGAGGGTTCTGCTGTCAGAAGAGGAGAGCCAGGAAGAAAAACCTTCTCTGCCCGAGTGCAACGTGGAGAGATTGGACCCGTTGGCTGAGATTTACCAGGCTCTGACTTTGGGCACACGAGACTATGTTCGGAAGAACGGTTTCCAGAAGGTCGTCATTGGCCTCTCGGGGGGGATTGATTCCTCCCTGGTGGCAGCCATCGCCGCCGATGCCCTGGGAGCAGAGAATGTCACAGGGGTTTTCATGCCCTCTCGCTACTCGTCAGAGGCGAGTCGGGCCGACGCGCAGCAGTTGGCCGACAACCTGGGTACAGACTTTTTGACCATTCCCATTGATGGTATTTTTCAGGTCTATCTCGACACCCTGGCCCAGGTATTCACTGGCCGAGAGCCAGATGTGACAGAAGAAAACATCCAGGCTCGCATCCGGGGCAACATTCTGATGGCCCTTTCCAACAAGTTCGGTTGGTTGGTGCTGACTACCGGCAACAAGAGTGAGATGGGTGTGGGCTATGCCACTCTCTACGGCGATATGGCCGGTGGCTTTGCCGTCCTCAAGGACGTGCCCAAGACCCTGGTGTATGACCTGGCACGCTACCGCAACAGCCTCGGTCAGGTTATCCCTCGACGGGTGCTGGATAAGCCCCCTTCGGCAGAACTGCGACCTGACCAGCGAGACACAGACTCTTTGCCTCCTTACGATGTGTTGGACCCCCTGCTGTACGCCTATGTGGAGGAGGATCGGGAGCTGCCAGAGATGGTAGCGATGGGCTTTGACGAGGCGACAGTGAAAGGAGTGATGACCCTGGTAGATCGCAGTGAGTACAAACGTCGGCAAAGCCCGCCGGGGGTGAGGATCACCCCCCGTGCTTTTGGCAAAGACCGACGGCTGCCCATCACCAACAAGTTCAGAAGCTTTTAACCAAAGAGGTGAAAGGATGGAACTGGCACACTACATCAGCGCATGGATCAAGGAGAAGGTAGAAGAGGCTGGCGCTGAGGGTGTTGTCCTCGGCCTCAGCGGGGGGGTGGATTCCTCGTTGACGGCTGCCCTGGCCAAGAAAGCCCTGGGCGACAAGGTGCTGGGGTTGCTCATGCCCTGCCACAGCGACCCCACCGATTTGGAGCACGCCAGGCTGGTGGCAGACAAGTTCGGCATCGAGACCGAATACGTGGATTTAGGTCCTGTGTTCGATCGTCTGATGGCCTCTTTGCCCAGGGGAAGCGACCTGGCTGTGGCCAACCTGAAACCCCGACTGCGTATGGCTACCCTGTACTATTTCGCCAACAGCCGCAATTACCTGGTGGCTGGCACGGGCAACAAGAGTGAACTCACAGTGGGATATTTTACAAAATATGGTGACGGCGGGGCCGACCTCTTGCCCCTGGGCGACCTCTTGAAGTGCCAGGTGCGGGGGCTGGCCCGCGAACTCGGCGTCCCCGAGGAGATCATCGCCAAGCTCCCCAGTGCTGGCCTGTGGCCCGGGCAGACGGACGAAGGGGAAATGGGGATTACCTACGACGAGTTGGACAGGACCATCGCGGCCATGGAAAAGGGTGACACAAGTGACTGCGATGAGACAATTCTTAAGCGGGTGAAGGCTGTGGGGGCCGCTTCTGAGCACAAGCGACAGCCCATCCCGATATGCAAAATCTGAAGGAGATTTCTATGGAAGATAACGTGAATTCTAGCGAAGCGAACAAAGCACTTTTAGAGAAGGCAGGGGCTGATGGTGTCAAGTTCATCAGCCTCCAGTTCACGGACATCGTGGGGACTATCAAAAGCGTTACCATCACCCCCGGGCGGCTGGAGGAAGCTGTGGAGAAAGGGGTCTGGTTCGATGGTTCCTCTATCGAGGGCTTTGCCCGCATCTACGAGAGCGACATGGTGCTTCACCCCGATGTGAACACCTATTGCCTCCTCCCCTGGGAGCCAGCAGAGAGGCGGAGAGCGCGCATCATCTGCGATGTGTATTCACCCGATGGCCAGCCCTTCCAAGGCGACCCGCGTTACATCCTCAAGCGAGCGATTGCCGCTGCGGCGGAGATGGGCTACACGTACAATGTAGGCCCCGAGCTAGAGTTCTTCCTGTTCAAGATGGACGGCGAGCCCCAGATGAGGCCCGTCCCCCACGATGTAGGCGGCTACTTCGATTTCTCGCCCCGGGATCTGGCCTCCGCAGTGCGGGGGGACATCGTCACCGCTTTGCAAGGCCTGGGCATGGAAGTGGAAACGAGTCATCACGAGGTGGCCACCGGGCAGCACGAGATTGACATCCGCTACGCCGATGCCCTGACCAGCGCCGACAACACCATGACCTTGCGCTACACGGTCAAGGCTGTCGCTGCAGCCCACGGTCTCTATGCCACCTTCATGCCCAAGCCCATTTTCGGGATCAATGGCTCAGGGATGCACACCCACCAGAGCCTCTTCACCACGGCTGGAAAGAACGCTTTCTACGACCCCGACGACAAATACAGGCTCTCAAAAGCGGCCTATAGTTTCATCGCCGGGCAGATGGAGCATGCCCGGGCTCTGTCGGCTATTGTCGCCCCAACGGTGAACTCTTACAAGCGTCTGACTCCGGGTTACGAGGCTCCAGTCTACATCTGTTGGGGCCAGATCAACCGTTCGGCCCTGATCCGCATCCCGCGCTACTTGCCAGGCCGTGAGGATTCCACCCGGGCCGAGTTGCGCTGCCCGGACCCCAGTTGCAACCCCTACCTGGCTTTCGCCGTCATGCTCCAGGCTGGTCTGGATGGCATCCGGCGAGGGCTGGTCCCACCGCCGCCGGTGGAGGAGGACGTCTATGACTTTGATGATTCCCGACTGAAGGAGCTGAACATCGCCACACTGCCTGGCACTTTGGAAGAGGCGATCAAAGAAATAGGGAGAGACCAGGTCTTGCAGGGGGCACTAGGAGAGCACGCTTACGAGGCTTTCGTCAGGGCGAAGAGAGTGGAGTGGGAAGATTACCGTATCCAGGTAACCGATTGGGAGTTGAGAAGGTATCTGGAGATACTCTAGTACACAGTTCTACGCAACCAACTCTGGCGTGACCACCCACTTGACGGCCCAGTCATTGCCTGCGCCCTCCAGGCAGACGATGCCGCCCATGCGAAACCGCACCACCGAACGGTCCGGGTCGCCCGTGACCAGCAGCCCCGCCAGCCGGTCCATGAACGGCAGATGGCCGACCAGCATCAGTGGAGCGGTTTCTTTTTGCAGGGCTTGGGCGATGGGACGGACGTCATCCATGGGGGCCAGCCCTGGGACGGCCAGCACCCCCTCGGCTGGTGACAGGTGTTTCGCCAGAATGGACGCCGTCTCCTCGGCGCGGCGCTTGCCGCTGTGGCGGATCTGGCTGACCTTCAGGCCAGCCCTGGCCGCAAAAGCCGCCACCCGCTGGACCTCCTCTCTCCCCCGTTCGGTAAGCGGTCGCTGCGGGTCCTGGGCTTCGCTCTTGGCCTCACCGTGTTGAACCAGATAGAGTTCCATCAGTTCCCTCCTCTTCCAGACCTCTCAATTGTCAGTGGTCGC
>Ga0315308_1002275_pt1 | contig 10939 bp, 9 predicted proteins | sample TDP3_MG_FD_203078 | JGI IMG/M metagenome (GOLD analysis project Ga0315308, IMG submission 203078) | Freshwater sediment microbial communities from Lake Towuti, South Sulawesi, Indonesia - TDP3 | ecosystem: Environmental > Aquatic > Freshwater > Lake > Sediment | place: Indonesia: South Sulawesi...
CATGGCAGCCATCGCCTCGGCTACTTCTCCCATGGCTCCTCACCTTTTTTCCACATCAGCTTCAGCAGCGCGAAGCTCCATGGTGCGTACGCCATGATCTTGTCGGCGTTCTCGCCGAAGAGCCATCTTGCCATCGCATGGTCCACCTCCGACTGCGTCGGAGGTTTCAACCCCCTCCTGATCTCCTCGAGGATCCTCTGGATTTCGTTTCCCGTGGGCCCGACCCTCCGTCAGCAAGCGGAGCTAATCGCCATTCCTCATTATTAAGGAAGTTGCAGCGGTGGCGATCTCCGCTCGGCAAACTTGATACTGGGCACATGCCCTTCACCTTCCACGACTCTTTGACGGTGTGTTTGGGCAATGGGTGATCGGTTTGGTGCTTGATGCTGTCGAGATCCTGAAGGCGAGGAAGAACCTCGAAGGCGTGGCCATCCGAACGCCGCTCACGCATTCGAAGGCTTTGAGCGAACTGACGGGGGCCGAAGTCTACCTGAAGTGGGAGAACCAGCAGAAGACGGGTGCGTACAAGTTCAGGGGTGCGTACAACAAGATATGTTCCCTATCCGCCAAGGAGGCGGAGAAAGGGGTCATCACAGCCTCGTCGGGGAACCACGCGATGGCGGTCTCGCTGGCGTCGAAGCTGCTTGGGGTGAAAGCCACCGTGGTGGTCCCCGAGGGGGCTCCCAAACTCAAGATAGAAAAAGTGAGGGCGCTCGGTGCTGATTTGATCTTGAAGGGGGCGAACTTCGACGAGTCCCTTGTGCACTGCGTGGAGCTTTCAAAGAAGACGGGGGCGGTCTACGTCGCCGGCACGGAGGACCACAAGGTCATGGCCGGTCAGGGGACGATTGCTCTGGAGATCATGGAGGACTTGCCCGACGTCGAGACGATCATCGCTCCGGTCGGGGGTGGCGGGATGATTTCGGGTATCGGTACATGGGCCAAGGCTATCAATCCCGGGATAAGGGTGGTTGGAGCGCAGTCCACGGAAGCGAGGGCGATGTACGAGTCGTTCAAGGCAGGGAGGGTGGTGGAGATCTCTGTCACCCCGACGCTCGCCGATGGCCTCGCGGGGCAGATATCCCAGATGGCGCTGGAGCATGTCTCTAGGGTCGTGGACGACATTCTGCTGGCGGATGAGAATGGGCTGAAGGACACGGTCCTCTGGGTATTGGCGAACGAGAGGCAGGTCATAGAGGGGAGCGCAGCGGTCGGGCCTGCCTTGCTGCTGCAGAACAAGATTGCGCTCGGGAGATTCGAGAAGATCGCGCTAGTCGTCTCCGGAGGTAATGTCGACATGCATGCTATAGGCCTGGATGGTCAGAGACAATAGACCCATTCTGCCTTTGACGCTATTGCCAGTTGCTATCCGCAGTCCTTTCTCAATTGCATCGAGAGGTCGATATTGGAATCCAGCTCTGACGCGATAGTCCGTAGGGAGCTGGGCGTGAAATTGAGTATCCAGCTCTTCTCTAATCAGAGGACACATCCAGAATTGAACTCGCGCAATCCAGACCTGGATAGGCACGGTGTCAATTCGTGTCAAGAAACAAAGCCAGTGGACCGGGCGAGCCTTGAGCTTGCACGAGCCAGATATTCATCATTTCGGTTCAATTAAAAAGGAAATGCACCAAGGCGTCGCCAAAACCTTTTTCTTCTTCTCCATGAGCTTCTCCAGGCAGAGGGTGCGGCTGCCGGGATTTGAACCCGACAGAAGCCAGACGTCCTTTTTCTGATTTCAATAGAAAAGGAAAATGCACTGAGACGTGCTCTTGCGTCTTTCCTTCCCTATGGGCTATTTGCAGGCCGCGAGCAGCAATTCGGAGACGTCCATTACTATCATCTTGCTTTCGATTGATTTGGCGGCCTCTTTGAGGCTCTGTTCGCAGAAAGGGCATGCAGAAACGAGGATGTCGGCTCCGGTCTGCGCAGCCTCCTCAACCCGCCGCTTGGCAATCTCAAATGAGATCCGGGGATTGGCGGTCTTGACACCGGCGCCAGCGCCGCAGCATCTAGAGCGCTCTCGGCTGTTCCTCATTTCTACGAACTCAATTCCTGGGATTTGGGTTATGACTCGCCTCGGATAGTCGTAGAACTTCGAATGCCTACCTAAGTGACATGGATCGTGATAGGTTACCCTTGCCCTGAAGATATGAGGCCTGAGTTTTCCTGACGCCAGCAACTCAGAGAACAATTGGGTGGTATGGACTATCTCAGGAGACCCCTTTTTAAGAGGGTAGTCCTGGCTCATAGTTTTGTAGCAACCTGCACACGAGGTCACGACTCGCTTGTATGTGCTGAGTTTCTTGAGGTTTTCCTCGGCCAGCTCTCCAAACAGCTTGCGGTCTCCAAGTCTCAGCGCGGTCGAACCACAACACAGTTCATCCCTGCCGAGTGTGGAGAAATCACTCCCGGCCATCATGAGGAGTTCCGTTGCCGCCATTGGAACTGCCACCAGCTCCGGAGACAATGCGAAGGTGCATCCAGCAAAGAACAAGGTATCCGAATTTTTCTCTTTGGAGGCATTTGACTGGCGCACCCAACGCTCTCTCGCAGATTTGGGCTGCATCCAGGGGTTTCCGTAATTCCTTAGGCTCGCGACGAGCGGTCGGTGCTCAGGCAACGGGCCAAAGCCGCTGGACACCAAATCCTGCCTGATACTCTGGCATATTTCCGAACTTGAGATCCTTGCGAGGCAATTCTCTTCGTCCAGACGGCAAAGAAGGCACGAATACAGCGCTCTGGACATTCTCTGGTCCGGCTTAATTCTTCCATTCAGATATGCCAACATGATCGAGTTTCTGCCGCGAGCTGAGACCTGCTCCTCAAGCATCGTGCCATACATTGGGCAGCCGTCCTTGCAGCATCCACAGCTGCATTGAAGGCATGCTTCCAGTGCCTTGAGGTGCTCTGAGTCGGTCACAACTCATGACAGAATCATCGTTTTATTTATACATATACAGAAAGAGTATTATTGGCTGACGCTGGTGGACATCCATGGATCTGGTATTGCGCGAGAAGGTCAGAAAATCCCTGATTGAAGCCATCGGCGAGGAAAAGGTACTCTGGACGGAAACCGACCTGCAAGCCTACAAGTCAGATTCCTTCTATCGGTTGATGGCTGATGATGATAGGGGACTGTACTCACTGGATTTCGCGGTGCTTCCTGAGACGACTTCGGATGTTCGGAAGATTGTGGTGATCGCCGCGGAACACTGCATCCCAATCATACCGAAGGGCGGTGGGTCGAACCTCGTTGGCATGCTGGTCCCTTTGACTGGCGGGATCCTTGTCGACACGATCAAGATGAACAAGATACTGGAGGTCAACTTGCCGGACTTGTCCGTGACAGTGCAGCCTGGAATAACGCTCAAAGGGCTTGATGAGGAGCTGTTCCGGCACGGCGTGGCGCTCAACCAGGTCCAGGGCTCTTACAAGGTCGCGACCGTAGGAGGGTCGATTTGCACATCGGGTTTCCCGCGGAAGCACAACAAGTACGGCACAATCGCAGACCGCATCATGTCCCTCGAGGTTGTGCTTGCTGATGGAAGAGTCCTTAGGACGGGCCCGAAAGTCCTCTACACCTCTACCGGCTATCGTCTTCACCAGCTGTTCGTGGCTTCTGAGGGCACGCTTGGGGTGATAACAGAGGCCACTTTGAGGGTCGAGCCCCTTCCAGAGGCGAAGGCCGCGGTCATGGCCTTCTACGACGATTTCCTGAGCGCACTGGGAGCGGCTAGCCGCATCAAGATGTCCGGGGTCATGACCGTGGGTCTCGATGCATTCGAGATCTCCGAAGCGTGGGACTATAAGGTGCCGGCGGGAAAACGCGGAGTAGTGATTGTGGATTTCGAGGGGACAAAGGGAGAGGTTGAGGCAGAGAAGAGTTTCGCCGTCGAGATCATGCGCGAGACGGGCGGCTCGCTTTCGAGCACTGAGGAGGCGGAATCCTATGCCGAGGGCTACGAGATGATATGGTGCGGGCTGAGGGCGATGAGTAAACAGAAGAGGGACGTCGTCTGCTCTTACGTGCCGTACGAGCGACTCGAGGAGTTCTATCGGAAGGTCTGGGACGAGATCCTGCCGAAGCATGGGATGACAAGGACCCCGTTCGGTGAGAGATGTGGCCTGGACATCGGGCGATACGAGATGGCGTATGCCACATTCGCCGTACCCGACAGCGATGGATGGCATGAAGACTACGCGAGTGCGACGAAGGAGATCGCCGAGTTGACCGTGTCTTTGGGAGGCTCAATAGCTGCTTGCATGGGTGTCGGGCTGAAGTATAGGGACTACATGCGGTTCGAATATTCCGAGACAGCGCTGGAAACGATGAGGGCCATCAAGACGCTTCTTGATCCCAAGAACATCATGAATCCCCTGAAGAAGCTGCCTGATATTGAGCGCTAGTAGGCCCCCCCAGGGTGGCAAGTCAGGTCTCGAGCCTCCAGACTCCGAAAGATCACGAGTTGCAGAAAGAACTTGGATTCAAGACAGAGAATTCTCATCTGGCTACGCATGAGAGTGCGGCTGCCGGGATTCGGACCCGACATTTGCCAGGCATCCTTTTTCTGATCTCAACGATCCAAGAAATCAGGCCGTGAGTGGGCGCTGTCGTGATTTGAACGTGACTTCGAACAGCATCACAGGCGAAATGGTCAATTCGGGTGAGACAGGATCGCGCCTTTGACTTTAAGACCTTCCGCGAACAGCTCTTGGCTACTGAGTTACCTGAGGAATTCGAGCCAATCTGAGAACGCAGCTGCACCCTCTCAGGCTGCCCCAAGATCGGCACGCATTGACCTCAGCGTCTCGATGAATTGAGGCTTGTCGAACGCCCGGACCAACATCAAAGGTATGGTCGATTCCACGACCGCTCCGAGATCGGACATATCGGCGTCTGCCAACCTGAGGCTCGTGTGCGACAGTATCTCTGTGAATGCGACGCGAGCTTCCCCACAAAGCGCATTGAGTAGTTCGATCAACCCCTCTTCGAAATGCCTCGTCTTTCCAGCATGGATTCTGACGCCGAATCCGACAAGCAGCTCTTCCAGTTCTCTCCTATCGAATGCGTAAACACGTTTGGACTTCGTTCTCTTGGACGGAACTGGGCCCTTGTCTGAGGGTCCAGTGCCGAGAACGATGGCATACGTTGCCGTGGCTCGATAGAACTTCTCGACCAGATTGTTCCTTACCTTCCTGGTCCCGGTCAACCGTGCCACCCTCCCTTTCTCGAGCCGCTTGATGTGATAATAGACAGCCGGAGGAGAGATGCCCAGGATTCTTGAAAGCTGGCTTATCGACTTCGGCTCATTCGCGATTTCAGCCATGATCTTGCATCTGGTCCTGCACATGAATATCTTGGCCAGTTCTGCATCTTCGACCACTCTAATCTCTGATTCGTTCATATGGGCCCTCCTTTTAAAGGAATATCTAAAAGGAGACTATAATTCCTCTCCTGCACGAGACATGTGTACCCTGAACCAAACTACCAGCCCTCCTAGAAGCCTCAGAATCGCTGACGCACTCTTCAACCAAGGAAGATTCAGTGAAGCCGAGACCGCATGTCTCGGATACCAGAAGAGCCACCCGAAAGACGACAGAGTCTTCGTCCGTCTGGGATACATCTGCCTTCTCTCCAATCGACCTAGCGACGCGGAGCGCTATCTGAGGAAGGCTTGCGGGATTAAGCACAAGAACGCGACCGCAAAGGAGCTGCTGGCCGAGACCTACTATCGTCGAGATGAGTTCCAAAAGGCTGCTTCATTGCTGAACGACATTGGCAGGAAGGCGATGGCGGCGAAGCTAGACAGTTTCGCGGAAGTCATGCCTTACGAGATCTCGGGACCTACGGGGGACGCCATCGTGAGGTTCAGCATCACAGATCCTTTGCCCATAGTCCAGCTGGAACTGAACGGCAGCGAGCCTTCGAACTTCCTCATCGACACGGGTGGCGGAGAACTGATTGTCGATACCGAATTCGCGAAGGAAAACGGTGTTGTGCAGTTTGGAGAGGATGCAAGCGTCTTCGGAGGCGGGAAGAAGGGAGCGTTCCAGCATGCGAGAGTGGATTCGTGCAAGCTGGGCGAATTGACCGTTAAACAAGTCCCTGCTTTGACCATGGATTTGAGACGTTTTTCGAAGCCAGTCTTCAAAAGGGTTCGATTGGACGGGATAATCGGGACTGTGTTTCTCTATCATTTCATTCCTACGCTGGATTTTGTTAAGGCACGGCTCGTGCTACGGAGGCGATCGCCTGAGAACGTTCGTAGGGTGGAATCAGAGTCTTTGGCGCAGAGCTCTTACGCGGTACCGTTCTGGATGGCCGATGACCACATCATGGTCGCTTGGGGAACAGTCAATGGAGGAAAGGCAATGCTCATGTTCGTGGACACGGGCCTCGCAGGAGGCGGGTTTTCCTGCCCAAAATCGACGATAAAGGAAGCGGGCATAGATCTCAAATATGGACTCGGCGGGATAGGGATGGGCGGAGGAGGGGAATTCAAGTTTGTTCCCTTCTTCGTAGACGAGTTGACGCTCGGCGAATTCCACGAAGAAGGTATTCTGGGTGCGTATCTGGGCAAGTTCCCCTTAGACTGCGGATTCCGAATCGGTGGTTTGGTCTCCCACGGCTTCTTCAGGCGGTCCGCCCTGACCTTCGACTTCATCGGAATGAGATTATTTATCCAGCGACCTGAGCATTCAAGTCCTTAGGTGTGGGTGAGCACATTCCAAGCAAGAGTTCAAGGGCAGATGAAAATAACAGCCTCTGGGCGATAGATGGTGCCCCAAGGGGTACACGTCTGGAGAATAATCTCGAGGTCGACGTCGCTGTAATAGGAGCCGGGTATACTGGCCTATCCTCCGCGTTCCACATCAAGAAGCTCATGCCAGAAAGAGAAATCGTAGTGCTTGAAGCGGAGGAAGTGGGCCACGGCGCCTCGGGTAGGAACGGAGGCATGTGCCTCACGCAGCCAGGGCCAGAGTACATGGCAATGAATCATCCGGACACTCACAAACTGACCTACGACATGACCGCCCAGTGCGTTCGCGAGGTTGCGGACCTGATGAGGAAGCATGGTTTCGGGTCGGGCGTCAGACTTAGCGGTTCTCTATTGACGAATCTCTGTGAAAGAGGAGCGAAGAAGTCAAGGGCCTACGCCAGCAAGGCCGAGTCGATAGGGATTCCAGTGAAGTACTGGGATGGACCGACCGTATCCAGGGAGATCGGTGCAGTCGGCTACGCCGCAGGCTTGTACGATCCGAATGCCGCGGAAGTCAACCCGATGAAAATGGCGCTTGCCCTGAGGAGGGCTTTAGAACGAATGGGGGTCTCAGTTTATGAGTCTAGCCCCGTGCTTGAGGTTAGAGAGGGGAGAATCATGCATATGAGGGTGGGGGGTCCAGACGGCCGGCTCAAGAGGGTAGCATCGAAGGCTGTAGTTCTGGGCACTGATGCGTACACTTCCAGACTTGGCCTCTTCATGAACAGACTCATCGTAGCACACACGGAGATGGCCGCGACCTCGCCCCTCGGCGAGGAGACCTTCGAGAAGATTGGTTGGGTTCGAAGGATCCCATTTCATGATGACCGAATATTCTTGTATCACTTTGGCACAACGGAGGATAACAGGATTACGATTGGTGCTGGGAATGCTGAATACTTCTACGGCGACGGTCTCCAATACAAGAAGGATCTTGACCTTAGGCGCACGGCGCTCTGTAAGGAGCTCGTGAGAGTCTTCCCAGGTCTGAACGGCGTCAAGTTTGAATATCTCTGGACAGGTCCTCTTTCTCTCACGACTGACATGTCCCCGTCAGTGGGGGTCACTGGCGAATATGGAAACATCTATTACGGACTCGGCTATGCCGGCCATGGTGTCTGTCTTGCATACCTTTTCGGAAAGGTTATCGCGGATCAATACACGGGCTGTGGCGAGAAATGGAAGGGCATGCCCTTCTACAAGAAACCGTTCGGCTACATTCCGCCGGAACCTTTCAAGTATCTCGTCGTAAAGAGCTACTTGTCATACCTTAGGTTTCTTGATCGTTGGAGAAACAGGGGTTAACAAGCTCTGTCATGGGAACCTTGCGGCTGGACTAGTTGAGAGACTAACCGCGCTGCATTCCCCTCTTGCCTGGATCGAGGAATGACTGTGGCATCCTATGTGTTGGAATGTTGGCCGACATTTGGCCATTCTTCAACTGCGGGGGTCGAATCACGATATGGGACCCTTTCCGCATTCTTCTCTGAGGGCGAGCCTTGAACACGCTCGAGCCAGACATTCATGGTATCGGTTCAATTAAGTCGATAATGCACCAAGGCGTCTCCAAACCCTTCCCGCCTTCTTTCATGTCGATATTGGAGGTTCCTTGTGTGCCAGCGAAATAGAGTTATATCGCAGACGGGCCGTACCGTCTCAGAAGATGGATATCACAAAGGTGGTCTGACGAATCCTCGCAGCGTTCCTCTGGCCTTTGCCATTGCCTCGGCAACTCTCTTCGGGATAGGCACTCCGTTCGCGAAGATCTTGATCGAGGATCTGGAGCCAGTGGTCCTTGCTGGCCTTCTTTATCTCGGGGCGTTCCTCGGGCTGAGCGCATTTCAGCTCATTCGACTCGTTTCTAGAAAGGGGGCCAATCCCGCAGAACCGTTGGAGCGAAAGGACGTTCCCTGGCTGGCGGGGGCGACGATATCCGGAGGAGTCATCGCACCGATATGCCTAATGACAGGTCTTACCTTGACCACGGGGTTCGCAGCGTCCCTCTTGCTCAACCTTGAGGGCCTTGCAACTGCAATCATAGCGTACTTCTTCTTCAGGGAGAACATAGGATTGAGGCTGGGAATAGCTGTCGTGTGCATGACAGCCGCTGGAGTTCTGCTCGGCTGGGATCCAAGCACGGGCGCGCTGACTCTGTCAGGGCCGCTGCTGTTGCTGGCTGCGGGTGTCGCCTGGGGCGTCGACAACAACTTGACTAGGCACATCTCGTCAAAGGATTCTGTCCAGATATCTCAGATCAAAGGATTGGTGGCTGGATCGGTCTCGCTCTCGATCGCCTTTGTCCTCGGATCGGGGATCCCGGCCGATGAAAACCTCATATTCGCTCTGATCCTGGGATCCGTCAGCTACGGATTGAGCCTGGTTCTCTTCATTCAGGCGCTGCAAGGAATGGGCGCCGCAAGAACGGGGGCTTTCTTCAGTCTCGGACCGTTCGTCGGAGCGGCAGTATCATTGGTTTTGTTGAAGGAGTCGCTGCTGTGGACCATGCTCCCCGCAACCCTCCTGATGGTGGTCGGAGTCATGGCGGTTGTCTACGAGAGGCATTCACATGCGCACACGCACGAAGAGGTCGCGCACTCGCACCTGCACTCGCACGATGACTTCAGCCATCACAACCACCTCCACGAATCCCCCCAGACCGGACAGCATGTCCACGAGCACACCCATTGTGCATTCTCCCACGAGCATGTCCATTGGCCGGATATCCATCATAGGCACGATCACGGGGATGAGGAGTAGATTTCCTTCAAGGGCACAGTGTCTGACTGGGTCAGGTGCAACATTTATGGGCCAAGATCAGCATTTGCCAGGATATGAAGTGGATAACCCGAGAGCACGTTCATGTCGATCGCGTCGCCTGTCCTTGGCTGATCAGTCGGTTCGTTGATCCAGAAGCCGAGTTCCTGTTCGTCCCGCCGGAACAGGTCGAGGTCATCGCGAAGAAGGAGGGAGCGATCCCCTATGACATCCCGAATGCGGAGCTGGGGCATCATGACGGCGAGTGCAGCTTCGACGCGATCGTCAGGAAGTACCATCTCGAGGACGAACCGTTGTTGGACCTGGCGACCATAGTCCGTGCCGCCGACACCGATTCTTTCGAGCTCGCACCCGAATCGATAGGCCTGGAGGCGGTCTCCTCAGGTGCAACCATGATCACAAGGGACGATCACGAGACGATCGAGAGGAGCATGTACATCTACGACTCCCTGTATGCCTACTGCCGCCTCAGGAGGCTGAAGGAGGAACACAGGACAGAACTCGATCAGATGTCCCGCTCCGAGAGGAGATCCTTTCTGAGAGAGGAGCTCCTCAAGAAGGGCAAGGATAAGTAAGGAGTTCGACATCCCATCCATATGGCCGGTCCGCCCGACCAGAATCGAAGACTGCTGATCATTCTCAGCACCGTCGCTGCATTCGCCATTCTATCTTCCACGATGTCAAAGAATCCAGCCTTGCCGCTTCTGGCCGAAAGCATCGGGGCAGATGCCGCTCAGGTCGGACTGATAGCTGCGATAAGCCCCATCCCGGGCATTCTGGTCAGCAGTTTTGCAGGAGCTTACACAGACAGAGCCGGCAGGAGGCGGGCGCTTGAACTGTCACTCTTCGTGTTCGCGTCCGCTCCATTCCTCTATCTCTTCGTGACGGAACCGTGGCAGCTGATCTTCGTCAGGTTCTACCACGGCTTCGCTACAGCGGTCTTCATGCCTGTCGCGATGGCCGCAGTGGCGGACAGGTACGGGCCAGAGCAGAGGGCAGAGAAGTTGGCTCTCTATTCCTCCGCCACTATGGCTGGCAGGTTCATTGCTCCTTTTCTCGGCGGATCGCTTCTCTACATCGCGAACTTCTCGAGCGTCTACCTTGCCTGTGCCATATCTGGCATCATTGCTCTGGCGATGTCTATGGCCATACCGTGGAGCGCACCAATTGAGACCGCGGCTCACGTAAGGCGGCCATTGTCCGTGATGGATTCCCTACGAGCTGTCTTGAGAGACAGGAGAATAGTGGTGACCTCGTCGGTAGAAGGACTGCAGTACTACGCGATGGGCGCCTTCGAGGCGTTCATTCCGCTGTACTCTCATTCGCTAGGCTTCAACGACCTCGAGATTGGGTCGATAATGGGCGTCCAGGTGGTCAGCATGCTCTTTTCCAAACCTTTG
>Ga0315308_1002276_pt1 | contig 10937 bp, 9 predicted proteins | sample TDP3_MG_FD_203078 | JGI IMG/M metagenome (GOLD analysis project Ga0315308, IMG submission 203078) | Freshwater sediment microbial communities from Lake Towuti, South Sulawesi, Indonesia - TDP3 | ecosystem: Environmental > Aquatic > Freshwater > Lake > Sediment | place: Indonesia: South Sulawesi...
GACAAAGCCATCAGAACTTTCTTTTTATGCTGCTTTGGGAATTCCCATTATTATTGCTCCTCCCATTGGTTCTCAGGAAGAATTTAATATGAGATGGCTTTTGAAATCAGGTTTTGGAATTTTGCAGGAAAATCCAAATTATACAAGAGAATGGCTTTTTGATTGGTTGGAAAAAGGATATTTAGCTGAAGCTGCCATGGAAGGGTTTATTGAGGGAGAAAAATTAGGAACTTTTAATATCGAAAAAATAGTTTCAAAATGCTCTGGTTAATAGTCACAATTTCTGCTTATTTTCTTTCAGCAATTGTTGCTTTATTTGATAAGTATCTTTTGAAAGGACCAATTCCCGGTCCTAAAATTTATTCTTTTTATGTTGGAATTTTAGGAATTTTTAGTTTAGTTTTAATTCCTCTGGGATTTATTATTCCCCCTCCCCCTCAAATTTTTTTAAGTATCTTAGCTGGCGCCCTTTATATTTTTTCTCTTTCTGTATTTTTAAAAGCGGTAAAACTTTTTGAAGTCTCAAGAGTAGTGCCAAGCGTTGGGGCAATGACTCCTTTTTTTGTTTTGGGTTTAACTTTTCTCTCAGCAAAACAAATTCTAAGTTTTTATCAATTTTTAGCCTTTTTCTTTCTTCTTTTTGGCGGTTTTTTAATTAATTGGGAAAAAGAAAAGAAAATCAATTTAAATTGTCTTTGGCTTTCTCTAATAGCGGCTTTTTTATTTTCTTTAGCCTTTTTCTTTTCGAAATTCGTTTATTTAGCCCAACCTTTTTGGTCAGGCTTTATCTGGATGAGAATTGGCGGATTCCTGGGGGCTCTCTTTTTTCTTTTTTCAAAAGAGGTAAAAGAAGAATTGTTTAAAAAAAGAATTTCTTTTTCTCCAAGAATTGGAGGAATTCTCATTTTAGGTCAACTCATTGGTGGTAGCGGTTTTATTTTGCAAAATTTTGCCATAAAATTAGTTCCCTTAAATCTTTTTGCTTTTGTTAATGCTTTAGAAGGAACTAAATATACATTTTTATTAATTTTTACAATTTTTCTTTCTCTGAAATTTCCTCAAATTTTAAAAGAGGAAATTACCAGAAAAATTATTTTTCAAAAAATAGTGGCAATTTTATTTATTGGTGGAGGCTTAGCTTTATTGGCTTTTAAATAAAATGTTTAAGAAAATTTTAAAAAAAACTTTATTAGGACTTTTAATTTTTCTATTTCTCTTTTTGAGTTATCTTTTTACTGGCAAGACTGAACCGGCAAAAGAAATAACCTGGGGAGTGAATTTTTCTCAAAAACATGCTCAAAATTTAGGTTTAGACTGGCAAAAAACTTATCTGGCTTTGCTCGGTGATTTGGGTGCTAAAAATTTTAAATTAGCTGTTCACTGGGATTTAATTGAGCCAAAAAAAGACCAATATTATTTTGATGATTTAGATTGGCAGATAAAAGAAGCTGAGAAGAGCGAGGCAAAAATTCTTTTAGTCATTGGGATGAAAAGTGGTCGTTGGCCAGAATGCCATATTCCTCATTGGGCAAAAAATTTAAGCAAAAAAGAACAACAAAAAGAGATTTTAGAATTACTGGAAAATATCGTTTTAAGATATCGAGATTCAATATCAATAGATAAGTGGCAGGTGGAAAATGAACCCTTTTTTCCATTTGGGGAATGTCCCTGGGTTGATAAAAAATTTTTAAAAAAGGAAATTGAACTGGTAAAATCACTTGATTCAAAAAATCGACCAGTGGTTATTTCAGACAGTGGCGAAGGTTCTTTCTGGGTTAATGCTGCTTATTTTGGCGATATAGTTGGCACCACCATGTATAAAAGAGTCTGGTTCAGACAGGCAGGTATCTATCTTCATTATCCTTTTCCACCAACTTTTTATTGGAAAAAAGCCCAGATTATTAAAAAAATATTTGGAAAAGAAGTAATTGTGGTTGAACTTCAGGTTGAACCCTGGTGCCCCACTCTTCTTTACGATTGTTCACCTAAAGAACAAGAAAAGACAATGAATTTGGAACAATTTCAGAAAAACATTGAGTTTGCCAAAAAAACTGGCCTAAAAGAATTCTATTTTTGGGGAGCAGAGTGGTGGTTTTGGATGAAAGCAGTTCAGAATGATTCTAGAATATGGGATGAAGCAAAATCCTTATTTTAATGTTTCAAGTTTCAAGATTCAAGATTTATGTTATCAATTATCATTCCAACTCTAAATGAAGAAAAATATCTTCCTTTTCTCTTAGAATCGATTAAAAAACAAAAAGTCGATGAACATTCGTTCCTCTCCACCCATCGCTCCGCTCGGGTTTTTAATGATTACGAAATAATTGTGGCTGATAATAATTCAAAAGATAAAACAGTTGAAATTGCTCGAGTTTTTGGTTGTAAAGTAGTAAAAGGGGGATTGCCACCAAAAGGAAGAAATGAGGGAGCAAAAATTGCCAAAGGCGATATTTTTTTATTTTTAGATGCCGATAATATTTATTTACCGGATAATTTTTTAATAAATTTGTTAAGCGAATTCAAAAAAAGAAATTTAGCGGCAGCTTCTTTTACGGTATACCCCAAAGGAAATAAATTTGATAAATTTGCCTATAAATTATATAATTTTTGGGTGAAACTAACTCAAAGATTTTTTGCTTTTGCCACCAACGCTGTTTTAACAAAAAGAGAGATTTTTGAAAAAATTAATGGATTTGATGAAGAGATTAAAATCGGAGAAGACCATGACTTTGTTCAGAGGGCTTCAAAAATCGGCAAATTTGGTTTTATTGAAACTGAACCGGTTTTAACTTCTACTCGGAGATTTGACCGAAATGGAAGATTAAAGACTTATTTAACCTATCTTTTAGCTGGAATTTGGATGTTTTTTTTCGGCCCAATTAAATCCGACATTTTTAAATACAGATTCAGCCACTATTAAACCCCGAATAATTTGCGACCTTGACAAATTTAATAGAGAGTGTATACTATAGATAGCACAAAAACTCCGTAAGTCCTGAACTAAAAAGCAGGCAGGAGAGAAAGGAGACGGCCATGACAGAAAAAATGGTCGTGGGTTCGGATCTGACGCCGAACTGGTTGAGAAAGTACGCCAACATTTGGGCGGAAATCAACTCGCAACTCATCCGAGGACTGGAAACAGCAGGAACAGGTTTAACCCTCGAACATCTTCAAGCGCTTGTCGAACACCGCAACCCCTTCAAGATACCGCTCGAATTGGTTGCCGACTGGCAGAAGTTCTACCACGATCTCTTTGGGCTCGAGGTAGACTTCTCGGGGCTGACAATCCCGGGAAAGAAGAGAGGTTTTGACCGTCTTATCGTGGTAGCCCAGGGGATGACTCCCCAAAGGCTCTACGATAAGTGTCAAGAACTCTTTCCCTGCTGGAAGTGGACTGACCAGAGCCTCGACGAGATAGTCCAATCAGAGCGGACGAGCAAAGACGGCCCCTATGCTGTCTGGTTCCGGGACACAGTTGAGGCAGACGAGGACTTGAGAAACCTCTCTGCCAACGCCCTAAAGAAGCAGGGCATTCCCGGGATCACCTTGGAGGAAAGGCTCTTAATGGAGCTCAAGTACTTCAAGGAAACCGGGAAGCATCTGGATATCGTGAACTGGACCCTCTGTGCGGGTTCGCGCGATTCTGATGGCGATGTCCCCAGGGTCCGCTGGCATCCGGACGGCCGCGAGTTCTGCGTCAGCGGGGACCATCCCGGGGACTCCACTGCCCGCTTGCGTTCCCGTCGAGCAGTCCGGTAACCTTGTAACTTGTACCTTGGGGCTCCGATAGGGTTTCAACACCCCTCGGAGCCATTTTTTTTCCTGCAGATGTGTAGATGTTTGACATCTACAAATCGTTACAACGCTCCCGCGAGGTGGTCTCCTGAAACTTGTACCTTGTAGGGCTCCGATAGGGTTTCGACACCCCTCGGAGCCATTTTTTTTGAGAAAATTTTAAAATATGGTATATAATATAATGCATATATGCCGCTATACGAATTACCAAAATTTAAGTTGCCAAAATTAAAAGTCCCAAAATTTTGGAAAAATAAAACCTTTATTATAATTCTGGTTTTCTTTATTATTGGGGGAATTGGCGGAGCAATTTCTGGTAGTTATTTTTATTCAGAAATTAAAAATTATCTTTCAAAATTCAAGATTGAAATTCCTGAACCAAAGATAATCGAAAAGGAAGAAGTTAAAGAATACCAACCCCAAACATCTCAAGAAGAGGCAGTAATAAAAGTTGTCAATGAGTCATCTCCGGCAGTGGTTAGCATTATTATCACTAAAGATTTGCCAATCATTGAGGAATATTATTATGAGCCCTTTAAAGAATTTGAGGAATTTTTTGGTCAGCCTTTTGAATTTAAGATTCCCCAATATCGTCAAAAAGGGGTAGAGAAACAGGAAGTTGGGGGAGGAAGCGGTTTTATTGTTTCTGAAGATGGATTGATTTTAACTAATAAACATGTGGTTTTAGACCCAGAGGCTGATTATACTGTTTTAACCATTGATGGTAAAAAATTTCCAGCTAAGGTTTTAGCCAAAGACCCGGCTCAGGATTTAGCCATCCTCAAAATTGAAGACAAAAATAAATTTCCGGTACTCAAACTTGGTGATTCAGATAAACTCCAAATTGGCCAGACAGTAATTACTATTGGTAATGTTCTGGGAGAATTTCGAAATTCAGTTTCAGTTGGGGTAATTTCTGGTTTGGGAAGAACTATTACCGCTGAAGGCGGTGGCCTTGTTGAAACTCTTGAAGATGTTATTCAGACTGACGCCGCCATAAACAAAGGAAATTCTGGAGGACCACTTTTAAATTTAAAAGGGGAGGTGGTTGGGATAAATACGGCAATGGTTTTAGAAGCCCAGAGTATTGGTTTTGCCATACCAATTAACAAAGCCAAAAAAGATATTGAGCAAGTTAAAACCTTGGGGAAAATTGTCTATCCCTTTTTAGGAATTAGATATGTTTTAATCACTGAAAAAATTCAAAAAGAAAACAATTTACCAGTAAATTACGGCGCCTGGATTATAAAAGGAGAAGAGGGGGAACCTGCCATTTTTCCGGGCTCAGTTGCCCAAACAGCCGGCCTAAAAGAAAAGGATATTTTACTGGAATTTAACAATGAAAAAATCACTCCTGAAAATTCTTTAGCTAAAGTCATTATGAAATATAACCCTGGTGATAAAGTTACCTTAAAAATTTTAAGAGATACTCAAGAAAAAATTTTCCAAGTGACTCTGGGCGAGAAAAGTGAATAAAACCTCTGGTGAATAATTTAAAACCGCTGCCAATTTAGCAACAATTCGAAAGGTCGAATTTAAAATCAAATTAAAACCATATGGCTACAACAACAAAAATCTTAATTGGAATTTTAATATTCGGGTTTTTGGCAGGAGGAATTTTAGCCTGGCAATATTTCAGAACGCCAACATGGGAAGAAATAATGGAGAACCCCCGCCTGTCTAAATGCGATAAATTCCGAGAACAAGCAATGAAAGATTATTGCTATCGGATTGTCGCCGACGCAAAGCAAGATCTGTTTATATGTGATAAAATCCAGCAGGATCAATTACTAAAAAATTCTTGTTATCGGGCTGTTGCCATAGCGAAACAAGACCTGTCTATATGCGATAAAATTCAAGAGCAACGGGAGAAAGATTTTTGCTATCGAGGTGTTGCCACAGAAAAACAAGCCCCATCCATATGTGATAAAATCCAGGATCAAGAGCGGAAAAATTCTTGTTATCAGGCTGTTGCCATAGCGAAACAAGACCTGTCTATATGCGATAAAATTCTGGATCAAGGAATTAAAGATGATTGTTATGAGGTTATTGCCGCAACAAAACAAAGATAAGCAAATTGAAAAAAATGGTGAAAAATGGGGAGTTGATTTTTTAAAAATTTTATGATAAAGAAAAAATATGCCCAGTAATACAACTTCCAGTGTTCTTCGAACAATATGCCAAATGCTAAGAAATTCGAAGGATGTCTGGAAAAAGGTTCTGGGCATAGAAATAATTAAATACCAGTACCAATGCCATCAATCGGCGTTTGGTACTGGAAGTTGATATACTGGGTATGATCGGTGCTAACTTTACCCATAAAGCCCAAGAAGCCATATTATCTGCTCAATCTCTGGCTCAGGAAAGGGGCCAGCAGCAGATTGATGCCTTACATTTATTATCTGCTCTCCTTTCTCAAGAAGGGAGTATAGTTTTGAATTTGCTCCAGAGATTGGGGGCTGATATTGAAGGTTTAAAAAGAAAGACAAAGACAGCTTTGGAGAGGATACCTCAAATTATTTCTCCCCAGGCTTTTGGCCAGTTTTATTTAACTCAGGATATGGCAAAAGTTTTAGAAAGAGCCCGCCAGGAATCAATGAAAATGGGAGATGAATTCATTTCCGTCGAACATTTATTTTTAGCTCTTTTAGATACCCAAACCCAGGCAAAAGAAATTTTAGATAAAGCCAATTTTTTACAACCAGGTGGCGGAGTTTCGGCTCTGGAATTTGGTAAATTGGATTATGAAACTACTTTAAAACAACTATCTCAAATTCGGGGAGGTCAGAGAATTACTGACCCTGAGCCAGAATCAAAATATCAGGTGGTCGAAAAATATGCCAGGAACATAACTTTGTTAGCTCGACAGGGCAAATTAGACCCGGTCATTGGCAGAGAAAATGAGATTCGGAGATTAATGCAGGTTCTTTCTCGAAGAACCAAAAATAACCCGGTTTTAATTGGTGAAGCCGGGGTGGGTAAAACAGCCATTGTTGAAGGTTTAGCTCAAAAAATTATTTCTGGAGATGTTCCTGAATCGCTAAAGGAAAAAGAAATTATTGGTTTAGACTTGGGGGCTTTGGTGGCTGGAACAAAATACCGGGGAGAATTTGAAGACAGGGTAAAAGCACTTTTGAAAGAAATCAATCGGGCTGGTGGCAGATACCTTTTATTTATTGACGAACTTCATACTTTAGTCGGAGCCGGGGCAGCTGAAGGAGCAATTGATGCCTCTAACCTTCTGAAACCAGCCTTAGCCAGAGGGGAATTAAGAGCAATTGGGGCTACAACTCTAAAAGAATATCAAAAATATATTGAAAGGGACCCGGCCTTAGAAAGAAGATTTCAGCCAATTTATGTTCAAGAACCCTCAATTGAAGACACAATTTCCATTTTGCGGGGGATTAAAGAAAAATACGAGGTTCATCACGGAATAAAAATAAAAGATTCGGCTTTGGTAGCCTGCGCTCAATTAGCCGCTCGTTATATCACTGATAGATTTTTACCAGATAAAGCCGTCGACTTAATGGATGAAGCGATGAGTTCTTTGAGATTGGAAATCGAATCAGAACCAACCGAATTAGAAAATTTAAGAAAAGAAATTCAAAAATTAGAGGTTGAAAAGGAGGCCCAAAAAACTGAAAAAGCCAGAGGTTCTCAGAAAAAACTGAGGGCAATTAATCGTTCTCTGGCTGACCTAAAAGAAAAAGCCCAGACCCTTGAGTTAAAATGGAAAACGGAAAAAGAATTAATTCAAAAAATCAGAAATTTCAAAAAAGAGTTAGACCAACTTAATTTAAACTGTGAAGTTGCTCAGAGAGAAGCCAATTTGCAAAAAGTTGCTGAAATTAAATATGGGAAAATTCCCAATCTTTTAAAAGAGATTAGAAAATCAGAAAGAGAATTGGTCAAAATTCAAAAGAATCATCAGATTTTAAAAGAAGAGGTTTCAGAAGAAGATGTTGCCCAGGTTGTTTCTCGCTGGACGGGAATTCCAATTACCAGATTGATGGAAGAAGAGGCAAAAAAATTAGGAAAGATGGAAGAAATTATTTCAAAGAGGGTGGTTGGACAAAGAGAGGCAATTTTGGCAATTTCCAATGCCATTCGTCGCTCTCGAGCCGGAATATCTGAAGAAAATCGACCAATGGGTTCTTTTATGTTTTTGGGTCCAACTGGGGTGGGAAAAACTGAAACCGCCCGGGCCTTAGCTGAATTTTTATTCAATGATGAAAATGCCTTGGTCAGATTGGATATGTCAGAATATATGGAAAAACACACTGTTTCTAAAATGATAGGCTCTCCCCCAGGTTATGTTGGCTATGAAGAAGGGGGTCAGTTAACTGAAAAAATCAGGAGAAGACCTTACAGTGTAGTTTTATTAGATGAAATTGAAAAAGCTCATCCTGAAGTTTTCAATATTTTACTTCAAATTTTAGAAGATGGCAGATTGACCGATGCCAAAGGCAGGGTTGCCTCTTTCAAAAATTCAATTCTGATTATGACTTCAAACATTGGTTCAGAACACATTGCTAAAATGGGTCAACTTGGATTCTTAGGCGAGAAAGAGTTGACAGAGAGACAGTCTTTGAAAGAAAAGGTTTTGGAAGCTTTAAAGGAAAATTTCCGGCCAGAATTTTTGAATCGAGTTGATGAAATTATAATCTTTAATTATTTGGGTAAACCAGAAATCAAAAAGATAGTTGATTTAGAGTTGGGAAAGGTTGCCAATCGCCTTCAAAGCAAAAAAATTGAAATTAAAACCACCGAATCAGCAAAAGAATTTTTAGCCAAAGAAGGTTTTGACCCAAATTTGGGAGCCAGACCCCTAAAGAGAGTAATTCAGCGGCAAGTTTTAGACCCCCTTTCTCTAAAAATTGTGGCAGGCGAAGTTAAGGAAGGCGAGAAAGTAGTTATTGATTTGGAAGGAGAGAAAATTGTTTTTAGGACCCCTAAAGATTTAATTAAAATTGGAAGACAAAGAGAAAAGATTGAAGTCAAATAACCCAAAATTATGGAGGTTCAACCCCCATAATTTTTCTTAATGGCAAAAAATATTTATAAAATTTTGGCTATTTTTATTTTAGGTGCGATTGGAGGAATTTTTGCTGACCAAATTCTCTGGCCTTATTTTGTAGAAAGGCCACTTTTTTATCAATATCGATTAGAAAAGGCTCCAGTTTATGTTACTGAAAGAAAAGAAATTATTATTCAAGAAAATATCGCTTTAAAAAATGCTATTGAAAAAGTAGAAAAAGTGGTGGTGGGAGTGAGGACTGAAACCAAAACAGAGAAAATCTTAGAGGGCTCAGGTTTAATTTTAACTTCTGATGGTTTAATGGTTACTTTGGCAGAATTAGTTCCCTATGGTTCTGATTTTAGTTTTTTTGTTGATGGAGAATCAATTCCTTACCAAATTTTAAAAAGAGACCAAAAAGAAAATTTAGCCTTAATAAAAATTGAAAAAACCCATCTACCAACGGTTGGCTTTGCTAATTTTGAGAAATTAAAATTAGGGGAGAGAGTCTTTTTGGTTGGGATAGTTTTTGAGAAGGGGATTCCCCAAAAAATAGTTAATGAGGGAATTGTTAAAACTTTTGATGAAAATTCAATTAAAACTAATATTTTCGAAAAAAGCACTCTGGCTAGTAGCCCCCTTTTTGATATCGAAGGCAAGGCTTTAGGATTAAATACTATCAGTTTAGAAGGAAAAGTCATTGCCATCCCTATCTCCAAAATCAAAGAATTCGCCGGCTTTTAAAAAAGGCAAAATATGAGTTTAATTAAATAAAACCCATTTAAGTTCGGGTTTTTTTATTTTCCAAATTTATTAGGGCGGAAATTTAAATTTTCTATAAAAACACAAAATAAAAATTTCAACGATTATCTTTCAATTTCTAAGCTTTTCCTTTGCTCCCTTATTAAAAATAATATAAACTTAAATTACGAGGCCCGTCCTCGTAAAAACAATGCCATTAAGAAAGATACAATTAATCAATGAAGAGTTCTATCATATCGTAAAGAGAGGAATTGAAGAACGCGAAATTTTTTTAGACGAGGAAGATAAACTTCGTTTTATTAATAGTTTATTGGTGTTTAATGATAAAAACCCTACCCCTTGGCAATCCCGTCTATTTTGGGAACAACGAGGCCCGTCCTCGTTGGGAGACTATAAGCCAAAAAATCCTTTAGTGGAAATCCATGTATTTACCTTAATGAAAAATCATTTTCACCTTCTTTTACGACAATTAATAGAAAACGGGATTATAACCTTTATGAGAAAACTGGGAGGATATGCTTATTACTTTAATAAAAAATATGAAAGAGTCGGCCCCTTATTTCAAGGTAGATATAAAATAAAAAGAATTGAAACTGAGCCTCAGTTAAAAAATAATTTTGTTTATATAATAACAAACCCAATAGAAATAATTGAACCAGAGTGGAAAAACTGGAAAGTGAATAATCCTCAAAAAGCAATTCAATTTTTAGAGGAACAGTATCGCTGGTCAAGTTATTGGAATTATTTAGGAAAACAAAATTTTCCTTCGGTAACCACTCAAGATTTTTTTCTAAAATTATTTAGCGGAAAAGAAGGGATAAAAAAGGAAATAGAATCTTGGATTTTATTTAAAGCCTTTCCGAAAACTGGACCTCCTGATTTACTCGAATAAATTACGAGGACGGGCCTCGTAATGAGATTTTCGTTGGATTTTATTTAAGCTAAGTTATTTAAATTATTTTTCCAGATAGGACAAATTTTGGGTAGGACACTATGTCCTACCCTATATTTTATTATTAATAATATCAATAGGTCTTTATTTCGTAAAATTCAAATTTTGGTCAAGAACAGTTCTTGACCAGTTTTGTGAGTTAGGGTTTTCCACAGAGAGAGGATTGTTTTTTGTTTTGGAGTTTGTAAAATGGGGAAATATGAACAAAAAACTCACTATCCCAATTGTTATTATTTTACTCCTTGTTGCCGGCGGAATTTTTTGGTGGCAGGGCCAGGCCGATGTAAGAGAACTGAATAAAAATTTACCCGAGGGAGTGAGAATAGCGAAGAGTTTGATAGGAAAAGAATACAAGGTAGTTAATAAAATAGATGGATATGAGGTGAAATTACCGAAAGGATGGAAAGGAGT
>Ga0315308_1002278_pt1 | contig 10933 bp, 10 predicted proteins | sample TDP3_MG_FD_203078 | JGI IMG/M metagenome (GOLD analysis project Ga0315308, IMG submission 203078) | Freshwater sediment microbial communities from Lake Towuti, South Sulawesi, Indonesia - TDP3 | ecosystem: Environmental > Aquatic > Freshwater > Lake > Sediment | place: Indonesia: South Sulawesi...
ACCGGGGGAGTTAAGGGTAAGTGAAGAAGGCGAGTCCTACCCGGGCCGATGGGGACGATTTGGTTTTTAAGGCAGTAAAATATTGGTAGGTTCGAGCCATCCGCCGCAGGATAACCCAGGCTTTGCTTGTCTTGCTTTTCGTTTTCCTTCGGGAAGGCTCATCAGGAGGTGGATGAAAATGTTAAAAGCAAAAGATGTTATGACAAAGGAAGTAATAACCATTAGCCCCGATGCTACGCTGGCAGATGCAATTGAACTTCTGATGGCGAAGGGAATTAGTGGAATGCCAGTTATAGACTCTAAAGGGGAAATGATCGGGATAATATCAGAGAAAGATATTCTCAATTTTGCGTTCAGCGGGAATCTGCATAATACTAAAGTTAAAGAAGCAATGTCAAAGAATGTAGTAAGCTTCCCGCCAGATGCAGATGTTGATTCAATCGCTTTAGCTATTGGACAGCGTCAATTCAGGAGAGTTCCTATTGTAGAAGAAGGCAAAGTAGTTGGCATTGTTTCACGGCGAGACATAATTCGTGTTGCACTTAAAATTAAATAGGGACAGCTGTCCGTATTTTTCGTCCAATGAAAAGACAAAGAGTTAGAAAAGCACTCATCTTGATTTCGTTTTTCTTGTTTCCAGTTACAATATTCTATCTCTCACCGGTTTTAATAATTGAAGGTGCTTCACATGGAATAGTTGTAGGTAGTTTTATAATTTTTGCTTTGTTATTCTTTTCTTCATTATTCTTTGGTAGAGCATTTTGTGGCTGGGTGTGTCCAGGTGCAGGGCTGCAAGAAATTTGTTTTCTGGTTAACAATAAACCAGTCAAAGATAGAAGGTCCGATCGGATAAAATATTTTATTTGGGTACCATGGATAACTACTATTATCATAATGGCAGTAAAAGCGGGTGGTTTAAAGAAGGTTGACATGTTTTATCAAATACCATATGGGATATCCATCAGCCACCCACACGCTTATGTGGTATATTGTGGATTTGTTGGACTAATTGTAGTTTTATCACTTACAGCAGGTAAGCGCGCTTTCTGTCATTATGTCTGCTGGATGGCTCCATTTATGGTAATTGGGACTAAAATAAGAAATTTCTTCAAATGGCCTGCACTACACTTAGAGACAGATAAAGACAAATGCAGCAACTGCAAAACTTGCAGTAAAAACTGCACTATGAGTCTCGATGTTAATGGAATGGTACAGAAAGGTTCTATGAAAAATTCAGAATGCATCTTATGTGGTGAATGCGTTGATGGTTGTACCAAGGGTGCAATCAGGTATTCTTTCTAATAAAAAATGGGGACAGCTGCGACCATTTTTTGAGAAAATCGGTAGCCGTGCCCATTTTCCATTGTGATTGAAGGTATTGGATTTTGTATATAGTTCAAAAATGGGTCTCGCATAGAGGCCCATTTTTATAAATTCCGTCAATATCAAAATAAATAGCCATTTACTTTGATAATTCGAGATCTTATCAAGCCCTTCTTATATAACTCCATTTCTTATCAAAAAATAGTTGACATTTCTTTGATAATAATATAGGATATTTCCAAATGGATATAGAAAAATTCAAGAATAGTCCAACAGGACGACTCATTAAGACTCCTACAAATTATTGGGCTTTTGTCCCCAATCCTTTGCCTCCAGCCGGTCTGGACAAGTTTTCCGCAGAGTTTGTTGGAATTTTGTCTGAAGCGGACCGAGGTATTGGTGCCCTCAGATCCCTAAGTAAACTTATCCCCAATCCTAACTTGCTGGTGGCTCCCTATGTTAGAAAGGAAGCAGTTCAAAGTTCAAGAATCGAAGGTACTCAAGCTTCACTTTCCGATATTTTTTATTACGAAGCCTCAAAGGAAAAACCGAAGCACGCAGATGTTCTGGAAGTTCTGAACTATGTGAGAGCCATGAATTACGGTCTTTCCAGACTAAAGGAACTGCCCCTCAGTTTGAGATTGGTCAGGGAGATCCATCTGAAACTTATGGAAGGTGTTAGAGGAGAAAAGATAAAGCCTGGCGAATTTCGAACTACTCAGAACTGGATTGGACCCCCGGGATGTTCTCTTGCTGATGCGACATATGTACCACCGCCTGTCCCGGAAATGAATGAGGCACTCACTCAGTGGGAAAAGTTTCTTCATAGCGATAATTCCATTGCCCCGCTTATCAAATGTGCTTTAATGCATTACCAATTTGAAGCAATCCACCCGTTTCTTGACGGCAATGGGAGAGTAGGCCGACTTTTGATTACTTTTTATCTTTGCGAAAGGGGTTATCTTGAGTACCCAATTCTTTACCTGAGTGATTTCTTTGAAAGGTACAGGAATGAATATTATGGTCTTCTTCTCCGAGTCACTCAGGATGGTAATTGGGATGAATGGCTCAAATATTTCATTCGTGGAGTTGCAGAACAATCAAAAGTTGCTGAAGAAACCGGGCATGAGATTTTAGACTTACAAAAGAAATATCGCCAACAACTTCAAGAAGAGTCAGTTTCTACACCAGTTTTCCAGTTATTGGATATGCTATTTTTGAATCCATTTGTTAGTTTGCCAGGGGTAAGTGATTACCTGAAGGTATCTTGGCCTACTGCCAAAGCATCGGTAGAGCGTCTCGTGAAATTGGGGATTCTTAAAGAAGTCTCTGGCCGTAAGCGTAGCCGAATCTATTGTGCTCAAGAACTTCTCAATATTCTTGCTGCTGATTGAAATAGGGACAGCTGTCCCTATTTAAATGGGTGGTGAATAATTTGTGAATCTTGCTAATTGGCAGTTGACATTTTTGTCATTGAGCATACTGGGGAGTAACATCTTGGCGGTCGTAGTTGCTTCCTTGGTCGCTCTTCTTGTGGTGACAAAAGTTATAGGCATGCTCTGGGTCAACTACAGGGGGAAACGTGAAGCAACTCTTAAGTCCCTGGCTCTTGAATTCCTGGGTACCGAAAATCCTGAAGCGAAACTTCGACTGAAGAATTTGGGCTGGGTGGACGGTCTGATTTTGAAAGCGATTCTTTTGCAATTGTCAGAGGAGGTTTCAGGAATTGAACAATCGAGGGCTACGGAACTATATGAAATTTCAGGCATTGCCGATAGGGAAATCCGCACTCTCAGGCGTTCCTGGTTCTGGTGGTTAAGGGCGGCATCGGCGCATAATCTTGGCCAGATGCGTGTCAAGCGCGCCAAAAACCATTTGATTAAAGCACTTCGCGATAGAAATATGGAAGTGCGTCTTGAAGCTACCTGGGCGATAGGCCACATGGGATTTGTGGATACCTTGCCTCTGATTATGGAGAGCATGTCCCATTTCTTCAAGATAGCTGCTTTACGGATGGACGCTTTCATTTTTGAGATGGGTGGTCCGGCTCTGCCTCTTTTGCTCGATTTGTGTAAGCACCCGGAACAGGAAATTCAGCTATTGGCGATTCACCTGGTCGGGGAATTCAGAGACCCGGGGACGGTTAAACTACTCTTGTCCCTTCTGGATTCTCAGGATTTGGAGATTCGCCTTGCGGCGTGCAAAGCTATAGGTTCGATTGGCGAGCCAAAAGGCTTATCCAGTATCATACCGTACCTGGAGGATTCAGCCTGGCAAATGAGGGCTCAGGCGGCGAAGCAGTTTGGACGGAACCGTTTCACACCTGCCATCCCTGGTCTATTGAAATGTCTGGAGGATAGAGCCTGGTGGGTGCGGCTCAATGCGGGTGAAGCGTTGAGTCAAATGGGAGAAGATGGAAGAATCGCCCTCAAAAGAGCGCTCAAATCAGAGGACCGCTTCGCCAGGGATATGGCCAGTCAGTGGCTCGATGAATTGGAGGCAACTCCCTAATGGTATATCTCCAGATGGCCATTCTTATCTATTTTTTCATAGTCAATGGTCTCTATTTAGTGCTTTTTTTCTTTTCTTTTGTTATCGTCATCCATTACCGTTTGATTCTCCGATTCAGGGGACCTTCTGAAATACTCAAAGCGCGCGTCACACCTCCTATCTCCATCCTCGTTCCAGCCTACAATGAAGAGAAGAATATTGTCTCCAGTGTTCGCGCCCTGCTCCAACTTAACTATCCACAGTATGAAGTGATTGTGATTAATGATGGGTCTAAGGACAATACTCTCGGTGTCCTGGAGGAAGCTTTCTCTCTCAGGCGCACTGCCCATGTCTACCACAGGGAGATTCCTACGGCTACGGTAAAGGTGGTCTACCGGTCGAGGGCTTATCCTAATATTTGGATTCTGGACAAAGAGAATGGCGGGAAGGCAGACGCCTTGAATGCGGGGGTGAATTTCTCGCAGTATCCGCTCTTCTGTGCCATTGATGCGGATTCGATTCTGGAAAAGGATGCCCTGGTCAGGGTGATTCGGCCTTATATGGACCGTTTTCAGGAAGTGGTGGCGGTGGGAGGAATTGTTCGCGTTGCCAATGGGTGCCGCATTAACCGTGGGATTGTAGAAGAGGTGGGGCTTGCCAGAAAATGGCTTCCCAACTTCCAGGTGGTCGAATATCTCAGGGCGTTCCTTTCGGGTCGGGTTGCCTGGGGTGCCTGGAATGCCCTTCTGGTGATATCCGGGGCTTTTGGAGTGTTCAAAAAGCAGCCGGTAATGGATATTAGAGGCTATTCGACGGAAACCGTGAGTGAAGACATGGAGCTTGTGGTGCGCCTTCACCGGAGGATGAGGAAGCAAAAAAGGAGCTACCGCATCCATTTCATCCCGGACCCCGTTTGTTGGACGGAGGTTCCTCATAAATGGCGCATGCTGGCAAGACAGAGAAATAGATGGCAGAGGGGACTTGGCCAGGCCTTATACCGTAATCTTTCCATGTTCGCCAATCCCAAGTATGGTACAATAGGGATACTGGCTATGCCATATTTCTTTATGGTGGAGCTTTTGAGCCCGGCGGTGGAACTATTCGGTTATACGCTCTTTGGCATCGCTATTTATCTGGGTGTAGTCTACTGGGAAGCGGTGGCTACCTTTCTTATCCTGGCGGTATGGATGGGGATATTCCTGTCTCTACTTTCCGTCCTGTTGGAAGAGTTCACTCTCCATCGCTATCCCAGAGTGCGTAATCTTTTGAAGCTTCTCTTTTGTGCGGTTTTAGAGAATTTTGGGTATCGGCAAATGACAGCTTTCTTCAGGTTAAAGGGGCTATATGACTTTGCGAGGAGGGAAAATGCTTGGGGATTTATTGAAAGGAAAGGCCTGGAAGTCGCGGATTAATCTGTTAGTTTTTCTGGTGCTACTTCTGGTTTGCTTCTATTCTATGGCGTCCGCTGAGAAGATACGCATAGATTCTGGAGTAATCTTTGAAGATTTCAGCTTCGCCAATTTGGGCCATACCGAATGGGTGCAGGCAGTGGTTCCTACATCAGAAGGATTCTCTCTCTTCGGACGAGTAACAGCAATCAGCCGCTTCCAGCAATCTGACGTTGAGGCGGCTCTTGGCGGTTCCCTCCGTATCGGTGTCGATACCGGGCTTGAGGGGGAAATAAGCCTGAGTCCGGGCGCCCAGATTGCGCCTGAGTTCTCCACTTCCTGGTCCTTGTATCGGGCTCTTGCGTCAGTAGAAATTATGCCGCACTACCGTTTCTCCCGCTTTGAAGGAGCAGATGTCCATCTTTTCGCTATGGGCGCCACCTGGCCTGTTACAAGTTCTTTCGAAACTACAGGCCGGGTATATATCAGCGCAACAAGTTTTCACAACGGTTCAACTGAATGGAATCCGGCGTTCCTGGTACAGGGAAGATTCTTATTGAATTCCAGATTCACCATCATTCCCTCGTACTCCTTCTATAGAGAAAGCTTTGAAGCAGGTGCTCCAGATGAAACTGGAAGGTTCTCGGCTAATGTAGCGAGGATTGAAGCCTGGCATAGAACCTCAACTGATTTTTTGGTTCGGATTGCCTGGGAATATGAAGGTAGGTCAACAGATACATCGGTTGGGCGGTATGAGTTAGGGATACAGTATCAGTGGTAGCCTCTGCCTCTCGTGAATTTGCTTGACAAAAATGGTTAGTTATGGTAATTTATTACCATAAACATGGTGAAAAGATGATATCCTTTGGTTCAAAGGTAGCAGTAAAATTACTGGATTACTATTTTCTTAATCCGGATGCCCAACATTATATTAATGAGCTGGCAAGGATTTTAGGGCTTGACCCTAAAAATACCGAGGCCAAGCTTAAAGAATTTGAAGAAAAAGGTCTTTTTAAAAGCGAATTCCGCGGCAAGGAAAGGTATTTTTTCTTAGCAAAGGATAACCCCGTTTTGGAACATTACCGTCAGATTTTTCTCAAAACCTATGGAATAGAAAAAAGGCTTAAAGATATATTAGGTGGGATTAAAGGGCTTAAGGAGGTATATGTATTTGGCTCATACGCAACCAACAAGATGGATTCTTCAAGCGATATAGATATCCTGGCTATTGGCTCCCACTCGGTTTTGGAATTGCAGAGGCGAATCTCTAAATTGCAGAAGGATACAGGCAGAGAGTTTAATGTAACAAATTTAGGTGAGAAGGAATACAAGGCAAAGAAAAAAGCTAAAGACCCTTTTCTAAGCTCGGTCTTTAAAACTAAGACTATAAGACTTGTATGATTAATTTTGAAGGACAATACTTTCAGAAACTGCCATTTAAACAAAAACAAATTGAGCAATTCTTAAAGTCTGCTTTACATGACCTTAAGATAGCCGAAGAGTCGGATATTCCGGATGTTATTTTTAAATTCTCCTACGATGCTCTCATAAAATTAGGCATACTCTTGATTGCCAAGAAAGGATATAAAATAAGAAGCAGAATTGGCCATCACTTTAAAATTATAGAAAAACTAAGCGGACTTCTTAAGGATGAGGATATCCTTGTGCTGGGCAACAAGATGAGGCAGGAGCGTAATTTTAATCTTTATGATGGCGGATTTTTTGTAACAGAAAAGGATAGCCGTGAGTATTTAGATTTTGTAAGGGGCGTTTTTAAAAAAGCGGATGTAAAATAAGACTATGCTCTTTCCAAGCAAGAATATAGTGAATATCCCCTGATCCTCTCCCCAGAGAGGAGAGAGTCGGAACAGCGGGAATTTATTCGTATCTTAAGGCTTCGATGGGATTGAGTTCTGCAGCCTGGCGAGCTGGCCAGAGGCCAAAACCTATGCCTACACCAATAGAAAATGTCGTGGCAATCATAGTGGAAAAAGCGGAAACCTTTGTTGTCCAACCGGCAAAGATTGCCAGAAGCCAGGCTATGCCCGAACCAAAGAGAATACCAACTATTGCCCCGATAAAGGTCATAACTACTGATTCAATAAGGAACTGAACCATTATATCTATGCTGCGCGCTCCTATTGCCTTACGAAGACCTATTTCTCTTGTGCGCTCGGTTACTGAAACGAGCATAATATTCATAATGCCTATCCCTCCAACCAAAAGAGATATGGCAGCAATAGAGCCCAAAAGCCAGGTCATCGTTTTGGCTGTGCTTTCCACAGTTTCCTGAATTTCAGCCATATTCCGAATCTCGAAGGAATCTTCACTCTCTTTATTACTAAGGCGGTGGCGTTCAATAATAAGTTTACTTATTGAGTCCTGAGCTTGTTCCATCAGACTGGAGTCTTTCACTTCCAGGTCAATGTTATCAACATATTCTTTTCCTAAAAGCCGATACATAGCTGTAGTAACGGGAATGACCACTAAATCATCCTCGTCATGCCAGCCGGTAGCACCTTTCTCCGGCAGAACACCAATTACATCAAAATTTATGCGATTTATCTTGATTGATGCTCCGAGGGGATTGGTATTCTCGAAAAGTTCTCTTACTACAGTTTGGCCAAGTAAAGCCACTTTTCTACGTATCCTTAACTCTTCTTGCGTAAAGAACCTGCCGATAACAGGAGTAGCTGCTCGCATCAGGCCATAATCTTCTCCTGTGCCCTGAACCCGCGTATTCCAGTTTTTATTACCATATACCACTTGCCCTCTACCAGAGACCGAAGGAGAAACTCTTCTTACCTGGGGCAATTTAGACATTTCCTCTGCATCGCGTAAAGTAAAACGCGTAACTGCTCCTACTTCTAAGGCTACGCCGTGCGTACGGTGCGAGCCTGGTCTCACAGTTAACAGGTTTGAACCTAAAGAAGCGAGTCTTTGAGAAATAGACTCTTTTGCTCCCTGACCCAGTGCAAGCATAGCAATTACTGCGGCAACCCCAATAAGAATACCAAGCATAGAAAGAATTGAACGCATTTTGTGGGATACAATAGCATAAATAGCCTGGCGGAAGTGAGCTATAAATTCGGCTCCTATGCCCGAACGGCGGGACTGGGATAGGATATCGTCTAGGGAAATATTCACCGGGTTTGGAGAATAGTCTTCATAGCTAGGACCTTTTCTTTCGTCAGAGATAATCTCGCCGTCACGCATACAGATAAATCTTTTTGCGTGTTCAGCAATTTCTCTTTCGTGAGTAACCATAATAATAGTCTTTCCCTTTCGATTCAAATCTTCTAAAATTGAAATAATTTCTTCTTCGCTTTTTGTGTCGAGATTCCCAGTTGGTTCGTCAGCTAAAATAATTAATGGTTCATTCACTAAAGAGCGAGCAATAGCCACTCGCTGCTGTTCACCGCCGGAAAGTTCGTTTGGGCGATGAGATGCTCTATGTGTGAGGCCAACTTCTTTAATCTTTTCATAAGCCTTTTCCAAGTGGCGTTTTCCCGCATAGATTAGAGGGAGCCCTGCATTTTCTAAGGCAGTCATTCTGGGGAGTAGATGAAATTGTTGAAATACAAAACCTGCTAATCGGTTTCTCAGTACGGCTAATTCGTTATCAGTAAGTCTGGTTATCTCTCTTTTGTCTAAATTATACGACCCCGAGTCTGGCCTATCTAAAAAACCCAGTATATGAAGAAGGGTCGATTTTCCAGAACCTGAAGGACCCATAATAGCAACAAATTCTCCAGGAGCAATCTTTAATGATACATTTCGCAGAGCTTGCACTTCGACTTTGCCAGTCTTATAGGTCTTGTTTATATTTTTTAATTCTATCATATTCTTTCCTACTCCAAGAATTTAGTCTAAACGGGTTCAATGAATTGAACCCCTACAATATTATCGCCGCCTTCCACCAAATGGCATAAATGGGTTTCTAGTCGAGCTTTCACCTCTTGAGGAGAGGTACTTTTCGGGCAGAATTGCTACTCTATCGTTTACCCCCAGCCCTGAAATAACCTCCACATTTTTGTCATCAGAAATACCAACCTTAACGCTCTGCCTAAGGGGCCTGTTTCCTTCGCCCTGGCTCAAGAAAACGAAACTCCCTTGCTTGTCTTGCTTAACTGCCTCGAGAGGAATAAGTAAAACATTTTCTCTTTTTGCTTCTATGATATTTACATTAGCGCTCATACCTGAACGAAAAACCTCGGGTACTTTTTTTGGGACGATATCTACCTCATAAATAGTAACATTACTTACAATTTTAGATTCATAGGATATGTGGTCAACTGTTCCTTCGATTTTTATTTCAGGATAAGCATCTAAACCAATGATTGTCTCCTGACCGATTTTTATTCTTCCAATATCGGTCTCATCAGCCTGAGCCTTAACAATCAGGCGATCCGACACGACAATTATAGGGTCACTAGAAGCGACAGTCTGGCCAGGCTCGACTGCTCTCACGATTACTTCCCCGTCAATTGGTGCAATTAAAGGTGTGGGTCTATAGACTTGCTTCCAATAGTTTAATGCTTCTTTACCTTGAGAGCGAGCCGCATCTAAGAGAGCTGCTCTTTCTGTCGAACTCATCCAGGCCAAAATCTGACCAATCTTAACTTTTTCGCCTTCTCTGACTAAAATCTCTTCAACCCGGCCGCTGATGGGTGGTTTGATTTCTAAGCGGTTTTGGGGCTGGACCGTGCCGGTTATGGAGATAAAAGACCGGATAATGCCGTAAGTAGGGCTTATTTCTTTAATACCCTCATTTGAAGATTCATTTCGTCTGGCCCTTATTATTAAGGTTGTGGCGATAGCTGCGAAGGTCAGTAAGCTAACACAAATTACCCATTTCTTATTCCTCATCTAACACTCCTCCTGTTGCCTGAATCCAATTAGCCTCAGCAATTAAACCATTTGCTTGAACGTCTAAAAAAGACTTTTTAGCTCTAACTAAATCGTCCTCAATAATTGTCCAGTTATCAAATGAGATAAGTCCGGTTGAATACTGCGCCTGCACTATCTTTGCCCGTTCTTCAGTCGCCTCCAGAAATTTTTGTTGCACTCCAATTTTATCTATGGCGTCTTGCAGTCCTATCCAGGTTTCTTCTAATGTTAAAAGCACACTGTCCCGGCCACTTCTCTCATCCGCCTCAGCCTGTTTAAATACAGAATTGGCTCTGGAAATTTCGGCTATTCGGCTTCCACCTTCAAATAGAGGGAAAGATAAGCTTAGACCAGCTGACCATTCATTCTTGTCAGGCGGCCAGTGGGAGGCACTTGCTCCGGCACTGGCATTGGCGTATATTTGAGGGAAGAGATTCGCCTTGGCAGATTTTGAGCCAAATCTGGCCGCTTCTTTCTTAGCAATAAGTTCCTGTAAAAACGGGGTGCTTTGAGATAACTGCTCAAAATCAGGTTTTTCTCGATTAGGATACTTAATCTTGAAATCTCCTTTTGCTCTAACTGGCGTCATTTTGCTTCGCCCCATTTCCTTAATCAGGCGCCTTTGCGCCAAATCGATATTCCTCCTGGCTTGAGCAACTTCAAATTCTGCCTGGCTGAAATTTGCTTCAGCAGTTAATAGTGACCCTTTATGTTCTCTTCCTACTTCATAACGCAACCTTACCAATTCTAAATTCTGTTTTCGGCGTGCGGCGATCTCTTCTGTAATATTCAAAAGCTCCTGGGCACTCAAAAGCTCAACAAATGCAGTTCTTAATTCGAGC
>Ga0315308_1002279_pt1 | contig 10932 bp, 10 predicted proteins | sample TDP3_MG_FD_203078 | JGI IMG/M metagenome (GOLD analysis project Ga0315308, IMG submission 203078) | Freshwater sediment microbial communities from Lake Towuti, South Sulawesi, Indonesia - TDP3 | ecosystem: Environmental > Aquatic > Freshwater > Lake > Sediment | place: Indonesia: South Sulawesi...
GGTCCTGGATTCTCAATCCCGCTTTTGGTTTACTCAATACCCTTTTGCAGGGATTGCATTTAAATTTCCTGATCCGGGAGTGGATTACCGATCCGCGCATTGCTCTCTACAGTCTTATTGGAATTGATATTTGGAAGTGGACTGGTTTCCATATGGTTATTTTCCTGGCGGCTTTACAAAGTATTCCCCAGACTTTCTATGAGGCAGCAATGATTGACGGTGCTTCCAAACGACAATTTTTCTGGCATGTCACTATCCATTTGCTGGTCCCGGTGACCACTTTTAATGTTTTAATTTCCCTGATCGGAGCTTTTAATGTTTTCGATTTAGTATTCGTGGTAACTCAGGGTGGGCCTTTCCATGCCACCGAGGTAGTCCTCACCCATATGTATATTCAGGCCTTTAAATTTTACCGGGTAGGATACGGAACGGCGATTGCTTATACCCTTTTTGTGATAATTTTCATCCTTTCCCTTTTGCAGATGAGAATTATGCAGGGGGAGAAATACGAATTTTAGGATAAAATGAGACCCCATCCTAAAATTATCAGTCAGGTCTTTATTGTCCTGATTTTAGTTTTATTTTCAATAAGTATCGGTTATCCTGCGCTGTGGATGATTTTTAGTTCTTTCAAAACGGGAGGAGAGTTTTATTCCAATCCCTGGGGTCTTCCCCAAAAATTTGCTTATTTAAATTATAAAGAAGCCTGGAAATTAGCCGATATTGGAAGATATTTTGGTAATAGTGTGGTGGTAACCTTTTTCACGGTGTTTCTGGTAGGTCTGTTAGCGGCGATGGCTGCTTATGCCTTTGCTCGTTTGAAATTCCCGGGCAGTACCTTTTTATTTTATAGTTTTCTGATTTCCATGATTGTCCCCGCTCAGGTAACTGCAGTGCCACTTTATGTGCTTATCCGAAAATTTCACCTTTTCAATACTCGAACCAGCCTGGTTTTATGTTATACTGCGGGGGGGCTGGCATTTTCCATATTTCTATTGCGAGCCTTTTTCATTTCCATTCCCCGGGAACTGGAGGAAGCCGCTCTCATTGACGGTTGTTCTTATCCGGGAATTCTGTGGCGGATAATATTCCCTATTTCTAAACCAGGTTTAGCAACTATCGCTATATTTCAGGGGATGGGAGCCTGGAATGAGTTCTTTCTCGCCCTCCTGCTTATTCGCGAACCTTCGGTTCGGACTATTCCATTAGGACTTTATGTATTTTTTACCCAGAGGGTTATTGACTGGACCTATGTATTTGCTTTTTTATCCACCGCCACCATTCCGGTCATTATTCTTTATATCTTATTGCAGAGACAGTTTATAAGCGGACTTACCGCCGGTGCACTTAAAGCCTGATTCTGATTGATAGAATGATAACAGAGGTATTGCGATGAAATCCTGTATTAACGGAGCAACTACCATGCCCTATCCTCTAAAGAGAGATATTCAGACTGCTACTAATGCCGGATTTGAAGGGATTGAAATCTGGTATCCTAAAATGAAGAAATTTTTGAAAAGTCATTCTCTGACGGAATTAAAAAATATGCTGCAAAAAAATCACTTGGAAGTAGCCAGTATTTGTCCCCTATCTATACGTGCTTTTTCTGATAATAACAATTCCCGTGCCGAACTGGAAGAGGCAGCCAGGCAGGCTCAGAAACTGGGATGTGATACTTTACTGGTCTGCCCCGATGCTCCCCAGGAGAGTATTCCACAGAGTGCAGCCTGGGACACTCTATCCGCGGAAATCAGAGAATGCGCCCGAATGGTGGAGAAGCGGGGAGTGAAAATAGCGCTGGAACCCTTGGGAATGCACCCTCTGGTTCCCGGTCCCCGGGAAGCAATGGAAGTAATTAAGCGGGCGGATCATCCCGCAGTGGGATTAATAATGGATACTTTTCATTACTATAAATCTTCAGTAAAGCTGGAGGATATCCGGTCTATACCAGTGGAGAAAATGTTAATTGTTCATATCAATGACTGCCAGTCTTTACCTAAGGACCAATTAAAAGATTCTCATCGGCTCTATCCTGGTCTGGGGGTTATTCCCATTATTTCTATGTTGAAACCGCTGAAAGAAAAGGGCTACCAGGGCTATCTTTCCGTAGAGATTTTTCGTGAAGAATACTGGCAATTGCCTCCGGAAGAGGTATCCCGTCAATCCAAACGTTACCTAGATTTAGTAATAAATCGCTTATAAGGTGTCAATGGTGTCGATAAAGAGAAAAATTATTCCTTATCTCTTTATTTCTCCTTTCTTTGTAATGTTTTGTGCTTTTCAGTTGGCTCCTATATTTTATGGATTCTGGATGAGTCTGCAAAAGATAACGTTGATGGTGGGTTCCCCGGTAAAATTTGTGGGATTGGAAAATTACCTGAATCTCTTATCCAATGTCAGATTTTATCAGAGTCTAAAAGTCTCGGTTCTCTATACTGTAGGTCATGGTTCTATTCATCTTTTAATTGCTTTGGGATTGGCGTTAGTTCTCAATCTAAAGTTTAGAGGGAGGAACATTTATCGCACAATTTTCTTTTTACCGGTGGTTACTTCTTTAGCCGTTTCCGCTCTTATCTGGATGCTAATTCTTGATCACCATGTGGGATTACTGAATATAGTCCTGAGGAAAATAGGTTTACCTGGAAACTACCGATGGTTAGATAGTCCTCAGCTATCTTTGCCCTCCATTATAATGGTTGGGACCTGGAGATGGTTTGGTTTTCAAATGGTCATCATGCTAGCCGGTTTGCAGAATATTCCTAACGATTTGTATGATGCGGCCAAGGTGGATGGGGCGACTTCTTCTCGAATCATCCGACATATAACTCTTCCCTTACTCTTTCCGGTCCTTTTCTTCTGTATCGCTATCACTGTTATCGGGTCTCTCATGCTTTTTGAAGAACCTTTCATCTTAACACAAGGAGGTCCGCGAGAAACTACTTTGTCTTTGGCTATGTATCTATACCAGAGTGGATTTCAGTATTTCAAATTGGGGTATGCAGCTGCTTTAGGCTATGTTTTAACGATTTTGATAATGGCAGCGGCTTTGTTCCAAGTGAAGACATTAGGAAAGAGGGCAGGGTTAACATAGGGAAAGGGGTAAGAGGATGAGATACCAGTTAGTAATAATGTATTTAATTTTAAGTTTGGCGGCCATCTTTACTGTAGTTCCCTTTTATTGGGCAGTGACTTCCTCTTTCAAACCACAGAGTAAAATATTTGAACGACCAGCGATATTTATTCAAAGCTTTACCATAGAAAATTATCGAAGTCTGCTTTTGGAAACTCCTTTTCAAAGGTGGCTCTTTAATAGCATGATTATAAGTGTATCTTATACTTTATTAGTAATATTTTTCTGTTCTATGGGAGGATACGCCTTTGCTAAATACGACTTCGCCGGTAAAAATTTTTTGTTTTTTGTAGTTTTAAGTTCCATGACTATTCCCGTATGGGCAATCATTATTCCCCTTTTTATGTGGTTCTCACGGTTGGGTTTGATAAATACTTACTGGGCTTTGATTCTTCCGGGTAGTGCCAATGCCTTTGGGATATTTCTTATGAGACAATATATTCAAGGGGTGCCCACGGAGTTGTTGGACAGTGGGAGAATAGATGGGTGTTCGGAATTTGGAATTTATTATCGAATAGTACTGCCGGTGATTAAACCGGCAGTGGGAGCTTTGGCTATTTATGCATTTCTTGCCTCCTGGAATAATTTTTTATCTCCCTTAATTTTTATGAGGAATCCTCGCATGTTTACCATTCCGGTCGGACTTTCGGGATTTGTCGGACAAAAGGAGTTTCGGTATGGTCTACTGATGGCCGGTTCAGTCATTTCTGTGATACCGGTTTCGATAATTTTCTTGGCTATGCAAAAACAGCTAGTAGCCGGTCTTACTCTGGGGGCAGTGAAAGAGTAGTCGTTTTATCTCCGCCTTTTATACACGGGCGGGGCTTAAAAAGGGAGGTGATAGGTTTAGCTAAATTCTTTCCAAGATTTTGGAAGTATAAATTCCCTTTCGGAAAGCACAGGATCTTTAAATCTTAACTGGCAAAAGGAGGAAGACTATGAGAAAGTATAGTAAATTCATGTTAATTTTCGCGTTAGTAATTTTGGTAGTGATGGCAGGGGCCGGTTATCCGGCTTTTGCCCAAAAGAAAAAGCTGGTTATCTGGGGCTGGGATTTTCGGGCCACGAAAGATATTGCTCCCCAGATAGAGCAATTTAAGGCCAAGCATCCCGATGTCGAAATAGAAGCCATTGATATGGGGCCGGGCGATTTACATGATAAATTTCTAATTGCCACTGTCTCGGGCACGGGTGCACCGGATGTTACCTTCGAAGTGGATACTATGAGTCGTAAATACTATGAGATGGGAACGATTTACCCGTTAACTGATCTTATTCCCAATCACGAAGAGCTTTTTATAAAAGCTATCAATTATCGCTGGACCCATGAAGGGGAACTCATGGGTGCCCCTTACGATACCGGACCCTTTGTTATTTTTTATCGTAAGGATATTTTAGACGATGCGGGGATAGATTTTACCACCAATGTTACCAACATGCAGGAGTTCCTAGAAATAGGGAAGAAAATCACCATACCGGATAAAAGATATATGAGCGTTATATTTGCTGGCCAGCTGCAGCCTTTTGTCCAAAGCCGTGGAGGGAAGATCTCTAACATCAAGAACGAACTTCTCTTTGACAATTCCATCGTAGCCGAAGTGGCTCAGTATATGGTGGATGTAGTAAATAAATATAAGATTGCTGAATATTCCAGTCCTTGGACTCCTGCTGCTTATGAGAAGGTAAAAGAGGGAAGATGGGCATGTTTGCCGATGTGGTATTGGTATCAAAGTTTTGCCCTCAAGGATATAGCTTATAAGCCAGAACTGGTAGGAAAATGGAGAATTGCTAGGATGCTGCCTTGGAGGAAAGGAGACCCACCTACCGGAGCTGATTTTACCTGTGGTGGTATATTCCTGGTTTCTAAACAGACTCAGTATCCGGATCTGGCTAAAGAACTTGCTGCTTCTCTATGCTCCAAAGATGCTCAGGCTGATCAGGCCAGGAGAAGAGGAATCTTTCCTGTTAATGTGCAGGCTCTGGAAGAACTGTCTAAATGGGAGGACCCTTTCTTTGGAGGACAGAGACCGTTTAAGATTGGTCTTGAACTATTGCGTGATACTCCCGTTATGCAATTTGGTTCTAAATATTCAGTTATCGAGGGTGTGCTCACTACCGCCATGGATAGGATGATTTTTGACGGAGTTCCAGTGACCAAAGCCATAAAAGATGCTAAAAAGCAAGCCGAAGTAGAGCTCAAATAAAAGATGAGTATTTAAGGAGCCGGGAAGGACAATACTTCCCGGCTCCTTTCGTGATGGGTCGGCTAATCTGGAGGTTTGCACCACTTTCCTCCGTGTAGTGGTGGCATTCTCGCAACCGGTCATTGATAGCAGGAAGATTCTGGAGAACTCATTCATCCAAGGTCTGGCTGTGAGCGCTGGTATTGTCTGGTCGTGAACGCTGTGATTAAAGTATGAAGTTCCTTGTGAGGGCGCCGATCGCTTGGGAAAGTATAACCATTCTTGTGAAGGTACTACCATTCGAAATTATTGTTAAAGGAGGTTTTGTGCATGAGGACCTTTTCGCTCGAAAACGAAACGCTCCGTTTGGAATTTGCCCGTGAGAATGGTGCGCTGGTGGGATTAACTGCCGTCGCCACCGGTTGGGAAATCTTGAACCGTCCTCGTCTGGGGCTTTCCTTCCGGCTCTTGGTTCCTCTATCGGGGCGGCGCAATAACCCTGTTTTCGGTGAGAAGCAAAAGACAACATCTGTCCAAGTAACTGCTGATCATCGTAATGTAACGTTCATATGGGATGGGGTGTCGTCTGAATATGGCGGAAGTTATGACATAAGGCTCACCCTGAAGGTGAATCTGACCGCCCGCCAGGCAATTTATGCCATGACTGTTGAAAATCGGTCAGACTATACGGTCGAAAATATCTACTGTCCATACTTGGGCGATGTGCAACATCCGCCAGACGAGGAATGGTTCAAAACCTTCCTTTATAACTATGCCACTTGCCAGGAGTGGTCTCTCTGGCCAACTTATCAGAATCTACGAGGCTATTTCGGAGTAGATTATCCTACTCAGTTTAGTCCCTGGCCACCTGCTAGCGGGGTCCCGATGTCGCCTTATATACTCCTACGTGGCGCAAAACAGGGGCTTTATGTTGGTGTCGGTGCGCCTAGTAGTGAGCTGGTAGCCTGGCATACTGAGTTGCGTCCGGGCTACGGTAGTTCAATTAACGCCCGCGTTCCTGAGGAGCTAACTATTAGTGGTAAAGACGTTGCCACTCTTTTCGCCGCCGTGCATGTGCCCTATATCCTGCCAGGAGAAACGCGTTCCCTGACGCCGATCGCCTTAGAAGCCTTTAAGGGTGGTTGGCAGAATGGAGTGGATATTTACAAGAACTGGCGTAGTAGTTGGATGAAAACTCCCAGAATTCCGGCTTGGACTAGGGAGCCTCATGCCTGGCAGCAGATTCACATCAATTCCCCGGAAGATGAATTACGCATGCCCTTCCGTGACCTGGTTCAGATCGGGAAGGATTGTGCTCGCCACGGCGTTAAAGCAATACAATTGGTGGGATGGAATAGTGGCGGCCAGGATCAAGGCAATCCTTCACATGATCCTGACCCCCGACTGGGAACCTTTGCCGAGTTGAAAGAAGCTATCGCCAAAATTCAAGCTCTGGGGGTCAAGGTTATTCTCTTCTCTAAGTTTACCTGGGCAGATCGCGCTACCGAGCGCTTCCGGAAGGACCTGGTGCGATTAGCTATCAAAGATCCCTATGGTGACTATTATCATTATCAAGGATATCAGTATCAGACGGCTACACAACTTCTGGACATCAATACTAAGCGCCTCATCCCCATGTGTTTTCTTAGTGACGAGTATCTCCAAGTCTGTGAGGAGGAATTCAAGAAAACGTTGGAACTGGGTGCTGACGGCATTTTGTTTGATGAATGTCTGCATCATTCTCCGGCATTGCTCTGTTTTGATATCAGTCACGGACACCGTTACGGAGCGCCAGTTTATGCCAACGACCGCAAACTGATCGAGAATTTCGCTCGTCTTACAAGGTCAGTGAACAAAGAATTCCTGTTCTCTGGTGAAGCTTGCTACGACTGGGAATTTGAAGTCTACCACTTGTCGTATCACCGTAGTGAGAATAAGGAACATATTCCCCTATCGCGTTATATGCTTCCTGATGCCCTCTTAATGACTGCCGTGACCGGCTTCAATGATCGCAATATGATCAATCAATGCCTGATGTATCGCTACATCATCAGTTATGAACCATACAACTTCAAAGGTCGCCTTGATGATTATCCACTTACGATAGCTTATGGTCGGCAAATGGATGCACTGCGTTCTGAACTGAGAGAATATTTCTGGGATGGTGAATTTCGGCACGAGATTAGTGCAAGTGTCACAGTGGGAGGACAGCCTTATCATCCCTATTCGGTGTTTGTTAATCGCAATAATGGTAAATATGGAATTATCGTAGCCAATTACGATGAACATAAAGGTGTTACTGTTCAGGTAATGTTGGAAGAGGGAGGCCATCTTGGTCGCTATCGCTTGGTTGATGACCCTAAGTGGCGATTAGTGAGGGATGGAATTATCATCCCCCCTTCATCAGCTGCGGTGGTGATAGAATAAGGGATGGACACATCCCTACATATTTTCTTCCTGCGCAGTCTGCGGTATAATCAGGAAAAGTTCTTATGAAATCGCGAAGGGTAAAACAACATCCGGTACTGGGCAGGATTCCTTCTCGCCGCCAGGTAGAAATCGAAGTCGATGGCCGACGTATTACTGCTCTGGAAGGGGAACCAGTAGCGGCCGCTCTTCTGGCAAATAAGATAAGAATATTTCGTTATACTCCTCGTAAAAATCAACCCCGGGGAATTTTCTGTGCTGTCGGTCAATGTACGGACTGCGCCATGATGGTGGATGGCATTCCTAATGTCCGTACCTGTATTACTCCTGTCCGGGAAAAAATGAAAATCCAAACTCAAATAGGCTGGGGGTCTTCTTCTGGAATATTTTCTTCCCCGATAAATTTTCCTCCTGAAGATGAGAAAGTTATTACCAGCTGTATAGAATTGGCAATAGTGGGTGCTGGACCAGCTGGTCTTTCGGCAGCTATCGAAGCCGCTCGTCAGGGGGTTAATGTAACTGTCCTGGATGAAAGTTCTTGTCCGGGAGGACAATTGTCTAAGCAGATTCATAAATTTTTTGGCTCTCAGGAACATTGGGCCGGAACTCGGGGCAGGGAAATTGGTCATCAACTACTTAAGGAAGCCAGAGAATTAGGTGTGGAGGTAAAACTCGAAACCCCGGTAGTGGGTATCTTCCCGGAGCATCAATTATGCTATGTTCATCGGAATCGGAGCTATTTTTTAAAGGCCGAAGCAATAGTTTTAGCTACCGGGGCCAGTGAAAACCCATTAGTTTTTCCAGGTAGCACTTTACCAGGAGTAATGGGGGCAGGAGCCACTCAGACCATGGTGAATCTACATCGGGTACTTCCGGGTGAAAAAGTACTCATGGTGGGAGCAGGGAATGTGGGATTAATTATTGCTTTTCAACTTTTGCAGGCCGGTGCCCGGGTTATGGCGGTGGTAGAAGCCATGTCCACTATCGGTGGATATGGGGTTCATGCCAGTAAATTGCGTCGCGAAGGAATTCCCATTTTTGTATCCCATACCGTAAAGGAGGCCTTGGGGGAAAAAGAAGTAGAAGGGGCAGTAGTGGTAGCTTTAGATAAGGATGGTCATCATTATCCCGGAACTGAGAAATTTTTCCCGGTGGATTTGATATGTCTGGCGGTAGGGCTCAGTCCTCTGGTAGAACTAGCCGTTATAGCCGGTTGTCGCTGTGCTTATTTACCTTCATTAGGTGGATATGTTCCCCTTCACAGTGAGGATATGGAGACTACTTTTCAAGGTATTTATGTAGCGGGAGATGTGGCCGGAGTTGAGGAGGCTTCTACCGCTATGGAAGAAGGACGCTTGGCGGGGATTGCAGCAGCAGAAAGGTTGGGTTATCTCCCGAGAGAATATGGCTACCTGATTAAAGAGGATATCCGGCGAAGATTGCAAATGCTAAGAGCGGGACCTTTTGATAAGTTGCGCCAGGAAACTAAGCAGCAGATAATATCCTTTTACCATAAATATATGGTCAAAAAATCATGCCTGAATGCCGAGGTTTAAAATTTACCGGGATACCTGCTCCCGAAGAACTGGTTAATTCTCCGGGCTATCCTAATCAGGAAAGATTGCTTCAGGGAATAGTGGCAGTAATCGAGTGCTTGGAAGAAATACCATGCAATCCCTGTGAGACGGCCTGTCCTTTCGGTGCCATTCAAGTAGGAGTGCCGATAACCAATCTACCCCGGTTTTTAGCGGAAAGATGTACCGGATGTGGTCGTTGCATTCCTGCTTGTCCAGGATTGGCAATTTTTTTAGTGGACCTCAATTATTCCCCTGACGAGGCGCTGGTTGGGTTCCCATACGAATTTTTGCCCCTTCCTCGCCCGAGGGATAAAGTCCGGCTTCGAAACCGGGAAGGGAAAGAAATAGGCGAAGGCACGGTAGTCCGGGTAACTAATCCTCCCCGCTATAATTTTACTGCGGTTATTTATGTAACTGTTCCCCGAGAACTGGCTATGGTGGTCCGCAGTATTTGGCCAATTAAGAAAACTATAAAGTCGGTAAAAGGAAAATAAAGTGCCCGAAGCTAAAAGAAAAAACAGGTTTGAAGGAAAAGAAAGCCTTAAAGGAAAAGAAAGCCTTAAAGGAAAAGAAAGCCTTATTGTTTGCCGCTGCGAAGAGATTAGTTACCAGGAAATTCTCGAAGTTATCCGCCAGGGGATTTATACTCTGGCGGGAATTAAACGATTTACCCGCGCGGGAATGGGCCTTTGCCAGGGTCGTTTCTGTTATAAGTTGCTCCTCCGTATTCTCCAGGAGGAAATTGGGATACAATCTTCAGAGGTAGAGTGGTCTCATTTTCGACCTCCGGTAAGGGCGTTTCCATTATCCGTTCTGGGACGAATTTCTGCCGGGAAAGAATCTTAGCGGAAAAGGAATCTTAAATATGCGTTCGCAGATCGAAATTTTAATAATCGGGGCGGGAGTGATTGGCAGTTCTATCGCCTATTATCTTTCCCGGAGAGGGAAGAAAGTCTTGGTGGTAGAAAAATCTGAACCCGCCAGCGGGACTTCCGGAGCCTGTGATGGTTTCATTATTACTCAGACCAAAAGCCCAGGAATTGGTTTACAACTCGCAAGAAAAAGCCTGCATCTATTAGATTCTCTTTGTAGCGAACTGGAAGATAATCTGGAATATAAGAAGACCGGCAGTCTGGTGATTATCGAAACCGCCGAGGAATGGAAATTTATGGAATCCTGGGTCAGCCAGCACTGCCAAGAAGGGGAAAATATTTTCCTATTACCACCGGAGGAACTTTTCCGGCGGGAACCAGAATTGAATCCTCATTATGTTATAGGAGCTAGTTATTGTCCCTCGGATGGACAGATAAATCCTCTCAACCTTAATTTCGCTCTATTACGGGAGGCGCGTAAGCAGGGGGCAGAAGTTTGCCTTTATACCGAAGTGCTGGGATTTCGTTTCCGCGGAGATAAAATTGTCTCCGCGGTTACAAATAGAGGAGAGATGGAGCTGGAAATAGTGGTTAATGCTGCCGGAGTTTGGGCGGCCGAAATCGCCTTAAAAGCAGGAATTAAACTTCCCATAATTCCCCGACGGGGTCAGGTTCTGGTAAGCGAGCCCATTGCTCCTATCATTCATCACCCTATGGTATCCGCCCGCTACCTGACCGTGAAA
>Ga0315308_1002283_pt1 | contig 10927 bp, 11 predicted proteins | sample TDP3_MG_FD_203078 | JGI IMG/M metagenome (GOLD analysis project Ga0315308, IMG submission 203078) | Freshwater sediment microbial communities from Lake Towuti, South Sulawesi, Indonesia - TDP3 | ecosystem: Environmental > Aquatic > Freshwater > Lake > Sediment | place: Indonesia: South Sulawesi...
ATCGGTCATGAACAGATCGTGGACGACAGTGAAGAGGTCCTCGTTCGAGAAGCCTTTTCGGACCAGAGACTGATTGGGAAGGGTTGCCAACGGATTTGAGTTGTAGACGAAAATCATCTTGATCTTCCCGGTTTCCAAGGTCCTTCCCAAGTCGACCATGTTGTAGTAAACTTTCTTTCTGGAAGTCAGATTTGTGCCCTCGAGATAGTCCCTGTCGAAATCGTCCAGTTCGGTCGAATAGAAGAACCCCCGGTTCTCGCCTATCAGCGCAGGGAGGATCGCGATCGCCCTGATCATCTCCCCGCCATTTCTGTGGCGCTGCATTCCATAGCCCATCATTATGCAGTTGGGCCTCAGCGAGACATAATCGGCAATGAAGTCCTCCATGTCGCGCGTGGCCAGATCAGTGATCTTGGCCATCGCATTCAGGTCGAACTTCCTCGAGATCTCGACAAGCCTCTCGAAACCGGTCGTGTTGAGCCTCACGAATTCCTCGTGGTACAGTCTGTTCTCGATGATGTGATTGATGCATCCCAGAGCCATGGCAGCATCAGTTGTCGGCCTGATCTGAAGGTGAATGCCGAGCTCCGCGCTCGGAGTCTTGATTGGGTCAATGACATAAATCTTGCCGCCACGTTTCTGGATCCTCTTGAGAATCTGGTAGCCATGCGGGGTGCTCCAGGCGGGGTTCATCCCCCAGACGACCACAAGCCTGCACTTCTCTATCTCGTCAGGCAGCATTCCGAGATTCGACCCGTAGAGGATTTGCAGCGCCTTGTCACCGGCACGAGAGCATATCGTATAGGTGACCCTTGACGCGCCTATTGCGTTGAAGAATCTGCTCGGGAAGTACCTCTGGATGTGTCCCATCGTACCAGAATAATCATACTGGAGGATCGAGTCGGTTCCGTACTTAGAGGATCGAGAGCGTATCTCTTCGGCAATCTCGTCCAGCGCCTGATGCCATGATATTCTCCTGAACTTGCCCTCTCCTTTCTTGCCGACCCTCCTCATCGGATGAAGAACCCTCTGCTTGGAGTACACGTACTGGGACAGTCTCTCGCCCTTCGGACAGAGGAAGCCTTGGGTGAAGGGCTGCTTGTCATTGGCTTCAATCGAATGGAGTTTTCCATTTCGCACCCTGGTCACAATTGAACACGTATCGTAACAGTCTCTGGGACATGTGCTGTATATGTACAATCAAGGTCCTCCAAGGCAATGAGTAAGTTACCCAGCTGTCGCAGAACGAGAAGACCCTACGTAGATTTATAAATTCCCAGGCCAGCAACCTGGACCCTTTCGTCGGATCGTAGGGACTTCCCAAACGACTCGGATCTGCGAATTTGTCCCTGCGTTGGCAGGCAGCCAGACACGCGCTCAGCCCGAGAACGTGGTGTCATAGATCTTGGAGGAGGTCGGATCGTAGATTATGCTTATCGTGTATATCTCGGCTGCGGAGAACGTATTGGTGCTGCCGGTCGTGAACGTAATGTAGTCGCCGCCATTCACATATCCATTGCCCACAATATCCGTGATGTTGCACCAGACGGTCAGTGTTCCCAATGTCCTCGACCCGCCAACATATTTGGCTGTTGTGCCGTCGTCGAGGTCCGTCGTCAGAGGCTGCCACTGAACTGTGTTCGTGCCGTCGCTGAGCTGAATTGATATGTCCGACCAATAAGTGTCATGGCTCATCGCTATAAACTGGTACTTCACACCATAGCTAGGACCTGGAATAACCTTCGCCATGCTTGTTGTGGGACTCTGTGTGCTAGTCCCACCAAACCCCAGAACCATAACGTACAGAACTGCGGCCAGCGCAACAGGAACCAGGAAAATACACACAATCCCGAGAATGAGACATATCTTGCCGACATGCTTGTACTCCGGTTCTGGCTTTGCGTAGTAGATTGCACCGATTACGATCCCTGCAAGGGGAACGATGATTGAAAGAACGTAGAACAATGCTCTCTGAACACCGCTAATCCTCGCATGCGGTTCGGAAGGAAAAGCCTTGGCCAGGAAATCATGGCCGCAGAAGGGACATGCGTTTGCGTCGAAAGGTATTGACCGTCCGCATGATACACACAACCTGGACTGAGGTCTCGTCCCGGAGCGTTCACTTTTCAGGCTTCCGCCACAGGAGTTGCAGAAACTCGCTTGCTCAGGATTCTCAGATCCGCAACTGGGGCACCTCATGGCCGTCTCCTGAGCATCGCCACTGTGTTGAACAGTACATAATGGTTCTCAGAAGGACGTGTGAAGCGTTCGATCACTCAAGAGGCCTTCCCCACTTGTCGTGATGGAATAGCTCCGAGAGGTTCTTTCGTCCACGAGCATTCGGGATGATTGTCGGATAACCAAGAGTCATGCAAATCGGAACATCCAGCTCTTCTGGAATGCCCAGTATCCTTTTGACGCTGTCGGGCTCAAAGTCTCCTACCCAGCAAGTCCCCAGGCCGAGTTCGACTGCTCGAAGCGAGAGATGATCGAGTGCGATAGCAAGATCGATTGAGGAATAGCTGTCGCGCTCCGTGACTCCGACGAGATAGGCTGAGCACTCTCCGACGAACCTCTGATTGCCCGACACCGGGGCAAGCCTCCGTCTGGTCTCGTCGTCGGTCACAACGACGATTGTCCACCGCTGAGCGTTGTTCGCCGAGGGAGCGAGCCTCGCAGCGTTGAGCAGATCCTGCATTACATCTGCTGGTATCCTTCTTCTCTCGTACCTTCTTATGCTCCGTCTTGCCTGGATTGCGTCACTAACGTCCGTCAGAACCACCTACCTCACGAGATCCCCGATGACCCTGTACTCTCCCCAGTACAGCATCATGTTCGTCTTGTCATACTTCTCGTCGCATCTCGCAGCCACGATCTTTCCGATGAACCAGGTGTGATCCCCTGTCTCAACCTCCTTCACCTTCACACACTCTATATTGACCGGGCACTCCGCAATCAGAGGAGCTGATATCTTCTCTGCCTTCTCCCTGGTCAGCCGAGCAGCCTCAAACTTATCCACATCTCTTCCTGACTTGCTGCCGCAGATCTCGACCGCATTGAGCTGCGCCCTGTCTGGAATGTTTATTGCGAAGTCCTTGCTCTGTTTGAATAGGCCGTGGCTGAACCTCTTTGGGCCTATGCCAACTCCGATGTATGCTGGACGGAATGAAAACACATGGCACATGGCCAATGTGATGATGTTGTCCTTCGTCCCTCCGACTGTCCCTAGAACGACGGGGAATCCGGAGAAGCAGTCCTCCGCCTCCTCAGCTGTGATGTCCTTCTTCACGGTAACCCCTCTCCGACAGAAATCTCGACTTGAACCAGCAGTTGCCTGCTGTGCTACTCACCAAGGAGCCTCTTGTATTCGTCTGCCGACATCAGCGCCGATACCTGAGACGGCTCACTCATCTCGATGACCGCAACCCAGCCTTGGCCATATGGGTCCTTGTTGAGCAACTCAGGGGAGTCCACCAGCTTCCCGTTGGATTCCTTGACCACACCGGACACGGCCGCGAACACTTCGGAGACCGTCTTGACCGATTCCACATTCCCCAGGACTTCCCCTGCGTTCACCTCTTTGCCCGCAGGAGGCAGTTCCACAAACACTATCTCGGTGAGCTCGGTCTGCGCATGATCTGTGATGCCTATTCGCGCGAGCTTCCCCTCCACCTTGACCCACTCGTGGTCTTTGGTGTACTTGATGTCTGGCAAAACGATTGACATGTCTGGCCTCCCTTGACGCGGCATGCCATTATTCCGATTTATATCTTCTCCCTTCAAGCAAACATGACGGAGAGATCGATCTCGAGGCAGAGCAGGATCACCGCTGCCGCAATGATGAATAGAGCCGTGTTGGCTGCCCAATCATCGTACTTGACGATGCCCCTGTAGACCTTCATCGAGACTGGATACAGGGTTCGGCAGCCATAGACCGTCGCGGAGTCCTCAACTGCGTGTAGGAATGTGGAAAGGAAGACAACAAGTGACGACGGTGCCAACTCAAATGAATCGAGAGGACTAGAGGCGATGAGGTGATCGGTGGCAGTCAGAATGGCGATCCAGGCGAGGGCAAAACCAACTGATGCAACAATGCTGTGCGTGGCCGCGGATCGGTGAACTCTCCTGCCAAAGCCTGAGAAGAGCACATCGAGGTCTGGAACAGCTCCAAACACGCCGCCAAGTACAATGAAATCCAATGCTTCGAGATCAAGAAGAGACGCGAACAGAGCCCCCACGGCTGCGCCAGTCAAGATGTGTGTGGCCTGTCTCATGAGCGCATCCCAAACGAATGACATTGGTCTGACGTCATATTGAAGGTTCCCCGCAAAGCAGAAACGGCCCAACAGCAAGGATTATCTATCGTCAGCCTATTGCTTTGCCCACGGGGGATAGTCCTGATTGATCAACATTCGCTGAGATTCTTGGAAGATCTGACAAACAGCTTCGGCCCTTCGGGCTTCGAAAGGGAGCCGGCAAGGATCGTGAAGAACTACGTCGCGAAGTACTGTGACGATGTGACGACGGACAAGCTTGGATCCCTGATGTTCAAGAAGAGGGGAAGCGCCGAGAACCCTGTTGTCTTGGTACCAGGCCATGTCGACGAGGTTGGATTCATCATCTCGTCGATCACCAAGCAGGGATTCCTCACATTCAATCCTCTCGGCGGGTGGTTCGACCAAGTCCTGCTTGGCCAGCGCTTGAAGGTGAAGACCTCGAAAGGCGTGATTACGGGGGTAATAGCTGCGAAGCCATGGCATCTGCTCACGCAGGAAGAACGCGCGAAGGTCGTGACCAAGGACAAGATGTTCATAGACATCGGAGCATCGAACGAGGAAGAGGCAAAGCACATGGGAGTTCGTATTGGCAACCCTGCCATGCCTGACTCCTATTTCTCGACGATTGACAAGACAGTATTCAAGAATGGCAAGAAGAGGGGCAAGGATACCATCGCAATTGGGAAGGCTTTCGACGACCGGATAGGCGCTTGGATAGCGGCAGAGGCCGTTAGAACACTCGCGGAGAAGAGAATCAAGCATCCAAACACCGTCGTCGGGGCAGCGACGACACAAGAAGAAGTCGGCCTGAGAGGGGCTAGGACAACTGCTTTCATGACCAAGCCCGATGTATGTCTGACGCTCGAAGTGGACATCGCAGGGGACGTCCCCGGAATCGAACCATACGAGGCTCAGACGAAGATGGGCCTGGGCCCGTCGCTCACAACATGGGATACATCCATGATTCCAAACCAGCCGCTTGTCGATTTCGTAATCGCTGTAGCAGAGAAGAACAAGATACCGTACCAGCTCTCACAGGTCCGTGGGGCAACGGACGCGGGGATCGTCCACATGTCACATGCTGGCTGCCCGAGCATGGTAATCGGTATACCAACGAGACATATTCACGCCCATGTGGGCCTTATGAGCCTGACAGACGCGCAGAACTGTGTCAGGCTCGTAGTTGAGTGCATTAAGAAGCTCGACAAGAGGACCGTCGAGGGATTCACCCGGATCTGACCTGCTGGTGGTTCTGATGTCCTACGCGCTCGATCCTGGCCTTCTGAAGGACCTGACCGAGGCGAAAGCCGATGTTGCAAGGCACGGAATAGTCATACTCAGAACGGTTGAGACTGAGCTCGGACCCGCCTTGATGGCTGCTGCCAAGAATTCAATGTCGTCCTCCCCGAGAAAGCTCGCACAGATGAAAGAGGACGATCTCGACGAATTCGCAACCTCTTTGAGAAAGACGGCGTTCAAATCGGCTCGAGAGCTCAAGGATCTGTACACTCGGTTGCTCGCAAAGCTCGGAACCGAATACCTCGTTGACCTCGCCCAGGAGCTCGAGGGGATTGGCCAATTGTTCACTTGGGAGAGGATTGCCAAGGCCTCAGAGAACCTGGACAAGCTGCTCGCTGAGAGAGGGTTCAGGCCGACTGAGCTCGCAGGACCAGAGGTTATCTCGGAGAACCTTAGAATCGAGCTGCTCGAGAAATGGCCGGCAGCGTTCCAAAGGTTCAGAGGACTGGCGGATCGGGCGGCTGCCGAAACCCGAGCCAGTGAGGAAGAGCCTAGGGAGCCTCCAACAGCGAAGAAGAGAGCCAAGAGAAAAGGGTGAGCAGCAGATGGCCGTGCTATCTGACGCGGACATTCTGGCCATGATCAGAGATGGAACCCTGAGGATTGAGGGGTTCGTCGAGACGAATCTCACTCCGAATGGATACGATGTCACAATCGGTGAGATATGGGTGCCGTCCGTAGACAAACGGTTCAAGGAGGGAACAGCAGAAATCCCAGGCAGCTCGTGGTTCGTGATCGGGACCAAGGAGTACCTCGCGCTTCCCCCGACACTGACAGGCGAGATTTGGATAAGGACTACCTGGGCCAGGAAGGGGGTTCTGTCTTCTTTTGGGAGAATTGATGCGGGATTTAATGGAAACTTGACTTTTTCTGCATTCAATGCTTCGAAGGGTGTTCTCGCAATTCCGATCGGTGATAGATTCGCGCAAGTCGTCTTCGAAGAACTTCGTTCTCCGGCCCAGGACACCTACGAGAAGCGATCGGGGAACTACCACGGGCAGAGAGGAATCACCCTCCGGCCAACGCGCAATCAGAGGAACTGAAGGTCGAAGCCGTAGAAGTTCAAGGTCGGCGAATAGCTCTTGACTCTCCTTCGGGCTAGTTCTTTCATCACACGGCCCTCGCGCATCGCGATATCTCTGAGGGAGTCGAGCCTGCTCTTGATTTGTCCCTCCTCCATGACCTCATAGTAGTGGATCACGCCGCCCGGCTTGAGAGATCTCATCGCATCGCCGACATAGCCGCTCGCATCGTGAGGCAGGTTCATGATTATCCTGTCAGCCTTCTCAAGTTTAGCGATCTCTTCCCTGGCATCGCCCAGTATCGGCGTGACAACCCTGACCTTGTTGATCGCAATGTTCTCTTTCATGAACGCGATTGCCTCGGGGTTCAAGTCGATGGCATAGATGGCCTTCGGAACTCTTGTCTTGGCAATGATTATCGAGAAAGGGCCGATGCCTGCGAACATATCGACAATGACTTCACCAGGCTGTACCTGCTTCGCGACCGCCTCGCGCTCAGTCGCGAGCCTCGGAGAGAAGAAGACCTTCGACACGTCCATCTTGAAGGTCATGCCGTACTCCTTATGGACCGTCTCGGTGGACCTCTCTCCTGCGACTACCTTGATATCCCTCGTTCGGAATTGGTCGATAACCCCAGAATCCAAGCAGACGGTTCGGATGGATTTCTGGGTCGCAATGATCGCTCTGCCTATCTGCGGCGCGTACTTGACTATTTCATCGGCCATCTTAACGATCGCAATCGAGCCCAAAGTGTCGTACGATGATGGCAGCAATGGCCTCAGCTCGTCCGGCACGTCCACGAGCACCCTGTAGTCCTTGACCTGTTCCTCGATCTCCTTGAACTCCGCAGTCTCAATGGGATACCCAAGGTCAATTCTCTGTGTGACTGGGATGTAGACGTTCTTCGCGTCTGAGCGTATCTGAAGCCCTTTCCTGAGCATGCCCTTCTCCATCAGCTTCTTCCGGACGGGTTCGGCCTTCTTCTTCGGAACCACGAGACACAGAGAGTCCATCGAGATAGCAAATCGGCTTTCTCGATAGATAACTCAATCGGGCCTCGTGCTTCATGGAAGACTACTTTACTCGGAGCACGCATTCACACGAAGATGGCACGTCAGGAGAAGAGGGGGCGGATTACCTTCGTTGGCCTCGGCCTGCACGACGAGGACGGCATGTCCATCGCAGGAATGAAAGAGCTCGAACGGGCAGACGTCATACTAGCTGAGACATACACTTCGACCCTCTCTGAGGGATCGCTAGACAGGCTTTCCAGAAAGCTGGGCAAGAGAATAGAGCTTCTCGATAGAGCGACCGTCGAGGAGGGCAAGAGAATCATCGAAACATGTGTTGGCAAGAGGGTTGCGCTTCTTGTTGCTGGAGACCCCATGACAGCAACGACACATGTGGATCTGAGGCTCAGAGCTACGATGGCAGGACTCGAGACCGTTGTGATTCACGGCTCATCAGTTCTGACAGGCGTGCCCGGAGTGCTCGGCCTGCAACACTACAAGTTTGGTAGGACTACTACCCTCCCGTTCCCCCAAGAAGGGTTCTCTCCAACTAGCCCATACGAGGTCATTGCAGAGAACCTGTCGAGAGGGCTGCACACTCTGGTCCTACTGGACATCGATGCTGACAATCAGAGATACATGACGGCGAATGAGGGGCTGTATCTTCTTCTTGACATGGAGCGAAGGGTGGGACGAGGAGTGATAACAGCTCACATGACCGTGTGCGTTGTCGCGAGGGCGGGAGCGCCGGAACCCGTCGTGAGAGCAGGTCCCCTCGAGGCCCTCCTCTCTGAGGACTTCGGCCCGCCTCTCCACACAATCGTGGTGCCTGGAACGCTTCACTTCATGGAAAAGGAAGCTCTGGACACTTTCGGCAAGGCACGGCCCTGACATCCGGGCCGATGTCACACTGGACTGATCTCCTCGTTCACTTCGAGCCCTTTCTCGCGAAGGCGCGCAACGAACTTCTCGGACGGGAGCTGTTCCGCAACAAGCAGACCTTTCTCCTTGATCTCGCCATCTATCAACATCTCAGTGGGAACTGCTCCTCCGATGCCCACAAGGTAGCCTGTTGCGTTGCTCTTGCAGAGCTCATAGGCTCTCTCGTGGGACATCATTGTCCATACTCTTACCTTCGTCCTGCTTCCGTTCTTAAAACCGATGACTTCCACGACAACGCACGCGTGGCCTTTGACCTTCCCCGCAAGATCGACAGGTCTGGGCATCAACGCCACAACGACGTCCAACGGCCGAACCTTGACGCCCTTGACGTCGATTGGCTCGAGGCCATGAAGCCCCAGCCTCTTGAGCATGCGGGCAACAGCGGCGAAGTTGTCGTCGATCGCAATTCTGAAGTCAGCATTCCTTATGCCCTCGATGAACCTCGGCATCAGATAGGTCTCCTCATGATTTGTCTTGTACACAGGAAGAGGTCCGACTGGCGGTGGGAACTCATAGATTTCTTTGACATCCAGCGGTGGCACGAAGGTCATCTGTCCATTCCTGAACACAGCGGCAGGAACCGTCGTCTCCTCCAGCAGGTCGACAGGAGACCACAGAGAGAAAAAGTCGAAACCTTCGGCTGAACCGCTGTCTCCATCCATGACGTGCGCCTCCTCGGCCTTGTCCAGCTTGTTCGCCCCGTATCTTGCGAACGTGTCGGACATTCCTGGGTCCTCTCCCATGGCGGTCAATGCCGTGATCCCTGAGTCGGTGCACTTCTTGATGATCCCCTCAAGATCCTCAACCGATGCGACGGTGAGAGAGAAGTCGACATAGTTGGTGCCAATACTCGCGGCAGTATCGAGGACCTTCCTGTTGAGCTCCCAGGGCATGGAGCTCACGATAATGTCACAGCCTTTCATCAACCGCTTCAGATCCCTGACATCGGTTCCGTCGATCTTGGTCACGGAAATCTTGTCGCTTCGTATCCTGTCGGCCGCTCCTTTCGCGGCCTCAGTTCGGGAATCCGCCAAAACGAGCTCGTTCACTTTCGGATTCTTCACAAGTTGTTCTGCACACACAAGCCCAGTAATACCGCATCCCAGCTGAACAATCTTCATCAGCTCGATTCTCGGCCCCTTAGGAATCTCGGGGGTAGATAGGGATTTTCCGTCAGGTTCATAACCCCCTCCGTGTTTTTTTCGGCTATAAATATATTTTAAGCTTGCATATAATACGTGCGTCTCAAGGGACATTGCCTCTCCGTGCCCCTCGACCTTCGGACGCAGCGGGCCGGCTATCTCTGCCTGCAAAGGACTAAACTGAGGCGAATCCGATCGGTCAGTCCCTGGTCGGAGTACGACCCCCACAGGATTCTTGCAGAAATCAACCTGCTTTCGAGGGACTTGAGCACTCTCTCGATTTCCTTGTCCCAAGGGTCCGCCGCAGAATAGACTGCGATAGCGGCCTTCACGTCGTCGAAGTCATAGTCAAACCACGGGGAGCTAAGGGCCTCGTTGACGACGCGTTCAACGCGATCGTCGCCCCTCGCAAGACCCAGTCCAAACCTACCGTACGTCGCATCTCCAACAATCTGTCTGAGCCGAGTCACATCGTCTCTGGACATCGCGGAGCAGAGGTCCATGACGGGCCTGAGCATGATACCGTTTAATACTCCGAAAGCTCTCGAAAGGGGAAGGTTCGGCGCCAGCGACGAGAGCTTATCGTTGTCAAACTCCACACAAAGCGTCGAGGATTTCAGCACATCATCGAGCGTCTTCGCCGCCAGCTCTCTTCGTCTATGGCTTTCTGCGGAGAACGGTGTCGCCGCCAGGACGATCGATGTCGATCCTTTCGCCTTTGCTATGGAGCAGAGCATCTTCACTCCAAGGCTCCCAGTCGTTCCGCCGAGGCCGCACATCAGGATCGCGAGTTCTGTGTTGTTGAAGACATCGAACAGCTCGTGGCCCACGACATCTTTGACCTGCTTTAGGAGATCGGGGCTCGAATCCGACAGACCCACCAACCTGTCCATTCCAACAAGCACCTTTCTATCTGCATGAGACCGGGCGATGTCTGCAGTCGATGTCGAGAAGGCGATTGTCGGGAGCCGCGATCCCTCAATAATATTACATCCAGCGCTGCCTATCCCGAACAGCTTTGCTCGGACGGACTGCAAGTTCTGTCCCTGAGAGAAGGCCATTCTGAGGTTTGCCATCTCGGGGTGATGATTCTTCTGCGCGCATTTGAATGTTTCATGCGCTGCGTTCTGTACAAAGTCGGGTGGCGAAGATGCTACATGTAGTCCGCGCAGGCAAATATCACGAGCCTCGTCCGTGTCCAGATGCTGGTCAGGGGAGTGGCGTTCTTCCTCGAG
>Ga0315308_1002284_pt1 | contig 10925 bp, 10 predicted proteins | sample TDP3_MG_FD_203078 | JGI IMG/M metagenome (GOLD analysis project Ga0315308, IMG submission 203078) | Freshwater sediment microbial communities from Lake Towuti, South Sulawesi, Indonesia - TDP3 | ecosystem: Environmental > Aquatic > Freshwater > Lake > Sediment | place: Indonesia: South Sulawesi...
AGAAAGAAAAGTGAAAAAGTAGACATATATCCTTGAGTTTTTGTCCCAAACTCAATATGTCAAAGAACAAATGAGGCTAAATTTCTTAATTGCGACACAGCCACTATCGCTCTGCAGCTACATCCTACTCTCATGCCTTCCACAATTGGCGATTAAATTGACGAGTGACAACCCGTGCCTATAAAAAAGCCCTTGCATCAAATGCGCAAGGGCTTTCCCTAAAAACCAGACTGACTCAGGGAGCGACCGGGACAAAATCATCCTTCTTCAACTACAACCATAGGCTCCCCGCAATGCTTAGGGAGCTCCTTGGTGACACCACAAGCGCCACCCATCTGACAGGCCAGCATTGCTCTCTCGTCGATTTCTGTGACTATCATCGGCTGTCCACAATGGATTGGTATATCCTGCATTACTCCACATTTATTGCACTTTAGTTTTTTTGCCATATTTTCCTCCTCGTCGCTAAATCTATGCCAAATCCCCTTGGCAAGTCTAAGAAATCCCCATCGCCCCCTTTGAGAAAAAGAAATCTTGCTACTTTTCGATTTTAACAAATGCTGCTTAAACTAATCAAGTACAATTTTTTAGGAAGCGTAAGGGGATGGAAAGGATAAAAAAAACCGCCAGTACTTTCCCCTGGTACTGGCGGTAGATTGAGAGGGGAGATTTCGGCGTCCTCTCTCTCATTCCTCAAAATTATTGCCAATGAATAGTCTTATTCCTGATTCGGGAACAACTTCTACTACATTTCCTGGAATGTTTATGTCTTCCCTCCATCCTTCATAAACGCACTCCATATCGTCATAATTGTAGTCTCTATAGTCGGAACTGGTGGGCCGGAATGTCCAAAAGCCTTCCCAGTCCTCTGTATAACTCCTGCCAGAAAGGATAGCTGCCATCTTCTCTTTTTCCGAGAGGCTAAAGCCCGGGTCAAAATCTAACCTGAAAACCCTGCCGTATTCCCATATATATTCATTTCCCGTTCTCTTATCCTTTCCATAGGAGAAGGCGTGCGCCATTCCGGGAGATACGAAGGCTAATTCATACAAATCGTCATAGCCATGACACTTCAAGGCATGTAGCTGAAAGAGAGTTTGCTCGTCGCAATCTCCTCCCCTTAATTCAAACACCTCTTTTGGGTCACGGTCATACCCATTCTGTGTTATGTAGTCGAGGTTGCTTCTGGTATACCTTATAACTTTATTCATAGTATCGAGTTTCCCCACGCTCTCTGCAAATGGCAGGCGAAAGTCGGGCAAGACAATGAATGGACCATCGTTTTCGCGAAGATAATCCTTGTAAGAATCGCTTTCCACCAGGTCGGCTGGCTTAGGTCCAATCCCGCATTTGAAACTCACTCCGAAAATGTTCCCATTGCTCGTCTCTACATAGTCCTGGTCTTTCGTCCAGTAAGCTTCAAAATATGCATCAGAAAAAGCCCTTCCTAATGAAATTGTAATGGCCTTTTCCCTATCCAGAAGGTCCTGAGAAAGGAGCCCTTTTGCTTGCCATGAGCCGAGTTGGACTCCCATACCTGTCAGGTTCCTCTCTCTTTCAAATTCTATCCCCTTTCTAATATCAAGATAATTGAATAGCCCAATGCCGAAATTCTCTTTCACATAGCCAACACTAACTTCATAGATATCCTCTCCCATCGAATCCAGGAAAAAGTACTTATCCGGATTATATTCTGTGAAAGTTCTCTTCCATCCCAGGTTTAATATGACTGGAAGAACCTCTATTCTGCTGCCCGCCTCCAGATTGAATCCCGAGTTATCAACTTGATTTTTTTCTCCATAAGAACTATAGGTTATATATCCTGTTGTTCCAGTTTCAAAAGTTATCCATTTGAAATTTTTAGAAATGGAGAGTCCGCTCTCGGCCCCATAAAGGATTTGAGACGGGTAGGGTGGGTCTATCGGCTCGGCAGTGGTGGTCACGGAAAGATAGCCGCCTCTAAGGCCAAGTTTGCCTGTTAGGCGGGTTGAGCCCAAATCCCATTGGGGAAGCCATTGAATGCCCGCCTTGTAAAGAGCACTCCGTTCCAGAACTGGATTGTCATTGGTGAGGCATATCTTTAAGTCTATTTTTCCAGAATTTGCCCCGGGAGAACCCAGGCCGATAGTTGTGCCAATCAAGAAACCGCTTACCTCTCCCGGCAAAGACTCTTGTGCTTCCAGGAAACCTTCTACTCGCTCATTACCGTAATTGAATTTCCCGAACAGCGTGTTATTCACAAAATAGAGATTTCCCAGTATTTTCTGGCCAGTAGTATCAGCAGCAGCTGCTGTCGGCAGAAGAAATACGGCTAATAAAATAAAAAGGCCGAACGAGTAAGCTTCCCCACTAGTTCGGCGCAATAAATTCTTTATTGTCTTCGGCAACCCGGCCATCTTAGAGCTAACTCCTTAGATCCGAGGTTTTGCGCCCCCCGATTTCTCGAGGTTTGCCTTTATCGGACAATATGAAACTAAATATTTAAATTGTCAAAGACTCGCTTGAGCCAATAAGATATTACCACAGAAACCAGGCTTTGTCAACCTGATTTTTTAACAAAAACTTAACAAAAACTTAACATAGTTCTACAAATATATTATGTCATCTGCTTGTTCCAGGGAGAGGAAAAGCAGTAGATAATCTCTCAGGTGCCTGATGAGGAGGAAATTCTGCTTAATATGTGCCTTTCCATTTTCGCCCAGCCTTCTCGCGTACTCTGGGCTATGCAGGAGCTGCCTTATCCAATAGGCTGTTCCCTGCACCGTATGGGAGAGCAGGCCAGAGTACTTATGGGTAATCTGCAGGGGTATCCCGCCCACTGCCGAAGCCACAACCGGCTTAGCCTTCCATAAGGCCTCAGCTACTGTAAGCCCGAAACCCTCGCGCAAAGACTTCTGGAGAATTACTGTGGATGCTCTTTGCAGGGCATTGATTTCCAGGTCGCTTGCCGGAGGAAGAAGCAATACAAGTATATCCGGGTCGTTCCCGGCCTTTTCTAAGACCTCCTGAAAGACCTTATTACCTTCAGGGTCGTCCACCGCGCCTCCTCCAGCCAGAATCAGCCGGCAGTCTACATACTTCTTAACCAGGCGAAAGGCTTCAATTACCCCAAAAGGGTCCTTCAGATAGTCAAAACGAGAAATTTGAGTGATTATCGGCTTATCTCTACTTATGTTTAGCTTCTCAAACACACTATTGATTTCTTCTTCAGACAGCTCTCTATTCTTGTCACTCAAGGGGTCTATGGAAGGCGAAATCAGGAACTGCCTGATGGGTAATGGCCGGGCGAAAGAAGGCGCGGAAAAAACGGAAGCATCGTACTGCTCAACAAACGACTTGATGAAATTCCAGATTTCGGGATCGGGATTAGTGAAGTCAATATGGCACCTCCAGACCCACCTGTTCTTCAGGTATTTTCTCTTTTCCACCAGGGCTACCGGTTGGGGGTCGTGAATGAAGACAATGTCACCATAAAATTCCATCTGTTCAATGTTCTGCCTGGTAGTTTCCAGAAAAATCTCATAGTCCTCGCGGGCAATCTCAACCTTTCTGCCGTGAAGAGCGTTATGGAACTTCTTAGTTACCTGGAAGTACTTTTCTCCTCCCCTCACGACATCCCAGCGGGAATCTACGCCCAAATCCTGCAGTAAAGGAACCATCCGGCCGAGAATCTCGGCTACTCCGCCACCCACTGCAGTGGAGTTAATATTCTGAATAACTCTGCCCTCCAGCTTGTGGGCAAGCAGTTTCAATTCGTTAATTGTTTCCGCTCCCACAATTGGCTCGTAGTCAGCTATTCTTGACATTCAATCATTTCTCCAGGAATATATTTTGTAATCAGGCTGCAAAGTTCAGCCCGTAATCCTTCCATAGTAAAAGTATAGGGGTCCAGTTTTGCAATCTCCCGGGCAAGCTCCTTCTCTCCTAACATATCTTCAATCCAGCAAGAAAAATCGTTTTCTCCCTTCTCTAACCTCAGTCTCGCCTCAAACATATGATAGTAGATTGAATGAATCGTAATCTTTTTCAGAACCTTCAAGAACTCTGATAGGTCACTGGCCACATAAGGGGTAGGCAGGATAAAAGTAATGCTCCTGAAGAAATGGAATTCTGCCCCAAGAGGCGCTGTGCGCAGAATTCCTGGATTCCGGCTGAGATGGTCTTCAATAGTCTCAATAATCTTCTCTCTCAACGAACGGATGGTAGAAAACTGACAGAGGTCAATACTCGCAACTTCTTCACCCAGTTCTTCTTCCTTAAGAATATAGCCAATCCAGTAAGCAAAGTCGTTGGGCGGTTCTGGTGAAAGATAGAGGTGTTGTTGCAGGTAGTGGTGAGTATGGTGGTAGATAACCGAGCCAGGCACTTCCTTCATTATCTCCACCAGCTCGCGCAAATTCGTTGCTTTCTTTCCCGTAAACTCGACTAAATTGAGCCTGGTATAGAAATGGAATGGCTGATTAGCCTTGGGCAGAACTGCCATCTTTCCCCTCGTTATTTAGGGCTTCCTATTTCCAAAGCAGAAAGTCTCTTAAGGAAAGCTTCCACTTCACGGACATTCTTGAGAAAAAATTTCGCCTTTGACTTCCTCGGCTTCCCCACGAAAATAGTGATACCTTCTCTGTCCAGCGCCGAAAAAGCATCTTCGTCTGTCCGGTCATCTCCTAAATAGACGGAAAAAGGCTCTTCCCGCTTAAAGGAATCGAGAAGCAGAGAAGCTGCTCTCCCTTTGTCCCAGATAATAGGAGGCTTTGCCTCAATAAGTCTCTTCCCTTCCCCGATTCTTATCTTGCCTTTTTCCATAAACTGTTTAAAAATTTGTCTAACTCTTCTCTTTAATTCCGATACTTCGGAATTTTTTACGAGTCTATAGTGTACGGCGAGACCTACTCCTTTATCTTCCAAAATTACACCTTTAATAGAGCCAATTTCTACCTTCAGGATTTTCTCCAGTTCCTTCATAGTCTGGACAGCTTCGGAAGCTTGGGGATAGATAAATCTTTCCCCTCCCCTTTCTATTTCTAATCCATGATTCCCCACATAGATTATATTTCCTATCTTAACCTTTTCTTTCAGGTCGGAGAGAGACCTTCCGCTTATAATAGCCACTTTAAATCCCTTCTTCTTAGCCAGTAATCCCAGAATTCTCCCCATCTCTGGAGAAAGCTTTGCATCTTCGGGCCGGTCGGCAATCCCGGTCACTGTCCCATCAAAGTCTAAGAGGAGGAGAATCCCTTTGGCCTTCTCTACCCTGCTTTCTATATCTTCCCAAACATTGAATAAATATTGCACAATATTTTCCCTCTCCAATATTTTACTATAATTCGCTTAACTCAAGGATGAATTTCCCTGCCCATTTATAAATGTTATTTTCCTGGAGGACCTTCTGCATCTTTCTAACTCGTTTCTTTCTTTCTTTCTCCGACATTTTGAGCGTAGAGTAGAGGGCATCAGCGAACCCTTCAGTGTCGAACGGATTTATCAATACGGCATCCTTCAATTCTCTCGCCGCACCGGTAAATTGGCTCAAAATGAGCATTCCCTTGAGGTCAACATTAGCCATAATATACTCCTTGGCCACCAGGTTCATTCCATCATGAAGAGAGCCTACCAGGAAGAGGTCACAGAGGCGATAGTAGGCGAGGTGTGTAGTATAATCGAGCCGGCGATTAACCAGGACTATTGGATACCAGTAGCCAGAACGGTATTTCCAATTTACTTCTTCCGCTAAGGCTTCTATATCGTCTATTAATTGCTTATAAGTCTTGATGTGCAGGCGGCTCAGTGCTCCTAACTGTACGAAGACGAACCGTCCCTGGTATTCAGGATACTTCTCCAAAAATCTGTCCACTGCTCTAATCTTTTCCAGAATTCCTTTAGTATAATCAACTCTGTCTATACTCAGACAGAGAATCTCGTATGGCGGGTCTATCTCTTCCGGGAGACTTTTCATTCTCTCTCGCACCACCTCGGAACTAGCCATCCCCGAGATGGCCTCGGCATCCACGCTAATGGGAAATGGCCTTACTAAGGTCTTGTGGTTGCGGTAGGTAACAGAAGATTCCTCACGGTCCACTTTCGCTTCCAGTTCCTGGTTTACAGTGTCCAAAAAGTTATGGCAATGGTAGCGAAGGTGAAATCCTAAAAGGTCGTTAGACAGAAGACCTTCCAGGAGTCTCTTTTTCTGTGGACATATCCTGAATACCTCTGGATTTGGCCAGGGAATATGCCAGAAGAGAGCGACAATCGCGTCTGGACTTCTCTCCTTGATAACTTCCGCACATACTGAGAGATGGTAGTCTTGAAGCCAGACAAATAATTTCTTATCTCTTTTCTCTTCAAGAATAGCTTCAGCAAACTTCTCGTTAACCTTCTGGTAATATTCCCAGTGAGAAGCGTCAAAAAGTGGCTGGCGATAAGCGATATGAGATAATGGCCAGAGCACTTGATTCGCATAGCCATAATAGAAACCGTTCTCTTCTTCCTTCGTCATCCATACCCGCTTCAGACTATATTTTGGCTCTTCCGGAGGAACCTTGATCTTATTATCCTTATCCACAACATCCCTATCGGCATCCCCGCTCCCATAAGCTACCCAGACGCCCTTAGAGGCCTGCATTATCGGGTCCAGGGCAGTAGCGAGCCCGCCAATCGACTTAACGCATCCTACTTTCTTGCCCGAATACTCGTGAACGTAAGGTTCTCGGTTTGATGCCACAATGAAATCGTAACCGCTAAACTTATTCTTAATCGTCTCCGCCAACTCTTCCTTTGTCCACATTATTTGTTAGCTCCCTCGGTTATTCCACTAAACATTAAGTCCATCTACATTCTTGATTATACACCTATTGTTTTCACCTGTCAACTTTGAACTCAGGGAATGGAGCGAAAGAATGGAAACTATGCTCATACTGGCAAGATTTAGCCGGGTACCGCGGTTTGCAAAAAGGTAGGATTGGGTAGATGCTCGCTAAGAGAAATTGATGAGGATAACTTCTTCGCTTTTCTTAATTTGCCTGTCTTGCTCTCTGCCTCTCCAGCTTGGCTACCACATGTATCAGTTGGTTAATTTTTCTATTCTCCATATTATCGTACTTTTCTCTGAGTAACCATTTCTGTCGAGACGTAATTTCACACTTATCTATGGTAGCACTGAACAGATCACTCAACTCCCAGAAAAAACTGTGAAGAAGCTCGTGGAGAACTAGTTTCCTGAGTCTCCTTCCATTCATCTTGATAGAATCCCAGGTATTGAATCTGAGATAAATGTTCCTATTAGGGTTATCCACATAGACTAATGCGTAGCAGCCCCTCAAGTCATTATCCTCACGGGTTGTTTTGAACCGCGAAGTAATCCTGTACTCATGCAGATTCAACAATCTCTTGTAGTCTCTTATAATGTTCTTTATCTTCTTTTTCTTTTTCTCCCCGTCCATGGTCAAACCTCCAAATAAGACATTTATGAAAAGACCTGGCCTTAAAGCCAGGCCTTCCATCCCTATTCAATCTCGGCCTCTTAGATTATTGCTTAAGCTTCCAATTTAATCTGGTGGCGGGGGGCCGATTTGAACGGCCGACCTCCGGGTTATGAGCCCGACGAGCTACCAAGCTGCTCCACCCCGCGTTCTTTCACCAAATACAATTTTCAAATCGCACATTCGGTCCGGCTATAGCACCGATGAATCCAAAAGATTTATGTCCAAGGAAAAACGCAAACTCCCGCTTCCCGTTACGACTCCCCCTCTAACGGTGTCCCTTGCGGGATTGGGACTCCCCAAACTTATCGGGAGATCCGGGAAAGTTTGCAACTACCATACTATCTTTATGTCCACCGTGCCGGAGGCCGGACTCGAACCGGCACGGGTATTAAATACCCATTGGATTTTAAGTCCAAGGCGTCTGCCAATTCCGCCACTCCGGCAAATCGCCAACTAATTATAAGAAAATAGGAAGATTCAGTCAAGTCATTTTTCTTCTGGCGGCTCGATAAATTTATACTTGGTTTCTCCAGGCTTAATCAATCCTAACTCTTTGCGCGCCAAGCTTTCCATATATTCGGGGTCGTTTTTAACGGCTTCCAGCTCTTCTTTTAATCTCCGATTCTCTTCTTCCAGGCCAACTAACTTCTGTTTTAACCGAGCAATCTCCTTTCTTAAATTTATTAGAGTTTGAAAATTCTTATTGGCAAAAAGGAATACAAGGGCGCCGATTATCACAATTAACATCAGCACCTTTTTATGAATTCTCTTTTTTTCTATACTTATCCGCATTTCCTTAGCTCTGAATCTATTATCAACTCTTTATCTTCCATTTATAAAATTCTGCTTCTTCTCCCAGCTCCTCTTCTATTCTCATCAGGCGGTTATATTTGCATAAGCGTTCCGACCTTGCAGGAGCGCCGCTCTTAATCTGTCCGGCGTTGGTGGCCACTACTAAGTCTGCCAATATGTCGTCCTCTGTCTCGCCAGACCGGTGCGAGAAAAGACAGGTATAGCTTGCTTTTTTCGCCATCTCCACAGTATCCAGGGTCTCGGTCAGTGTTCCAATCTGATTGGGTTTAATAAGGATAGAATTTGCTACATTTAGTTCAATTCCTTTCTTCAGCCTCTTCATATTTGTGACAAACAGGTCATCACCGGTCAACTGTATCTTTTCACCGAGCCTGTTAGTCAAGAGCTTCCAGCCATCCCAATCATCTTCAGCCAATCCGTCCTCAATGAAAATTACAGGATATTTCTTAATTATTGACCCATAGAAGTTGACCATCTCTCGAGCATCGCTTTCTCTATTTTCTGCCTTCAAAATATACTTAGCACCGTCGTAAAAAGAGGACGCTGCGGCGTCAATGCCAATATAGATGTCCTCTCCCGGCCTATATCCTGCTTTCCCAATTGCTTGAACAATTAATCGCAGAGCCTCCTCGTTTGACTTTAAGTTGGGAGCGAATCCGCCTTCGTCGCCCAAACCAGTGGACAATTTGCTTTCTTTTAAGATTGCCTTCAAGTTATGGTAAGTTTCAGCAGCGTACCTCATAGCTTCACGAAAGGAGGACGCGCCAGCAGGCACAATCATAAATTCCTGCAGGTCCACATTATTATCGGCATGCTTGCCTCCATTCAGGATATTTAAACAGGGAACCGGAAGGATTTTTGCATTTGGGCCTCCTAAGTACTGATATAGAGGTAATTCCACCGCTTCGCTGGCAGCCCGGGCGCAGGCAAGAGATACGCCCAGAATTGCGTTTGCGCCTAATTTTGACTTATTTTCAGTTCCGTCCAGCTCAATCATTCTCTTATCGATGGTCACCTGTTCAGTGACATCCAAACCATACAGCGCTGGGCCGATAACATCATTCACGTTTGCCACTGCCTTCTGAACGCCCTTGCCCAGGAATCTCTTCATATCGCCATCCCTGAGTTCTATTGCCTCATGCTCTCCGGTCGAGGCTCCCGAAGGAACAGCTGCTCTCCCCATTGCCCCACCCTCCAGAATAACTTCCACTTCAACCGTAGGGTTCCCACGGGAATCTAAAATCTCTCGTGCCCAGACATCGATAATGGTGGTCATAATCTACCTCCTGTAGTGTAGCCCTTTATGAGCGTAGATAAGGTAGTGTAGCCCTTTATGAGCGTAGATAAGGTAGTGTAGCCCTTTATGGGCGTATTTTTTACGGGGACAAGCCCCTACACTACCAAAATCATTACGGGTATAAAGCCCTGCTTTGTCGCTGGTTGGTGGAAAATGGTCGCTGTCCCTATTCAAATGGCCGCTGTCCCTATTTTTTTATAAATATTGCCCAGTAGGTATCCCAGGCCTGCTCCAAATAGAACGTCTGCGGGAAAATGGGCTCCGACATAGACTCTAGAGAGACCAATCAGCACGGCCATTATCCAGATAAGCGTATCCAATCTGGGGAACTCCCCGGAAATAAAACTGACCAGCCCAAATGTTGAAGCAGTGTGGCCTGAGGGAAAGGAGCGCGCCTTTAAAACAGGACCCAGAACATTAATATCTGAAAAGACCGAAATTGGCCGAGGGGAAGGGAAAAAATGCTTGATTACCTCAACCAGTATTCCTGCACTTATCAGGACCAAAACCAACTGTAGAAACTTCTTCCCGCCACGCAACCTCCAGAACCCGAGAGCCACAATAGATAACACCGTCCCGTCCCCACAATAGGTGATAGGAACCATTATAGTGTCCAGCCAGCGAAAATGGAAATGGTTTATCCAGTAAAAGAGAAAATTATTTAACTGAGGCAAAAGATGGATTATGATTGCCAGGGCTAATAAACCAAAACCGACGAGAATCTTCTTTCCTTTCACTTCAATCCCTCGAAATTCTGACAATAGTAGAGGTAGAAAGTCCGCACTTCCTTCCCGCCGCGGACGAGTTTTACTTCCTTAACAGGCTCAATTTTTTGAAATCTATATATGTCATTTGGGTCCTTAAAATAGCGGCTATGTGTTATATAAATTGCATTTTTACCTTTAAGCGCCTCTATGTCTTGCCAGAAATCAAACTGGCTCGTCCGTCCCGGCCGAAAAGTGTATATATCTTTCCGAGTGGCAAAGCTCAAATGGGCTCCAATCTGATACCTGTCGGTCAGAAGAAAGACAGGATTCGGGAGTTCCTTCTCCAGCTCATCTATTGCCTTACTAACCTCATCCCATCCATAGAGGTCATTCATAATATCCTGCTTCGGAGGAACGGGAAGAAAAGGACGGAATGAGTGGCCCACCACTACGCTCAAAAAAAGGATACAGATTGAGAAATTTATCTTCAGGAAATTTCTCTCTCTTCGCGAGAGCCCTCCTAACGCGACCGCTCCCAGTATTCCTCCAATGTAACCGAGCGCAGGCCAGTGCGGCTTAAATGAGCGGGAAACGAAACTATTCAAAGCAAATAGAGCCACCAGCGGGAAA
>Ga0315308_1002287_pt1 | contig 10917 bp, 12 predicted proteins | sample TDP3_MG_FD_203078 | JGI IMG/M metagenome (GOLD analysis project Ga0315308, IMG submission 203078) | Freshwater sediment microbial communities from Lake Towuti, South Sulawesi, Indonesia - TDP3 | ecosystem: Environmental > Aquatic > Freshwater > Lake > Sediment | place: Indonesia: South Sulawesi...
ACAAAATGTGGTTTAAGTCTATCTTCCGCTAACAAATATTCAATCCCTCTACCCCCGGCCGACTCCTCTTCCACGCTGGCAGCAATGTACAGTGTATAGTCTCCTCTTAAACCAAGGGCTAAGATTAGTTTACCGCCGTATATAGCTGAGGCGACCCCCGCTTTATCATCACACGCTCCCCTTCCATATATGGTCCCACCTTTATGCTCTGCCGCGAAAGGGTCGTGCTTCCAGCTTTTTCTATCGCCAATATCCACAGTGTCCATATGCGCATCATACAATATCCTGACTCTTCCCGAACCGATTCGTCCTACAACGTTTCCAATTGCGTCGATAAATACTTCATCAAAGCCAGCCCTTTCCATCTCTTCTTTGGCCCGATGAGCAATCTTCTTTTCCTGGCCAGAAAGACTGGGAATTCTAACCATGTCTCTTAAAAAATTAACCAAATCTTTTTGGCTATCTCTTGCTAAGTGTTTCAGTTTTTTTACTACTTCCATTTGATGCCTCAATTCCACACAATTCCGGGGACACAATACTTAATTATCTTACTCGATTCCATTTCCCCTTTTCGATATTCTTTCCACTATTTCCTCAAGTTCGTTGAAAAAATTTTGCAACATCCGATGGTCCAGTTATGCTTGCCTATTGTTATTATTATCGGAAGCTTTGCCAAAATTTTCAAAAGTCGAGCATCGGATTCAATAATTAAGTATTGTGTCCCCGTATTCGCATCCCCGTATTCGCAATCAAAGTTCGTGGAATACAGGCTTCAAAAGAGGATACAGTTTTTTATAAATTCTAAATAACTTATCGTATTGCTGGCCATGTTCTTTATCTGGCTCCACAGAACTTACTATATGGACCATTTGTTTACTGACCTCACTTACGCTCTTGTACGCACCAATACCTAAACTTGCAAGCATGGCCGCACCCAATGTTCCGGTCTCGAGGACCTGCAACTTCTCTATGCGCCTGCCAGTTACATCTGCTCTAATTTGATTCCAGAAGTCTATCTTCGCTCCTCCACCAGCGATCCTGATTTTCTCAACTTCTCTTCCCACGCATTTCTCAGCAATCTCGAGCAAATGCCTCACGCTGTAAGCCACACCTTCAAGAATAGACCTGATAAAATGGGCTCTTCGATGAGTTCTTGTTATGCCCATAAGAAGTCCTTTAGCTCTTGCATCCCAAATCGGTGCTCTTTCCCCCTCAAGATAGGGAAGAAAAATCAGACCATTGCTTCCCGGAACAATAGATTCTGCCTCAGTCAAGAGTGAATCTAATCCCGGAAGAGAAGAGTCCTCGCTAGTGACTTTTTCCTGGAGGGCTAAAAGATTTTCCGCTGCCCATTTCAGTGAATCCCCACCAGATTGAGTTGGCCCGTATAGAACGGAAACAGTATCAGTTATGGTTGAAGGAATTGACATAAGGCCGTAAGTCGATTGGGGAAGAGAAAGAGTAGTGAGTCCCACTATCTCGGAGGTTCCGGTAATGTTGAAAGCCCGACCCGAATGGGAGAGAGAACCTGTAGCAAGCATTCCACATAAGGCATCGCTCCATCCTGCAACTACAGGAACGCCGCTGGGAATCCCGATGGTATTTTGTATATCTTCCTTCACCGTCCCAACAACTTCAAATGGCTTGTATATTTCAGGAACTATCTCCTCTGAGATTCCCAGAATTTCAAAAAATTCACTGCAAACTTTACCAGTCTTCAAATTAACCATTCCCTTAGAACACCACCTATCTGAGAAGAAACGGCCTGTAAGTTTGTATCCAATAAAATCCTTGGCCTGAAGAATCTTGAATGTCTTCTTAAAAATCTGAGACTCATGTTTCTTCAACCACAAAAGTCTGGCGGGAGGCCAATTGGGCTGTATGGGGAGGTCCATTCCCAAAAACTTCTCCATCCTCCTTTTCCCTATTGCCCTCCGAATCCACCGAGCCTCTTCTACACTCCTTGTATCTCTCCAGATAATTGCAGGTCTTAGAATTTTGCCTTTTCTGTCGACAAAGACTTGAGTTGGAGTCTGACCACTCAAGCCTATACCCACAATCGAAGACATTTTTACCTTCGACATCCGTCTTATCTGTCCCATTGCCCTCTTTACTGCCTTCCACCAGTCCTCGGGATCCTGCTCTATTTCACCCGGAGCAGGCTGATAAATAGGATAACTTTTCAAAGCCTGGGCAACTGTATTGCCTTTTAGATCGTATAGTCCCACCTTACACGAAGTTGTCCCTATATCTATTCCCAGCAGGAGTTCAGCCACGACTTCACTCCTCTATAATCCTTCCCGTAGGGGACGGACTCTGTGCCGTACCTTCATTTGGGCGATTCCGATACATCGGGATCGCCCATACATTGACTGACATTTGAAAGATAGTTTGTGATATGGAATCCTTGCGAAAGCAAGGTCAAATACATCCCTCCCTTTCGGGAGGACTGCAGACCTTTCCAGGTCAAGAAATTCTTTTAGCGATGAACAAACTATCTTTTACCGATTCTCTTTCAGATTTTTCAAAGGAGCAACGAGCGAACGGCAGGCCTGAAAAAATATCACCGTATCCACAAGAAGGGCAATAAACTGAACCCCCAAATCGATCCATCTCTTTGCCGCCTCTACATCATCGACATATATTCCAAGCGAGAGACCCGCCTTTCTTACCTTTCCCACTATTTCTTTAATCTTCTCTATAACCTTTGGGTGGTCTATCTGGCTAGGGACTCCCAGTGACTGGGATAGGTCATAAGGGCCAACAAATATAGTATCCAGGCCTTTAACCGCCAAAATATCGTCGAGGTTTCCCACTCCTTTCCTCCCCTCAATTTGGACAATCAAAAGAGTTCTCCTGTTCGCCTCCTTAAGGTAATCATCCTTGGGCACGTGAGAATAGTCGGCGGCGCGAGCAAATACGTCCATTCCTCTTTCTCCTAAAGGAGAAAATTTGGATAGAAATACCACCTGTTCTGCTTGCTCTTTAGCATCAACATGCGGAATCAACAGCCCGCTTGCTCCTGCATCCAGTGGTCTTGAAATTGCAGATTCCGATATTTCAGGAACCCTGACTATTGAATCAATGCCTCTAACCTCTGCCATTCTTATCAAGTCTTCAACGCTCTCAATAGAGAGTGCACTATGTTCCATATCCAAAATGGCGAAATCGAATCCAGAAAGGCCTACTATTTCCACCAATGCTGGGTCACGCGACTTCATAAAGGGGCCGATAACACATTCTCCCCTCTTAAGTTTATCTTTAATCGTTAAACTACTCATAAAACTTCCTCCTCAATTTCCATTGGGTCTCCCACTCTTATTTTCCCTCCTCGAAGTACCTTTGCAAACAGACCTTCTTTGGGCATTATGCAGTCGCCCAATAAGTTTCGTATTTCACATTTGGTGTGGCAGCCCTTGCCCCGCTGCGTAATCTCGATTACCGCCCGATTTCCCAACCTCAGCTTAGTACCAATCCGCAAACTGTCAAGGTCAAAGCCTGCCGTGGTAATATTCTCTGCAAAATCTCCCGGGCCGATATCAAACTTCACATTCTTACAGCGTTCCAGCTTTCCTATTTGATTAACGAACTTCTTAATATTTTCTATTCCTAAAAGGCTCACCTGTCTATGTGATATGCCGGCATGGGCATCCCCTACCAATCCCCAATTTTTCCTGAGAATTCCTCCTTTTATAGGCTTCTTAGCAATGCCCTTTTGGTCACTTCTGTTTATCGAAAAAATCGTAATTCTCTTCATAAAAATATTCCAACTTTCCTGTACGAGCTCCGATTCATCGGAGCATCTGGGGTAGCAGATTTTAGTCTGCGCTTTAAGCCGTCCCGATAAATCGGGGCTATTCCAGTTTCTACTTTCCCCTAACTACACAGGATTGAACGTACTGAAGGCTGAGTTTGCGAATCTTTTCCAAATCTGCAATTTTGTAAGGCGTTATTTTTTGGAACTCAGGGTCCATTGTATCCCGGTTGGAAAAGTTCTGCAAAGCATATTTCTTTGTCCCCTCTATTTCTCGTGCAATCTCTATGATGTCTTCCTCGCAGTGGAGGATGGGAACCACAGTGGTCCTGAATTCATAATCGACTCCAGAGTGGGTTATTATGTCGATACTTTGTCTAACCTTACGAAGTAGTTCTTTACTTTTTATCCTTGCCGATTTCTTGTAGGCCGCAAAAGTTAATGGTGCCTTGATATCCATAGCTACATAACCGACCAGCCCCATATCTATTACTCTCTTCAACATTTCCGGGAAAGTGCCATTTGTGTCAAGCTTTATCCCCATTCCCAGATTGCGAATCTTTTCCATAAATTCCGGTAAGTCTTCAAAGAAACAGGGTTCTCCCCCGGTAAGACATATTCCATCAATCCAATTTCCATGGGATATGAGAAAACTGGAGATTACTTCGAAGGGAATTGTCTCATATTGGTCAGGATTCAGAACCAAGCCTGAGTTTTGGCAGTAGGGACATCGGAAATTGCAATAAGGCGTGTACAGAGTGGAAACAATCTTTCCATCCCAATCGAGTAGCGAAGTTTCAATCATTCCTTTTATCAAAATTTTCATGGTAATTGCATTCTATTTCTTTAATGCCTATCAGGGAATTTCTAATAGCTTCATAAGCGCTTCTTCAAAAATGGCCTTGCGCTGATAACCAACGTATTTTTCCCTGATATTGCCCTCTCTGTCAATAATGAAAGTAGTGGGAATTGCTCTAATTCCTCCATAATCTTGAGTAACGTTAACATCACCAAACACTACCGGATAGTTAATTTTGTACTTTTCTGAAAATTTTTTAACCGAACTCCTATCTCCGCCGTCTAGATTAACCCCGATGATGCGTAAGCCTTCGTCTTCATATTTCTCATAAAGTTCTATAAAATCTGGAATTTCCATGCGACACGGAGGACACCAAGTGGCCCAAAAATCGAGAATAATCGCCTTCCCCTTAAAATCTGAAAGAGTTAAGCTATTTCCCTCAAGGTCTGGAAGAGTAAAATCTGGCGCATTTCCCCACTTTTTCTCGGTTATTTCGGCCTGTTCGATTTCTCCCATTTCTTCCTTCTCTGTCTTAACCCTGCAGCTTGAACACAAAACCACAAAAAGCATAAAAATTACCACACCGTTTTCCAAAACTTTTCTCATCTTTCCTCTCATTTAATATCCGAACCGATCGGGTTTAAGAGATAGTTTATGAAGAGCCCTCAGAATTTCAGCCAAAAAACGAGGACGGCTCATATTCTTTCAAGCAAATCATTGTCTGACGAGCGAAGCGAGGAGTTTTGATTTGCGCTCTGCATAGTCCGGAGTTTTTTGGCGTCAAGAAATTCTTTGGGGATGAACAAACTATCGTTTAAACTATATTTCCTTTTTGTATTTCCACTTCTGAACATATTGCCCGGCAGCAACTCCGGCGGTTGCTCCCTCACCGCAGGCAGTCACTACTTGCCTCAACAATTTTTTCCTTACGTCTCCACAAGCATATATCCCGCTTACCGAAGTCTCCATGTTTTCATTTGTAACAATGAATCCTTCCTCGTCCATCTCCACAATACCCTTCAGAAACGCGGTGTTGGGAATATTACCTATGTGGACAAATACCCCCTTCGCTTCTAATGTCAAATCTTTTCCCGTCTCCACATTTCTTACCTTAACGCCCTCCACTTCAGTTTCTCCAAGAACTTCAGTTACCACTGATTTGCTCATAAATTCTAATTTTGGATTGGAAGCTGCTCTCTCCCGCATAATCTTGGTTGCCCGCAATTCGTCTCGGCGATGAATTAGAGTAGTCTTCTCCGCAAACCTGGATAGAAAGAGCGCCTCTTCCACTGCGGCATCTCCACCTCCAACAACAACAACCTTCCGATTCTTAAACAGCGGCCCGTCACAAGTGGCGCAATAGGAAACGCCTCTCCCAATTAGTCTCTCTTCTCCCGTGACCCCTAATTTTTTCGGCCTGGTGCCCGTAGCCACAATTAAAGCTACGGTTTTGTATTCCTCGCCTCTTGTGTTAATTATTCTCTCCACTTTCCTTTTAGATCGCTCATCTTCCGAGGAGAGCTCAACCTTTACAACTTCCCCAACTCTAATCTCCAGTTCATATTTTTCAGCCTGCCTCCTTATCCTCTCCATCAATTCAGGTCCATCAATCCCTTCAGGGAATCCTGGATAATTTTCTATTGCCCAGGCAAGTGCTGCCTGACCTCCCGGAGCCACCTTTTCCAGGAGTAAAGTTTTCATCTTCGACCGGGCTGTGTACAGTCCGGCAGTCAAACCCGCCGGCCCACCGCCAATAATGATAATATCATACTTACTCATTCAATATTTCTCCGATTTTCGCTTCCAAATCTGCCCTGAACATAGCGCCTACAGCCCGGTCGAGCACTTTTCCATCCTTGAAGAATATGAACGTGGGAATGCTCTGAATTCCATATTTTCCACTTGTCAGAGGATTTTCATCTACATTGAGCTTTCCCACTTTCAAACGGCCGGCGTATTTTCTGGAAATCTCCTCGACAGCTGGAGCGACCATTAAACAAGGTCTGCACCAATCAGCCCAGAAATCTACCAGAACAGGCGTTTCTGAATTCAGGACTTGCTCCTCAAAATTCTTATCGTTCAGAACAATTTCCATCTTTCCTCCACAGTATCAATTACATTATGAACTGAAATTTGCCAATTAAAACTAGAATTCCAAATATTATTAGCAATCCTCCAGTTACTACTGATATTAGCCTTGAGTATCTTTTTATCTTCTCAAAACCCCTTAGAAAAAGATTAACAGCCAGTCCCGAAACCAGAAAGGGAATAGCCAATCCAAGAGAATAGGAACCTAAAAGGAAAATTCCTTTCCCCACAGTCTCTTGAGTGCCAGCATAGGTGAGTATTGTTCCCAAAATAGGGCCGGCGCAGGGAGTCCAGCCAATAGCAAAAACTGTTCCTATAATAAAAGAACCTAAAATATTCGCGGGTTTCATTGTTAAATGAATTTTCTTCTCATATCCGAGAAAACTTATTTTAAACAGGCCGGCAATGTACAAGCCAAAAAGGATAACCAAAATCCCACCAATAGTCCTCAAGAGTTTGAGGTGGGATAGTGCAAATTTCCCGAAGTAGGAAGCCGAAGCTCCCAGGAATATGAAAACTAAAGAGAAGCCAGAAATGAATAGGACCATTTCTAAAAAAATTCTACGGGTCATCCTTCTCTTCTCTCCTCCACCACTCACCAAATCGTCGATGGACACCCCGGTAATGAAACAGATGTAGGCAGGTACCAAAGGCAGGATACAAGGAGAAAGAAATGTCAAAAGTCCAGCAAGAAAAGCCATAGCCAGTGAAACTTGCTGAGCCACACTACCTCCCACAGCCACAGGCTAAAAACTCCGTTTTTTCGCTCTTCCCAATCTCCCAAGCATCACCAGTGCCAAAATGGCAAAAACTATCCCTAGAAATTGGGAGGTGGAGAAGACCCAGATGTGCCCTCGGGGGTCACCCCGAAAGATTTCAATTATAGAACGCGTCCCTCCATAAAGAAGAACATAAAGCCAGAATAGTTGCCCATCAAACCTTTTATAGGGCCTTAAGTAAACCAGAATGGCGAAGATGATAAATAAATTTAACGAAGAGATGAGTTGTACTGGGATTAGAGGCTTCCCAACAGAACCGGCCAGGCTTTCTGGCGGAAAGGAGACACCCAGCCAGGACTCAATAGGACGGCCGTAACAGCAGCCATTTAGGAAGCAGCCTATTCTGCCTATTGCGTAGGCTATAGCAACTCCCGGCGCGAAAACATCAGCAGTCTTCCAGATATTTAAACCCATTCTTCTTATTTGCCAGATGCCAACTCCAAACGCTAAAATGAATCCCCCGTAGAAAACGAACCCTCCTCGGCCAAAAATGGTTCTCAGGGGCTCATTGAGAAAACGTTCCCATTCCACAAGAATGTAGAGGATTCTTCCTCCGGCAAAGCCAGAGATTAACAACCAGAAAAATAGACTCGTTATCTTTTCTATATCGAAGCCTGTTCTTTTTGCCTCTCCCCGAATATAGAAAAAGCCCACCAGACATCCAATTGCCACCATTAATCCATAAGTATAAATGGTAAAAGGTCCTAATTTAAAAAGCACTGGATACAACTTTTCTCCCTTGTCTGAGCAAGTGTTGCCTTGGCAAAGGTACTTGTAAGCTACAAACTCTGTTTTTTCTCTCCTCCCAACTTAGAAAGCATTATCAGTGACATTATGGCAAAAACAATACCTATAAACTGGGAAGTGGATAAGAGCCAAATATGCCCTCGGGGGTCACCCCGAAAGATTTCAATTATGGAACGACTCACTCCGTAGAGAAGGACATAGAGCCAGAATAATTGACCATCAAATTTTTTATACCGTCTCAAAATGAGTAGAACGCCAAAGATAATAAATAGATTCAATGAGGAGAATAGTTGTATCGGAATCAGGGGCTCTCCCAGAGAACCAGCAGGGCTCTCTGGCGAAAAAGAGACCCCCAGCCAGGAATCAGTAGGACGACCGTAACAGCAACCATTTAAAAAGCAGCCTAGTCTACTTATTGCGTGGCCTATAGCCACTGCGGGAGCAGTAATATCTGCAGCTTTCCAGAGATCTAAGCCTTTTCTTCTGGTCTGCCAGATTACAATTCCAAAACCCAAAATAAATCCACCGTAGAAAACAAACCCTCCTCGGCCAAAAATGGTTCGCCAAGGATTGTCGAGAAAATAATCCCATTCCACAAAAATATAGAGTATCCTTGCTCCTACAAAGCCAGAGATTAGCACCCAGAGAAATAGGTTCACTATCTTATCAACACCGAACCCTGTTCTCCTCGCCTCTCCCCGAACATAAAAGAAAGCCACTAGCCACCCAATTGCCAACACTAATTCATCTGTATAAATAGGGAAGGTTCCCAATTTAAGCAGTACTGGATACAACTTCTCTCCCTTGGCTGGACACTGTTTACAGTGCCACTTGTAGCTTTGCCACTATGTCACTCTTCTATGGTGCGTTCCTCCACCACGCTTGCCCTGTCGAGTAGAAACATAATATCTTTTCTTATTATGTAGTTCCTCTCTTATCTCTGCTTGCCCTTCCAGAATGGTCAGGTTTTTCATCACCTCTTTAGAGTTGACTCTCAAAACAGAGGAAATATCACTGAGCGTGCAGGGTCTTCTTTTAAGGAGATTCTTGATATCGGTCTCCAATTTTTCTATATGTTCTCCCTTTGAGATTTTCTTGAATTTTCTAACTATCTCCACTTTCCCCGGCAGTTGCCTCTGGATGGAGCGAAGCTCTTTTTGATTTAGGGCAAAAACGTCCTCTTCCGCTGGCGGACGAACCACAGTGTTCAGTTGCACCTTGTCCGGTTTAATCTTTTCTATAACTTCTGCCAGTTTACGAATCTCTTCCGGAGCATCGTTAATTCCTTTAACCAGTAATACTTCTAACCAGATTTTATTTTTAAATTCTTTTCGAAACTCAATTAATCCGTTAATTATTTCCTCGATCTTCAAAGACGGATGCGGCCGATTGAGAGATTCAAAGAGAGACTGGCTTACCACATCCAGGGAAGGAAGAACGACATCTGCCCCCTGCAACTCCCGACGCACTTCTTCTCTATTAAGAAGAGAGCTATTAGTCACTACAGCTACAGGAATGTCTGTGAGTTTTTTTACTTCACTTATCATTTCACCAATCCTGGAATTTAAAGTGGGCTCACCCGAACCGGAGAAAGTGATATAATCTACATTCTTCCTTTTGCATAAGAAAGTTCTCAATTCTTCAATAACAGAAGTCTTAGAAACATACTCTTTTCTCTCCAAAGTCAAGTTAGTCGTCCTTCCAGTTTCACAATAGATACAATTAAAACTGCACGTCTTAAAAGGGATAATATCTACGCCCAACGACCTCCCCAATCGCCAGGAAGGAACCGGGCCATAAATATAGCTTGTAACCTCTTTTGTCTTCATCGTTCTTTTCCATCCCCAATTTTGATTCTAATCTTTCCTTCTTTGAAACCTTTCAAACCAGAGAGAAATCCCTTTATTGTCTTTCGCAAAATGTCAGATACAAAAGGATTAAGTTCCATTCGCTCGCCAGCTACCCGTACTTCTACATCTTGAACCAAACGAGTGCAGTCGCTCACTCTTTTCCTACCCTTCACAATCTCTCTTGCCAGCTCGTAGCAACTATCAAATCCGCAATCTCCACAGTCGAGGTTCGGCAATTTAAACGCTTTCTCCTCTACCAGGTCGGCTATGGTTGAAATATCCCTGTCGGGGTCGAATTTTCCTTTACCTACTAGCGCAATCTCCAGGCCATCAGAAAGTTCCTTCTCCTCGTCCTTCTCTCTCAAGCACAAAATTTTGGGAAAGTTCTTTTTCTCCTTAAAACCTTCCACGATTACAAAATCAACATCCAAGGAGTCAACTACTTCTTCAAAATTGACTTTGCCCTCAAAGAATTCTGTTCTTCCTTTTTCAGAGATGGCTATAAGTTGGTCGCAATGTCCTCTATATAAACCAGTATCTTTATCGGGAATGTCGAGAGAGCCCTGCACATGCTTGACAATAGCAACCGTGCAACCTCTCCTCCTCAATTCTTCTGAAAGACCGATTCCCAGACGCGTCTTCCCGCTTCCTTTGTATCCTACTATACCAATAACTTTCATTCTAAGGCCTTCTTCCAAGAGGCGTAGGGGTCCGATTTATCCGACCCGTTATATACGGGCTCGATAAATCGAGCCCCTACAATCCCTTTACCACAGAGACTATAAACCAACCACCAAAACCGATAAGTATTGCACCACATAAACCAAATATAATCTGACGCAACCTATCACTCCACAAGCGTTTGGTTTTGTAAACTGTCAAAGATACCAAAGAACACCA
>Ga0315308_1002289_pt1 | contig 10907 bp, 10 predicted proteins | sample TDP3_MG_FD_203078 | JGI IMG/M metagenome (GOLD analysis project Ga0315308, IMG submission 203078) | Freshwater sediment microbial communities from Lake Towuti, South Sulawesi, Indonesia - TDP3 | ecosystem: Environmental > Aquatic > Freshwater > Lake > Sediment | place: Indonesia: South Sulawesi...
GAGCGCATGGATCCGAGCGGTCGTCCAACGAGCCTTCGAGCCGCGGCTCCTTACGCACAGGACCCTCTCAAGTGGGATATGCCGAAAGCCCAGCTTCACGGTAACCTCGTCCACAAGCCGCTTCACGTCAGCTGCATCCGCGTACCGCATCGCAACCCAGCCTGAGAGAGCCCCAGTCACGGCATAAAAGCGGCAAGCTCATTGACGCCTAGGCCGATGGCTGGGAGTAGGCCAGCGATGATCCTTCTCGACGCCAGCCCTCGGAAGGAGGGTTTCACCCCGGCCGCAGCTTCATGGCGCCTCTGCCCATGCCTCAGGGTGGTTCCACGCCGCCAAGGAAGCGGCAGGCAGGCCGGGAAACGAAGCCCAGCGTGGGGGGGCTCTGCTAGGAGAGCCTTGTCTCAGCGGAGAACCGAGCAGCGGCGTTCTCGGCAGCTGTAGGGTTTCGAGCTGCGAAGCGACGGTTAGGAGGGCGATCAGGCCTTGGCTTGGGCCTGGGGAGGCGGCGCGGCTCGCGTCCTGGCCGCTCGCTTGTAGTAGGTGAGAGCGTGCCTCACGCTTCCGCAGTGCGCGCCGTCATCGACGCATAGGCCGTGGGTCTTCAAGGTGCCACAGTTGGGCGGCGTGTACCTTGTGCCCGACCCGCGGCGTCCAGCTATGTGCTCGACTTGGTACCGCGTCATCCGCTGGTCTGCGTCGGGGCTACGCGTGAAGAGCCTCGTCACCTCCTCGGTGCTCATGCCCACGTTCAGCAGGAAGGATGTCAGCGTGAAGCGCGCCACATGCGAGAGATGCTTCCCGACAAGGAGGCCGTCGTAGAGCTGGCGGATGCACGGTGGGAACGCCCCCGTCACCACGGTCTTGGGGAGTTCCTCCGCCTGGAACTGGGCGCGTCGCGTCGCGAGGACCGCGACGAGGCGCTCAAGCCGCGGCCTGAACGAGGCCGGGATCTGGGCGTCAAGCGCGCCCTCCAGCCGTCTCTCGACCTTAAGCCTGGCGCCCTCGGCGACAAGCCGGGCCATGTCCTCCCTGCCCAGGTAGACTCTCGCGGCCTGGACGGGGCGGTTGACCAGCTTCCACTTCTCATCCTGGAAGCTGGGCGCCACCTTCAGGTAGTCTACGAAGTGGACCGCGTACTCGTAGATGCTCCCCGGCGAGGGCTTCAGGGCGTCCACCCTCCAGCCTAGGAAGCTCGAGGCCAGGTACGCGATCTTCCCTAGGTCAGGCTCCTTCGCTAGGAGGCCGTCCAGCCGCTTCGACTCGCTCAGCGCGTATCTGCGCCTGAGGAAGGAGTCGTTGAGCGCCTTGACCAGGGCGACCGAGAGGGGGAAAGAGAGTATCTCCACGTCCTCGCGGCCGGGCTCCTCGCGGTAGCTCACGGCCCCAAACCGCAGGGCCTCCGTGATCCTCTGCTCCGCCCGGTCGAGCACCGTGGCGTACTCCGGCCGATCAAAGTCAGCCAGCATGAAGCCCAGTGACTCCACGTATCTCGCCGCCTCCTCGGCGAAGGGATACTTCGCCAGATCAGACTTGGAGAGAAGCCACGTGGACAACCAAGTTGACTCCTGGGCGAAGCGGCCTAACTGCGTATGGCTACGCGTGGGCCAGCGTGAAAAAGGTTTGCGTTCAAGCGAAGGGCTTACGCTAGCAGGCTAGGCGCTTTCGTCCGAGGAGCCTTGGAGCAACGTCTGGCTTCGCAGGAAACCCGGGGGCTAGGGCTGAGCCTGGCCTCCGGCCTCGCCCCTGAGCCTCGCCAGCTCAGCTTCCACGTCCTGTTCCAGCTTCACCTTCTCCAGTTCCCTCGTCACCATGTCCTTCTGCTCGACCTCCAAAGCCTCGGCGAGGCCTCCGGTGGCGATGAGCTCATCGATCGCCGCGGCCTTCGACTGCATCTCCTGGACTCTCTCACGTGCGTCCTCCACGATCGCGCCCGCGTTCGCAGCGTCCTTCGTCAGGCCCGTCAGGCTCTCCTTTATCTTGACCTGGGCCTGAGCCGAGGAGTACTGAGCCTTGAGAAGCTCCTTCTCGGTGCGGAAGCCCTCCAGCTTCGTCTGCACATCGGCGTGAGCCACCTTCAGCTTCTCAGCCTCATCGGCGAGCTGCTTGATCTGGCCGTCGAGGCTCGTCGCCTGGCTTTGCAGCGTAAGCTTCCGCTGGATCGCCATCTTCGCCAGGTCGTCTCTGCCCAGCTTCAGGGCCGCTTTAGCCTGATCCTCAAGCCTATTGACCTGACCCGTGAGGCTTTGCTTCTGATACTCCAGCCTTTTTCTCGCGGCGACGACGTTCGCCATCTGCATCTCCATCTCGCGGAGATACTGGACCTGCTTCTCATACGCGTAGTCCAGCTGCTCCCTCGGGTCCTCCAGCCTGCTCAGCACCTTGCTGATCTTGGACTCGATTATCCTAGACAGTCTCGCTAGCATAGGGCCTTGACCCAACCTGCCGATTGAGCAGAACCTTATTTAAGGCTTCCCGCCAGCCGCAGAGGCGCCACGCCCCAACGTGTGCCTGCGCAGCGGGCTCAACCCTGAGCTGATCCGGGAGCGTCGCACGTGCCGGGATGCCTAAGGTGCCTTTATAAGGACTGGTGGCTCATGCTCGCGTGAAGCATCATGCCCAGAGTCTGGGTTTCAGAACCTATTCCCTGCAGCGAGGTCGCCGTGAAGACGCTGGAAGGCTTCGCCGACGTGGAGGTTTCGAAGGAGTTCTACCACGAGATACCGGCCGAGAAGGTGAAGGGCCTGGATGCGGTCATCCTAGGCGACGCCCGCTTCACGCCAGACTCGCTCAGCGGAGCCGGTAGGCTTCGGATTATCCAGAGGTTCGGCGTGGGCTTCGACACCGTCGACTTGGAGGCCTGCGCGAAGAGGGGGGTCTACGTCTGTAACATGCCAGGGTTGAACGCGGCAGACGTGGCGGAGTACACTGTCGGCGCGATCATCTCCAGCCTCAGGGGCTTCGTTAGGATGGACGAGTCTGCGCGGCGCGCGGCCTGGCAGGAGAGGCCGTCGCTCATGGGCGAGAGGCTGAGGGAGAAGACAGTGGGCATAGTCGGCCTCGGCCGCATAGGCCGGGAGGTTGCGCGGCTTCTCAAGCCCTTTGACGCGCGGCTGCTGGGCTTCGACCCTTACGTGACGCAGGCCGCCGCGGATGAATGGAACGTTCGCCTCACAAGCCTAGACGAGCTCGTGAAGGCCTCGGATATCATCACGGTTCATGTGCCGCTGAACGAGGAGACCCGCGGGCTTATCGGCGAGGAGTTCAACGCCATGAAGCCTACCGCGATCTTGCTGAACACCGCCCGGGGCGCCGTCGTGAACGAGGAGAAGCTCGTGGAAGCCCTCGAAGCCCGCAGGATCAAGGGCGCCGTCATAGACGTCTACAGCCGCGAGCCCCCTGAGGCCGGTAACCCGCTCTTCAGGCTGAGGAACGTTCAGCTCTCACTTCACCTCGCCTCGTGGACGCGTCAATTCTTCGAGGACGGCATGATCTGGTGCTCAAGGAACGTGATAAGAGCCCTACAAGGCAAGAAGCCCCTGAACATCGTCAATGCCCCTGTGGCTAAGAGGTGAGGTGGCGTCCTCCACCATAATGCGGCACAGAACTCGACCGAGAGCCGAGGATGGCGAAAGGCCTGAACGTCTTGGGCTCTTCGCGGATTCTGTCAACGATCCCCTGGCCCCGCGAGCTACGTCGAGGTAGATCCCATCGGTGAATGCACCCATGTGTATGGAAGGACGGCGGACCAGATCGAAAGCTACCTTCTCAGGCTGAGAGACAAGCTCATGGAGACGAGTGACCCTGGCTCTCCAGCCTAGCCCAGTCTGGGCATCTCAAGAGCTGCCGCGGATAGCGATCCGAGCAGAGGATGGGCTGGGAGAATGAGCGCCTCCATGCTGGCGGAGAGAATCCAGGAGCTTGAGCGGAGCCCCGTCGGGGAGGAGGTACGCAGGCGGGTCGTGGAGTTCAAGGCGCTCAGCTCCCGCGGCGCGCAGGAATGGTTCTCTGAGCTCTGCTTCTGCATCCTCACGGCCAACTCGAGCGCCAGCCTTGGGCTAAGCATACAGCGCGGAGTGGGCGCGGAGGGGTTCCTCGCTTGGCCTCGTGAGAAGCTGGGGGAGCGATTCGCCCAGATGGGCCATCAGTACGCGAAACGACGCGCCGAGTTCATCGTGGAAGCCCGCGGCTTGGGTAACATCAAGGAGGTCGTTACTCGATTCGGCGATGAGAGGCAGGCCCGCGAGTGGCTGGTCGAGCACGTGAGAGGGCTGGGCTACAAGGAGGCAAGCCATTTTCTCCGCAACGTGGGGTACATGAACGTGGCGATCCTCGACCGGCATGTGCTGAGGCTTCTGGCGGAGCACGGCGTGATCGCGGAGGTCCCGAAGACGCTTACGAGGAGACGCTACCTGGAGATCGAGAAGAGGCTGGAAGCCCTGGCGAAGGCCGTGGGCCTAAGCCTGGGCGAGCTGGACCTCTACCTTTGGTACATGAGGACGAGGAAGGTCCTCAAGTAGCCCGAACCCCTCGGTCCCGAGGACCCACATCGTGTCGGGGCCGTAGCTTCTCAGATCAGGAGCGCTACCGTGTTGTTGAGGATGTGAGCGATGATGACGAGGGGAAGCGACCGCGTCTTCTCATAGGCATAGGCCAGCAGAATGCCTATTATGAGTACCTCTAGGAGCACCCAGGGATCGAGGTGCAGTAGGGCGAAGAAGGTGGCGCTGGCTGGGAGGCCGCCCTTGGTGCCCCACCTCTTCTTGAACGCCTGATAGCTGAAACCTCGGAAGTAAACCTCCTCTATGATGGGAGCGATAACGGAGGCGAAGGGGAAGATCGCTGCGAACATCTCTGGCGTCTTCGCCATCCTCATAGTCTCCTCCTGAATAGGGCTGGAACCTATGATCGGCGTGGCCAGGAAGCTCACGAGCGAGGTAAGGGCGAGGAGCGCGACGCCTAACCCGACCCCTATCGCGGCAAACCTGGGCGTGATGAACGAGATGCCCATCTCTCTCAGGCTTCCCTTCCGCCTTCTAACGTAGTGCAGTGTGAACGCTAGCAGCAGCAGGTGGAAGGAAGAGAAGATGGAGAAATAGGCCAGCCCCATTCCGACCGTTCCAGCACGAAGAGAGAGCGAGAAGAAGAGCAACAGAACGACAAGGGGCATGTCTAGGAGGAATGAGGTGATCAAGACCTTGAATACATCGCCGATGCTCCACGGTATTTCCTTCTCTACTGTAGGCGCCGCCGGAAAGGCGGCAAGAGGCTGACCGCAGTTCGGACAGTACCGCGCGTCAATCGCCGTCTCCCTGGGGAGCTCTAGGCCGCAGCTTCGGCAGACCGTGAAGGATCTCCCACATCGATAGCAGAAGAGGTCCCCATCCGCCAGCTCGGTGCCACAGACAGGACAGGATTTCAAGCCTCTTCCCCGATGCGGTCAGCAGACCCGACCTATCGCCGAGGGCTAACCCGGTGGTAGGTTGCCGTGGTCTTCCATAAGTACTTATGGAATCCACCACAGCGCTTCTCGTCAAATTGGCCAGTTGAGATCGAGGCTGCCTATCCTGCGCGGAGTGTGAGGTACAACGCGGTAAATGCTAGCCAGTCGTGTCCGACGTGAACGCCTATGGGAGCCCAGAGGCTGTAGCTCCTGCGCTGGTACAGGTAGCCCATGAGGAGACCTGCGGCCGCGACGCCGACGGAGGACCAGGGGTCTAGGTGCGAGAGCCCGAAGAGCACTGAGGCAAGGACCAAGCCCTTTCCCTTGCCAAACCGGGCTTCAAGGCCGCGTTGGACGAAGCCCCTTGAGAGAAGCTCCTCGCAGGGGCCTACAACAAGGAGGACTATGAGGAACCAGACAGCAAGCTCGAGAGGCGTGTGGGGCGCGAACCTGAGCAGGGCGTCAAGATACCCCTCAGGCGGCGGGAAGACCAACGTCAGGGGATAGCTGACCGTGGTGCTCAGCCCGAAGCTTGTCGGCCCGATCGCGGCGCCAAGGAGGAAGTCCCTCGTGGAGGGCCGTTTGGCAAGGCCGAGGCTGGGGATGAGCTCTCGCCTCCGAAGGAGAAAGAGCAAAGGAGGAGCCGCAAGCATCACCTCGGCTAGGATGACGGCCAGTATACGCTCCATGGACAGGGCGGCGCCGACGACCATGGCTGAGAGCAGCGACAGCAGCCATACCGCCAGGGTGGCCTTCACTCCCAGACGGACTTCGGCCTTAGGCCCAGGCGGCGCAGTCAACCCTCCCGATCATGGCCTCCAAGCCCCCTATTGGGGAGGGGAACCCCTTAATACGATTGCCTGAGTAAAGCTCCGCGATTCCAGTAAACAATGAGGGATCGACTGTGGATAAGTCCGTGCTGCAGAGGGAGATTCGACAGGCTCTCGATGGGATGAGGCTCGTCGATCATCATGACCATCTGACGAACCCTTTCCTGGCGAAGCCTGACACCCAGATGGACCTGCCCTTCTTCCTGACGCAGACCTACCTTCGAGGCGACCTCGTCGCCTCAGGGATGCCTGAGGCCCTCCTTAACGCGAAGAGCTTCGAGTACCTCTCAAGGCCCGACGCCCCGGACGAGGCTGAGCGACGGTGGAAGGAACTCAAGCCCTACCTGGAGAACGTCAAGGGCAGCGCGTACTACCGCTACCTGCTCATTGCGCTCCGGGACCTCTACGGCTTCGACGCCGAGGAGCTGGACGACGGGAACTGGCGGGAGCTCTCAGCCAGGATACGCGAGAGAAGCGGAGAAGGCTTAGCTTGGTCGATGAAGGTCCTGGAGAGAATGAACGTCTACAGGATGATCCTGGACATCAGCGGCACAGCCCCGCCGAACGGCCGCGTCATGAAGGACGAGAGGCTCGTTCATGTCGTGCGCATGGACGGCTTCATCAACGGCGACCCCCAGGCTCTACGGGCCTTCACAGATGAGCCTGCGAGGTCCCTAGAGCGATACTTGGGGGTGCTGGACGAGGCCTTCGAGGCTGTCGTGAAGGCAGGCGCGGTCGGGATCAAATCCGGCTTGGCTTATGAGCGGATGCTCCGCTACGAGCCCGTCGCCAAGCCCGACATGGAGAGGATCTACGTGAGGGGCCTCAATGCCGCGACGCCGGAGGAGCGTAAGGCGTTCCAGGACTTCATCATGCACGAGGTCTGCGAGCGGTGCGCGCGGCATAGGTTGCCGTTTCAGATCCACACGGGCATCCAGGCGGGGAACTACAACACCATCACGAACGCGGACCCCACGCATCTCACGAACCTGGTCCGGAGGTTCCCAGACGTGCGATTCGACCTCTTCCACGGCGGCTACCCATACATGATGGAGCTCGCGCTGATGGCCAAGTACTTCCCGAACGTCTACCTCGACGGCTGCTGGCTGGCGCACATCACGCCCGCGGGCTACAAACGCGGCCTAGACGAGTGGATCGAGCTCCTGCCCGGGAACAAGATCTTCGCCTGGGGCGGAGACCACGGCATACTTGAGCACAGCTACGCCTCGCTCATGCTGGCGAAGGACTTGATCGCCGAGGTTCTGGCCGCGAAGGTGGCCTCAGGCTACTTCCCGCTGAAGACGGCCTTGGCGCTCGCGGAGAAGATCCTGGGCTTGAACGCGATCAGGGTCTACGGCTTCTAGCCCGGAGGCACCGGGCGGCTTGACGCCGCGTGAACGCTTTCTCCGAGCGATCTACTTCGAGGAGCCCGACCGCGCGCCCCACGCGGTTCAGTTCTGGGCGGAGACGATCGACGACTGGTACGCTCGCGGCGAGTTGAGGCTCGACCTCAGGGCGAAGGGAGAACGCGGCTATGGGCCGCTGCCCGTCGGCCTCCTAGACTATGATCTGCTCAGTCCCCTATACGGCCTGGATATGGTGCCGCCCTGGAACTCCGGAAGCGCCTTCTACGGGACGAACTTCAGCCCCCTGCTGCCGGAGCGCGTCCTCGAGGAGGACGAGACCTGGCGCGTGGTACGCGACGAGTGGGGAGTGACGAAACGCGTCCGTAGAGACGGGCGGTCCGTGCCGCAGTTCCTAGACTGGCCGGTCAAGAACCGGGAGGACCTGGAGGGGTTCAAGGCGTTCTTCGACCCTGAGGACGCGCGGAGATACGCCCCGGACTGGGAGCAAAGGGTCAGGGCCGTGCTTGAATCCGAGCGTGCGCCCATCGGCTGGGGCTTCCCCGGCTTCTTCGGCGCGGCCCGCTGGATGCTAGGCCTGGAGCGGCTCCTCATCGCCTTCATGAGGGACCAGGCCTTTCTCCGCGAGGTCTTCGACTTCTGGTCGAGCTTCGTCCTGAAGCTGGCCAAGCCGGCTCTGGAGACGCAGGTCGACTACCTAGGCATCTGGGAGGACATGGCATACAAGAACGGGCCCATGGTGGCGCCGCGGCTCTTCCAGGAGCTGATGGTCCCGTACTACAGGAAGGTGACCTCCGCCTTCCGGCAGAAGGGCGTCCGGCTTACGCTCGTGGACTCAGATGGGAACATCAACTCGCTGATCCCCCTCTGGCTGGAGGGCGGCGTTAATGGCTTCGTCCCCCTCGAGGCGCAGGCGGGAATGGACGCCGTGGCGCTACGCGAGAAGTACGAGGACAAGGTCGTGCTGATGGGCAACATCAGCCTCTGGGCGTTAAGAAAGGGCCCTGAGGCGATCGACGAGGAGCTACGTCGGAAGCTCCCGGCGCTGCTGCCGGGCGGAGGCTACATCGCGTCAACAGACCATCACATACCGCCAGACGTCTCCTACGCCAGCTTCCAGCACTACTTGGGCCGCGTCCAGAAGTGGGGGAGATACCCCTTCCGAGGGGATTAAGGGTTCGAGGAACCATACTGAAGCCGGAAACGGGGTCACCCGCGCGTTGGAGGCTCATCGCGGTAATAGGATTGGGATGATGTAGATGACCTCGAAGGCCTCGTAGACCGCGGCGATGGCGAGGGCCGCGGCGACGAGCAGGTAAAGGCGGCCCGTCCTGGTCAGTCCAACCCTGTAGGCGCTGAGACGCCTTTCCTCGCCTACGCTTTTGGGGTTGAGGATGGCTCGCCATTGGACGTAGGCGGCGAACATGGCGAGGATGTAGCCTTGTCCCTCGAGGAGGAGCGTTAGGGAGTGCGGTATCATCGCGAGGACAAGCTCGGGCTGTGTGGGCGCGAGGAGTAGGCCCCAGAGGACGGCGCGTATGCCGCCTGTCACGAGGCCGGCGAAGGGCAGGAGGAGGCTTGGAGCCGTGATGTAGAGCAAGGAGCCGAGGAGGAAATTGAAGCCGAACGTTAAGGCGGCGGCGAGGGGGAAGTTGCCGCTCGTGTAGGCTTCGACCACCAGGGGCAAGGTCTGCTCCAGCTCCGTCCTGACATCGCCGATCAGCCCCAATTGCAGCTGTGGCTGAGTGAAGACGTAGAGCATCCCGGCGAGTACAAGCCCATAGTAGAGGGCGTTCAACGCCACGTAGCCGCGTCGATGCTGCCTGAAGATGCGGAGGGTCGAGTCGCGCCCTTGAGGGGCTGCCTCAGCCATGCCTGTACCTGAGCCTCTCTGGAGGAGGCCCCGCTGAAAAGCGTAGCTGCGACGATGTGGATGAGAGCATCTCTGGCGTCATCTCGGTTGGTAGATGGCTTCTTGGCAGGTCGGTTCTATCTCTGAGCGGGTTTCGCCGCGAACCTTATGTTCACTTGGCTCGGGCTAGCTTGGGAATCGATGGTTATCCCGAAGGTGTTCTTCATCGCCGCATCGATGAACACGCTCATGAAGTTGGACCACTTCTGCCCTAGCTCGTGGCGGATGATCACCGTGTGGTTTGTGTCCTGCGAGTGGAGTTCGTATTCGCCGATCCCGCTGTAGTTGCAGAGAAGCAGAACGTACTCGATCAGCCGTTCAACGTTTACCTCGTTGAACCAGAACTGGACCAGCTCCTTGATGAGCCGAGAGCCCAGATCCTGCGCGATGTCAGCGATCTCCTCGTCATCAACTGCTTGGAGCAGAGATTTGAGAACGTCGCTGGGAATGGATATGTAGCCGAACTTCCTCGCGTACCTGTCCCACTCCGCATACTTCGTCACTATACTCGAGAGGAGAGAGCTTACGGTCATTCCGCCGGTCTCCGCGTCCTCCTGAAGTCGGCCGTCGAACTCACGCCTCAAGCGGAAGCTCCTCACAACGGTGTTCTTCCTCGCATCCCGCGGAGAGAGACGCCCCCGGTTCTGAGGAGGCCCCATCTCAGTTCCTCGCCGGGCTATTGCTTAGGCGTACCTAAATGTAAACCTTTCTCGCTATTGTAGTGGAGAGAAACATCCTGGATAAATGATCCGCAGCGGCACGGGTCCCAGCCTCTCTTCGTATCTCCCCTTGGCTGGGAAAGCGAAGGGGATGTGGGGTATGCTCTCTCTGAGCACCTAACCCCTCCTGCTGCTGGCTTACTGCTGCCAGTCATGGGCATGCGCCCGCGACCGGAGCCCCAGCCCGGCGAGGTGCGAATGAGGCAACAAAGGAGAAAGAAGGAAAATGGGAACGAATCCATTAGGTCTTGTCGGAATCAACCGCAGACCAGCGAGAACCATATCGATGGTATTCTTCGCAGCCTTGATGATATCCTTCGTAGCATTCGCAAGCGTGCCAACTGCAGAAGCACACCAGTCACCGTCGGGTGCTACCGCTAACTCCCCGTCTCTCTCTATCAGTCCTAGCCCGGACAAGGTAGTCCTAGGCGGAACGGTCACGTATACGGTCACCATAGATGTGACAGATACAGCTGCTATCGACGCCGACATCACCTACGAGGGCCTCACGGTGACCGAGCCAGACGGTGGCGTAAGGACGATCTTGGACATTCTTAATGCGGCAGACGACGTTACGCTGAGCGCGGGTCAAAGCCTGACTTACGGCCCCTTTTCATACACGACTATTGCGGCCGGGGTTAA
>Ga0315308_1002290_pt1 | contig 10907 bp, 9 predicted proteins | sample TDP3_MG_FD_203078 | JGI IMG/M metagenome (GOLD analysis project Ga0315308, IMG submission 203078) | Freshwater sediment microbial communities from Lake Towuti, South Sulawesi, Indonesia - TDP3 | ecosystem: Environmental > Aquatic > Freshwater > Lake > Sediment | place: Indonesia: South Sulawesi...
AACTCGCTAGCTCCCGGTCTCTTCTTTTTTTGGGGCGACTACTTTGAAGTATTGCATAGGTATTCTATAACTCTGTCGGCATGTTCCCAAAAATCTCTTTCAAATCTCATGAGTTCTTCACGAGATTTTAAGCTACGTGAAAGGAAGTATCCGCCGCCAAGTAGTGTTGTCAACATGATAGGATAGATAAAGTCCCTGTTTTTTGCTTTTCCAGAAGTTTCAAGTTCTATGAAAAATTCTTGTGGGTTTCCTTGAATTGTTACTGATACATATCCGCTAAATTTGTAGTGGGAGGAGTTTTGTGCAAATATTTGCTGCCCGTTTTTTGTTTCGCCCTTTATTGCTTCGAAATCGTTAGTTTTGAAAAAGTTTCCAATTTGTTCTGTCAGTAGGTTTAAATCTACGTTTCGGTTAAGCCAGTTTTTCCGCATTTGGGAAACCAATATTTTTCTTCGCAAGTTGACTTTTAAACCGTTCGCTCTTATCTTCCTTTATCCTATTATCCTGTTTTTGACATGAGCTAAGGATTATGATAAATTTGTTCTAGGCATTCTAACTTTTACTTAACACAAATTTTACCGAATTAGTTTCGTTGAATTTGCGAGCAAAGTTAATGAATGTGTTTCTATTTATTTCATCAGATCAGCTGGGGATAATGACGGTAGGGAAAACTTGAGTTGCGAAAAAAACTATTCTATTTTGGCTTTGGTTTATTTTTGATCGGCGTAGTATGTCTTATCGTTGGCAGTGTGAATTTAAGAAATTTGACGTTTCTATCAGTTGACGTGTCATCAGGCGAATGGGAACTTGTTGGTAACTTAATCGGTGGAAGAACTTACGTACTATACATAGAATCTAGTGATGAGTGGGGCGAACCTTTCAAAAATGGCGATTTCGTTGAAGCTCAACCAGTCAACGTGACAATAACCTCTCCCAATGGGGGCGTCACAAAACTTCAGGCATTCTTTTATGGTTTGCCCTCGTCAAGTCCATATTATAAGGAGGGGACGCCTCCAGCAATAGTTGATGTTACATATCAGCTTGTGGACAATTCGAGTTTGCAGGTCGATGCACCATCCTCCCGAATTCGCTTCAATGCCAAAAGGGATGGCAACTATACTGCTCGCGTTCTCGAAGAAGGGCTGTGGGCAAAATCTCCGCCGAATGACATGATATTTTATGAAGAAGTCATTCCGAATAAAGACCTTTACACTCTATTGGTTTTAGGTGGTGGCTTATCAGCCGTTGGTGGAGGCGTTGGTTCTGTGTGGGGTGGTTTGGGGAAAAAGAGCGTTAAACGCACAAAAGTACACGAATAGGAAAGGTTCGTATATGTTGGAGTTACATGAGGAATGGTTTTTAGATGCACCATAATTGAAAGCAGCGCGCCCTTTTCAACATCGACAGAGTTATATGTTCGGAACAGTTTACTCTAGTCGATCAGTATGGGTCTGAGAACCTATGTAATAAGAAGGTTACTGTTGTCAATACCGGTATTGTTCGGTGCAGTTTTGCTCATTTTCGCGGTAGTTCAGTTTCTTCCGATAGGATTGAGAGCAACCTTGTTTATTCAGGATCCGAGGCAGGTAAGGTTTATTGATCAAATAATAGCAGAGCATGGTTTGGATCAGCCTGTTTACGTTCAATTTTATTATTGGTTAAGAGCAGTACTGGTTGAGCAAAATCTGGGTTTGGATCGTAACGCTGAGCCAGTTTTTAATGCAATGATGGCAAGATTGCCGGCAACTGTTGAGATTGTTATGTTTGCTTCTCCTTTAATAGTTCTTGTAGGATTATACTTAGGGGTGCTTTCAGGTGCAAACAAAGATAAGCTGGTTGATCATGGGTCAAGGATCTTGGCAATCATGGGCACCTCTCTTCCTTCTTTCTGGTTTGGAATAGTATTGCTTTCAATCTTTTATGCTGGTTTGGGCTGGTTCCCACCCTCGAGATGGGGACAAGAAGTCAATAAGTTTATCACTGCCCCGAACACAACGTGGACGTGGTACACTCGCCTAATAACAATTGATTCCCTAATAAATGGAGAATATTGGATATTCGTAGATGGGATAAGACATCTTGTGCTTCCTGTGACGATTTTGACTTTACTTAATTCGGCTGTTATCGTTAGAGTGACGCGTTCAAGTATGCTAGAGTCGTTGGGGAAAGACTATATAACCGCTGCAAAAGCGAAAGGCTTGAGCAAGAGAGAAGTCGTTAACAGGCACGCCAGAAGGAATGCTCTAATTCCTGCAATAACGATTTCAGGATTAATGATCGCTTCGTTGTTTACAGGGGTTACAATAACTGAGACTGTGTTTAACATGGGCGGCATAGGCCAATATGCTGCTGAATCTGCAAGGGTGCTCGATATACCTCCAGTGATTGGATACACTCTCTTGAGTGCTGTTGCTTTCGTGTTATCTAATTTGGTTGTCGATATTTTATATGCCTATGTCGATCCTAGAATCAGGTTGGGATGAAATATGAGCATTAGGGCAAGATTTCAGAGATTTAGGACTGAAATGCAGCCGAGAATGAAGGAACTTAGATTCACATTGAAGCTTGTGAGGAAAAGTCCACTTTCAATGATCGGGAGTGGAGTAATATTGTTTTTCGTTATTCTTGGCGCGCTTGCTCCCGTTCTGGCACCCCCAGGGGACATGTCGCAGGCAGGGGATCCATTTATGATGCCGAAAGATGGAATTAAGCTTATTCCGCAACCTCCTTCCCCGAAGCATCCTTTTGGCACGATGGAAGGACAGTATGACATATACTACGGTTGCATCTGGGGCACATTGACGGCGTTTCGCATAGGGCTATCTGTGATTGGGGGCTCTCTGATAATAGGTCTGGTAATTGGGATTCTTGCTGGTTACTACGGTGGATGGATTGATGAGCTCCTGATGCGATTTACGGACATTATTCTTGCCTTTCCGGGCTTGATATTGGCTATGGCGTTGGTTGTGGTTCTTGTTCCATTAGGAATAGAACGCTTAGATGCGGTCATGCTTGCAATGGTTCTCGTGGGATGGCCTGGATATTCGAGATTAATACGGGGAGAGATACTAAGGGTCAAAAACGAAGATTATGTCGAAGCAGCGAAATCTGTGGGTTGCTCAGACCTTAGGATCATTTCTAGGCACGTGTTACCGAATTCTGTTTACTCAGTTTTAATAGTATCCACCCTAGACATTGGGACCATGGTTCTTTTTGCGGCTGCGTTGAGCTTTCTTGGGCTCGGCGCCAAACCAGGCTATTCAGATTGGGGGCAGATCATTTCATTGTCAAGAAATTGGATTTATGGGTCGCCTCAAAATCCCTACCAGTACTGGTACACATTCATAATACCTGGCTTGTTTATATCGTTCTTTGTGTTAGGATGGAATCTACTGGGTGATGCTTTAAGGGATATTTTCGACCCAACATTAAGGAGGAAGTGAAATTGGCTGAAAAGCCACTTGTCTATGTCAAAGATTTAGACTTGAGATTCTATACCTATGATGGTGTGGTTGAAGCTTTAGACAAGGTAACGCTGTACATAAAAGATGGAGAAACTATAGGTGTGGTTGGCGAGACAGGTTGCGGGAAAAGTGTTACAGGTCTTTCTGAATTGGTTCTTGTTCCGCCGCCGGGAAGGATAGAGGGAGGAAAGGTCATTTTACGAAAAGATGAGAAATGGCTAAACCTGTTGCGTCAACGGGAAGCTTATATGAGGACTGTTAGAGGAAATGATATTTCAATGATTTTTCAAGACCCTAAATCTGCCTTGAATCCCGTGTATACGGTGAAGCAGCAAATTTCCGAGGCCATTCTGCATCATAGAGTAAGAGAGTTATGTCAGAAGCTTCTGGAAGAAGATAGAGAGGCAGTTGAAAGTGGCAAGAAAGGTACTTTGAGCCACCGGGAAAAGAAGACTTTGGAGAAGATGCTGAAAAATCCTAAAGCGCTTAGCATCAGATTCCGTTCGAAAATACCTTTCTTGAATAGTTTCAAACGCAAAATCAAGGATGAAGTTACAAAAGAAGTTGTTAAGATGCTGAAAGACATGCGAATACCGGATCCTGAAAGAGTTGCGGAGATGTACCCTCATGAGTTAAGTGGAGGTATGGCTCAGAGAGCTGTGATTGCAATGGCCCTTTCTTGCAACCCCAAGCTTCTCATAGCTGACGAACCGACGACTAATCTAGATGTTACTGTTCAACTTCAAATTCTGACTTTGATAAAAGATCTCAAGAAAGAATACGGGATGACCATCCAGTACATTACGCACGATATGGGAGTTGTAGCTGAGATGTGCGATCGTGTGGCTGTCATGTATGCGGGAAACGTTGTAGAGTTGGCTGATGTCAATGAGATCTTCAAGAATCCGCTACATCCCTACACAAAGGCGCTTTTAGAGTGTATCCCACGGCCTGGATGCGAATTCAAATCCATAGAGGGTACTGTGCCAAGTTTAATTAGTCCGCCATTAGGCTGCAGATTTAACGATAGATGTCCTTATGCCATGGAGCTGTGTACGAAAGAAAAGCCTGTACTAATTAGGGCAAGTGAACGTCATTATGTTCTATGCCATCTCTTCAGAGGCGGAGTAAAATGAACTTCTTGGTTGAATTGGATGGATTAAAGAAATACTTTGCAATAACTGGTGGGGTTCTGCGAAGAAAGGTTGGCGAAGTCAAGGCTGTTGACGGAGTCAACTTGGGTATAAAAAAAGGAGAGACCTTCGGCTTAGTCGGTGAATCCGGATGTGGCAAAACTACACTTGCAAAAACAACCCTTAGGCTTCTAAATCCGAACTCAGGACACATATACTTTGATGTGCCCATTGAGGTTAAAGAAAAAATAAGAGGTCTCGAAAAGGAAGAGAAATCCAGCGTAGAACTCAGAAAACTTAGAATGCAATGGGATCTCGCTGTTTTCAAAGGGAAAAAAGTCAGAGAGATGAGGAGGAAAATGCAGATAGTTTACCAAGATCCCACTCGTTCTCTGAATCCGAGGATGCTTGTCAAGGATATTGTGTCTGAACCATTAAATGTTCAGAGCATAGCCAAAGGCAGAAGTGCCATGGAAAGAGTTGTTGAGATGCTTCACGCTGTTGGATTAACAGAGAGACACTTGCTTCGATATCCACACGAGTTCAGTGGCGGTCAAAGGCAGAGGATAGCTGTTGCCAGAGCTTTAATAACGAAGCCACAGTTTGTGGTTCTAGATGAGCCGACATCTTCAGTCGACGTATCAGTGCGCGCTCAACTCCTTACTCTTCTTCAGGAACTGGGCAAGGACTTTGAGCTAACCTATCTATACATCAGTCATGACCTGAGTGTAGTTGAGTGCATAGCTGATAGAGTTGCAGTTATGTATCTTGGAAAAATAGTGGAGCTTGCGCCTACGCCGGAGCTTTATAAGAGGCCGCTTCATCCTTATTCTATTGCTCTGTTCTCAGCTATTCCCATCCCCGATCCAACTTTGAAGAGGAAACGTGTCATACTGATAGGTGAGGTTCCCAGTCCGGTAAACCCCCCAATTGGCTGCAGATTTCACCCCAGATGTGAGAGTGCCAAGCAGATATGCCAAGTTGAAGAGCCGAAGTTTGTCGATGTTGGAAACGAGCATTTGGTCGCTTGCCATTTGTTCGACTAGATACTTAGAATTATCGCCAACCGGAAGAGTATTCTTGACAAAATCCGTCATTGCAAAAAGGATTTTTTTAGTCCTTGCAGTTCTATCTATTGTAGATGTTTTTGTAGGGGTTTCATCTGGATTTTTTCATAACGTAGAATTTTTCTCCGAAAAATCGAGTGCTAGGATAGTGTCAGACCTTGCGTTCATAGAGGGTGCCTTTGTTTTTTTTATAGGAGCACTTTTTGCGCTAGTTTATTCCAGCTTCAAATTGCGCGAAATTGCTTTGATGATTATTGGGGCTGCTATGATAGGTATGTCTGTGGTTTTTGGAATATTTGCATGATTTTTTCACGTTGTTGAGGTTAATGATAATGAACTTTTGTCGACTCAATCAGTCTGAAGAATGCATTAGAAATGTTCAGTTTTCTAGTTTTCCTGAGCTTTTTTTGAGGCTGATTTGTTTCTGCAGTGAAAGCGATGAGGGGCTGGAACAATGTTCCACAAGAATTAAATATTAGCGACATCACTTTTTTCTCGCTGAACATAGAGAATAGGAGAGTAAGAAGAAGGGATATTATGCGAAACAAAAAACTATTTGTAATCGTGACAATGTGTCTACTCTTGACAAGCTCTTTCATGGCAATCGCTATCGCAGCTCAACCACCAGTTGACACCACAACTTACTACATTGGCACAATAGGTCAGCCGAGAAGGGTTGATCCTGCACGAGCTTACGATACTGCTAGCGGCGAGATGATAATGAACATTTATGAGCCATTAGTCTGGTTCAGTGACGAGCCTGACATCCCTGACACGACATCTGAAGTCACAGCAGACAAGGTTGCTGACTTAAGCAAGTTTCAACCATGGCTTGCAACAGCGATGCCTACCATAAGTCCCGATGGGAAAACATGGACGCTCACGATTAAGTCTGGCATAAAATTCCATCCATGGAAAAAGGCCGACGGCACCATCGTATCGGACCAAGTTGTGACCGCAGAAGACGCTGAGTATTCATTCAAGAGAATGCTGGTTCACGACATGGTCGGTGCACCATCATGGATGTTTGCCTTGCCCTTGACCGGCGAAATGTTCTATAATGGACATGACACAGACCCGAAGACCAACAAGTTTGACGATCCAGCAGAGGAGGCAGCAATTGCGGATATGATAAACGCTGCCGTAACAAGGGATGGAAATACCATTAGTTTCCACTTTAAGGATGTATTCCCGCAGGTTGCGTTCCTGCAGATTCTTTCCCAAACTTGGGGTTGCATAGTTAACAAAGCCTTCTGCATAGAACACGGCGGTTGGGATGGCAGCTTAGCTCCAGGCTGGTCTGCTAACTACCGTCAAATGCCAAGCAATCTTCACACACCATTGGACAGATACTACGCAGCTAAATCCAAGTATCCATCAGCGGCTCCTGATGTTCCAGCCATGTGTGGCACTGGCCCATACAAGTTCACTTACTGGGACAAGGCAAGACTCGAGTGGCGATGCGACAAATTTGAAGCCTATTGGCGCGGCTGGAACCCGGCACCTCACCTAGACACGGTAATTGTCAAAGGAGTTGCAGAATGGCCTACGAGGAAAATGATGTTCCTCGCAGGAGAATTTGACTCAGTTGCTGTTCCAAGGGCTAACATGTGGGATCTGCTAGACGCAGCTGATCCAACAGGTCACACACCACTTTCGGGAATCACACTCTACTACAATTCGCCTGAACTCTCAAACGACGTTGCATCCTTTGTTTTCCACGTTGCAGCAGATAGTCCGTACATGAGTAAGGTTCCCGCTGGCGGAACTCCAGCTCCAGACTTCTTTAACGACCCACATGTGAGGAGAGCCTTTTCGCGGACGGTGGACTTTCCGGCATACCTCAGAGACGCATGGTTCAACGAGGCGATACAACCAACTTCGTGGTGGGTTCAAGGACTGAAACCAGACTACGAGAACAAAAGCTTGGTGCCTTACAACCTAGATCTCGCCTTTGTTGAAAGCGAACTGAAACAGGCAATGTTCGCTGGGACAAGTCTCTGGGATTCAGGCTTCGAAACATATCTAGTGTACAACCTTGGAAACGACCAGAGAAAGATCTTCGCTGAACTGATGAGAGACACTATACACAGCCTTAACGCTAAACGTACAGGCAAACCACCATTCAAGGTCACTGTTGTAGGCTTAGACTGGCCAGTATTCCTAGACTACGAAGAATTGATGTACATGCCCATGTTCTTCGTAGGCTGGCTAGCCGACTTCGCTGACGCTGACAACTTCGCAAGGCCCTACATGCACACCTACGGAGACTTCTCATACTTCCAAGGATACAGCGACCCACACGTTGACGAACTTCTCGACACAGCCATAAAAACTCCTGACGGCCCCGAGAGAAAAGCAATGTATGAAGAGTTGCAGTTCATATACTGGCGTGATGTTCCAGGCGTTCCAATCATGCAAGCCGTTGGACGCAGATGGCAAAGAAACTGGCTTAGAGGATGGCACTTCAACCAACTCTTTCCGGGCAGATGGTTCATCAGGCACTGGAAGGAAGTTGGTGCAGCAGCGCAACCAGTGGATCTTTCGGCACTCGGCAGCATAGAGGCCGTGGGCGGTAGCAAGCTCAAGAGGACGCCAGGTGGAGTGCTCATGACACCCCTCAGCGTCGACTTCACTATCCACAGGCTAGACACGAACCCAGCCGTAGCTGCAGTCTTCGCTATCATGGCCCTGAACAGGACGAACGTTGCAACTCGCTACTCCCAAATCATAATGGGAGGCGACGCACTAGTCGTCCTAACCGCTGCGCAAAAGGACATCACAGAAGAGCTCCTATGGAATGAAACGGGCGCGCTGTGTCCGGCCCAAGGAAACTACACATTAAGCGGCGTTGTAAGCGTAATTTCAACCTTCGCCTACGACAACAACTTGGGCAACAACCTTGTAGTCGCAGCAGGAGGCAACATTGAAGTCACAGTCCTCACCGGCGACTTGGATGACAGCGGCAAAGTTGACATCAAAGACGTATTCGTAGTAGCAAAAGCCTTCGGCGCAGACTCAGAAAACCCAAGATGGAACTCAAAAGCGGACTTAAACGGCGACGGCAAAGTTGACATTAAAGACGTATTCGTAGTAGCAAAAGCCTTCGGACAGGGACTCTAGCAACCAATCAAAAACAATCAATCTCCCCCTTTTTTCAAATTGAAACGGCAACGAAAAAATAGTATTCTTTCAAGTATTTGCTTAGAAATATCATTGTTGATTAAAACGACTACTACCTTGACCAGCGCGTACTTTTCTGCAAGGAAGAGTTGTTAGGACACTGATTCGAACCCTAAATTTGTCGATACCAACAAGCTCAAATATACGAACAATTTAATTACAGCGAAAGGCGACCGAAATTGAGAGGAAAGGAAACACTGCTAATAATGCTTTTACTGATTACCACAGCAAATTTAGCGAACGTGCCAGAAAAACCACCAATAGTCCATGCTGCCTCGCCGACGGTCACCATCACAGGCATCTATAATGTAACAGAACCAGGGAAAACATTCCTAGTCAATATAACAGTCAGCGACGTATCGAACCTTTTCATGTGGGTCATCAACATGTCCTGGGATCCAAGCATAACGCAAATATCGACAGGGGATCCAGCTGGCCTGTTAAGGAAGGGAATACGGTACAATATCTATGAAGGCCGATTCATGAAAAATATTCGTTCAACAGTTTTCGTGGCAAACATCATAAATAACACAGCAGGCACAATTACGTCGCTATCTGCAGGTTACTTGAATCCCGGCACGACCCCAAGTGGAAGCGGAATTTTAGCGACCATCAACTTCACCCTCGTCAAAGTAGGCACAACGGCAATCAATATAACAGGACCGAGTGCCACTTATCCCGGGCACAGCATGCTCATCGATCATACAGGAAAAGAAATGCCCCATGAAGATATAGACGGCGTAGTCACCGAACATGGACCCCCACCTCCGCCGCCAATCTGGACCCAACTATGGTTCCAAGTTACCGTGCCCGTGGTTGTAGTAGCCATCGCAGTAGGCTATGTTGGAATCAAGGTAGTTAAGCCAGCCAGAGATCGAGCAAAGGCAAAAGAAGCGGAGGAAATATTGGAAGATGAGAAAGTAGAAGAAGAGTTTTTCTAAAGAGAATTTTTGTACACTACAGCTTATCTTTCCAAATTGTGCACGTTTCTATTCGCAACAAATATGTCAATTTAGAAAGTTTTAAATGCGTTTAACGGCTTGTATGAATGCCAAAATATGTTCTGTTCACGGTTGTGGTCCGCCAAATGCACGTAACGATTATTGCTCACAGAACACCTTAACTTTTAAGTTAAACATGTCCAAAATTGTTTAGCTTTTTATGTAGAAGATAATTCCAGAAGGCTTAAAAGGGAAGTAGATCAATGTTTTTACAGTGAAAAGGAGAAGGGAGAATAATGAGTTTAGATAAGAGATTAGTGAAAATTTCATGTCTAACTTTGATTCTGATGATAAGCCTAAGTGTCGCTGTTTTGCCAATACAAGGTCAAGCGAGACCGAAGGTTTTCGTTGAACCGAAAGACAACATTTTCTCCACGGACACTACATCTGTTGGTGCTGCGTTTACGATTAATATTTCTACGAGTGGCTGGGAGGCTCCTGGTCTTTACAGCTATGAGCTTAAGCTGTTCTTTGATAAAGCGTTGCTGAACGTGACGGAAGCCAAGTATCCTGCTGGCCACTTCCTTCCATCGCCGAACTTTGAAGTGCCAGTGGAGATAAACTATGAGAAGGGCTATGTGCTCTTTGGAGTTACCAAACTGGGCGATGTGCCTGGAAGTACTGGCAGCGGAGTCCTCGGAACAATAACATTCAAAATAATAGCCAGTCCACCAACTGGAAAATCTGTTTCGTGCGAGCTTAAAATCAACAACATAATTCTTCTGAACCCAGCTGGCGGTAGCATAACAGAATACGACGTCGTGAACGGCTACTACGAATTCGCATCACCTCCGCCTCCTAAGCCTTATCTCAAGGTTCTTCCCGAGGCTGTTTCAGCGGAGAAAGTTGGCGACCAAGTTTCTATTGACATCACGGTTCAGGAGCTTCTTGCAGTTTGGAGAGCTGTTGCATTCCAATGGAAGCTGGTTTTCGACCCGAACATCTTGGAGTACGTGAATTCAACTGAAGGGGACTTCTTGAAAAACATCGCAGCTTCAGCAGGACCAGAATATGGAACCTACTTCTCAGCCGTACATGACCCGGGAACAGACTATGTTA
>Ga0315308_1002293_pt1 | contig 10893 bp, 9 predicted proteins | sample TDP3_MG_FD_203078 | JGI IMG/M metagenome (GOLD analysis project Ga0315308, IMG submission 203078) | Freshwater sediment microbial communities from Lake Towuti, South Sulawesi, Indonesia - TDP3 | ecosystem: Environmental > Aquatic > Freshwater > Lake > Sediment | place: Indonesia: South Sulawesi...
CTTTCAATAGTGAAGATGGGAGAACGAGATGCCCCGTTACAAGACAACAACCGAGATCATGAAGATCATCGAGAACAAGGACCAGATCCGAAAGGCGTAGGCCTTGGCCTCGCCCGGAACATATTGGGATAATCGCGCACGTCGACCACGGCAAGACCACGATGAGCGACTCACTTCTAGCGGCTGCTGGTCTCTTGTCTCCCTCGGTTGCCGGGACGGCGTTGGCACTGGATTACATGGAGGAGGAGCAAAAACGCCAAATGACTATCAAGGCGGCCAACGTCAGCCTACTCCACGAACGCAACGGAACGCCGTACGTGATTAACCTCATTGACACGCCGGGGCACGTGGACTTCTCGGGAAGGGTTACACGTTCGATCCGCGCTATCGACGGCGCTGTCGTGGTCGTGGACGCGGTTGAGGAAATCATGGTCCAGACCGAGACGGTGACGAGGCAAGCGCTTGAGGATAGAGTCCGCCCGGTCCTTTACATCAACAAGATTGACCGACTCATCAAGGAGCTGCGGCTGTCGTCTGACCAGGTCCAAGAGAGGATCTCACGCATCATTGCTGAGTTCAACAGGCTTGTGAATCTCTACGCCGAGCCAGAGTATCGTGAGAAGTGGATGGTGAGCTTCGCGGGGAACACAGTCGCTATGGGCTCCGCGAAGGATCGATGGGGTTTCACAGCCGAGGTTGCGAAGGCGAAGGACATCAAGTTCTCAGATGTCGTAGATGCTTACGTGAACGACAAGGTTGACGAGCTGCGAGAGAGAGCGCCACTTCATGAGGCCATATTGAACATGGCCGTTGAGGCGATGGTCCCGCCTCATGTGGCGCAGAAATATCGGATCCCGAAGATCTGGAAGGGCGATCTGAACAGCGAGGTTGGCCAGGCGATGATAAACTGCGATGACAAGGGCCCTGCAGTCATGGCGGTCACGAATATTGTTGTTGACCCGCAGGCGGGGGTCGTCGCGTCAGGCCGCCTGTTCGCGGGTACTCTGAAAGAAGGGACGATGATCCACCTCATCGGCGCTCGAGTCGATCAGAGGATACAGCAGGTCTGCATCTTCATGGGACCATACCGGGAAATAGTCGGCACGCTGATCGCGGGCAACATACCTGCTCTCCTGGGGCTGGACGCGGCGAGGGCTGGCGAGACACTTGCAGAGCAGAAGGACGTGGTACCTTTCGAGGCTGTGAAGTACGTCACGGAACCGGTCGTGACAATGGCGGTCGAGCCAAAGTACAGCCGTGACCTTCCTAGGCTCGTTGACACACTCAGGAGACTGTCGATTGAGGATCCCAACCTTGTGACCATGATCAACGAAGAGACTGGCGAGTACTTGATCTCTGGTATGGGTACGCTTCACCTAGAGATCGCTACCACGCTGATAACCAAGACAGGGCTCGAGATCGTCACGTCTAACCCGATCGTAATCTACAGAGAGAGCGTGCGCAGTTCCGCCGGGCCATTTGAGGGCAGGTCGCCGAACAAGCACAACAAGATCTACATCCAGATCGAGCCGCTCGACGAGGAGACTATCAGCACGATAAAGAAAGGCGAGATCGGCGAGTACATGGACAGGCATGCAATGGCGAAGGTCCTTCGAGACAAAGGCTGGCCGGCTGAAGAGGCGCGCGGCGTGTGGGCGGTTGAAGATACTGGAAACATGCTGATCGAGGTCACCAAGGGAGCACAGTTCCTTCAAGAGGTCAAGGACATGGTCCTCGCCGGTTACCGGTGGGGTCTGAAGGAGGGGCCGATCGCATATGAGAGCATCAGAGGCACCAAGGTCAAGGTAACGGACATCTCACTCCACGAGGATCCCGTGCACCGCGGACCGGCCCAGATCATGCCCATGACTCGGAGAGCCATGTTCGCCGCGTTCATGTCGGCGAACCCAACGCTGCTAGAACCTGTCCAGAAGATAACGGTGAAGGCTCCGCCGGATCTGCTGGGAGCCGCGACGAGCGTCATCTCGCAGAAGCGGGGGAAGGTTCTCTCAGTGGACCAGAGGGGGCACCTCGTCTATGTTGTCGGAGAGCTTCCCACGTCAGAGACATTCGACCTGTCAGAGGTCATGCGAAGTGCTACTGCTGGAAGAGCTTTCTGGGGACTGGAATTCTCCCACTGGGCACCCGTCCCCGGATCGATGATCAACCAAGTTGTCGCGGACATCAGAAAGAGGAAAGGATTGCCTCCTGAGCCTCAAAAAGCTGAGGACTTCATAGAAGCCTAGGTCCGAGACCTCGACCGCCGTGAGAGCCCCTGTACACGCAGGAAGGAAATTGTTTCGATACTCACACGCGTTACTGTAGCGCAAACGACTCTCGCAAGGACATGAAGGATGCGGGCACCGTACTGTTTTATGGCTGATTACGGTAGTTCTTAGATGCGGCCGAAAGGGCCGGATCAAGAGTGCGTGAGGACCAAGGCCTCCACTACGCCGTGGTCCAGAACCGCGACAGCGCGGTGGGTAGCCTGGTCTAAGACGGAGACGAGACGTCGGCTCGCCGCAAGCCCCCCAAGCCTCTAACCCGGGTCCAAATCCCGGCGGCCGCACCATCCTCAACTCCATCGCTTGCAGTATCATGGGCGGTCTGTCCCAGTGGAAAACTGGAATTTCGTCTGAAGTATTCCTGTGTTTCGGGCTCCTTGGCGGGCTTTGGGGCTGCTTTGAGGCGTTTCCTCAGATCTTTTCGTAGGAGGTTTGGCCCTGTTTGGCAAGTACTTCCTGATATTGCAGTTCAATCAATCTGAGGAAGGCGTAGACTTTGAGGAAATCGCTTCGAGGTCGTATAGGCACTAACCTGAGGCACGTTCTTCTGCGTTTCATGTCCTGAAAGGAAGCGAGAATCCGTAACTCTTGGAGACACTAATCACCTCATCCGGGAGCAAATGTGTCACGAAAAAGGCCATGAGATTCACAGATGCTTTCGCGGGCTAATCTGTCACCGATGAGAAGCCTCCTTGGTAACAACACGCTCTTGTTGATACGCGCCTTTCGTCTTGTCGACCCAACTTGGCTTATGTCAAGGGCTCTCCCGTTGAGGTCAAGCCCAAACTTGATCTTGACAAGCTCCCTTTTGAAAAGCAGGCCATCGAGAAACTGACCGAGTCTGCGGCGAGATTTCCCGTCGCAAAATCTCTGCAGATACTGGAGCTAGTTTTCAGGAAAGGAAATCGGAAGACGGTCTACAGCGCACGCATAGGACAAACCGACCTCGCATGTACTCTACACATAACTCGGCAAGCCCTTAACCAGCACCTCAAGAAGCTACGCGAATCAGGCCTTGCTCAGGTTGGGCGCGGCTTCATCAACGTGACCGAGGACGGCCTTCGGGCTCTCGGCTATCGCAAGGATCCAGTGATCATAACTGTCCGGGTTTCGCCTCAGAGACGCTCTGACGCCTTTGAGAAGATGAAATCCCTCCCGGCCATTGAGATTTTCAGAGTTGCCGGGGATGCAGATGTCGTACTGATTGTTGAGCAGCACACGCTAGAGCAAGTCTTGGAGACGCTCTCAGAGATCGATGGCATCGTCGAAACAAAGTCCCTTGTCGCGATGTAAGTTGCCAGAGACATCAACGCAAAGTGGGGAATCTGATGTACAGACCAAAATGGCGCGTGGCAAAAGGTACTTTGAAAGATTATTGACGGAATCTCTGGACGACGCTCTGACAGATCTTTTCGGAGAAGAAACGAAGCAAATCATCTACACCTGGTTGAAGAGCGAATATCGCATCGCGAGGGAAGAGATGCCTGAGAGACTCGGTGATTTCGATGCTGCGTTAACGCGGATGTTCGGCAGATCGAGCCGGGCGATTCGCAGGGTCATCGTAAAGAGACTATACTCGAAGATGCGTATCGAATTTGTTGAAAGAACGAACTATGGATTGCTCGACTACGTAGCAGACGCGAGACTTTCGGCACAACCCTTCGTCACTGAGCTAGAGACAAGAGAATAGCATCATTCTTAAACAGCTGGTATCTTGCGTCCCGTCATCTGATGATTCGAGGCTCTATCAGGAGGGCCTGGTTTGCAGAATGGGCTTCCAATTTCTCACCGTGCTGTTAGATGTCTGCTATGTTCTGATTCAGTAGACTGATGGATGGGATAAGTCTCCAGGCAATACTCTTGCTACAATCTGGTAGCGTCTGTTCTTCATTCTTTTAGTCAGCGGTGTTTCGCCTTTTTCGCGCAGCGAACGTAGTCGACTAGCGTCCAGTTCTCATGTTCAGTGAACTTCAGGTCAAGTCTGCTGTAGAGATTCTTGACGATCAGTCGTCTGATGACTTCGGCGCTTTTGCCTAGTAACTCTTGAAGCGCCTTGTAGAAGGTGTCAAGGTTGTCTGGAATCTCCTCACGTCTGACTTGATAGCTTCTCTCGATGTGCTCGTAGATAGTGGCTCTCACGATTTCACCAGGAGCGAGCAGGCCGAAATCAATAGCGTCAAGCAGCGCTCGTTTCATGATAGCAGTCGTGGGCGCAGGTTCGGCGATCGTTGACACAAGACACTCGTTCATGCTGCCGCCACGAAGTAGAGTGGCATGGACTAAGGTATATTAGCGTACCGCCTGTAGGACATCGCTGTTTCACAGGTGCCTCGGCGCCAGGTATACTCGGAGAGAAGCAAGGCAGGATCGAATGGAATCTCATTATGTCAACCGATCCAAAATTCAGGTATAACTGATCTTGGGCACGATCTCTATTTCGCTCTGATCTTCATTTCGTACAGGAAGATCCCGAGAGCCAGCACGAATCCGAGAATTAGAGATTCAAGCGGAAAACCCGGAATAGGTGAGTCCCATGGTCCTTCTTCGATCGTGAGAGGAACAGTGGATCGTGCTTCAGCTCGGGTTGATTCTTGCATGTTCGCGTCGCTGTTGTACCTGAATATGGTCGTGGCCGTGGTGGACCCTGCTCGGATAGCTACGTAGGCCGTTCCAGATTCCGGAGCCCAAACCGTTGTTTCCTCGTTTGGCTTGAGGGGTGTCGGCATCGAAGCCGCCAAGCACCTCGGCCGTCCCGACTCGACTCTCACATAAGATGGATCGAAGACTGCTGAAAGTGAGCTATCGCAGAGGGTGGGTAGGTAGTAGATGACAGCCGGGCCTATGTTTCGGATTGTCGCTTTGATGACGAATTCCTCCCCGACTCTTGGCGAGCGACGCTCCATATTCTGTCCAGCGACAAAGAAGATCTCGACGAAATGAATAGGCCCGATCACTAGGCCGTTCGCGACGGGGACGATAGCAAGATCTCTGTTCGTATCCGTGAGACCGACGCTCAGGGAGACCATGGCGACGAGCAGAGTTGGTAGAATGACATGCTTGCCTTCTCTCTGGATTCGGAGATTCAATTGTCGACGCCTTTGCTTCGAGTCTCGACGTAGGATATCATTCTAGACCTTAGAACAACGATTCAAGCAACTGAACGCGCGAATGAAGCCGCACAGACGGGATGGAGTTGGACGATCGGTTCTCTGTATGTCCATCGAGGGTGCGGGCGTTCCCCTGAAAGTCACGATCGGACTAGTCTCTGAGGATGGGGACCGTCATACAACGGGGCCCGCCAAACCCGCGAATGAGTTCTGCTCCCTCGATCTCGATGACATCGACGCCATTCTCAGCAAGTTCTCGTTTCAGTCTCGCGTTTCCTGAATAGCCGACGACCTTGCGAGGACCGATGGCTATGACGTTTGTGGCGCGTCTTTGTCTCTCGTAGTCTGTCACCTCAATCAGTCTCATTCCACTCGCTTCCAGGAACTGAACAAACCTCACATGTTTGCTCAGTCTTCCATCTTCGAAAACGGAAGCAGTGTTCCTTAGAGATCGCAGATGAACCACTGCCAGATCCCGGTCAATGACCATCATAGTTCCGTCCAAGTGAATCACCCAAGAGGGCAAGGGTACCGCGACCAATCTGCGCAGGCCTGATCTCGTTGCTGCCTTCGTCAGCTCGTGAAGACCGCTCCTGTTGGTTCTATTTCCAACCCCGACAAGCAGCGTCTCCTCGTCCAGAAAAACCAAGTCTCCACCCTCAACCGTTGTGGGTGCCTCTGATTTCATTAGCATCGGGATAGCAAGTTCACGCAAGGCGGCTTCGACAATTCTCGTCTCGTTTCGCCTTACGACGCTCTTCATCCTAGCCAGCACATATCCTGCCTGTGTGACAGCTACTGTATCTCGAGTGTAGACGAGATTGGGTAGCCGCTCAGCGGAGCTGAGCAACTCGGATCGCTGCCGCAACAATTCAGTGAGCAAGACCGCGTTGACTCCTTCGGAACGAAGGACATCAACGAAGAGCCCATGATCTGTTCGAAACTGTTCCGGGTCGATGGCGTCTGCGAACAGAAATCTCTCGTATGTTCTTGGGCGGACCAGCTCAAGCTCTTTTCCGGGGGCGTGCATGAGCACGGTGCGCAGTCGGCCGTATTCGGGGTAACACCATCCCAATCTCTTCTTGACCCTCCTGTGCGGCTTAGCCGCGACCCTGCGTCGAAAGCCTATAAAACGTACATGCGTTCTTGGTCGTTGGTTTTCTGATAGTTGGAGGCTATACCATGGTCGGAGAAAAGACAGCAAGGTTCAATGTTCTGCTTACCTTCGATGTCGACGCGGATAGCTCGGTTCGAGGCGCCTACAGCGGACGCCCCGACGAGCCGGTCGCGCGTAGCAAGGGGCAGTTCGGACCTAAGATCGGACTCCCCAGAATCTTGAATCTACTGGACAAGTACTCGATCAAGTCCACCTTTTTCGTGCCAGGCTGGGTCGTTGAGACCTATCCCGAGGACGTGAAAGAGATCGTTCGACGAGGGCACGAAGTTGGAGCCCACGGCTACAAACACGAGAATCTAGCCCAGCTCAATTCACAGGCGGATGAGATTGAGATCTTCCGAAGGTCAATCGACCGGCTACAAGCACTGGTCGGTGAGAGACCGACTGGTTTCAGAGCGCCGGACTGGGAGTTTAGCCCGTACACGGTAGAGAATCTGCTCAAATTCAACTTCAAGTATGATAGCAGCCTCATGGACGACGAGAAGCCCTACGTAATCAAGTACCGCGGAAAATCGACTGGGATGATGGAACTTCCCGTCGCATGGTTACTGGATGACTGGCAAGTCTTCGAGGTGCATCGTAGGCCTCCCATTGAGGCTTTCGATAGCTGGATCCAAGAGTTCAAAGCGCTTTATGCGGCCAGGGTACCCTACCTCAATCTTACCATGCATCCGCAGACCATTGGAAGAGCATCAAGAACCGCGATGCTTGAAACTCTCATAAAGGCCATGAAGAGAAGAAAAGGCGTCACGTTCACTCGATGCATAGACCTCGTAAGGCAACCCAGCGACCTAGCAACCGTTGTGTAGCGTGAGGCGGCCAAGCCTATCTTAGAGCTAATTCGACCCAAGTTGTGCCGTCAGACAGATCTCTTGTCTTGAACCCTAGTTCATCACAAATCCTAAGCATTGCCCTATTGTCTGTCAGCACTATACCATAGATCTTCTCCAGTCCTTTCTCCTGAGCTATTCCTATCGTCATGTCCACGAGCTTGTATCCCAAGCCCTTACCTTGGTAATCGTCGTGCACGACAACTGCGAATTCTCCCTTCCTGAAGTCTGGTTCTATGATCAGTCTTCCGATGCCGACTATTCTCCTCTTTTCGCCTTCCCTGACTTCTCCTACAATTGCCATCTCTCTGTCGTAGTCTATGTTGCAGTACCGTATCAGCATCTCATGCGTTATGTTCTTGATAACTTGGAAGAATCTCCCTCTGAGCGTCTCCTCGGATAGTGTCGTGAGCATCTCATGCTCTAGTGGTTCATCCTCGGGCCTGATCGGCCTCAGCATCACTTCCGTTCCATCCGTTAACCTCCAGGGGGTCACGTACCGAGTCGGATAGGGCGTAATGACGAGGTGAGAGTATGGCGACGGATACTTCAAAGCATTCTTGTCGATGACTATCCTGGCATCAAGCGCGTAGGCTTTTCCGCCAGATATCGCAAGAGGGTTCACATCTATCTCGGCAATTTCAGGAAAGTCCACTATCAGGTTTGAGAATCTGACAATGATCTCTTCCAACTGTCTCATATCGGCCGGGGGCTTACTCCTGTATCCTTGGATCATCTTGTGAACTTTTGTGTCCTCCATCAGCCTTCGCGCCAAGGTCTGATTCAGGGGCGGTAGGCCGACGGAGAAGTCCCTAAGTATCTCGGCGCCCACGCCTCCCATGCCGAAGAGTATCACCGAGCCGAAGTCCCTGTCCTTTCTCGCTCCAAGTATGATCTCGTAGTCGATATTCTCTATCATCTTCTGGACGGTGACACCCAGTATTCTTGCTTGGGGACGATTGGATTTGACGCGCCGCATCATTGCGTCGTACTCCGATCTCAGCATCTCATCCGAGTGTATGCCAGTCGCCACGCCGCCCACATCGCTCTTGTGAGTGATGTCTGGTGACAAGACCTTGAGGACTACCGGATATGCTATATCATTTCCAAGACACACTGCGGCTTCAACGTTGTTAGCCGCGTAGGGTTTGGTCGTTGGAATTCCGTAATTGTTGAGGAATCTTTTGGAGTCTTCCTCGTTAAGAGTCATGACCCCTTCTCTTGCAAGTCTTGTGATGAGCGCTTTCAAATTGCTTTTTGGCGGCGCTTGGTCCACCGACAGTTCAGCGGGCGTCTCGTAGAGGAGTTCCAAGTTCCTGCCATACCTGTACATGTACAGGTACGTCTTGACAGCGTCTTCAGGCGTCTCGTAGCTCGGTATGTCGCTGTAGGCGAAGATGTCCCTCGCTTCTCGAACCGCTTCTCCGCCCATCCAGGTTACTATGATCGGTTTCCAGGCGTTCTTCGCAATTTCGGCAATGCTTCTCGCGAGTTCGGCGGCGCCAGCAGCGCCCTGAGGCGTATAAGCAGCTAAGATGCCGTCGACTCCGGGATCATTCAGGCACACATCTAGTGCCTTGACGTATCTTCCTACATCCGCATCTCCGAGCACATCAATTGGGTTGCCTCTGCTCCAGTAGGGCGGCAAAACTGAGTTGAGTTCTCTCATGCTTTCATCGGAAAGTTTGGCCAGTTCCCCACCCAGCTCTATGAGCTCATCAGTGGCCATGACGCCGGGTCCGCCTGCATTCGTGACAATTGCAAGTCTACGCCCGCGGGGGAGATGCTTTGAGTCGAGTACTGCTGCAGAATTGAACAGGTCCCCAACTTCCCTTACCCTAACAACGCCAGCCCTCTTGAACGCGGCATCGTACACCTCGTCGTCACTCGCCATCGCGCCCGTATGCGAAAGAGCCGCCCTCGCACTCTCCGCGAATCTACCAGGCTTGACAACAATTATCGGCTTGGTGCGAGCGAAACCCCTGGCAGCGCTCATGAATTTCTTCGCGTTGCCAACGCCTTCCATGTAGATCATTATGCTTCTGGTATCAGGGTCGTCGCCAAGGAAGTCTATCAAGTCGCCGAAATCGATATCGATCATTGAGCCGAGGGAGGCGAACATGCTGAAACCTATGTGCGCGTTCACCGCCCAATCCAGTATGGCGCTTCCCAACGCGCCGCTTTGAGAGATGAAAGCGATCTTTCCACCTTCGGGCCTGGCTTTCAGAAAAGATGCGTTCAAGCCGACATTAGGTCGAATAAATCCCACGCAATTGGGCCCGATGATCCTCATCCCGTGTTTCTTTCGGATTTGCTTCATCTGGTCCTCTACGCTCTTTCCTTCTTCGCCGATCTCTCTGAAACCGGCAGAGACTATTACTACTCCCTGCACGCCAGCTTTCCCGCACTCTTCAACGATCGCTGACACTGTCCTCGCAGGAGTAGCGATTACTGCAAGGTCGACCGGCTCTGGCACGCTTGTTATATTCGGATAGCAGGCGATCCCTAACACGGTCGTCCTGTTGGGGTTCACCGGGAATGTCTTTCGATTCTGTGAAAGTTGTAGATTCTCCATGATTGCCCGTCCGACGCTGCCTTCTTTCTCAGTAGCGCCGATGAGCGCGATGGTCTTGGGATCGGACATTCTCCTATGGCCTTCTGTTCTCTCTGCGGTGGCGTCATTCAAGCTCTTCACCTTCGTCTAAGTGCCATCTTCTCCTCGAGGTTCTCCACGGAAGAGCGGTCTCACCTGATCCTCCATTGAGTCATGCTAGAGGCCGCAGAGTGACTCTTATATGAGACGCTGAATCGCGAGTCGGACCGTGAGTCATGTTATTGCAGACTTCCGGGACTAGCGGGATCCAGTGGCTTGATTGGGGTCCCGAGGCGTTCAAGAAAGCCGTGACGGAGAACAAGCCCATCCTTCTCGCAATAAGTGCGGTTTGGTGTCACTGGTGCCACGTCCAAGACAAGACCACCTACTCTGACCCTGAAGTCGTACGCATAGTCAACAGAGAATACGTTCCGATAAGAGTTGACAACGACAAACGTCCGGACATCAATAGGAGATACAACATGGGCGGCTGGCCCACTACAGCCTTCCTCAGCCCAGACGGCGACGTCATCGCCGGCGGCACATACATTCCGCCGGAAGAGATGAAGGACGCTCTCCGGAAGGTCAAAGCTCTGTATCTACAGCAGAAAGGCAAGGCGCCCAGCACAGCTCCTCCGAGCGCTCAGCCCCAGAAGCCGGACGTGGCTGGCATTTCTCAAGGCATAATAGATGATGTTCTGACTTCCGTTGTGATGAGCTTCGACTCAACGTACGGTGGCTTCGGAGACGGACCGAAATTCCCGCAAATCGATGCCCTTGAGTTGGCTCTGGCCCAATACTGGTATTCCGGCGACAAGGGACTGCTGACAATAGTCACAAAGACATTGGATCATATGGCTAAGGGAGGAATGTACGACCACGAAGACGGAGGCTTCTTCAG
>Ga0315308_1002295_pt1 | contig 10890 bp, 7 predicted proteins | sample TDP3_MG_FD_203078 | JGI IMG/M metagenome (GOLD analysis project Ga0315308, IMG submission 203078) | Freshwater sediment microbial communities from Lake Towuti, South Sulawesi, Indonesia - TDP3 | ecosystem: Environmental > Aquatic > Freshwater > Lake > Sediment | place: Indonesia: South Sulawesi...
AGGGTTTCTAGACCTTTCATGATCGCGGCGGCAAGCTTGCTTCGGTATGGGTCCCAGGTTCGATATTCGATGTTTCTGTGTTTGATGAGGCGTTCTCCATATACAGTGTGGCTGGGAGCAAGGTTTCTGGTGGCTAGTCTTTTGGAGCCGTCTTCGTGGGTTATCCAGTAGATTCCGTTGAAACTGGGGTGTGGTTTAACGTCGACGTCCACGCTTCGTTCTCCTGAAACGTTGCCCTTCAGCCTGCTTTGGTTTCTGAGGTGGTTGTATGGGTTTTTCTGGCGGTGGTTCGCCATATTTTTCTTGGATTTCGGTGATTCGTCTTTCTAAGCCTGCTTTTAAGCCGTCTCCGATGTATTTGCCGCTGTAGGCGTCTGAGCGTGCTGCGATTGCGAGTTTGCCTGCGATGGCTCTGGCTATTTTGCCTCTTTGCCAGCGTTTTGCTTCGTGGATCAGGGTGTGCTGGAAGATTATTCCGTGTTTGGGGGGTCGTGTGCCGGTTTTTAGGGAGCGGAATAAGGCTTTTTCAGCGCCCAGAACCTGAACTGTGCTTGCTGGCATCTTGGCTAGGTTGGAGAGTCCGCCTGCTAGTGCTATGAGTCTTGCGCCTAGTAGTGAGCCGACGAGGGTTTTTACGTTTGGAGCGACTTCTTCCATTAGAGTGTCCATGTAGCCTTCGAGTGACTGTCTTGCATCATAGAGTTGCATGGTGTCTTTGCACATGGTTTGGATCTGTGCTAGGTCGTTGTCTTCTAGGTCGGCGCCCATGGATTTCTCAGCTACTTCAGCGAGTTGGTCGGCTTTGGCTTTGGGTAAGCCTTCTTTCTCTATGGATTCAGCTGTTAGGCTGTCTCTTCTTCCTAGGTTGGCGACTAAACGTGCGTAGGTCTCGTGTTTTTCGACGAGGCGGTCGAGTTCTGGGAAGTGTAGTCCGTACCATTCTCGGATTCGTCCCATGAATAGGTTGACTGTTCGGTCTAGGTCGTCGATGGCTTGAATCGCCTGTACAACTAGCATGTCACGTTTTTCAGCGGCTCTCCTGACTCTGAGCTTGGTCATTTCCATTGAAACTCGATGCGTCCAATCGCGTAACTCGCTTGGCTCTTTGACAAAGCCTGATTGAACGGCAAGCTGCTCAAGATTTGCGCGAAGGGTTTCTCCCGCTGCTGATGGATGAGCTACTTCAACTGCGATCTTCAGTTTTTCATGGGCGTTGCGGGCTGTTTCAGCGTTTTCAAATATGAAGAAGACGTAGCCCTTTGCCTTCAGTTTTTCAATCAGGGTCGTCTGTTCGTCGACGATTTTGCCGGTTTCTATGTTCAAGAGTGTTTCAGCGATTTTTTTGGGTTCTTTCTGGAATAAGGCGCAGTCGATTAACGTGTTCTGTTCGTCGAAGCCTAGAATGCCCATGACGGACTCAAGGATCGTGGCTTTCATAGGTTTTCCTCATGTTTGCTAACCCTTTATTCAACCAAACGAGATAAATCTATTCACGGCAAGGTTCCCTTGAACAAGTCTTCTTGTTCTGAGATGAGCAGTTCGCTTGCTGATACATCTTCGGTCATCTCTACGCCTTTCAGGTTCTTGACTATGACGACTGGTATGGCTTCGTCTCCTTGACCCATAACCAGTTCAGCAGCAGACGCAATTTCATCGGCAACAGCTGAGTTTTTCACTTTCATGACGTAGCCGAACAAGTCTTTTTTGCCTCGGTAGTCGCGGAACAGCTTCATGCCAGCAGCACCTATGGCGAATTCAACTTGTCCCCGCCTGAATGGGCGACTGTAGGTGTCACAGATTATTACCGCCACGTTTTTTCTCGTCAGCTTGCGGATTTGGGAGCGGATTTCTCTGGCGGATTTATCGGAATCGCTTGGAAGCAGTGTGTATGCGTCTTCGCCTTCTACGTTAGACTTGTCAACACCAGCGTTAATGCAGACGAAGCCTGAACGATTTTCAACGATCAGTATTTCCTTCGTCGCTTTCACTACGCGTTTGGCTTCTCGTAAGACCAGCTCAACCAGCCTCGGATCTCTCAACGTTAGCCTTGACAGTTCTTTGGCTTTGCTTGAGGGCTTAACCTCATTCAACCGTATTGTTCTGCCCTCGGCTTTTGACACGATCTTATGCCCTACAACTATGACATCGCCGTCGTCAAAGGCAACATTCTCCCTCTGAGCAACTGCAACAATAAGCTCAGCTGCGTTGTCGCCTGCTTTGACCATTGGAAAGCCCTCAAGCCCAACAATGCTCACAGTCTTCGCCAAAGACGTTGCCCTCCAAAACCGCACATGAAACCTTGTAACGTGTCACACTATTATTAACCATGACGCCTCCACACCACAGCCAAAAAAAAGGAAAGGATCCGCTGGCGGTTAAAGCTGGAGTAAATGATATCGCCTTTCCAGCCGAACAAGCCATGAAACTGGCAGGGTCCATGCATATAGAAACATCCTTCTCATCGCTCTGCTGCTCGCAGATCTATGATGACTTGAAGTGTAATCTTTGGAAGATCTGTAATTCGTGGACATTGAGAGCCAGCATGCAAAGTGCACTTGTAACACTGCGATACTTATGCAACAGTCATGATTTGATAGGATTAAGGCTATTCTCCATCCTAGAGCAGTCATTTTTCAAGGCTAGGCTACCTTCAGAATATGCTGACCTACTTATCTTTATGGCATTAAGACATGAGTGCGCGGGCACAGGATTAGTAGTTGGTGTTGTTCGTGCGAGGAGGAACGCTTTGCACTTTAGATCTCAATGAAAACACAGAGTGCGCTTATAAGTCGTGAAGCGTCATTTTCAGTAATTACTGGGAGAACTGAGACTACATGAATCTGGATTTTGAAGCCTATGCTCGGGAGGCAATGGCTGAAAGCACCGCTCAGAATATCTTCACCAGGTTGAGAGAGCTTGAGGGAGAAAGGCCAGTGTATGCGAAAAGATGGCCTTGGGAACTTCTCCAAAACGCTGTCGATGTGGCGAAATCCGGGGGAGTAAATTGTGTATTCATCTTCGATGAAAACGAGTTAACATTCATTCACGATGGTGCACCCTTTAAATTGAAAGAAGTTGCCCACCTTATCTATCACGGAACCACGAAAACCGATGACCCTAACAAAGTGAGGTTTGGAACAGGTTTCATTACTACGCATCTTCTGTCAAGGAATCCACATGTAAAGGGAATCCTTGAAGACGGTCGTCGATTTTGCTTTGAGCTCAATCGTGAGGGCGAATCTTGGGGGCAGCTTGAGGAGAAAATGAATATAATTCAAAAGCAGTTTCTTGACTCTCTGCATAGTGAAGTACATCTTACACCGAATGCTACAGTAGAATACAAGTATGTTTTGTCCAGCGAGGGTCAATTGCAAACAGCCATTGCAGGCATCGAAGCTATAAGAGCAAACATTGCCTTTGTGATTGCCTTGAATGAGAACCTCTCGTCCGTTACCCTTGTTCAGAGAGACGTTGAAACAAGATGGACAAAACTCCTTGACGAAGTCAAAGTAATCGATGAAAAAATTACCATAGTTCCTGTCCAGTCAATCTCGAAGGACGAAAGAAGAGTTCATTCAGTCGCAATCGCACGAGAAGGTTCCGTTGCAACTGCCTTGCTTTTGGTTGGAGAACACCCAGAATACTCAATAGAATCACTGGAAAATGCGCCAAAGCTTTTCTACGGTTTTCCACTAACCACAACAGAATATTTCCCTTTGCCAGCGATTACTAGTAGCCCCCTTTTCGTTCCAAAAGAAAAAAGGGACGGGCTTTTGCTTGGTTCAAGCGACTCAGATGATAATCGTCACAATAAGCAACTCATCGTCAAATCCGCAGAGCTTTTCGAGAAACTAGCAGAATGTGCTGTGAATCTGCGTTGTAGTAAATTGCATCGTTTGGCAAAGACATACGCTCTCCCTAACGTTGACAATGCAATATTGGACTCTGCATGGTTGAAGACGCTCGTTGCAGCTCTCATAAACTTTCTAAAAAATCTTGACCTTGTTGAGCAAAAATCTGTTGCTGAGCTTGAAAGCAAGCTTGTGACCCCTATAATGGCTTATCTGCCCTACGATGAGGACCCAAAGACTCTTCAAGAGATTTGGAATCTTGCCGAGAATATCTGGCCCGAGAAACTTCCGTCCCAAGATGTGGTTGCGGACTGGGCAGCCATTCTTAGAATGTGGAGCTGGTATCTGAATGTTGACGTGAGGAATATGGCTGAGACATTGACGTTGGACAAGTTCGCTTTAACTGTCTCGCAATTGGGCTCAATCAATAACCTTAAACAAAAGCTAGTGGGCGAACCAGTTCCAGCCACGACCACATGGCTTAACAAGTTGTTAGAACTCATTCATCATGAAAGACAGCCGTTGCTTTCAAGCTTAAGTCTAATTCCTAACCAATTGGGCTCATTCAAGAGGATGACTGAGATCTACCGAGATGAGCAGATTGACGAAACAATAAAGGATGCTTCTTTCTCTCTCGGTAATGAAGTACGCGGCAAACTGTGTAACCGGGAAATTACAAAGGTGATTCAGGATTCGCTTCCTCCTTACACCGAGGAAGGGTTGTTGAATGAGACCGTAAGCTCATTGAAAAAGAAGGCAGCTCCAGAAACTGAATATTCAAAGAAACAGTATCAAGAAGCAAATATTACATTATTTTGTTGGTTAACAGAGAAAGGCAGATTCGACATTTTGAGAGATAATTTCCCAGTAATCTCTTACAAGAGAGATAAAGGAGAGCCTAAATTCATTTCACGTCTTCTCCAAGAGCAGCCTCTTCTGAAACCAGTTTCACTTTGGGATGAAGATGCCAAACTTCATGCTGATGCCTTCCCAGACCATATGATTCTGTCAGATGTCTACTTAACTGGAAGAATTAGCGGAGCAGCTTGGGAAAACTTGGTCACTCAAGGTCTGATATTGGGAGATTTGTTTGTGAAGAAAAGGGAAACCGTTGACGAGAAGATGATGATGAAACTTCTGGCTGAAGGGGAACTCGATGACAAAGAACATGTTGCTAAAGATGAAATTGAGTTGAGTCGTATAGTTTTCTTAGACCAACCTGAAGACTGGGGAGTGATCAACATGGTTCGCAGAAGCAAGAAGAAAGCCACACAATTCCTTAAGTTTCTACTTGGATACGTTGTTCAAAAAGACACCAGTTGGCTTAATCCCGTTCCAGTAGAATGCTCCTGCACTGGGGAATCGGGTGCTGCTCATAGAATTTACCCATCAAAGTGGTTATACGAATTGAAATCGAAGGAGTGGGTTCCGGTAGGCAAGAACGAGGAAGAACCAGCTACCACGGAGAGCCTCGCACCGCTCTTCTACAAAGACCAAGATTTGCTATTATATCTGAGAGGTGATCGACCGTCCTCATTTCTAAGCATCCTTGGGGTAAGCCCCTCGCAAATCATGCTCGCGGCACAACCACCTAAACAAAAACTTCAGCTTGATAAAGCATTTGTAAAGTTGTTGTTGGTCACAAACAGTGACTATAACGAGCTCAACAAGATTGCGCAAGTTTATCAAAATCCAAATCTTCGTTCAAAGCTGGAAGAAGCTTATGGTTTAGACGAAAAGGTAAAAAGGAATCAGATTGTTGGGAAGAATGTCGAAGAGATACTAAGAGACTCTATTCGAAAGCATCTGCCTGAGGAGAAGTTCAGTGTATACAGAATCACAAAAGGTGCTGATATCGGCATAGATCTTGAATTCGATCTTCTGGACGAAACTCTTCAACCACAGGTCCTAGGGATGCAAATAAAGGACAAGTCATTTGCGATTGAGGTTAAATCCACTCACATGGATTATGTAAGGATAACTTTGTCCCAAGCTAGAGAAGCAATTGAGGGGATCGAATCCTTCATCCTGTGTGTCGTTGAGCTTCCTCCGGATTTTGAAAACTTGCCGAAGTCTGAAGCTGAAAAACTAGTGAGAGAAAAGGCGAGGTTCGTACTAAGACTTGGCTCTAGGCTCAAAGACAAATTCAATGAAGCTCAGGAATTCGAGAAACGACAGGAGAGGATAAAAACTTCACTAGCAGGCAGTGTTACGATTGACACAACTGACGTCCAAATAAGACTCAGACTCAATAGGTAACTGTGGACTGAAGAAGACTTGCCTGCTATGAGCTTCGACCAATTGATAGAGAATCTTATTGGAGCATAATTAAATAAATTATGATATCAGATTGTCGTGCCCGACAAATGAATCTCTTCTCGAATCCGAGGTTTGATGACCAGAGAGACGCACTCGCACAAAACCCAAACATCGAGCATACAAGTCTTCCATAAGACAAATATCTGTTCTGAATGAACACTTAAGAAATTGAGGGACATTTATGGAAATCAATCGCGCCACCTTGAAAGATTTCAAGCGAAGACTGAGATCAATCCAAAATGATTTTGAACGTCAGGTTGGCGATGTGTTAGTGAAACTTGTTGGAAATGTGGACTTGTTTCCATTTGAGTTACATTATCATCGTGAAATCCAATTTGAAAATGAGAAGATGAGTCCTGATTACTTCATCAAAATCAAAAGTCGGGAGTCGGAACATGTCATCATTATTGAACTGAAGGAATACGAAGATATCAGCAATGTCCTCCCTCAACTAGACAAGTTTTACAGCCAGCTTGAAAAGCTCAAGAGAGATAGGACTTATTCTGGAGTAATATTCCACCCTCTTTTTGTGATAAGTTCGGAAGATGAGATAAGTGATGAGCTGAACAGAAGGTCGATGAATTACAAAATCCCAGTCGAAAAGGAGGACATATTTGTAGACCTTGAGGAATCATTTGAAAAAATGAGTCCTCAGTACGCTTTTCTTGATTTTCTTAAGAATGCTTTTAACATTCAGGTTTTCTATAATGTAGGTGAAGAATTCATAGAACTTGAAGCTGTCGAGAACCACACGTTTGGAGTAAAATACTACACCTTCGTTATTTCTGCAAGAGACTTACTCAAGCTTGCATACGTATACCGAGCTGCAGTTGACAAAGAGATCCAGAGAAAGGCTTATCAGAGAAGCATTGATGGAGACAGATTATCAGAAATCAAGAGATTTATCGTTGCAAAGACCTTCACTTCAGTATTTCCGAACAATATAATCTGCACTTTTGGACCAGACAGCAGGAATATGGTTATCGACTCCAATGGCGATAGTAACGTAAAACGAGTCAGGCTTGAAAACAAATATTCTGCACTTTGGGTAATAGATGGTCAACACAGACTTTTCTCCCTAACGAAATTATCGGACAAAGAACTGCCCGTGTTGGATGAGTTCAAATTCTTGGTTACTAGCTATAAAGATATTAGCCCAGGTGACCAAGCAAAAATATTTTCCTCAATAAATAATGAACAAGTTGGAATCAATCCTAATCTAATCTTCTATATCCTAAGTCAGCTTCTTGAAGACAAAGAAGGCGCAGCTGCCAAAGTTGCCCTTGAATTACAAAGCAGAGAGAGCCTATTTGACAGTGAAATATATTGCGGCATTGAAGGTCGATATAAGAATTGGCTAAATCTAAAAACCTTTGTGGATCATTTGACACCTTCGAAAGAGCCAAGAGAGAATCTAATTGATTGGAATGATGGCAAGACTCGATCGAGAGGTTGGCTGCAGAAACAACCCGAAGACGACAAAAATGACTTAGAAACGCCCGTGAAAATCATAACAATGTATTTCTATTGTATCAAAGATGCATTTCCTACAGATTGGAACAAAGGACGATATGGCTTTTTCCAATCGAATCCGGGCATTGCAGTTTCTCTAAAACTCCTCCTCAAAATTCTATCGAAGGAATGCAGCTTTAGAAACCCTGACGGCCCTCAGTTAAAGAAATCGGATTTCTATAGATATCTTCGAAGACTGAGCCCCAGAAAGATCAACAGAAAACTGCCAGACTTGGAGCTCGACGAATGGAGAAGAGCTAGGAACAAAAGTCAATACAACAAAATATTCGAATATATCTGGACGGAGATCGCGTGATCTCCGGCATGAGGCTAAGTAATATTAAACAAGGAGTTTCTACTTATCATCTATGACGCAGAAGAGGTTTATTCACACTTTCTCTGATGATATTCTTTGTGTTGAAGAAGCCTACCGGACTTACCTTAAATATAACCCTCAGATTGAATCAATCATATGGCCTTCGCTTTGCAGAGTATACATACTTATTGCCGTATCCTGCGCTGATTACTTTATGGAATACGTGCTAGAGAAAGCTGGCATTCCTAAAGTAAAAGATGCAAAGCAGAATATTGAGACCATTGTGAAAACGGCGCTCAAAAGAAATTCTCTGCCAACAGAATTGCAAATACCTAAGAAAATTCGAAACTACGTCTGTCTAAGAGAACTAAGACATTTCATTGTACATACCGATCTAAAAGGGCAAAGAGAGACCAAAATAAAATCGATCGGCTTACATCTGGATGTTGAGCTTTTCACGGAGAAGGAATTTAATAGAATAAAGCAGATTGTCGGGGACGTTATCAATCTTATTGGAATATCGATGGTTGTAATAGAAAATCCCCAGTTATCACAACATACCCAAGCAAAGTAGCTGAGAATGGCTCTCTGCATATATGCAGGATTATGCCAGCCAAAGGAAGAAGCCCTTTGAATTCGCTAGACAACTTGAGGAAGTCGTTTACGTCATTGAGTTGGCAAAGCTTTTTGGAAAAAAGCGCGCACACGCGACAAGTTTTTTAAATTCTTCGGTTTATCTAGAATCATGGCAGAGGCAATCGGGGTCTTTTCTGGAATTATATCATTGGCAGGTCTTCTGTATCAGATCAAGCAGTCTCATGAACAGAGAAAAGTAAGAGTCATCAAGAGTTTTGAATCAGAGCTGAAGGATTTTGTAAACAACGTGTTGGGATGGTATAACCAGATTATATCATTCAGCTACCCACTTCTTGAAGATCTGAAACTAGGCAGATTTTCAGTTAAGAAGCAGAAAGAATATTTCAAGATCCTCAACACGATAAAACGGAGTGATGTCTATTACAGCAAGTGTCAGCAATTCATTGACGAAGGTCTAAAGCGCTACGAGAAAGAAGCAATACTTAGCAGCCGACAGGTCAAAGCATCAATACAACAACTTGTAGTTTCATATAGACAGTTTTCAGGGCTTGTCTTCTATCACAAGGACAAACTTGGATATCTTTTATGGCAATGGAAAAGCATGTCTCGCTTGGACAGAAAAACTGAGGTTCACAGAGTAGAAGATGATCTGGAGAGGATTGAAGCATTCAAAAATGCAGCGGTGCTAGTTCTGAGCATTAAGATTGAACGATGAAACCTATGCTACTGCTGGCGTTAGAGCATCGCTGCCCAAAATATCATCTAATATTGAGCCTACTATTATTCTGACACTCACAGTTGTAGCTTCACTGTACCCAAATCATCTACACTTTTCTATTGTAGTTTTATGAAAACGATAGCCAATCAGCTTGACAGACTGCCCTTACTCTATTAGACTCCATCCCTGACCAAGCCTAGTCTGAACTGTGTCGAAACTTGACGTAGAACAAAGAGCAAGCAGAAGGAAACGCATTATACAGGAACCAAAACAGACCAAGAAATGCATTGCTCAAACTCATTGATGTCACTGAGGCACAGTTTGACAACGACGCTCCCTACACAGCCCATCAGCCCGAACCATAGCATTAGAAGTAGTCAACAAACACGCGGCTCAGATTACTACTTCTAAACCGCAACCAGCTCGGTGTTATTATTGTTTCTAAGCTAAAGTTAGCGACACATGAAACAGAAAACCGCTCTATCATTCAAGATGTTGTTGGGGGCAGACCTGCCAGAGTCAACAACAACTTCGAAACAGCCACACGCTCACACCCTAGCTAACATGGAAGAAGTTGTACAGCATAGTTCAGCGTGTTCAACAACTCCAGAACACACACACCCCGCAGCCGAAATAACATAGAAGTAGTAGTCAACGTACACGCGGAACTGACGACTACTTCTAAACCTAAACTAGCCTCGGTACTATTACAATCTCTAACTGAAAGTCAACGACTCGTGAAAAATTCCAAACCATCTACAAACAGACTGCGCTTGCATGTTCATGGACAACTGCTCCAACTTGCCTATCCCTCACCTTCTTATAGTATCCCAAAAAAGGATAGTTCACAATTCAGCCATTTCTATACCCTCTATAAGCAGCCTGCTAGTGCATTGACAAGCAGTTTATAAATGAGCTGTCAATACGCTTCCCGCACACGCCTACATCAACAGAACTAATGGAATCAACGAATTCTTATTCATATAACAACCATAAACATTCCTTAAGCTTGTTATATAAATGCATGAAAATCTCCAATCTGAAACCAACAACTCAAGAACACACAGCCCTAACCATGCTGCTCGTTGATGTCACCGAGAACAGTCTTACGACGATGTCCACACAGCTTCAGCCATATTAATAGTAGAAGAAGGCGCTAAGCAACTGTTCCCTTCTTCTTTTGAAATTTCTCTTCCCGCAGAGCATAAATCATCACACACATGTTAGTGTTTCTAAGGCAACGTCAACACTAACACGCACAAACCCCACAAGCCCACGCGCCACCACATCACCCGCAGCCACTCAACATACTCAAAAGCCACGCATACCAACATCAAACTTCACGCATAACAACATAGAACGTCACGCTAAACCACCACCAAACAGCCCAAAAAACACCATACAGAACCAGCAACAGCGCTCAGAACACAAACTGAAAAGTAGAACTTTCACGCTGAAAAAAATTTTCAGCGCTCAACGTATTAGCCCTACACCCAGCCCACCCCATCCCCGAAACCAACAACCTAACCTTAAATAACCCAACCATCAAACCACACATAAGACAAAACATGCCAAAC
>Ga0315308_1002298_pt1 | contig 10886 bp, 18 predicted proteins | sample TDP3_MG_FD_203078 | JGI IMG/M metagenome (GOLD analysis project Ga0315308, IMG submission 203078) | Freshwater sediment microbial communities from Lake Towuti, South Sulawesi, Indonesia - TDP3 | ecosystem: Environmental > Aquatic > Freshwater > Lake > Sediment | place: Indonesia: South Sulawesi...
GTTCAATAATAGTGATCTCAATTGTACAGTTTGTAGCTGCAGCATTGATTGTTTGGCACGCATGGAAGTCCAAACAGAAAACATGAGCCTTACCAATGAATTCTTGACTCCCTCGTAATTTTTTTATTGAGCATTCTCTGAAACCTGTGTTCAAAAATCATTAATTGCTAGCTAGCTATTTTCAAAAGTCATTAATGGTAAGAATACCATTGCAATAATAATTTAAGGAGAAGGAAGAAAACGTTTCCAAGTTAGGCTTGATTGATGTTGGGTCTATGCGATTCTGTTGACTATCATTTCCAGTGACTTCGTTGTGTCTCTGTTTTGGATTTCTGTTGTGGTTAGGTCTTTGTTGGTTTCTTCAGCGTTGAGCCTATGTAGAGTCCTACGAAGGTGATGGCGAGCATGAGGACGACGTTCATGAAGTCGTCTTCGATTAGCGCCAGTCTTTCGATGTAGTACCAGTCGGATGTTGACGGCGAAGCGGCGGGGTAGGCGTCTTTGTAGTTTTCCTTGACCATAGGTGTCCAGTCGCTTGAGGCAGCGTTCTCGATGAGGACTATGACCATGACGAGAACTGTGAATAGGACGGTTATTTTCGCTATTGTTTTGGTTCTGTTTTCTTCCCAGATGCTTTGGGTGAATATGTAGCCGACGATGATGGCGCTGAGGAGGAAGGCGATGACCGCGCTGAGCGTGAATCCTCCGAGGTTGCCTAGAGCTGGAGTGAACACTAGTGTTGCGGGAAACATTATGAGGACGCCGACTGTGATTTGAGATGCCACTGCTATGATGATGTCTCCGAACTTCAGTTTCCTTTCACCTCCTCTTGTCATTGGAATGGGAATACGTGTATGTTTTCTGTTTTTATGACTTGTGGAGTGGGCAACTTGTATTCTGGTGGTATGGTTGTGTAGAATTTGAAGTGCCAAAAAATAAGAGACCTAATAGGCTAGAGTATGTTATGATTTGTAGAAACGTGTGTTGGTTTTGTATTCGAAGCTGTTTGCCTAACAAAAACGCTTAAAAAACCAGTTAATCTGTTCTTTTCATTGTTGAGAAAGTGAAGCATTATGGATTACATAGCCGTTTTGTCTATTATGCTGATCTTCGGAGGCATAGGTATGGGGATCGGCTATGCAATCGGCTACAAGAAGGGCGCGGAGAGAGAGCGACAACGGCGAGCAGAGAAGGAAGAAACCGTATAAGAGAGAAAAAAAGAGGGTTCTGTGTTTCGTACACGGGTGTGTTCAAAAAATAAAAGACCTAGCAGGCTAACAACCCTCGCTCAAAATGGAGACCGAGTTGGCCAACCTTTGATGAATATGTCTTCTAGGCAGTAGACTGTTAGTTCAGCCTTTTCTGGGCACTTTGTTCCCAGGTTGCCGACCTGCTTCAGCTGGAGCCATCTCAAGTGGTCAAGGCAGTTCTCTTCATGCACTTGGGCTGGCTCCCATGCTACTACAACCATATTGGAAGAGTCTGCTTAGTGCGCACGTGACGATCCATTGTCTATATGATTCCAAAGCCGTGCAACACATGAACGATTATGATGAGGTAGAATGACAGCGTCAAACTGGTGTGGACAAATCTCAAGTATCTCGCTAGCTTCCCTGCGATGTGGAACCTTTGAAGAAAACCTGTGGCTGTCAGTAGAATGACTGCAGGATACAGCGCCATTCCTGTCCCTAATTCGGGGAAGAACTGCGGGGGTCTACCGAGATGATGACTAAAGTGAACAGAAATGAACATAAAGGCGAAAAGGTTGCCGAAGCAGTGGATCCCCAGGAGCATCTTCATTCTTCTTGGGATTCGACGCTTGAGGAGGTAGTAGGCTGGGGTGTACAGTGCGATAAAGAGGGTTCCGGTGATGCTCAGCCAGTGATGAAGTGAGAAGGGTCCTATGATAAAGCGAAAGTTGAGCCAGCGAAAATAGCTCGCAAACATGAGATAGATGGTCACAAGAATAATAAGCGACATTAACCAAAAATTAAGGCTCTTCAAGCGCGTCTTCACGTTTGAATCATCACCGCGTGTGCTTTTTGATTTTTAGGTATCTGTATTGGGTTTTGTTTATAATTTTTATTCTAAACCCAAACATGATTCTTGATTGACTTTCTGTTGTTCGTCTAACATGTGAGTTTGGAAGTCTTCTCTGATTTTGGGCAGAGTTGAGAGGCTACGTCTCTGACGTTTAGTGTACCCGTTTGTTCATGTAATGCGTAGAGCAGCTTCAGGTATTTTCGTTCGGCTATTCTGGGCAGTTCGTATCTTTTGTCGAGTCCGTACCATTCGTAGAGTCGTCTGTCCCCTTGAGTATCGAACTGCTTTCCGCTTGCACCTATAAAAGAAAGAAAAGATTATAAGCATGCACCGAATTGCTATTATATGACCTAAAGAGGATAATTAAAAAGGTGAGGAGCGCATGAAAATAAGAGGCTGCGAGAAGCTCACTCAAGCGAACGTAATAGTAGCGTATCGACTGAACTCAAGTGAGTCTGCTCTCAAGACAAAGTTCCATGACGAGTTGTACGGCAGGCATGATGATGGTGTTCTTTCCAGGATGCCTCATACGAAGCTGGCAAGAGGTGTTGTCGAAATATCACAGAGAAATCTTGATGAGATCAGGAGCATCTTTGACAAATATGGCGTTGAGTATGAACTTAGGCTTACAATTCCTGAGAAAGAACGCAGTCACATTTTTGAAATTGTGAAAACAATTGAAGATCCATACGAGAAAGCTTTAGATTTTAAGTCGTCGGATTTCAGTGATTTCGTGATCGAGAGACTGCAGCAGCTCGGAGAAGAGCCCGTTGAGGCAAGTGATTTTGTGGATGAGATGCTTGCGATAGACGACACAGTGCAGAAGTGGGCAAGTAGGCATGAAAATGAATCCTTGGCGAATGTTCTTTCTTACATGTTTAAGGATTTTGAGGCAAAACGAGACGCGGAACCTGCCATTGTGAGAAACAACATTCTAAGAATTGCCGAGTCACTTAGGAACTGGGCGGTTGGTTATCATGTTCTCCGGGAGAGCAGCGATGAAGAATCAGTTGGTGAGCTTCTGAAAAAATACAAGACGCGTAAGAAATGAGCTAGCAAGACTCCGGCTTCTTATACCAATCACTGAAGAGTTTCTTTCCCAAGAGGTCGATTCCTGTTAGGGCCTTCGAACTACTTGGCGGCCTGTGGTTCTTTCTCACCTTGTATTCAGGAACGCTGATGTAACGATTTCTTTCGCTCATGACTTCAATAAAATCGAGAAGTGCAAAACGAACTTCCCGCCCCCACCATGTCTGGGTCATTGCTTTTCTTAGCCATCCGATCTTTGTTGTAGGTTGAACTTCCAGATACGGCGCATGTCTGTTTTTGCTGAAGAACACGATGGCTCTTTCTCCGTTTTGAAGGATTGGTTGGTCCGTTAGCCATCTAACAAGGTTCCAGTGAGGGCGAGTTTGTATGTCAATGACTGCGCCATCTTTGAGTACATAAGTGACTGGTTCCCAGTCTTCTACCCCATCGCCTTCGGAATCGTGATCCCAGCGAAACCAGAAAGCTAGAATTGTGCATCTGCCGCCTGTCTTAAGCTCAGCTCCCACATCGAGAAATACATCGCCTCTTGGAGGCGTCTCGTCTTTGAACTCGAAGACATACACTATTGGTTTCAATCTTCCGACAAGAGTGCTCAGTTCAGGTGGCATTTTTGTTAACTCAGATTGCCATTAATCATCAAGTTCGCTTATTTAAGTTCTCATGGATGGGTGGATCAATAGTTTGCAGCTTGAATTCCAGTGTTTGGAGCATCCTCATGACTTCGTCGTGTCTCCGCTTTTCGATTTCCATTATTCTTTTTACTAGGTAGTTCTGCCATTCTTTTGGCTTCTTGTAGACGTGGACGAAGATGACGTGATACCCGTTCTTCTTGTATGTTTTGTCTCGGTACGTGTAGTTGAAGCCTTCTGAGCCGCAGACTTCTATGTGCATGCCCAGTTTTGGAATGTAGAAGTCTGGTGTCCAGACGCGCGGTCTGTCTTTGTTTTCGAGCGTGAGGATTACTGTTTCTCTGCTACTGCTAAGACTCTGCGCTGCAGTGTATCAGAATACAGTTTTGAGAGGTTGCGGTCGAGTTTTATCAGGTGTCTTACGTATTGGTTTGTTTTGTTTATCTGGAACATTTTTGCTCTTCCCACGTTTCTTGTTGGTTTTATGATTTTGAGTTCGAGCATTTCCTGTATGGTTTTGCGTATTGTGTTTCTGGAAAGGTCGGTTGCATCGGCCACGTCCTGCAATGAACAGTCGTATATGTCGTTGGCTATGAAGTAGTCTAACACCCTTATGTAGGGTGAGTCTCCCAGGTATTTCACGAAGAAACTCTTCTCATAGTTCATTGTTTATCCCTGTCCGTACGCCACATTGTCGATTTTACTCGCGCAATGCACATTTACTCAATGCACATTTACGCAATGTGCAAAGCGCACAAATGTACATGGGAAGGAAAGATATTTAAACTTTTACTGTTAATGATTAAAATATGACTAATAGCTCAGCCGAAGATGAAGCGAAGATCCTATACAAGCTGATGCGCCTTGGGAAATGGGAGCATGCTCATACTTCCGTTGACAATCTTGTTAAGGGCTTTCCGAAGCATAAGCGAGGGGACGTCAAGAAGTTGATTCCTAAGCTGATTAAGAGAGGTTTTCTTCACGTCAAGCCAACGGCCTATGGAAGAGAGGTTTCGCTTAATGTCGATAAGAAAAAGGAGATTGAGGAAATTATTGCCAGGCACTTTTGATAAGGTGCAGGTTATGTTGGATTTTTCGTTTCTACAGAAGTATGTGGAGGATGGTGGCGATGGTTGTGCAGAATCTTAAGTGTCCTGAGTGTGGTGTTTCTGTGAGGTTTCTGGATGCGGGTTCTCAGAGCGTGTGTGATCATTGTGGAGACAGCATCTACGCCAACGACATACCCAAAAAAAACAAAAGACCCAATAATTCTTTTATGCGGTGGGTTGGTCTCTTTTCTTTCTCTGATCATGTATGCGGTCACTCCTTTTTAGTTCCACATTTGGGGCAGAAACCATCGGATGCGATGTATCTCGTGCCACAATTCGAACAGGTAGTGTACACAAGAACCTCCATGATCCTCTTCTTTTCATCCTTCGTTTCCGATTTTTCATCAGTCATTTTTTCTTCTCACCTTCGCGCCAGTATTTCGTATATCTATCAAAGTAGAATTGATTTATTAAAGATGCAAGGAAAAGCGCAATAACTAGAATAACAAAGATTATTGTTGAGCCATCGTACCAAGAGACGGCTTCTGCGAAGAAAGCCAGAAAACCACATCCGATAGATAGTAACCCTGCATTCATGAAAACGTCTGCAAGATATATTGAAAACCTTCTGACTCTCAAGCGCAGGGAAAGAGAGGACAAAACCAAAGTTGAAAAAGCTATTGAAAAGAAGATCAATATCGACGAAATCTGGGGCAATTCTTTGAGTTGAATGCTCAAGAAGAGAGATAGCGCGGTCAAAGAGAACCCAGCCAAGGTTAATACAATTCTTTCGTTATGCCAATGATATTCCTTTTCTCTTTCTTCAGATGGAATGCCCTTAAGATAGTTCCATCCTCTAACTAAACCAAAGATAATAGCCAACGCAATATAGATAGCAACCAAGAATAGTAGAGCAACCTCAATTGAGATAGGCAAGGTTTTCACCTATTTACATTTTGGGCATCCTTCAGAACATGGATACGTTATGTTATGAATTGGACAGAAGCACCACTCAGCTTTTTTCAGCTCACGTTCTTTCTCTTTCGTCATTTTTACAACCTTCTCAGTTACTATATACCTTGTTTCAAGTTGCATTAATGGATTAAGGAGAAATCCACTATCAAAACTGAGGGTTGTCAAATTTCATATACGTGATCTACGTCAATCACCCAGTAATAAGGCTATAATCCACATATACACCTGCCGAGTTTATGTTCATAGGCGAAGAGATGAAACTTACAACGGGTGGCTGTGCGATCATTGCACAAGCAGTTAATATCGAGTGAGCTAATCCCGACTCAGGAAATCGGTTCTGTAAAAAAAGAGATGATGGATTCAAACTGGTGCTAGCGACTAGTCTACATTTTCAAGGTTTTTAAGTAGCCTCTGTATCCTTCCGTGCATTCTTAGAAATTCATCAGTTATCTCATTGAATATCTTTTCAATCTCCTTGATTTTCTTAGCATTTTTCATTTTTTCACCGCAAGAAAGCTCTAATATCAGGAATTTCATATGTTGGTTTCTTGTTAGTGTACTTAAGGAAAGAATAGAAGCAGAAATTCTACAAAAGGATATCAGATTTCTGTTTAGGCCTTCTAACGACTTTGATTAGATCATTAGGCTCAGCTAGGACCTTTCCACATTTGTCACATTTAGTGACCTCTTGAGGTTCATACATGGGAATTAGGACTTTGACCTTGTCAGGGTCTATTGGATTAGGCGGTTGAATGAAAACCTTCGCAACTGCAACTCTATTCCAATGACCACAATTAGAACACCGCATTCTAAGATTCGTTTTCATTTGCTTTTCGATCACTAATTTTAAGAGGATGCTATCACGAGGTCAGCCCAGTTATTAGGAAATGGTTCAGCTTCTCCACTTCACTCTCTAAAGTAGATCTGTCGCTTGAGGTTACTAATCCATAAATAGTTATGTCATAGTCGCAGAGGATTGAAACTTCTTGGTTGATTTGCTTGAAAGAGATGGTAAGGACTGTTTTGCAATTCTCGATTTTGAAGCTTGCAAACGACCCCCAACTGCCTCCTCGCTCTAGAACTAATAAGACTGGGGGAACAGCATTTTTGACCCTGAACTTCATTCCCTGAACGTATCTCTCAGTTAGTTCAAATGCTCTTTCTGAATTTCCCTTGACCGTAAATGATTTCGAGAACCGCATAAGAGAACCTCTCAGATTTCTCATTATTACATAGCATTCCAACTTACATTAATAATTTAAGGAGAAATTTGCTATCTTAGTTGTGGAGAAGGAAGATGAAAGGCAGATTCAGGGACGCCATGTTGAGAAGAATCTGGAAAATCCCGCTATTCGCATTGGTGTTAATTGTCTTACTCAGCATTTCACTTGCCGCTGCTATAATAGTGTACACCTTGAGAGTCCCGTCCTCCATAGTTATCCCACAATATCCAGAAGGGACTTATCAAATCAAGCTATATTGGGACAACGAAACTACAATCGAAGTTCAGTCGATATATTTTGGAGAGGTCAAACCAGGACAGTATGGACCAACAGTGACATTCTATATTAAGAATTTGTCTACACTGCCAGTTGATGTTGAGATAGGAACTCGCCCTTATCCTTGGATTGATTTTAGTGGAAGTGTGCAGCAAGGAATACAGCCGAATGAAGTCAGAAAAATGACATTAAGAGCATATGCTGGCTACACTGCGACCTCTGGAACCTACGATTTTGAACTCATCGTTAACGTGTACCCTGGATAATTCTGTCTAAGCTTGGTATTCGTATTCAACGAAGACAGTTACTTCATACACAGATAGATAGTCTACTGTTCCTGACATTCGCAGCAAGTTTATTCCAGTGTTGATTTGAACCGTGTTTGGGTCCAGTTGGATTCGCTTGGCACTTGGGATATCGATAGGGAAAAGAACAGTCCCCAGAGGGATGTTGTTTCCATTGATATTCAAGTTGAAATTGTATGATGAACCTGTGGCGTAGATGACAACTACTATGTTTGTGATGCTTGAGAGGTTTGGTTTTGGCGAAAATGCAAACGCTAATTCTGCAGGGTAGTTATCTCGGACATAAATTCCCCATTCTTTTGATTCTCCGGAGTAAGCCCATTCTCTTGCTACCCATCCTAAGACATCAATTTTCACTACATCTTTGTATGTCTGTAGAGGCTCCTCAGCCATCTTGATTCTCAGGTTTCCTTGTTCGTCTAATGGTAGGTTTATTATTGTCACATTTTGGTCTTGGTTCATCTGAGTTACTCTGAGATTTCCTCCGGCATCTAATGGAAAGTTTGTCACAGCCACATTCACTGTTGGAATTGCTAAAGGACTGAGAGAGGCAATGAATAGAACTGTGGTGAAGAGGGCAGTAGCTGGAAATTTCATAACTCAATACCACCTCCTTTCTCAATGGGCATTGATAGAGTATATCATTTCAACCTGCATTAATAATTTAGGTTTTTAGGGTAAAAGGTTCGCAGTGCAAAAAATGAAACCGAAGGGTCTTCCTTCACCAGTCGATTTATAAATGTAGCTTGGAATATTTGTTTTTATGACACTAATTGTTGCAATAAAGTATCTAAATGGCGTAGTAATGGCATGCGACAGTAGAGCCACCATCGGGGAGGCTATGATGAGAAACGACGAACGCAAAATCGAAATAATAGGGAACAATGTTGCAATAATGAGCGCGGGATTGGCGGGTGGTATAAGCAAGATTTTAGATGAGCTTAAATTATGGTTTGAATCAACTAAATCGCCAACCCTAAAGGATATTGTTGAAAAGTGTGAAGACATCTCTTGGGCCTTTTCCCAGAAGTACAAGAAAAGACTGGAGGATTCTGAAGAGCTTCCGGTTCTTGTCCTTGCTACACATAGCAAGATTTTTCGCATCTTTAATGGTTTCTCAGAAGAAGGAGGGAATTATGAATGCGAAGGCAGTGGCACGCCTTTTGGGGAGTATATTATAGGACAAAACTTCAAAGCAGAGATGAGTGAAATCAATGCTAAAGAACTAGCTGTCTACACTATTCTTCAAACTCAAAGAATGGATCCCAATGTTGGCGGAAAAATCAACATGGTCGTTTTACACCCAACTCATGCCGAGATGATCAATGATAAGGAGCTTGACAAAATTGCAGAAGGAGCGAAGGTAACTGTCGATATCCGAGAAATCGAGACACAGAAGCTAATCGTTGACATAGTTGATAAACGACGGTGGATAAACGCAAGGTTTAACGAGAAATTTGGTTTTGGACTATTCGAGCAAAATGAAATTGCCATCTTAGAAATTCAAAAAAAGTGCAACGACGAAACTGAGTTCACAAATAGAATAGCGGCTCTTGCTCTATTGATTGACGGGATGGCGGTTTCTGGTATGAACAAACTAATGAGTACCCACCCAACTGGTTCAATAAATGTTTTAGAAACATTCCTTAAGGAAAAGTACCAAAATCTTGACAGTAAAATTGTGGATAATCTTCGAGAGATAATGATTCTAAGAAGTAAAAAGATGCCAATACACGAAGATGACCCAAAGATAGTACAGGTTCTGCTGAAATGGGAAAACAAAATTCCGCCCGACTGGTGTTTGCTTTGGACGCAAGCACTTGCAAAATATAAAGAAAGTTTAGAGGGATTAGGCCAACTTTTATCTTCTAAGTGATTATTTTTGTGCCTTTATTCATGGTTACGAAAAAAGTCTTTGAATGGATACGTACTGCCTAATTTTGACAAACTTGTGAATTGGTAAATTTCGCTCTTCTTTATAAGGGCTGTTTCCTGCTCGGTTTCTCTTGATGAGATATGAATAAGCAGGTTTTGAAGCAGATTAAGAGTCTACTAATGGGCGACCTCGTTCGCGTTGAATGGTACGACGCCAGCGTCGGCAAGAGCCTCACAGGTAGCACAGAGACCATAGACGTGCCCGTTCAAAGCTGGGGCATCTACGTAGGCGTCCTAGGCGAAAAAAACAAGCACATCATTCTAGGTCAGAACACTTTCCGCTACGCCGACGGCCTCTACGACATCGACTACACAGCCGTTCCACAATCATGGGCGTCAACAGTCAGAACCATCATTCCACAAGAGGTCTCAAAGGAAGAAGCCAAAGCATTACTCACCTCGTTCCTGCAAGGCAGAAGCCGAAGACTAAAAAGGAGGATAAGCAACCATGAAAAACCCCATTAAAAAAGCCCTAACCAGAAAAACCGCGCTCACAGCCGTCAAAGACCCAAGAAACCAAACACAACTAGAACTAGAAATCCCACCAAGCAAAAAACTACTGTACGCCATATACTTCGCCACAGTAGCCCTCATCATCCTAACCACACTAGAAACCACATACATGATCGTGTTCCAAAGCTTCAACAACGAAATCTTCGCAGCCATCACCCTAATCATCGGAACCATACTGGGCGCATTCTACACACAAAAGAGCTGAAAACCACATGCCCAGCATTTCACGCAGATTCTGGACAAGAGACGAAGAACAAGTCTTGAGAAACCTACTCGAATCCGGCGAAACAGCAAGTGCCATTGCCGAACAGCTTGGAAAAACCCAAGGAGCAATCTACCAAAAAATAAGAAGGCTCGGACTGGGCGTCGTCGTCACTAGGAACAGTTTGACGATGACGTCCATACAGCTTCCGCCAGAGCTGCCCAGCTCCGAAGAAGCATTGAAGATGTTAGCAGGAGCATTGCAAGCCGCCACAAAACCCGGACTTGACAAGGTAGAAGTTGACAGGCTCCACGTCGTCGCCTCACTCGCCCGCAACTACGACCATATGCTGGCCAACTACATCCGATACCGCCAGATCGAGACACACCTTACAGAGCTGGAACACAAGTATGCCCTACTCGCACAAAGAACGAAGGACAATGCGCCCACACGAGATAATGGACAGGTGGCTCAGCCTAGCGCACAGTGAGAGCGTAGTCATCGCGGCACAATCCGCCGAGACACGCAAACTCACCGAGAACCCGCTGGCTTTTCTCCGCAACATCCTTGGCTTCAAGGCAACCGACTACCAACAGGAATTCATCAAGCTGTTCCTTGAAAACCAATTCATAGCCGCACGATGGTGCCGACAATGCGTTGAAGGCGAGACCTTAGTCTTCTTAGAG
>Ga0315308_1002300_pt1 | contig 10881 bp, 11 predicted proteins | sample TDP3_MG_FD_203078 | JGI IMG/M metagenome (GOLD analysis project Ga0315308, IMG submission 203078) | Freshwater sediment microbial communities from Lake Towuti, South Sulawesi, Indonesia - TDP3 | ecosystem: Environmental > Aquatic > Freshwater > Lake > Sediment | place: Indonesia: South Sulawesi...
TCATCCGCCGCTTTGACCAGCACTACCAAAACATGTGCGGCTTCGACAGCATCGAGACGGCGCGCAAATACCTGCATCTGTTTGAGTTGACCTATCGTTTCACCCCTTTCGCCCAAGACAACCGGCCGGTGAAAGGACGAGAACTGGATATCCGGGGTAAATGCCCTCTGGAACTGGCGGGCTACGACATCAGCCAGTTCCCCATCGCCCGCATTTTGCGCGGGCAATTGCTGGGCTGGTCGCCTGAAACCCTCCGGGAGCTTGTCCCAAATGCGTAACGCTCCCACAAGCTGGCTTCCACATTTCGCCCCGATATGGTATAATCCAGCTTGAAACAAGGACATTCTGCGTTGGCCTTGGCCGAGGTTAACAACGAATTCGATGGATGAACCGAAAAGATAGAGGGAAATGATGGAAACGAGAACTATGGAGTTGGTCATAGAAGAGCCGGGTGATCTCCCCGACGCAGGCTTGATCGAGGTTCTGGATTTTGTGCGCTTCCTCAAATCTCAATTGAAGCGAATGAGTCCAGAAGAACGGTTTGACCGTGCCTGGATCATCGCACGTCGCATTGCTGCTGAACAAGGGATCACCGACGAGGACATCGCTGCCGAAATTACGGCGGTGAGACAGAAGGAGCAATGAAACCTCGCATCGTTCTGGACACTACCATCCTGGTATCGGGTCTTTTGGGTGGTATGGCCAACGGAGCGGTGGAAATGGAGTTTGACATCACCAATGTTCCTGAAACAGCGCTACTCAGTGAGCCAGCGCTTGCTGAGGACTGGAACCGACCTGAAGAGGACGAGGCATGGTCATACCTACAGACGGATTTTGCCGACTACTTGTCCAACCTGGAAGATTATGAGATTCGTTTGGCACGCGGGGAAATCCAATGGTAACGATTAGCCGTTGAGATCGCCTCACAACTCAAAAGAGCCGCCCCGAACCCAGGGCGGCTTTGCTTTTGCCACTGTTCCGGTGCAAGCCAAGTCGAGCGTTTTTCACTTCCCCAAGCCGCCGTGCACGGATTGAACTTCTATGGTATACTATCAGCACAACATGGGGAACCTTCCCGCCACCCCCAACGTCTATAGAGCAGAACGCACCATCCACTCTACTTCGAGGACGGCCCTCACCCCATCCCCTAACCCCTTCCCCTCTCCCGCGCTCACGCAGGCGAGGGGAAGGGGAGATTCCCCCTCTCCCGTCGCCCGCAGCGAAGCGAAGGGCGGACGGGAGAGGGGGCCAGGGGGTGAGGGCCTGACACCGACAGGAGGAAACCACCATGAAACGTCTCTACTTCGCCCTCACACTGACCGTTGTAGCCAGCTTACTTCTGACAGCCTGTGGCCCTATGGTGCTGACCGGGCCAACGGCCCAGCCAACGCCGCAACCGACGCCTGAGCCAACGCCCCAACCCACTCCGATGCCGCCGGTCGCTTCGGCTGCCCAGGTGCCGGTCGGCACCGCCGCACCCATCATCATCCAACGCACACCCGAACGCGGTGAGGAGTTGCCCCTTGACGGCACCATCGAACTGGTCTTCGACCGGGCCATGGATCAGACTGCAGTGGAAAGGGCCTTCAGCATCAGCCCCAGGGTTGAGGGACGCTTCCAGTGGCCCGACGAGCGCACCGTCCGCTTCCAGCCGGCCCAGGCCCTGGCCCGCGCCACCCGGTACGAGGTGTATCTGGGTACGGGAGCCAAGGACGCCGACGGCGTGCTCCTGGCCGAAGCCTACCGCTTCCACTTTACCACCGTCGGCTACCTGGAAGTGACCCAGGTCATCCCCGCCCCCGACAGCCAGGACGTGGAAGCCGATAGCACCATCACCGTGATGTTTAACCGGCCGGTGGTGCCCCTGACCACGTTGGAACAGCAAAAGGACTTACCCCAGCCGCTGGTCTTTGCCCCGCCTGTCCAGGGCAGCGGCGAATGGCTCAACACCTCCATCTACGTCTTCACCCCCGCTGAGCCCCTGGCTGGCGGCACCCAATACACCGCCCGCGTCAAAGCCGGCCTCACCGACACCACCGGCGGCCTCCTGGAGGAAGACTACCAGTGGTCCTTCAGCACCCAGCCGCCCGGTGTGGTCTGGACCACACCCAACGACGGCGCGACCCTGGTGGCCCCGACGACCGAAGTCCAGATTACCTTCAACCAGCCGGTAGACTGCCAGTCAGCCAAGGACGCCTTCAGCCTGAAAACCAAAAGCCTGATTGGTGGGGAGATCAAAGGCACCTTCGAGTGTTTCACCGAAACCCTGGTCTTCAAGCCGGCCGAGATGTTGGCCTTTGACAAGACCTACCAGGTGCATATCGCCCGTGGGGTAAAGAGCGCGACCGGCGGAGAAGAGATGCGCCAGGATTACCAGTGGCAGTTCACCACCATACCCCTGCCGCGTATCGTCGGCACGAACCCCCGCGATGGGGAAAAGCTCGCCTATTCTTACACCGACTTTCAGATCATCTTCAACGCTCCCATTAACCCGGACACGGTCATGCCCAACCTGACCATGGCCCCACCCTTCTCGCCTACCCAGGTCTACACCTATTTTGACACCTGGAACAATACCTTTGTACTCGGCTTCGGAGCCCAACCATCTACCGAGTACGAGGTCCGCATCGGCCCCGACATCGCCGACCCCTACGGCAACAAAACCGGCCAGAAGATGACGGTCCGCTTCCGCACCAGCCCGCTGGAGCCTATGGTCCGGCTGCGTGTCCCCGACCAGGTAGGGACCTACAACGCCAACGATCCGGCGCGACTCTTTGTGGAATACCTCAACACCAGTCGCCTCGACTTCAAGCTCTACCGTCTCGAGCTGGACGATTTCTTCCGCGCCCGGCAGGACTGGTGGAACTTTAGCCCGCCTGACGGCGGTCTTCTCCGTGAGTGGTCCGTGCCAGTGGAGGCCCCGCTGAATGAGGCCGAATACGCGCCCATCGAGTTGGTCGAGGGCGGGGGCCAGCTCTCGCCTGGTCTCTACCTATTGGATGTGGACTCGCCGGACGTGCAGCACGACCTTTGGGCACACCGCCACCTGCTGGTGGTCTCTCAGATCAACCTGACCCTCAAGGTGGCTACCGATGAGATGCTGGTCTGGGCCACCGAACTGGCCACCGGGCAGCCGGTGTCGGGTCTGAAGCTGCAAGCACGCGATGAGCAAGGCGTCTCCTTTGACACAGCGACCACCGACGCCGACGGGCTGGCACACTTTAAGCTGCAACGCTATCGCAGCACGATGTACGCCATCAGCGATGACCCCTTCACCATGGGCTGCGAGAACTGGAGCCTTGGCGTCAGCCCCTGGGACTTTGGCTTCAACTACGAGGGCAAGCAGGACTTCCGCGCCCACGTTTACACCGAGCGGCCCATCTACCGCGCCGGGCAGACGGTCTACTTCCGGGGCGTCATCCGCGCCGAGGACGACGTGCACTACAGCCTGCCGGATTTGGGCCCGGTGACCGTCCGTATCTACGATGCCGCCGGGCAGGAGGTCTACAACGAGCAATTAAAGCTGGACGGGTTTGGCGCCTTCCACGGCGAGTTGGCCCTCTCCGAAGGTGCCTCTCTGGGCTACTATAATCTTAGTGTCGAATTTGCCGGCACCGCAGCGGGGACCACCTTCCAGGTGGCTGCCTACCGCCCGCCCGAGTTCGAGGTGGTGGTGACCCCCGACGAGCCCGAAATCGCTGCCGGGCAGCGCACCACGGCTACAGTGAACGTCAGCTACTTCTTCGGCGGCCCTGTGGCCGACGCGCCTGTCCAGTGGAACGTGCTGGCTGAGACCTACCACTTCAGCCCACCCCAGTTTGGCCGCTACCGCTTCACTGACGTGGACGACCCCTGGATCTGCTGGGACTGCTGGTGGTGGACTCCGCCTGGCCCGGGGCCAGTGGTGCTCAGCGGTTCGGGGAGCACCGACGAGAAGGGCCAACTGGTTATTGAGTTGCCCTGGGACATCGTCCAAAAGACCGTAGAGGAAGGGCACAAAGGACCTGTGGGCAGCCGCAAGCTCATCGTGGAGGCCACCGTCAGCGGCAGCGACGGCCAGGTCATCTCCGGCCGCGGGGAGATCATCTTCCACCAGGGCGAGTTCTACATCGGCCTGGCCCCTCAGGAGTACGTCGGTCAGGCTGGAGAACCCATGTCGGTGGACATTATCACCGTGGACTGGAAAGCCGAGCGCCTGCCCAACCAGAAGCTTAAGGTGGCCGTCTACCGCCGCGAGTGGGTTAACACCTTCATCGAGGACAAGTTCGGCGGCGGCCGGTGGGAGTGGGAAACCAAAGACACCCTGATCTTTGAGGACACCGTGACCACCGATGCGAACGCCGAGGCGGTCGCCACCTTCACCCCAGAGCAGGGCGGCTGCTATCACGTGGTGGTCAACGGGCGCGACGAGGCGGAGCGGCTGGTGCAGAGCAGCATCTTCCTCTGGGTCAGCGGCCGCGAGTACGTCTCGTGGCGGCGGGAGAACAACGACCGCATCAACCTCATTGCCGACAAAGGCAGTTATCAAGTAGGCGAGACGGCCGAGATCCTGATCCCGTCGCCCTTCAAGGGTGAGCAGTGGGCGCTGCTCACCGTGGAACGGGGGGACATCATCCATCGCCAGGTGCTCCAGTTGGAGAGCAACAGCCAGGTCTGGCGGTTGCCCATCACCGCCGACCACGTGCCCAACGTCTACGTCTCAGCCGTCATCGTCAAAGGGCAGGGCGCCGATAACAAGGTGGCCACCTACAAGGTTGGATATGCGGCTCTGAGCGTGGAACCTGAGCCCCAGCAGTTGACCATCGAACTGAAGCCAAGTGTTGAGAAGGCCGGGCCAGGCGATAAGGTGAGCTACGAGGTGCGAACCACCGACCACACCGGCGAGCCCGTAGCCACAGCCTTCTCCCTCGACCTGGTAGACAAGGCCGTTCTTACCCTCTCGCCGCGTCCGGCTGGGGCCATCGTGGAGGCCTTTTACGGGCGGCGTGGGCTGGGGGTAAGCACCTCCAGCGGCCTGGCCGTCTCCATCAACCGCCTGGTGCTGGAACAGTTGGAGCAGTACGCCAGGGAGCAGAGGGCCGATTTTGCGGCTCAGAAGGCAGTCGGGGGGGGACCCATGGAAATGCCCGTACCAGCGCTGCCCACAGCAACCGCAGCAGCCACGGTAGTGGCCTATGTGGCCGTCGTGGAAGCGGCTGCGCCACCGCCAGGAGTTGCCCTCCGCGAGGAATTCGCCGACACCGCCTACTGGGATGCCACTGTGATCACCGACCGCAGCGGCCGGGCCAGCGTCGAGATCAAGCTGCCCGACAACCTGACCACCTGGGTCTTCCGCGGGGTGGGCATCACCGCTGATACGGAAGTGGGCGAGGCGACGACGGAACTGCTGGTCACCAAGCCGCTGCTGGTGCGGCCCGTGGCCCCGCGTTTCTTCGTGGTGGACGACGAGGCCCAACTGGCAGCCATCGTCAACAACAACACCAGCGAGGACCTGGAAGTGAAAGTCGCTCTCAGCAGCACCGGCCTTGTGGTGCACGACGATGAGGAGCAGTCCGTGAAAATCGCTGCCAACAGCGAGGGTAAAGTCACCTGGCAGGTGACCGTCGAGGACGTGGAGAAGGTAGACGTCATCTTTAGCGCCGTGGCCGGAGAGTACTCGGACGCTGCCCGCCCGCGCCTGACCACCGGCCCCGAAGGCACTCTGCTGGTCCATCGCTACAGCGCGCCCGAGGTGGTGGGCACCGGTGGCCAACTCACAGAGGAAGGCACCCGCACTGAGGTGGTCGCCCTGCCGCCCAAGTACGACGACCGGCGCGGTGAGCTCATGGTCCAACTCGACCCCTCGCTGGCCGCCGGGATGCGCGACGGGCTGACCTACCTGGAGCATTTCCCCTACGAGTGCGCCGAGCAGACCGTCTCCCGCTTCCTGCCCAACGTGCTCACCTACCGCGCTCTCAAGGACCTAGGCATCACCGACCCCGAACTGGAGGAAAAGCTACCGAAGCTGGTAGAGCAAGGGCTGAACAAGCTCTACCTCCAGCAGAACGGCGATGGCGGCTGGGGGTGGTGGTACAGCGGCCAAAGCAGACCGCACCTGACCGCCTACGTGGTCTTTGCCATGGACAAAGCCCAGGAGGCTGGCTTCGAGGTCCGCGACGGGGTCATCGCCCGCGGGCTGGAGTATCTGCGGGGACAGGTGGTCAGGGCTCGTGAGTTGAAGAGCTACCGTGAGGCCAACCGCCAGGCTTTCATCCTCTATGTCATGGCCGAGGCCGGAGAAGTGAGCTATGCCAGCGAGTACACCGGCGATCTCTTCCAGAATCGCGAGAAGCTATCCCACTACGGGCGGGCTTTCCTGGCCCTGACCCTGGACCTGGTAAACGCCGAGGACCAGCGCATCCCGACCCTGTTAAGCGACATCAACAACGCGGCCATCCTCAGCGCCACCGGTGTCCACTGGGAGGAAAAGGACTATGACTGGTGGGCTATGAACACCGACACCCGCTCCACCGGCATCATCCTCGACGCCCTGGCCAGGCTCGACCCTGGGAACGAGTTGATCCCCAACGTGGTGCGCTGGCTGATGGTGGCTCGCAAGGAGGGCATCTGGGAGACTACCCAGGAGACGACCTGGGCCCTCATCGCCCTGACCGATTGGATGGTGGAGACCGGTGAACTGCGAGGGGAATATGACTACCTGGTCAAGCTCAACGGTGGCGAACTGGCCTCCGATACGGTGGACGCCAAGAACATTGGCCAGAGCGTCAAACTGCGGGTGGCCGTGGCCGAGTTGCTGCGCGAGCAGGGCAATCGCCTGGACATCAGCCGGGGCGAGGGACCGGGGCGGCTCTACTACACCGCTCATTTGCGGGTCTATCTGCCTGTGGAGGAGATTGATCCCGTCAACCGGGGCGTCATCGTCTACCGCCAATACCAGCACGCCGACTGCACAGCAGGCAAAAAGTGTCCGGAGGCGGACGAGGCCCAGGTGGGCGATGTGATCCAGGTCAAGCTGACCATCATCGCCCCCCACGACCTGTACTACGTGGTGGTCGAGGACCCGTTGCCGGCCGGCGCCGAGGCCATTGACGTCAGCTTGGCCACTACCAGCCTGCTGGATCAGCATCCGGCCCTGCGCCGTCAGGCCGAGGACAGCCGGTGGGGCGAATGGTACGATTGGTGGTGGCACTGGTACAGCCGCACCGAGATGCGCGACGACAAAGTGGTCCTTTTCGCCGACTACCTGTCGGCCGGTACCTACGAGTATACCTACACCTTCCGCGCCACCCTGCCGGGCCAGTACCAGGTCATCCCCACCGTAGCCAGCGAGTTCTACTTCCCCGAGGTCTTTGGCCGCAGCGACGGGCGGTTGTTTACCATCGCTGAAGCGGGAAAGTAAGCCACATCAACACGCAGAAAAAAAGCCCCCGCTTTACACGGGGGCTTATGGTTTTCGGGCGGTTGCCACTCAGGCAACCAACTCTAACTTGACAACGGGCACTTCCATTGTCTCAATAGGCTCCAATTTGCGTTGGCGATCCAGCTCAAATAGCTGCTCCAGGGCACGAGCAACACGGGCCGAAAAAAACCGATGCCCGCTAGCCTGACATTCTCGCACTGGTACATCACGCACCATCAGCAAATGCCCATCACTCCAATCGCTGTAATCAATGATCTTGTCAGTCATCTCGCTGCCACAAATGGGACAGATGTCTTTTTCGTCTTTCATAGCTCACCTGCGCCTATAGCGATCTCGTGCCCAAGGGTCAACCAGGCCTCGTCGCTGACCGCATCCCAGGCTGCGAACTCGTTAGCCAGATCGGGTGGCAAAGGGGGAAGATAGGTCCGCCATCCCTGCAGCAAAGGGGGCTCCTCTCCTTTACGGAGGCGGATGCTCACCGACTGCATGAAGTATACGGCGCAGATCAACCAATTCAGGACGATTCAGTTGCAGTGCTTCGACAGTTGCTCGACCAGTGCGCGTCCGACCAATAACGCGCGTGAAATCCCCACTTCAGGCGAAATGCCGGGACCACTTCTGTCGACGGGGATGGAACAAGGGCACCTGCTGTCCGGTTTCTGGGTCTCGGGCGTGAGTTTTTGTATACTTATGGCTGTTGCAACCCAGACAGGAGAGAGCCAAGTTGTCCAGTGTCGTCTGTCCCCCTGCTTGTCTGGGGATAATATGCTCCGCTGCGAAAGATTGAGTGGCGAAGCGAGCTTGACTTCGACAGTATTCGCAACAACCCCGGGCACGCGCGAACACCGCCCGCCGCTGGGCAGATGTCACACGAGCCTCAGGCATTAGTGGCTGCTCCTAGCCCTAGTGTATGCATCAACTCGGATACTGTCGTGTCTCGCTTCTTTGCCAGCCGGACCAACGCCTCGGCCCGGGCAACATCCCGCTGCTCCACTTGCTGCACAAAAGCCAACAACTCGGCCTGCTCGACTGGAGTCAGCGTTTCCTCATAGCTCTTCTCCCGAAGCTCGTCGAGCCGACGCTGCGCCTCTGTCGGCAATCGGCCGCTGATAGCGACCAGCAAGGCCTGTTCTTCATCGTTCATCAGCAACGGCACGCCGCGACGCACCTGGATTGCGATCACACGCCGTGCAAATTCAGCTAGTTCCTCAGATGGCAACTGCTCGACAGCACGAATCAAATGATCAACCGTCAGTTCAGCAGGGACTTCAACAACAGGCATCTACAAACCTCCTCCCCTCCAATGCTAATCGTAGCCACCGTGTGGTCATCGGTCACACTCCTTCCCGACTTCAAAGTGATCCTCACTCATTGTACCATCAGTCTGACCAAAGCGCAAGCCCCCCGCCGCACATCCCTGCGGAGAAGAGAATTCTTTGACCTTGGGAAAAAGAGCTTGCCTTTTGCCAACGAATAGGCTATAATAGCCAGTGGAAGGAGAGATACACAGCCCGGAATCTCACGCGAGGTGATGACTATGCAAGTTGAGAAAATCAAACTAGGGGAAGAGCTCTCTATCCCTCTCAAATGGATGCAGGTAATGAACGTCGCCAGTGGAGAGGAGTTAACCGTGCTTTACTCGGAAGCAGGCATGATTATCATGAAGCCTCTCTCTAATCTGATATCGGCTCTTCTCCATAAATTGTGGTAAGTAAGAGCTACGTGCCCTCCAACAGGATTCGACGGCGTAGATTATCGAAGTTGCGGTAGCCATAACCGCGCCGTTTGACCACCTTAACCGTGTTATTGCTGCCCTCGGTGAAGCCGTTGGTCACTCGCCAATAGAAGTAGTTGAGGATGTCGTACTCCCAATTCTGGAGGGTCTTGACAGCCTCTTGCCACTCGGCAAAACCAGTCGCTTCAGCCTGCTGGTACCACTCCTGTAAGCGCTGGGCGGCATATTGCGGGATCAAGATCTGATACCAATCGCGGAAGGCTTCCTTGAGCTGATAGGCCATCTGCAAATCTGGTTCCCGATCCAAGGCAGCTTGGAGGCGTGTTTGCTCCTCAGCATCGAACTCTTCGCGGTCTTTGCGCAGGAGGTGGCGAAGGTGGTAGACAGGGTTCTTCTGCCCTTTCGGTTTGCTTCGCTGGACCCGCTTGCGCGTTTCGTCCAAGGCTTCGATGACCACGCCGATCACATGGAACTTGTCAATGACGATCTTGACTCCCGGGAAAGCAGCCAGGGCCGCGCCGCGAAAAGTGCGACTCATATCGATCACGACGATTTTGATCTGAGGTAGTCCCCCTGTTAAGTGTTGTTAGGGGGGTACAACAGTTTTCAGAAGCTCTTTAACAGTCCAGATATGGTCAGTCAGTCCTGCAGCCATAGCGGGCGTGCGTGGCTTCCAGCGACGATTGGGATCATCGAAGACCTCCACACGGAGTGTTTTGAGCGGTCGTACCAGATCATAGGCGAGGTCTTCCCAGACAGCAGACGCACGATACATCTCCAGCAGCTTCGAGAAGGCTAGCGTTTTGCGCGTTAGCCGACCATTGAAGAGTCGCATGGTGAGATGGGTCCTTTCAACGTAGGCGATGCTTTTCCCTAACAACTTCAATACTTCATCTTCATCGCCATAGATGACACGCAACTTGGTGCCCACCACCCGTCCATTCTCACGTTGTTTGACTACCTGTAGATACTGCCAGTCTGGCTGAGGGCGTTTGCGAGTTGGTGGACGTCCGACACCTTTGTAGTCGGGAACTACCCCATAGACTTCTACCATCGCCTCATCAATCCCTCCCCAGCCATCTGAGACTGTGGGCGGTGGCGCATCGGGATGTCCACGACGCTTGAGCGTCTGAAACACTTCGATGGCGGCTTCTGTTTCTGTTTTAGCAATCCCCCGTGCGACACGGAGGCGGCTATCCATGTCGATCATGGTACAACGCCAGAACTGACCGCTTTCGTCGGTCTCGGGGTAGTCTTTTTTTCACCCTTGTTGCGGACGTAAGCCCATAGGCTGTCCAGTTGGCCGCGTTTTATCCGGTGCTCCGCTAACAACACCTCCTCAATGGTCTCGGCATGGTGGGCTGCATCTTGAATCCAATCTATGATGGTCTCTTCCTTATGCCCTTTGACACGTACCAAACTGCTGATGCGGCTGCCTTCCGCTATGAGGGCCAACGTCTCGTTGATTTCATCTTCGGGCGTGTGTCGGCGATAGAAAACCGTCCCTTTGGTTTCTGTGAAGGTGTTACCACAGGTCTTACACTTGAAGCGTTGGCGACCTGCATCGGTCTTGCCGAACTTGATGATGTTTTGCTGGGACTCACTTTGCAGCTTGCCGTAATCGGCACAGATCCTATTTGGACAAAAATCGCCTACTTGGGCAAACTTTGACATTCTGTCTCCCTCCGGATTGTTGACGGATGCTACCAATAGTATACCTCATTAC
>Ga0315308_1002301_pt1 | contig 10879 bp, 10 predicted proteins | sample TDP3_MG_FD_203078 | JGI IMG/M metagenome (GOLD analysis project Ga0315308, IMG submission 203078) | Freshwater sediment microbial communities from Lake Towuti, South Sulawesi, Indonesia - TDP3 | ecosystem: Environmental > Aquatic > Freshwater > Lake > Sediment | place: Indonesia: South Sulawesi...
TTAACGGCTTTTACTAAAATCTTGGCCATTTCCTTAAACGCGGAGCTATCGCTCCGCTACTCCAATCTCCCGATGTCGCTCCGGTACTCCAATCTACCGATAGTACTCCGCTACTCCATTCTTGCACTGTTGAAACTATGCCTAAAATTTTTGTTTACGCGTTCGATAAATCGAACCCCTGCACTGCCGTGGAAAAAATCAATTTCGCGGCCGCTCCGATGCACCAGGGCGCACTCCAGGAACGGAAAAAAAGTACCTGTCACCTTTTTTACATGAAAAAGTCGGGCGTTTCTACTATATCTTTCTCTTTTGGCTTTGCCTTCCACCTATTGTGGAACCACCACCAATGTGTAGGATACCTCCGAACAAACTCCTCAATAACTTTGGTGATCCTGGCGGTAACGGACACAATGTCTCTTTCTTGATCTCCGGTTATTTCAAGTTCAATGGGTGGGCCGATGATAACTTTATGCTTACAAGGTCCCTGACGTACATTGAATATAGGGAGTATGGGCGCACCGGTTCTCAAAGCCATGACCGCAGGGCCAACAACAGTTCCCGCGGGACGGCCAAAAAAATTGACGAATACTCCTCCTTTTGCCTTGTTCTGGTCGGCAAACAAGGCGAGTATCCTATTCTCGCGCAAGGCGGTTAGAGACCGGCGCACGGCTGTTGACCTGGGCAAGGCTGGTATGGATTCGTAGCCTAACTTGTCCCTCCATTTCTGGAAATAGGTTTCTATTCTCGATTCATCTGCTGGCCGTACCACTAAAGCAAAGGGATATCCTCGAGAAGTAAGTCCTGCTCCCATCAACGTGAAATTGCCGAAATGGGCACAAAGTCCTATTACTCCTCTGCCTCGGGATAAGGCCCGTTTCAAGTTTTCTTCTCCCTCTAAAATGGACTTCTCTTTTAATTGATTGAGGGGTGAGGAGTTCCGAAAAACAGAAACAAACGGTGAAGCCAGTTCACAGAAGCTCTCGGCAATTTCCCGCAAGCAGGCACGATAAATATATTCAATGTCTTCCTTTGTTTTCTCCTTTCCTAAGCTCAAAGTCAGGTTTTCCAGGGCTATTTTTCGCCACCTTCTGGTAAATGGCCGGGACATGACTTCCAGATAGCGAGCCAGAAGAGGAAAAGTCCTTTCGGGCAAAAAAGTAAACAGGAGGCACATAATGGAGAATGCAACCCAGGATGCACTTTTCTCAAACTCCTTCTTGAATTTGCTCCTCTTCTTTTTCGCCATTCTACTTAATTACTTCCTTTCCGGCCCGCGAGGGACACCCTCAAGCAACCTAAAAATATGATATCTTCCGGCTGAAATTCGAGAGACTCATCATGCCCCGAAACGATTTTCACCCAAAGTAAGGAGTTCTTTGACTAATACAGCGCTTTTTTTGGCAGCTCCTTTATGAGCCACCACTATATCCAGAGCAGCCCTGCCCATTTTTTCCAATTCTTCGGGATTTGCTAGTAGCTTTAGGATAGTCTGGAGTAGCTCTTCTCTATTGGATACTACTATCCCGGCACCTCGGGAAATAAAGGATTGGGCTACTTCCGCGAAATTATCCATATAGGGCCCAAAGAACACGGCTTTCCCCAAGCCGGCAGGCTCAAGAATATTGTGTCCTCCAGCAGGAACCAGGCTTCCGCCCACAAAGACGATTCTTGCCCGAGCATAGAAATGAACGAGTTCCCCAATGGTGTCCAGAAGAACAATCCGGGTTGAATCATTTTCTGGAAAGGGAAAGGGAAGTTCTGTCCTTCTTCTGAATCTGAAATTCTTGCTTCTCAATAACTTTTCCACTTCGGTGATTCTTTCTGGATGGCGAGGCGCAAGAATAAGAATTATATCGGGATAGGTCTCCCTAACTTTCTCATAAACATCGAGGATAACTTCCTCTTCTCCCCGATGCGTGCTGCCCGCAACAAAAAATAACCTATTGCTTTCTTGATTCAAATTTACTGAGCGGAGAAAGATGTCGCTCGCCGTATCAAATTTTAAATTTCCGGCTACAGTGACTCTTGCCGCAGGAGCACCTAAGGAAATAATTCGCTCCGCGTCTGCCTGGCTCTGCATGATAAATAAGTCAATATTTCGCAGAACTTTCCTCATAAAAAATTTCACCATTCTGTAGCTTCTAAAGGAAAAAATAGAAATTCTTCCATTAGCCATAACTATGGGAATACCTCTCTCCTTCGCTTCCTTAATAAAATTCGGCCAGAGTTCTGTTTCGGTGATTATGCACATTTTTGGCTTGATCGCATCCAGAACTCTCCCGGCTATACAGGAAAAATCGAGAGGAAAGTAGATGAATTCCCGACCATCCGGAATTATCTTTCTCGCCATGGCTTGACCAGTACTGGTCAATGTGGAAATAACAAAATTGTAGCCAGGACACTCGCTTTTGACCGCTTTTACCAGATTCCCGAGACCTACCACCTCGCCCACTGAAGCGGCATGAGCCCAAATTACCTTTCCACTTCTCGGTCTCTTTGCGCCTTCATCTAACAAACCTAGTCTCTGTTTCAACCCCTTCCTTATTTTCTTAATGAAAAATGGCCAGAAAAGAAAACAGAAGAAAATCAAGAGAATCTGGTAGAAAAACCAGGCAAAATCGAACTTCTTATTCTTAGCTCTTAACAGGTCTTCCATCTAAAATTTTGCCTTCTGCAAAACCATGGTAACTGTTCCAATCCTGTTTCCCTTTTCTATTTTTACCGGAATCTTCTTTTCATCATTCGTGAACCATACCAGGGAGTTCTCTCCCTCGGGTTTCCCCTCGCGCTTCCAGACTACTTCGGTCTTTAATGCTTCAACTTTGCGCCAGGGAGTGGAGACTGGTTCAATGCTCATAACCTTAACCTCCACTAAATAGTTCTTGCCATCGTCATTAGCGTCTAAAGTTATTATGTCTCCCTTTCGCAGTTCCATTGTTCTTAAGTAATAGAAAGAGGAGAGGGAATCCTGGACATAGTAAGGGATATCTATCTTTTTTTCTTCATAGTAAGCGTGATGGTTTAACTGGTCGTAGACCGTCTCTCTATCAGCACGGTACTTGCCTCCTCTCAACCTCTTTGTTTGTTTCCAGGTAAATATGCCTTCCTTGTCTATATAGGATTCCAGAAGGTCATCAATCTTGAAAAAGATGTCCATAAGTCTCGAGCTGCGGGTAGAGAGAGTTGCGTGGTAGACGTCCCGGTCAGAAATTTTCATAATCTTCTTTAGCTCCATTACAGAAACGCCTCCTGCCACCCCTTTCCACTTGACTATATAGGTGAGTCTCTCTCCGGTTTTGAAGGCTTTATTCTCTATCTTACGCCAGAGGGAATTTGCCAAGGAATTTTTTGAACTGCTGTGAAGGATGAGAAGAAAAGTAAAAATTAGATATATTGTTCTATTTTTCTTCGCCATGCTTCTTCTCGCTGGGAGATCTCCAATTCTACCTTCAACACCCAAATATCCCGGAGAATTCCTTCAATTTCTGGAGAGACAACTCCTTTCAGTTGCACTCCATCCTTCTCCGTAGTAATTAGAATAGCCTCTCCTTTCTCCCGACCGCTTCTGCAAGTTTCCTCTATTTTCAGTAGGTCTCTTCGGCTATAGTAGTGGTGGTCAGGAAATTGGAAAATCTTGACAATTTTCGCACTTAGATTTTCCAATGTCTTTTCAAAGAAGTAAGGGTTTCCAATGCTGGAAAAACCAACCACCTTTCTATTCTCAATAAAATCCAGACCTTTCTTTTCGCCAGACAAAAGATTCTCGAGACACTTTGGCTGGTGAACGGTTTCCAAGATTAGCGCTTCGGGATTAAGGCTGTGTAGCTCGGTAATTAGTGTGTCTAGGACATTTCTGGAAACAAGATCTGTCCTGGTTAAAAGAAAGATTTCTCCTCTGGATAGGTGTGAAATAGGCTCCCTTAACTGCCCCCGAGGAATTAAGTAGCCGTTGCCGTAAGGATTCGAAGAATCTATAGTCAGAATTTCTAAGTCTTTCTTTAGCGGCCAGTATTGAAAACCGTCATCCAGAATCAAGACTTCACTAGCAAACTTTTCCAGAGCGTATTTTCCGCTCCTAACTCTATTTTTCCCCACGATTACAGGAACTTCAGGCAAATTTCTTGCAAGGAGATATGGCTCATCTCCAGCTTGCTGGGCAGAGAGGATTACCCTACTTCCATCAGATACTATAGACATCTCACCCTTTCTCTTCTTCCTTCTATATCCCCGAGATAGGACAGCGACTCTCTTTCCCATTTCTTGCAGTTGCTTGGCTATCATAATTACCGCTGGGGTCTTTCCTGTGCCACCCCAAGTAGTATTGCCCACACTGATTATTGTGCCGGGTAATTGGAACTGCCGTATAAGTCCATATTTATATATAAGCCAACGAATCTTAATTGCCAGTAAGTAAAACAGAGATAAAATAAAAAATAAAGAACGAAAAAGAGAAAGAAATTTCCCTCTTTCGTTTCCTATGCAGGCCAGGTAGAGGTCTATTATTCTCTTTCTCATTCCATTTGGTTATCTGCTCCTTCTCATCTTCCAGTCATAAACGAGAGGACTGGCAACAAATATAGACGAATATGTTCCAATAATCGTCCCGAAGAAAATAGCAAAAGCAAAATCGCGAAGCACATGACCACCCAAGAAGAGAATTGCCAAAAGGGCTAACTGCGTGGTCACGCCAGTCATTACCGTGCGCGATAGGGTTTCATTAACACTAGAATTTATTACTTCAGCCAAGGGCTTCTTATAGTAAAGCCTCAAATTTTCTCTTATCCGGTCATAAACAACAATTGTATCATTTATGGAATAGCCGGCTATTGTCAGAAGCGCAGCAACAATGGCAAGAGTGATCTCTTTTCCTAATATGGTGAATATGCCAAAAGTTATGAAGACATCGTGAATCAAGGCTGCTACCCCAGCCAGGCCCCAGACTCCGCCTATAAAGCGCCAGGCAACATAAATAATCATGGCTATAAAAGCGAAGATAAAAGCTTTCACTCCCTGCTTTTTCAGATATTCTCCCACTACGGGACCTACCATCTCGTTTCGCTCTATGGTAAATTGGTTTTCCGGAAACTCTTCTTTTAAAATGGAAGCCAACTTTTGGGCAATCTCAAAAGGGCCAACTTCCGGATTTTTCACTCGCACAATGACTATATTAGTATTGGGAAATTTCTGAATTGTAGCCCCTGATAAATTATGCTCGGCAAGTACTTCTCTCATTTCTTTTACCGTAAGTTCTTTAGAGAAGTCTATTTGTACCAGTGTGCCGCCGGTGAAGTCGATTCCCCAATTCACTCCTTTCTGAATAATGGCATAAATAGAAACCAAAATCATAAGCCCCGAAAGGATATAAGCCTTATTTCTTTTCTCAATAAATTTAATGTTCGTCTTTCTAAAAAATTGCATCCACATCTCCTATATGCTCAGTCTTTCCACTCTTCTGCCAGCTAAGACTATATCGAAAACCATATGCGTAACTACTATGGCAGTGAACATGCTGATTAATATGCCTAGAGAAAGGGTTACGGCAAATCCCTTTATCGGCCCAGTGCCAAATTGAAACAGGAAGGCTGCTGCTATCAATGTGGTTACATTAGAATCGAGAATGGTGACGAATGCCTTCTGATATCCGGCATCAATTGCTACTCTTACTGTCTTTCCTCCCCTTAACTCTTCCCTTATCCTCTCAAAAATCAAAACATTAGCATCCACTGACATGGCGATTGATAAGATAACGCCGGCGATCCCGGGCAAGGTTAGGGTTGCCCGGAAATAAGCCATCATTCCCAGAAGTATAACGAAGTTCAGAATGAGTGCCAAATCAGCAACCAAACCAGACAGCCTATAATTTACTAACATGAAACATATGGTGCAGATAAGGCCAACTGCTCCTGCTATAAGCCCAGCATTAATTGAATCTTTCCCCAGCGTAGGACCTATCGTTCTGTTTTCTATAATCTTAACTGGTGCGGGCAAAGCACCTGCTCTCAACACAATGGCTAGGTTCTTGGCTTCCTCCATGGTGAAGTTTCCTTCAATTATTGCATGGCCGTCAGGAATCTTGCTCTTTATTACCGGCGCTGACTGGACTTTCCCATCAAGCACAATGGCCAGGTTTCTCTCAATGTTTGCCTCTGTTATCTTAGCAAATTCCTTGGCGCCTTCCTTATTGAAATCGACAGCTACATAGGGCATATTATACTCTCCCCCTATTTTTACCTTGGCGTTTGTCAATGCAGCTCCAGTAATTTCTGGTTCCTTCTTCAGCAAAAATAGCGCTTCTTCCCTCCCCGGCAAGACTTCGTAGGCAGCGGGAATCTTGCTGGGGTCGACTTTTCCTTCCGAATCCAGTACATCGCGCAATCTGAGCTTATCATCGACTAACTTGAACTCAAGCAATGCTGTTTTTCCAATAAGGTCAACTGCCCTTTCCGGGTCTTTTACTCCCGGTAATTCGACAACAATCCACCTATCTCCCTGACGCGCAATTAACGGTTCGGCCACGCCGAATTGGTCTACGCGATTGCGGATTATCTCCAATGCCCTCTCCATAGCATCACTGGCTGTAGTTCCTTCCGGAAGTCTATCCAAATCGACTTCCAAAACCAGGTGCATGCCTCCCTTCAGGTCCAGGCCAAGCTTAAGTACTTTACCCACAATCTTATCTTTCGTCTCCTCCAGTTTGGTTCTCTCCTCAGGAGATTTACGAGACCACTGATACGTCGGATAAAGATAGGCTAGCGCCAATATCACGATTATGGCTGTAAGGATTGCTTTCCATTGGAGCGATTTTTGCATGAATATCTCCTATTGCAGCTGTGATTAAATAATTTATAATAACTTAATATTATTAATAATTAGTTCGAAATTACATCCCAGGAACTTTGCTGCTCTCCGACACATTATCATCCTGGTGATGAATATCTCAAAGTACTCCATAACTTGAGAGACTTCAGTGTCAATGGTCAGTTCCAAACTAATTAACTTTCTTTGGCTGTTTACTCTCAAAAATGATTTCTTAGACGCATAGTTTACGCGGTCGTGAATATCGAATATCTTCAAGTTGCGACGCACTCTCGATTGATGAACATCCGACTTGTCAGCAAGAATGACTGCGGCAGCAATGGCATTTATCGGCTCTCCCGTTTCTTCCTCGTGATTCCCGATTGCTCCTGCAACCACGGCAATTTCGTCACTTTCCATCTCTAAATTCTCTAAAATTTCGATAGCCAGAAGAGCTCCGCACTGCTCATGGGACGTCCGGGAAATCATATTCCCAATGTCGTGGAGATAGCCAGCAATTGCGGCAAGTTCCGGGAGGGGGCTCTTATACTCCAGATGGGTCAAAATGTTATGAGCAATACTGGAAACTAAATTGGCGTGACGCTGACCATGCTCAGTGTAGCCAACTGCATCCATATACTGGTCTGCTGCACCAAGGAAGGCGACAACGCGAGGATGTTGTTTGACTTCTACTACCGTGACTCTACTCATTTCGTTTCTACTTCCTGGCTGGAACCAGCAGGTGACTTGATAACTCCCGCAATAGCGCTTTTAGAGAGGATGATTTTTACACCTTCGGCAATCTTCAAGTCCACAACCTCACCCTTAATTGCAGTTATTGTACCGTGAATTCCACCCGAAGTAATCACTTCATCTCCTTTTTTTAAGGCGTTGAGAAGTTTCTGGTGCTCTCTAACCTTTTTCTGTTGTGGCCGAATTAGCAGAAAATAGAAAACAAAAAAGATTAGAATTAGAGGCAATAAGCCTCCCATTGCGCTTCCTCGGGGAACCTCTCCCCCTCCTGGTGGACGTTGGCCCAAAGCATAAACAAGATCCATTAGCTACCTCCATGGTCTCCAGTACAAAATCGTTGCTTCTGATTCGTGGCTATCCTGAAAATTTCGACGCAGAATTCTCGCTATGCCAACTGCGGAAAAATTGTTTTTTTGCTTCTCCATAACGGTCCTGCTCGATGGCCTCACGAATTTTTCCGAATAATTTTACCATAAAATGGATGTTATGTAAAGTGTTTAATCGCAGTGCCAGAATCTCCCCGGCGCGAAACAGATGGCAAAGATAGGCTCGAGAAAAATGGCGGCAGGTGTAGCATTCGCATTCGGAATCGAGGGGACCGAAATCCTCTTTGTATTGAGCATTCTTAATTACCACTTTTCCCTGGGAAGTGAATACTGTGCCGTTCCGGGCATTTCTGGTAGGCATGGCGCAATCGAACATATCGATGCCTTTCTCCACAGCTTCCCACAGTTCCTGTGGATCCCCCACGCCCATCAAATAGCGTGGCTTGTCCTCCGGGAGGAACGGCGCGGTGAGTTCTAAAATTTCACTGCGTAAATCCTGGGGCTCTCCCACACTCAGTCCTCCTATTGCGTAACCTTCGAACCCAATATCTTTTGTTTCCGCGGCGCTCCTTTCTCTTAGATCCTTGTGCATCCCTCCTTGGATAATCCCGAAAAGCTGCTGTGAATTTCTCGGCGCGGAGCGGTTATTAAATTCTCTCTTGCACCTTCTTGCCCATTTCAGCGTTAATTCCATAGATTGCTGAGCATAGTCCTTTTCACAGGGGTAGGGGGTGCACTCATCAAAACACATCATAATATCGGAGCCCAGATTAATCTGAAACCCAATAATCCTTTCCGGGGAAAGGAAGTGCCTGGTACCATCTATGTGTGACTGGAACTCTACGCCTTCCTCACTTATCTTCCTTAAATCGGCAAGGCTGAACACCTGGTACCCACCGCTATCAGTTATGATTGGCCTATTCCATACCATAAATCTGTGGAGACCTCCAGCTTTCTCTATTGTCTCCACACCGGGTCTCAAGAAGAGATAGTAGGTATTGCTGAGAACCATCTCCACTCCTGCCTCTTCCAGTTCTTTTGGTGAAAGGGTCTTGACTGTCGCCTGGGTCCCTACAGGAATGAAAACAGGAGTATTGACTATCCCGTGGGAAGTGACGATTCTGCCTGTTCTCGCATTATTATGCTTACTCTTCTTTAATATCTCAAAATTTTTCTCCATTATTGCCCTGCGCAGACGTCAGGAAGAATCTTTCTATGCTCTAAACCTGGCTGGAAAAATGAAATTTTGTATGACCCCTTGACGCCAAGGAATTACGGCTCTCTTCTTCCAGCTTCAATTGATGAACATAGCGTCGCCATAACTGTAGAAGCGGTAATTCTCTTTTATAGCTTCCCCGTACGCATGAAAGAGCCTGTCCCTTCCAGCAAATGCTGCCACAAGCATTAAGAGACTAGATTTCGGCAAGTGAAAATTGGTAACTAATCCGTCCACAATCTTAAATTCATATCCAGGATAGATAAACAATTCTGTCCAGCCCTTCCCTGGCTTTACGGCAAATTTTTTCCTAAATCTTCTGGAGATTGGTGGTTTTCGCTCGATACAGCAAGATTCCAAGGCTCTCACTGTGGTAGTTCCCACGGCAATAATTCGGTTTCCATTTTCTATAGCTTCGTTAATCGCTTTCGCACTATCTATCGTTAATTCGAAATATTCAGGCTCCATTTTATGTCTGGTAATTTCGGCTTCTCTCACTGGCCTAAACGTTCCCCAACTCACGTGCAAAGTTAAAGGTACGACCCTGGCTCTTTTAGCCTCGATTCTCTGCAATAACCTTCGGGTGAAGTGGAGGCCCGCAGTGGGGGCTGCTATTGCCCCTTCTTCTCTGGCATATACGGTCTGATACCATCTTCTGTCCTGATGACTAAATCTGTGACCAAAATCTCTTTTAACATATGGTGGCAGGGGAGTTACGCCAACTTTTTCCAGGTTTTCCTTAAAACTTCCGCGAAAGTCGAATCCGAAAATGAACTTTCCGCCTTCCCCAGACAGGACCTTGCCCGCTAAAGGAGAGTTTCCTGGTGGAGACGGTTTTGTCCAACTATTTTTCCCGAAGAGGATCTCTGTCCCCTTTCTAATTCTTCTTCCCGGCCTGGCTATTGTTTCCCAGACCTCTCTGAAATCCTGGTTTTTTCCCAGGGGATTGGCTATCTTCGCTAACCGCCTTAAGAGCAGAACTTCTACTTTTCCTTGACTGTTTCTTTTCCTTCCCAGGAGTCTGGCATTTATTACCTTTGTATTATTGATTACCAGTAAGTCACCTGGCTTAACTAATTCCACAATATCAACGAACCTTCTATGCTCTATCTGGCCTGTTTCCCTGAATAATACCATCAACCGGCAGTAATCTCTAGGTCTAGCAGGTTCCTGGGCAATGAGCCTTGAAGGTAGATTGTAATCGTATTCCTTTAGTTCGGTTAATCTTCCCACTTCTCAATCCTCGTCCCGGGGTAGTAGTATCGCAAAATCTGCTGATAGTTGGCAGCCTTTTCCGCCATTCCTTTCGCGCCCCATTGACACATGCCTACTCCATGTCCCCAGCCTCGGCCGTAGAACCTTATTCTATTGCCTATCTTTTCTATGGCAAATAGTGTACTCCTGATGAGGCTGGGATCCATGAGCATTCTGAAATCGCTTGCTCTAATTTTGAGCTCACCTCGATTGTGATAGATTATTAGATAGCTTGCTCTGCCAGAAGAACTCCTGCCCAAAATTCTAATCTTATCAATGTCTCCGACAGCGTATCCTTTTGCATTTAATTTCTCTTTAATCACCTCTTTTTTTACACTATCTTCCCAATAATACTGGTAGGTCCCTTTGCAAAAAGTACATACCTTTCCTCTCAGATAAGGAAATAGTTCTTCTCCCTCCCAAACATTGGTCACATCTTCCGTACGACCTCCACAATTACTGTGGAAGAAGCTTTTGATAAGCTCTCCTTCGTAAGTGATTACTTCTCCCCGAGTTAGATCGACTGCCCGGGAAG